>Ga0068877_10001228_pt1 | contig 21302 bp, 17 predicted proteins | sample NOAtaG_FD_66437 | JGI IMG/M metagenome (GOLD analysis project Ga0068877, IMG submission 66437) | Freshwater lake microbial communities from Lake Erie, under a cyanobacterial bloom - NOAA_Erie_Diel6S_1000h metaG | ecosystem: Environmental > Aquatic > Freshwater > Lake | place: USA: Ohio, Lake... | reverse complement strand
GCGAAGCTCGCCGCGATTGCCACCGGAAACACCAACGTCTGCAACGGGGTGCCCGTGGCCTGAGCGACGGCACCCACCACGGGCAACATGGACGTCAGCGTGGCCACGTTGCTCGCGAGCTCGGAGATCAGAATCGTCGTGATCACGAGAATCGCGATCAGCCCCAGGGTCGAGACGCCATCGAGCGCGGCAATCTGCGCCCCGATCCACTGCGCAAGTCCGGTGGTCTCCATGGCAGTCGCAAGCGATAGACCTCCGCCAAACAAAATGGCGATGCCCCAGGGAATGCGCTCTGCCGTCGGCCAATCGATGAGCTTCTCGCCCTGACTCCGACCAGACGGCACGAGAAACAGCATCACGGCGCCGATGACGGCGATGCCGGCATCGGAGAGGTTGCCGAGCAGGGGTAGTTCGTTGAGCTGCAGCCGGAACATCCAAGCCAGGGCGACGAGCGCGAACACCGCACCGATGCGCGCCTCGGGCCGCGACAACGGGCCGAGCGCGCGCAACGCCTCACTGACGACACGAGCCACGGCAGCCGAATCCCCGGCACCACGTCGGAAGAGCGGCGCACACAACACCATCCAAGCCACCGGCAACATGACGAGCATCAGCGGTAGGGCACGCGTCATCCAGTCGGTGAAAGCCATCGGTTCACCTGCGCGCTCGAGAAAACCGACGGCAATCAAATTGGTCGGCGAGCCGACAGGCGTACCGATACCCGCGATGCTCGCCGCATGGGCTACGCCGAGCAGCAGCGCACCGCCCAACGCGAGATCCACCTTGCCATCGGGAGCGAACGCCCGTGCGGCACCCAGCGCGATCGGCGCCAGCATCAGCGTGGTGGCCGTGTTGGAAATCCACATGGAAATAGCGGCCGAAGCCAGCATGAAACAGCCCACCAGAAACACCGGTCTCCCACCCGACCACGAGGCGATGCCGAGCGCGATACGCTCATGCAGTCGCCAGCGCTCCACACAGGCGGCGAGCATGAAGCCGCCGATGAACATGAAGATGATCGGGTCGGCGTAAGGCGCTGCCGCGTCCTTGGTCGAGGACACGCCCATGAGCGGCAGCGCGGCGAGCGGCAGCAGGGCCGTTGCGGCGATCGGTATCGCCTCGGTGACCCACCACACCACCATGAGCACGGCCAGCGAAACCACGTACCACGCCTCGATGCTGAGCCCCTCCGGTCGCCCGATCCATTGCAGGCCCATCGCGAACATTAGACCGAGAACCAGTCCAACCCGCTGCCCGAGTTGACCCATTGAGCCTTCTTCGACGAAATCCTGCGGTGACACGACGGCTTTACTCGTTGCTGTGGTTGAGGGTGCTCGGGCCTTCGGTTAGGTTAGCAGCCCGTCAAACGATCCGTTGGCTACTGTGGAGTGAGGGTATCTTGAGTCAAACCAGCTATGTCCTGCGACTGTCCTGCCCCGACCGCGTGGGCGTCGTGGCCACCGTGACCTCGCACCTCGCCAATCGTGGCGCCAACATCCTCGAGGCGCATCATTTTCTCGACTCGGTATCGAACCGTTCGGTGATGCGTATCGTCTTTGAGACCGGTGGCGAGCCGATCGACGAGAGTGCGTTCAGCCGCGATTTCGGCGCCGCGATGCAGCCGCTCGGCATCGAATGGACGCTGCGTGACCAGGCCGACAAGGTCCGCGTGGTCATCGCTGTCTCCAAGCACGGGCACTGCCTTAACAGTCTGTTGCACCGCTGGAGCACGGGCACACTGCCGATCAACATCGTGGCGGTCGTCTCCAATCACGAAGATCAGCGACGCCTCACCGAGTGGCATGGGCTTCCCTTCCATCACCTGCCCATCACGCCCGGTCGCAAGGAAGAGCAGGAACGACAGATGCTGGACTTGTTCGCCGCCCGTCGCGGCGAACTGCTGGTACTCGCTCGCTACATGCAGGTGCTGACGAGCGCAGCCTGCCGCGAACTGAAGGACCAGGCGATCAATATTCACCACTCGTTCCTGCCCGGCTTCAAGGGTGCAAAGCCCTATCACCAGGCCTATCAGCGCGGGGTAAAGCTGATCGGCGCCACGGCTCACTACGTCAACGAAGATCTCGATGAAGGTCCGATCATCGAGCAGGCCGTCGAACGCGTGGATCACACGCTCTCACCCGAGCAACTCACCACCATCGGCAACGAAATCGAAAGTGTGGTGCTCAATCGTGCGGTGCAGTGGCACGCCGAGAGCCGGGTGTTCGAGTTTGGCAACCGGACCGTGGTGCTACGCTGAGCGCTGCTGCAACCCGGGCGCTGCGTCAGTCTTGGTAGGTCTCGGCGATCTCGCGAAAGCGCTCAGACTCCGCGACGAACACTTGTACGAGCTCCGGATCGAACCGCTTGCCGGAAAGCGCCAGGATATCTGCCACGGCTTCCTCGTGCCCCCAGGATTGTTTGTAGACGCGTTGACTACGTAGCGCGTCGTAGGCGTCGGCGATCGCCATCAACTGAGCCGCCTGAGGAATTTGTTTGCCCGCAAGACCCTGCGGGTAGCCACTGCCATCCCAGTTTTCGTGATGCAACAGCGCGACTTGTCGCGCCAACTGCAGCACGTCGTTCACGTATGAATCTTTCGCGAGCTCGGGGGTTCTTGCCGCATCGATGACCTCTGCACCTAAGGTCGTGTGCGAGCGCATGATTTCCCACTCGGCCGCGTCCAACGCTCCTGGTTTTTTAAGAATCCGGTCGGGAATTCCCACTTTTCCGATGTCATGCAGCGGCGCCACGCTCTGCAGCAACTCCGGATAGTCGCGGATGCCTTGGCTGTCGAGTTTGCCTCGAGCCTGGAGGTGATCGGCCATCAGGCGTACGAATTTCTGCGTACGCAACACGTGGTTGCCCGTCTCGTTGTCGCGAGACAAGGCCAACGCGTTCAAGGTGTTGAGCAGGCCGTCGGCGCCACTGCGCTCAACCTTGGAGACGAATTCCTCGAGCCGCAAGCCGACGTAGCACAACAAGCGGATCGTACCCACCAGCATGAGCGGCGTGAAGATAAAGGCATTGACCACGGACAGCGCGGCGAAATCAATTTTCTCCTGTGAGATCCCCGTGATCGCCCGAGCTGACCAGAGCAACACCAGCAAGCCCTGCAGCACGGCGAGCACCGCAGCAAAGCGAAAGCCTCGCTCGCGGTACAGCTGGATGGCGAAATAGCCGATCGCCGAGGCCATGAAAATCTGCAGGAGCGGATTGACGACCACCTCGAGAACCGCCCAGTCAAACCGCGCAAAGACCTCATGCAGCGCCGCGTAAACGGCAGCAAAAAGCACACCGCCCACCAACAGCGATCGATGCGGCGCCTCGCGTTGAGCAAGCGATCGCAGTGACAAGGCAAACGTCAGATTGATCAGAAAGTTGATCGCATTGGGAATGCTTACCCCGATCAAATGGTCGCCCTGCGGCGTGACCGTACGCATCAACGCAGCCACACCCGAGAGCAGTGCGCCTGCGATCCAATATCGCGCCGAGCGGTCGATGGTGGACAGCGTGGTCGCAAGAATGATACCCACGGCGATCGAGATCAGCCCGGTGAAGACAATGATGCTGGAGAACTCTACTCGCATGTCAGCGCCCGCAACTGCTCCGCTGTGAGCGGTTCGCACAGACACTGCCCTTGCGCCATCGGACAGGCGAGTTCTCGCAGTGCGTCGAAATCGCTTTGCGTCTCGACCCCCTCAGCAGTACACGCAAGGCCCAAATCGCTGGCCAAGGTTACGATCGAGCGGACGATGGCCCGTGACTGCGGGTTGACGCGAAGATCGCGCACAAAGCGCTTGTCGACTTTGACCCCGGCGAAGGGGTAACGAGTCAATGTGGCCAGCGACGCATAGCCCGTACCGAAATCGTCCAGCACCAGTTGCATGCCGCGCTCGATCAGCCCATGAACGGCCGACTTGGTGCGCTCGTCCTCCGCCAGTAGCGCGGTTTCTGTAATCTCACAGGCCACTCGCTCGGGCGGCACCCCGAACTCGTTCAACAGCGCCACCAAGTCGGTTACGAACCCCTCGCCTTGCAGTTGCAGGGGCGACACGTTGATGTTCAGCGTCATCGTTCCATTCGGGCGCTGCCAGATCCGCCGACCCGTTAGCGCCAATCGAAACAACTTCCGACCCAGCGCGTGGATCTTGCCGGTACGTTCGGCGATGGCGATGAACTCGGCCGGGGGCACGGGACCGAGTTGCGGATGATTCCAACGCGCCAGCGCTTCGCAAGCGACGGGGACTTTTCGCACCACATCGTAGATGGGCTGAAACAACACTTCGATCGTTGGATCATCGACCTCGAGTGCACGCTCGAGCTCGACGACGATGCGCTGCTCGCGGCGGCGCACCGCAGCCAAACGATCATCGTGCAGACTGACGCGATTTCGACCGGCGCTCTTGGACTGGTACATCGCCAGATCCGCGCGATGGATGAGCTCCATGGCCGTATCACCCGCTACGGCCTCGGCCACCCCCGCGCTGCACGTGACGTGCAATCCGACGACCGATTCGGCATCGAGTCGCGTCGCGATAGCCGCGATGATGGCTATCGCCGAGCGCTCCCCGGCAGCGAGATCGCCATCGACCGCCACGACGAACTCATCGCCACCGAAGCGACCGGCCGTCGAGCCCTCGGGCGTAACAGCTTCGAGTCGCTGCGCCACCGTACGTAGCAATTCGTCTCCGGCGAGATGACCGAGCGAGTCGTTGAAGACACTGAAGTGGTCGAGATCGAGGAAAATCAGCGTGAAGGAGGTCTCTCCGGCATCCAGCCGTGCCTGCACCCGACGCAGAAACTCCGTGCGATTCAGCAGTCCCGTCAACGCGTCGTGGCTGATCAGTCGACGCCGTTTCTCCGCCACCGACACGGCCGCCAAACGCCCCGACACCATCGCGGCTACGGAAATGAAGATGTCCCGATGCCAGACGGTGAAAAACCCTTTCGCGGAGTGCTCGCTGTCGATCACGCCGATGACCCGCCCCTCGCTCACGATGGGCACCGTCAGTTCTGACAGTCGAAGTTGGTCGTCCTGGATATAACGGGAGTCGCGACGGGTGTCCTCGACCAGCTCTGCCCGTCCGGTGACGGCCACCGTACCGACGATGCCCCGACCGAGGGGAATTCGGATGGGATTGAGGATCTCGCGCCCTTGCGGGTTTTTAGGCCCGAAAGCGGCTGCTTGAACGAGATCGCCCTGCTCTTCGTCGATCAGGTAAATGACGCAGTCTTCCAAACGCAGACGCGCGATGGCCTGTTGGGTGACCTCCCACAGGGCCTCACCCACATCACCCCGATGACCAAGCATCGTCTCGGCGAAATCCTTGAGGATGCCGAGATCGCGGACACGCCGCTGCAGCTCCTCGACGGAGATATCCTCGGGCTCAGCCTGCTTGTTACCCTCTTCCGCCACCCCGACCCCAACGTTTGTCGCCGTACGACGCCCCGTTATAGTGCGCCGTCAGAGCCCTACAAGTCGACCCTCGACTTGCTGAACACGATCCCATCATCGTTGATCTTGCGGTCGTAAAGGTCAGCCAAGGTCGCGAGAAAATCTTTCCGCGTCACATGCTTGCGGATGCTGGGAATATACAGATGCTCGAAATGGGGTTCGATCGGCTGGAGAAATTCGGCCACCGAAACCCCCGCGACGTTGCGCAGATGGTGGCCAATGAACTCGACGATCAGCGTCTCCGTCCTTGAGAGTACGTTCTGCATGCCCTTCAGGGCGAAGTACTCCGAACCCTCGATATCCATCAGCACAAGATCGAAGCGCTCGTCAGCCGAGTCGACCAAGGTATCGAAAGGCACCATGGGGACGCGGATCGTCTCCGGACGGTCGTAGTAATACTTGGCCGCCTTGACCTGCGGTTCGCGCTTGCTGCCCCCGGAGTTGGCGGTGCTCAGCACGAAGTTGATCTCGCCGACCGACTCGCCCACCGCGACATTGAAAACCCGTGCATTGGTCACGGCGTTGAGCGCAATGTTGCGCTGTAGAAACGCGAAGGTTCGTGGATTGGCCTCGACGAGGTAGGCTTTACGCACCTTGCGGGTCGCCGGGATAGCGAGCGCACCCACATGGGTGCCGATGAAGGCCACCGTCGATTCGGCCGAGACCAAGGCCGCGATACGCCGCAGTTCGTCGTCGCCGTAACGACCCTCGAAGCGCAACTCCCGACCGACCACCCGATCTGCCGGGTCAACGAGCAAGGCGCAATCGCCCGTCTCGATCAGCAGGCCGCTGACGTGCGGCCCCATGAGACGCTGCATCAGTCGCGCTTTTGTTCGGGCCAGTTGGTATTTCAGAGATCGCAGCATCGTCGACCGTTCCTTTGGCGGACGGCCATGTTAACCACCCCGCTCAGCGGAGGGTAGGTTAACTCTGACGGGGAGCCTTAGCCATGGCTTCCGGCTCGACGGCTAGTCAGATCACGCCGCGGCAGTGCACCGGTAAATCAATCGCCGTAGGGCGACTTGCGTCGATCGAGATCAAACAACAACTTGCTCACAAGGTGCGTATCGAAGTAGGGACGAATCGACACCAGCTTACCGTCACGCGCAGTAAAGCGAACCAAGTAATTGTTGGCGTAGATCTCACCGCTGCGCGTACGGCCTTGGGCGCGATACTCGATGGCGGCCTCGTCACCCTCACCGATGATATTGTCGACGTCAACGGTATATCCCGAGTCGGGATCGAAACCACCGATTAGCGCAGAGATGAGGAATTCAACTGCTTCACGCACCGGCACGACGCGCGGCTCATGCAGCGTCTTCTGGAACGTCCAGCGCGCATCGGGCGCACAGAGCGGATAGCCCTCCTCTTCGAGCTTGCCGCTCCAGAATGACTGCAGGAAGCGCAGACCCAGCGTCTTGGCATCAGCTGTCGGCGTACTCATCGACTCAGACCTCGTCGAGTACATGCACGGTGAATTTTCCTGCACCGATGCGCAACGGGATCGCGGTACCCTGATAACGCTCAGCGAACCAGAAATCTTCGGCCGAAGCACGCGTGGGCCAGCGAGAGATGGCAAAGATTTGCTCTTTCCATTCGCCTGACAGCGCCGCCACTTCGCCCTCCGCCAAGGCGAATGCTTCGTAGTAGCTGCCACGCTCTTTCATCATCGGCAGGATCACGTCGCGATATTTGTCTATCTGCGCAGGGTTGCTTGCGCTGCCCTGTATTACCATCAGTGCGTTGCGCAGACCCTTGGGCGATCGCGGCACGCTCGCTATCGTCGGAATATCCATGAGATCCGGCAGGCCAACAGCCGGCAGCCCATTGACCTGCAGCACCTTAGGAATGCTGCTCGCTGGCATGTTGGCTTTAAGGTGAGGCAGCAATGCCTGACGGACGAGTGGCGCGATGCGTGCGGGGTCACTCATGCTGGCAATCAGCATGCCGGCGCCGACGGTGCCGGGCTCGAAACACGCCACTCGACCGGCGGGTGCCCAGGCATGAACCTGAGCACCGCCGTCTGCGAGCAGTTTGGCCGACGCCTCGAGCAACCGAACTTGGCCCGGATGCTCTCCGGCGAGTTCCACGAGAATGAAGCCCGGATTCGGCGGATTGGCCATGGTTTCGAGACTCCCTTCCAGATCCAGCAACAGCGTCAAGCGTTACGACTCAGAAGCCGATGCGCACCGACACGCCATACGTTCGCGGCGGTCCCATCACCGACTGCGGCACGAGACCCGGCGACGGCGCGATACCCGACTCGAGCACCGTGAGGTAGTAATCCTCGTCGGCCACGTTGTCGACATAGGCCATCACCGCCCACTTGTCATCGGCTGAGCGCCAGCCGGCACGCAGACCAAGCAGGCCGTACGCCGGCTGCGAGACAGCGTCACGGTTGAACTGCGTGAAGTACTGCTTGTCCTTGTACGAGTAGTCACCGCGAAGGGTGATTTCGCCACCCGCCATCGAACCAGTCCACTGCAAGCCGATATTGCCCGACAATGGCGGGGACCGACGCAGGTCACACCCCGCGAGCGACACGCCCTGTGCGCCGAGCGCAGGAGCCCGCTGCTCGCAAGCACCCGCGTAGACACCCAGCGCGGCGGGTGCTCTGCCGACGGCCGGATCCTCCGTTAAGAACTCGTCGAACTGCGCATCGAGGTAGGCGAGACCTACGTTAAGTTCCACACCGCCACCGAGCGCCGCGCGGATCTCCGCCTCCAGGCCGCGGATGGTCGCCTCACCGGCGTTGGTCAGTACGTCGGACGCGTTGACGATCTTGCCGACCTGCATGTCCTTGTAGTTGTACTGGAAGACGCCGAAGTTGGCCGTCGCACGTCCGTCCGCGAATCGAGTCTTCAGACCGGCCTCATACGCCCATAGATACTCGGGCTCGTACGGTGCCTGCCGACCGATGAGGTTGAAGCCGCCGCTCTTGAAGCCGCGGGTGGCCGACACGTAACCCATTACGTCGTCGCTGAAGTCGTGATCGATGCCGAACTTCGGTGTCGTCGCGCTCCACTTGTCCTGCAATACGTCCGCCCAGGTCTTCCCTGCCGGAAAGCCAACGAACTGCGGAGTAAAGACAAGATTCGAGAGCAGGTAGAACATGTCACCGTTCTTCTCGTCCTGCGTGTAACGCAGACCCGCGGTGACGCGAGTGCGGTCGCTGAGTGAGTACTCCGCCTGGGCGAATGCCGAGTAGGACTTCGTGTTCGACTTACCATCGATCAGGATGCCCTCGATGCTGCCTGCGGGGAAGCCGAGCGCTGCCGCGAGGCCGTTGAAGGCGAGACCGCTGAAGGTTTTGCCTTTCTCGTCCAGGTAGAACCCACCGATGATCCACTGCAGCGCGCCATCGTTGTTGCTCGACAGCTGCAGTTCCTGCGTCAGCTGTTTCGAGTCGTCATCCTGGAAGTAGGTGACGAAGAAGGTGTCGACGCCGTCACCATCATTGAGCCAAGAGAATATCGTCTTGCGGTATGCCGTCTGCGACATTAACGACACCGAACCGAGATCCCACGTCAACTTGAGGTTCGCGGCATCCGTGTGGGCGCGACCGATGCTCGGCACGCGACGATTGGAACCTACGATATTCTGCTCGTAGCCTTGCGACACTTGCCGCAGGCTTGTCAGTCGCTTGTCGGTCGGTGCCTGCCAATAGACGTTCGGATCATTGCCCGCCGCCGTGAAGTATTTGAACGCCGTGGGGTTGCTGTCATCCCGTGACACATCGACCTGCAAAAGACCGCTGAACGTGTCCGACGGGTTGAAGGCGATTTGGCCGCGAACCGCCCAGAGGTCCTGATCGTCGAGTTCGTCGATGCCGCGAGCCGCCGCATCCTTGAACAGGTTCTTGGTGTAGCCGTCGCGCTGCGCCGAGAGCACCGACAGGCGGGCTGCCGTCGTATCACCGAGCGGCGCGTTGAGCGCGCCCTCGACGCGAACGCGCGAATAATTGCCTACGTCGAACTTGGCGTAGCCGCCGAACTCCTTCTCAGGCTTGCGCGAAATGATGTTGATAACGCCACCGGTGGCGTTGCGACCGTACAGAGTGCCCTGCGGGCCACGCAGCACTTCGACGCGCTCAGTGTCGAAGAAGTCGAACACGGCGACGGAAGAGCGCGCGAGATAGACGCCGTCTTGGTGGATGGCGACACCGGGATCGCTACCGACTGAAAAGTTTTCCGTTCCAACGCCGCGGATGACCACCTTGCCGATCACTTCCTTCTGCACGACGAGGCCCGGTGTGAGGCTGGACAGACCATCGGTGGACGAGATGCCCGCCGCTTCGAGTTCCGCACCCGAGAACGCGGCGATGGAAATCGGTGTGTCCTGTACCGTGCTCGAGCGTTTCTCTGCGGTGACCACCACTTCCTCGAGCACGTCAGTCTCGGCCGCGAAGCCCTGCGCCGACGCCACGAGAGCCGCAACGGTTGCGGCAACGAGCCGCGAAGTCTTTCGGTCTTCCATGAAAACTCCCTCCAGATGCGGCTTGAGCCGCGGCTTAAATGCTTTGCGTCGAGTCTCTTTTGACCCTTCGCGCCAAGTCAAGCAGTCCGCTGAACCTTCGGTTCACGGGTGTGAACCGTAAAACAAGAGTGCAGACCGTCTCTCAATTCACGCTTCAAAACCTTGCCGCCGAGATTGCGCGGTACGGCATCAATGAAACCGATTTCCCGCGGAACCTTGTAGCCGGCCAGTCGGGCACGCGCGAAGGCGACGATTTCTTCGGCCAATTCCTGCCCCGCTTCCTGACCGGAGCGGAGCACGACGAAGCCGCGTACGCGCTCTCCCCAATGAGAGTCAGGCACTCCGACGACGCAGGATTCGCGAACGGCCGGGTGCTGCTCCAGGACGATTTCGACTTCACGCGGGTAGACGTTGAATCCGCCGGTGACCAACATGTCCTTCTTGCGATCGACGATGTACAGAAAGCCCTCGGCATCGCGTCGGGCCAGATCGCCTGCGCTCACCCAGCCGCCCTCGCGCACGCACTCGGCCGTCCATTCGGGCTTGTTCCAGTAGCCTTCGAACAGATACGGCGAGCGGGAATACAGTTCGCCGACCTCGCCCACCGGCACCTCGGTGCCATCGGGCGCGAGCAGCCGGATTTCATTGAGGGTGAAGGCCCGTCCGACGGACTGCTGCGTCCTGAGCTGATCCTGCGGGCGAATGTTGGTAACGATGCCGGCTTCGGTCGAGCCATAGGTCTCGTGCAACAGGCCCTCGCCGAAGTAATCGATGATTTTTTCCTTGACGCGCTGTGGAAGCGCCGCCGCGTTGGAAATGATGGTCTTGAGGTGTTCCGCCGTACCGCGATATCGGGCTAGCACCTCAGCGGGAAGCGCGAGGATTGCCTGAAAGTGCGTGGGCACCATGAAGACCCCGGTGAAGCCACCGACCGCGAGACGCTCCAGCACGCGTTGCGGCTCGAAGCGTGTGGCAATCTCGACGAAGCCGCCGAAGTACAGCGTACACATCATGAACGCGAAGCCAGCGCCGTGAGACATCGGAGCCAACGCAAGGAACCGGTCGTCGGGGCCATAGCAGCCGTACTCCATCGCCATGCCATGGAACGTGAGCGCGCGCGAGCGATGCGAGATGACGATGCCCTTGGGTTGGCCCGTCGTGCCCGAGCTGTACACAAGTGTGAACGGTTCGGTTTCAGCAAAACTCGGCAACTCCCGTTCTTCGATCGGCGTATGCCCGAGCAGCCAGCGTTCGTACGAGTTGCCGAGCACGATGAGTCGATTAATCCGTTCGCCGAGACCCAACGTCACCGCCTCGCGCGCAACGGACTCCAGCGAGGGGTGGACGATCAATAACGAGGGCGAGCAGTCGCGACAGGCGGCGGCAATCTCGGCGGCAGGACTGCGCGGGTTGAGTGTGACGACGATTCCACCGACATCGCTGAATCCGCACAACACTTCCGGATACTCGGCGCAGTTCGGTGCCAGCACCGCGACGCGATCGCCAACCCCGATGCCAAGTTCACGCACCGCAGCGGCAGCGACCCGCAGAACCCGATCGTGCAAGTCACCGTAGGTAAGACGCCGACCTTCGCACTCGAGCGCCGGTCGCTCAGGCTCACGCCGCGCGATGGCGTGCAAGCCGTCCGAGATCCGCAGCGGGCGATACAAGCCGCTCACGTCCGCTTTCCGCGCGGGCGCTTGTAGCCCGACAACTTGAAGATTCGCAGCGCGTTATCGCGCATCAGGGCTCGCTCTGATTCCGGGCGCAAGCCGAGTTCCTTGACCTCGCGCACCGCACGCTCCGGATCGATCACCGGCCAGTCGGTGCCGAAGAGGACCTTGTCGCGACCGTAAGTGTTGAGGTAGTGGACGTACGAAGCGGGCCAGTGTCTCGGCGCGTACGCATCTCCCGCGGTATAGACGTTGGCATGCTTCCAGCACATGGAAATCATCTCGTCCGTCCAGGGCACGCCGATATGGATACCGATCAGCGTCAACTCCGGAAAGTCGATCGCCACTTGATCAAGCGTGATTGGACGACCAACGCTGGGCAATCGCCGCTCGCGCGAATACACGAGGTTGTGACCCACCTGCATCATGATCGGCACGCCGAGCTCCGCGCACTTGGCGTAGTACGGGTAATACTTGGCATGGTCAGGAGCGAGGCCAAACCAATGCGGGTACAAATGCGCACCGACGAAGCCCAAGTTGCGAACCGCATGGCTAAGATCCGCAAGACCCTTCATACCGCGGAAAGGGTCGACCCCAGCCAGTCCCGAGAAGCGATCAGGCCAGCGATCACATACCTCGGCCACTCGATCCATCGGCAATTCGAACGAGCCGCGAACGTTCATGTCGCCTGCGCGGACAGCGATCAGCAACGACCGCTCGATTCCGGCACGATCCATCTTGCGCAGGTACTGACTGACGGGGATACCGCGCCAATAGCGCTTATCGAGTCGGACTTGCGCCTTGAAGGTATCGTCGAGACCCGTTTGCCCGAGACGCACCGCCTTCGGGTCGAACAGGTTGCAAACAATGTCGATGGCTCCAGTCACGGGCGCACCCTATATCAACGTTCACATGTTTGCATTCACAGTCTACACATGTGAACCTATGATTGCGGATGATCCATTGGCCTGCAGGAAGCACAACGAGATGGCACAACCTACCCAAATGAAAGACGACGGCAAGGCAGCGGCGGGCGCGACGGTCAAGTCGGCCGGTCGCGTACTCGAGGTCCTAGAACTGCTCGGCAACGTGCGTAAGCCACTCTCCGCATCCGAGGTCGGGCGGCTGCTCGACTACCCGAAATCCAGCACTAATGTGCTGCTGCGATATCTGACGAATCTCGGCTACCTGTCGTTCGATCAGGACACCATGCATTACTTCCCATCGCTGCGCGTCACCTCGCTCGGTGCGTGGATTCCTGCGGCCCTGTACGGCATGGGCGATGCCGCATCGATGCTGCAGGAAGTGCACGATGTCACCGGCGAGACCGTCACCCTCTCCATGCGTTCCGGGCAGTCGATGCGCTTCATCCGCGTGCTTCCAGGCAGTTACTTCATCGCGCTAAAGATGGACGAAGGCACCGTCGCGCCCCTGTTCGGCACAAGCGTGGGAGCTGCGTTTCTGGCAACCCGTTCCCCTGCGGAGGTGGAACGACTCGCCGATGCCGCTCGCGCCATGGCGCGCACCCGCGCCGCGCGGCAGGCGATCGATGGAACGTTGCAAAGTCTCGCTCAAGTACGCAGCGCAGGGTACTCAGTAACCTTTGCGAGTTTGTTCCCGGATACGGGCGCCGTATCGATGGCGCTGCCGCCGGCGAGCGATGGCAACGTTCTTGTACTCGGCGTGGGCGGCCTGAGCGAACGCATCCGACGCAACGAACGCTCGATTGCCCGTGCGATGCGAGCGGCGATCACGACGCACCTGGTCGTTCCAGCCAAGGGTTGACAGGCGTTCACATACATGAATCTGTGTTCTGCATTCATGAATAGCACTTAAACTCGGTCGGAATGCCCGATGCGGCGGGCATGGTCAAATATCGGAGGAATCCCCATGACCACGGCCACTGCCCCAACCCTCTCGTCCGACGCCATGCTCGCGCTGTATCGCACCATGGTGCGCATCAACGAAACCGACAAGGCGGTCACACGCGGCCTAAGTGCCGGCGAAATCATGTTTCAGTACTACCCCGTCGGCGGACAGGAAGCCATCTCCGCCGGAGTCGGTGCAGCGCTGAGGCCCGACGATTTCGTCTCGACGACTTACCGCGGCATCCACGACATCGTGGCGAAGGGCACGCCTCTCAACGACATTTTCGCCGAGCTTTACGGCAAGCTGCCGGGCACCTGCAAAGGCAAGGGCGGCCCGATGCATTTGTCAGACCCCGCTTCCGGATTGATGATCACTACCGGCATCGTCGGTGCCGGTCTGCCGATCGCCAACGGCCTCGGCCTGGCCGAACAACTTCGCGGTACAGACAAGGTCTGCGTCTGCAACTTCGGTGACGGCGCCACCAGCATCGGCGCATTCCACGAGGCACTGAACCTCGCGGCGGTGTGGAAACTCCCGGTGATCTTCATCTGCCAAAACAACCAGTACGCCGAGTACACCGCTCTCGAAGAGTACACGCTGACCAAAGATTTCTCCAAGCGCGCAGCCGCCTATGAAATGTCAGGCATGCGCGTTGATGGCACCGACCCGGTCGCCGTGCACGAGGCAGCGAAAGTCGCCGTTGCGCGAGCCCGCGCCGGCGAGGGTCCGACACTGATCGAGGCCGTCTGTCACCGCCTGCAGGGTCACTCGTTCGGCAGTGACGAGGGACACATGGACGCCGCCGCGCTGGCTGCCGCGCGCAGCGATGCGCCAGTCGGGCGCTTCCGCAAGCGCCTGATCGAGGCGGGCATCGCGACTGACAGCGGGCTGAAGGATCTTGAAACGGCGATCCGCAAGGAAGTCGATGCCGCGAGCGACTATGCGCGCAAGGCACCGGCTCCTGAAGCTGCGGAGCTGTACACGGATGTGTTTGCAGACGCGACGATCATCCCCGATCATGTGATCGCCACCGCGACCCCGCGAGCCGCCGGGCAGTATCAACCCCAGTCCGAGCGTATGATGACCTTCGGTCAGGCGGTGAACGAGGCGCTCGCGATTGCGCTCGAAGCCGACAAGAACGTGTTCCTGCTCGGTGAGGACATCGCCGATCCCGCAGGCGGCGTCGTCAAGACCACCTATGGGCTCTCGACGCGTTTTGGTCGGGACCGAGTGCGCCCGACGCCGATCGCCGAGCAGGCCATCGTCGGCGCAGCCGTCGGTGCTGCCATGGCCGGCATGAAGCCGGTGGCAGAAATCATGATCAATGATTTTCTCATGGTGTGCATGGATCAGGTCAGCAACCACGCCGCTAAACTCCGCTATATGTCGGGCGGCAAGACCAGCGTGCCGCTGGTGATCCGGACGCTCACGGCCGGGTTTGTCGGCAGCTTCGGTGCGCAGCACTCGCAGTCGCTCGAGGCGTGGCTCGCCCATACTCCAGGTATCAAGGTGGTCTACCCAAGCACCCCGGCCGAAGCCAAGGGTTTGCTGCTGTCCGCCATCGACGATCCGGATCCGGTGGTGTTCTTCGAATCCATGCGCGCGTACTTCGCACCGGGCCCGGTGCCCGACGGTGATTACCGCATTCCGCTCGGGCAGGCAGACGTGAAACGCCGCGGCAAGGATCTGACCATCATCACCTACGGCTGGACCGTCGGCGAAGCGCTGGCGGCCGCCGAGACTCTGGCGAAGGAAGGTGTAGACGCCGAGGTGCTCGATCTGCGAACGGTGGTGCCGCTTGATGTGCCGGCGATCCTCGAGAGCGTGGGTCGCACCAAGCGAGCCATCGTGCTGCATGCGGCCACCGAGTTCGGCGGTTTCGGCGGCGAGGTAGCGAGCATCATTCACTCGCGTCTGCACGGACAACTCGCAGCGCCCGTCACTCGGGTGGGCGCGCGCTACACGCCGGTGCCGTTCGCGGCAGGACTTGAGAGCCTGCACTTTCCGCAGGCGAACCGGGTCATCGACGCTGCGCGCGCGATGCTGGCACGCTGAACCATCGCGCCGAATTCGGGACACACCATGGCCACCACGCTGCGTATCCCCAAAGCTGCCGTCTCCATGCGCGAGGGAACACTCGTCGCCTGGTTGGTACCGGACGGCGCGACCGTCAGCGAGGGAGACCCGATCTACACGCTGGAACTCGAGAAGTCGACGATGGATGTCGAGTCCCCCGCCGCCGGTGTAATTCGACACATCGGCGTCGCCGGAACGACCTACAAGGTCGGCGAAGTGATCGGTGAAATCGGCGAGGCGCCGACGGTCGCGGTCGTCACGGCGGTGCGCGGCTCACTGCAACGATTGGTGCAGGTCGTGCCCGACCTCAATGCCGCCATGCAATCCTGGGCGGGCGACGCCGGAGCGGGTCCGTTTTTCGTGTTTCCGAAAATCGCGTTTACCGCGCACGAACACCGGGGAAGTGCAGCCCTACCCTCGCTGTCGATCGCGACCGGATTTTGCGGTGACGTGCTGATCGAACTCGTGCAATTGCATGACGATACGCCGAGCGCATGGCACGAGGCCGACTCCTGCGCGCTCACCCCGGCGTTGCTCGTCGACGATATGGATGCTGCGCTCAATGCACAACTCGAAAGCGGTCGCGCCTGCATTTCGCGCGGCACCTACGGGTTTGGCGCGCGATTTGCGTTCGTGGAAACGCCGACATCTACGGGCACGATGCTGCAACTTATCGAAAGGCATTTCGTGCTGACGCAACTCACGACTGCGATGCGTGAAGCGAGCAACCACTGGGACCGGGTGTCGCTGACTGCGACGCTGAAGTAGACAGATACCGAAGCGGCACAGGACGCCGCTGCATCAGCAATCGGCGGTCAATCGTGCCAGTGGAACTGCTCGGTGAAGAACGCCGGCGGCTTATCCGCAGAAATGTCGAGCATGCCTCCGAGATCCGACTGCATTGCCGCAATCGCCTCAGGCTCACCGAAGCTCGGCAGGATCCGTGACGGGTCCTTGATCTCGTAAAACGAAATCACGTTCGATCCACTCACCAGCACTTCCTTGAGCCCGATATCGAAGCGTGCCCACAGATCGTTGAACTGCGACTTGGCACGGTTGCGTACCCAGTCAAGATAGTTGGCTTCCTGTCCGGGCTTGAGATTCAAGGCAATGGCGGCACGCTGCAATGGCCCCGCCACCGGCCGTGTCCAGCGCAACTCCTCGCCGTAGAAAATCGGCGCAAAGCCAGGGTCGAGCAAGGCGCCGAGCCGACCGGTGAGCATCGCGACCGCCTCGGGGGTCTGGAATGCCTCCCCTACGGCAGCCGGCGAGTCTGCACCGTAATGCGCAATCACGTGGGTGCCGCTCGTCAGTACGGTCTTGCTGTGAATGCCTACCCGGCCAAAGACCTTCGCCAGAACCGGCGCGTCGTCAGCAAGCCATTCCAGATAGGCGTTCTCGCTGCCTTCCTTCACCTTCATCTGCACACCGACGTGATGCTTGCTCATGGGGAGTCCTCAAGGCATGGGTGACCGACGCCCCATCTTGACGAGAGCGTGGGCATGCAATCAATGCGGGTGGTTCAACCGGCTGGACTGGCGCACGACGTCAGCGCGAGACAACTACCTCGAGGGCGTCAGGCGATACAACCGCCCCAACGACTCCGACAGCACGTACAGCGAGCCATCCGGGCCCTCACGAACATCCCGCACTCGACCGAAGCCACCGATACGTTCCTCGGCCGTGACGGTATCGCCGTTCAGGGTGAGACGCACCAACTCCTGTGCCGCCAGAGCACCCATGAACAGGTTGTCGCGCCATTCAGGAAAAAGACGACCGGTGTAGAAGCTGAGGCCCGAGGGGCCGATGGATCGCGGCAACCAGATCTTCAGGGCACGAGGAATGTCGGCGCGCTCGGTACCCTCACCGATCGTCCGCCCGAGACCATAGGTGCGGCCATGGGTAATGACGGGCCAGCCGTAGTTACGGCCACTGCGCAAAATATTGAGTTCGTCGCCGCCTTGTGGCCCGTGCTCATGCGCCCACAACTCGCCGGTGCGCGGATGCAGCGCCGCACCCTGCACGTTGCGATTGCCCAAGGTGAAAATCTCGGGCAGCGCGCCGTCACGCTTGATGAACGGATTGTCGACCGGGACACCGCCGGTCTCCGTGAGGCGCAATACCTTGCCCAAATGATTACCCAGGTTCTGCACATCATCCTGTCGACCGCGATCACCGAGTGTCACGAACAGGTGCCCGCTGCGATCCCAGACGAGACGGGAGCCAAAGTGCTGACCGGCTGTCGCCTTGGGCTGTTGCCGAAAGATCACCTGGACCTCCGACACACTGCAGCGCTCGGCCTGACAGGCCAAACGTCCGCGCGCGACCTCGGTTCCAACTTCATTACCGGTGCCGGCGGAGTAGCTCCAATAGATCAGCCGGTTGTCGCGGTAGGCCGGATGAGCCACCACATCGAGCAAACCGCCTTGTCCCCGCATGACGACGGGCGGCAGACCGGCGACCGGCTGCGCGAGCAGCTTGCCATCGCGCAGGACACGCAGATTTCCCGCCTTCTCGGTGATCAGGATCAACCCATCAGGCAACAGCGCCACACTCCACGGTGACGCGAGGCCGCTCGCCAGAGTCTCGGCCTTGAGCGTGTAACGCTCGGTCTTGATCGGTGCCTCTTGGGCAACGGCCTGCAGGCCTGCCACCATCGACGAGACGGCGGCCAACACGATGGTCAATAGAGGAATCGCAGGAATCCGCATTATTCAAGCTCCCCGTTTCACGGACGCCCGAGGAAGGTCAGCGCCGCGGTGGTGTAGCCCTCCACGCCGCCGCGGACGGCAGGTTCGGGTCGGATGATGAACAGTGGCGAGTGGTGCGGCGGCGCCTTGCGCAGATCATCGGCCACGGAACCGCCGACACTGAAAAAGACCGTCGGAATACTGCCCCACTCGGGCGATCCGTAATAGGCGAAGTCCTCCGCACCCATGCCCTGGCGCGGCACGGCCGACAGTCGCACCTCGCCGTACGAGCGAGCCAGAGCATTGCGCAGGGTACGGGCCGATTCGGCGTGGTTGATGTTGGGCGGCGTGGTCTCGCGCATCATGACGACGGGCATGCGATCCTCAGGAACGCCGTGGGTGCGCGCCACACCATTGGCGATGCGCTGGATGCCTGCGATCAGCGCATCCCGGGTTTCGCGGTTGTCGGCGCGCACGGTGAGTTCAAGCCGCGCCTCTTCCGAAATGATGTTGCGCTTGGTGCCCGCCTGAATCACACCCACCGTCACGACGCCCGGCTCGAGCGGGTCGATCGAACGGCTCACGAGCGTCTGCAGCGCCATCACGAGCTCGGAGGCCACCACCACCGGGTCAATGGTCGTATGCGGCGCGGCCCCATGCCCGCCAATGCCGCGGACAAAGATATCGACGCCGTCAGAGCTGGAATTGACGATGCGTTCGTGGACCTGAAATTTCCCGGGCTCGATGTGGCTGGCGACGTGCAGACCGAGCACGATGTCGGGCTTCGGGAAGCGCGTGTAGAGCCCATCGATCAGCATCGCTGCCGCACCGCCCAAGATCTCCTCGGCCGGCTGGAAGATCACGATGACGGTGCCTCGCCATTCGGCTTTCATGGCGACCAGCTGCCGAGTCGCACCAACGAGGCTCGTCATGTGCACGTCGTGTCCGCAGGCATGCATCACGCCCGTCTCCTGGCCATCGGGGCCAACCGCCCTCGCTTTGGAGGCATAGGGCAGGCCGTTGCGTTCGGTGACGGGCAGACCGTCCATGTCGGCACGTAGCATCACCACCGGGCCCTTGCCGTTGCGGATGACACCGACGACACCATAGCGGCCGACGCCGCTCGTGACTTCAACCCCGGGGATCGCGCGCAACTCCTGAACGATCCGCGCACTCGTCTGCTTCTCCTGGAACGACAACTCCGGGTTGGCGTGCAGATGCTCGAAGAGTCCCTTGAGGTTTGCGGCGTAATCCGCCGCAGCGGCTGCAGAGATGGCTCGCGCCTGAGACGACACGTCCGCAGCCGGAGTGACGCCCGCGCCGCAGGAGACTAGTGCCATACCCGCGACCACCATCGACCGTGCCATGTTCCGCATCAGACTGTCCTCCCGGTTGCCGAGGATCCTTGCAAGAGGTTGGGCCGCCTGTCAAAGTCTTTCGGGGTAGTCGGCAGTTACGGCCAAACGCGGGAGGCACGCATGTTCAGTCACGTCATGATCGGTTCCAACGACCTTGATCGATCGCAGCGTTTTTATGATGCCGTGCTCGGCGCGCTGGGCTCCCAGAGTGCAGCGATACGCAACACCACGCCGGCGGGCCACACACGACTCTTTTACGCGCATGACGGCGGCATGCTGTGCATCACGCAGCCGATCGACAACCAGCCAGCCACGGCAGCCAACGGCTTTACGCTCGGCTTCAAGTGCAGCTCGCCCGAACAAGTGAAAGCGTTCCACGACATCGCCGTCGCCCACGGCGGCACATCGATTGAGGATCCGCCGGGAGTTCGCGAAGGCAGCCTCGGTGCGCTGTATCTCGCCTACGTACGTGACCCGGACGGGCACAAGCTCTGCGCCCTGCATCGGGTCAAACGCGGCTGACAGAACCACCCTGCGCGAGTCGAGGCTCGCGCACCAGGCGCTACAGGTCGCCGTGCAGCGGGCGTATGGTCAGGCTCTCGAGTGAGGCCCGCGACGACAACTCGAGGGCGTCGACCATGGGCTGCGCCACATCCTCTGCGCTCATCATTTTCTGTACCTGATCGGGCGGCATCTCGCCCCACATCGGGGTGTAGGCCGCGCCCGGCTTGATCTCGAGGATGCGGATGCCATCCTGCCGGCCGTAGAGCTTCATGACATCCAGCAAACCGCGCTGCGCGTACTTGCTCAAGCAGTATGTGGAACTTTGCAAGAACGGCTGCTCGGCCGCGACCGAGGTCACTACCTGAATCTGCCCACGCATGCCCTCCTGCGGCATTTGCGTCTTCATCACTGCATACGTCCGCTGCAGCAGCATGAACGTGGCGGTGACATTGGTCTTGAGCGTGAACTCGAGATCTTCGGCCGTCTGGTCGAGAAAATCCTTGAATCGACCGACCCCGGCACAGTGGATCAGTACATCGATGCGACCGTGGCGCTCGAGGCAGGCTTCGACAGGCTGAGTCGGCGCCTCGGCCAGATCTCCAGCAATGACATCGCAGCGGACGGATGCACCATCCAACTGCGTCTTCAGGGCTTGAAGGTCGCTCAAGGTACGCGCAGCGAGACACAGGCTGAGCGGTGACGCCGAGCCCTCCGCTCGCCGCGCCAGCGTCTCCGCCACCGCCCGCCCGATGCCCTTGCCGGCACCGGTGATCAGTACGACCCTCTGCTGCTTCGCTTTCTCTTTCATGGTGAGCCTCTGGTAGGCTGTCGATTATGCTTGATTCATACGAAATACGGATTCGAAAGGAAGCGCTGAAGTTCGCCGCCAGCCACATGACGGTGTTCCCGGATGGCAGCAAGGAAGCGCTGCACGGGCACAACTACTTTCCAACCCTGACGCTGACCGTGCGCGACGCCTCGTTCGAGGCGATGCTGCCGTTTTCGCACTTCAAGGCCGGGATGCGCAAGATCGCCCAAGCCTGGGACGAAAAGGTGCTGATCGCGAGTCGCAATCCGTTCTTTCAGGTTCAGCAACACAACGAGCAGGAACTCGAGTTCACGCTCTGCGGCAAGCGGTACGTCTTGCCCGCCGACGAGGTGGTGATCATCGACACCGACAACATCTCCTGCGAGACGCTGG
>Ga0068877_10001226_pt1 | contig 21348 bp, 21 predicted proteins | sample NOAtaG_FD_66437 | JGI IMG/M metagenome (GOLD analysis project Ga0068877, IMG submission 66437) | Freshwater lake microbial communities from Lake Erie, under a cyanobacterial bloom - NOAA_Erie_Diel6S_1000h metaG | ecosystem: Environmental > Aquatic > Freshwater > Lake | place: USA: Ohio, Lake... | reverse complement strand
GTCGATGACGTAGACCGTCAGGTCGGACAGCTCGGGGCTGAAGGTGGCGGCCAGGTTGTCGCCGCCGGACTCGATGAACACGATGTCAGCGTCGGGAAACTGCCCGAGCATGCGGTCCACTGCTTCAAGATTGATGGAGGCGTCTTCGCGGATGGCCGTGTGCGGGCAGCCGCCGGTTTCCACACCCATGATCCGCTCGGGGTCCAGCGCGCCGGCCACGGTGAGCAGGCGCTGGTCTTCCTTGGTGTAGATGTCGTTGGTGACCACCACGAGGTCCCAGCGCTCGCGCATGGTCTTGCACAGCATCTCCACCAGGGTGGTCTTGCCAGAGCCCACCGGGCCGCCCACGCCCACGCGCAGGGGAGGAAGCTTCTTGGTGCGGCCGGGGATGGCATGCAGTTTGGGGTTCATGGCGGGGCAGCTTGGTGACGTTCAAAGGGGGTGGGGCCGGGGTCTGGGCTTGAATGGGGCCTCAGGAGCGGAAGAGCCGGGAGTACTGGCTTTCGTGACGCGACGACAGGATCGCCAGCATGGGCGTGAAGGCCTGGCGCTCGTTGTCGGGCAGGGCCAAGGCGCTCTCGACGGCTTGCGGGATGGCCTGGGTCAGACGCGTGAGGATTCGCTGCGCGGCAGCTTGCCCCAGCGGGACCGACTTCATGGCGGCCTGCGCCATGTTCTCCGCCCAGCCGAAGGCCAGGGCGAGCAGCGCCTGGCGTGGGCCTTCCATCTGGTCGGTGTGTTCACGTTGCGCGGGGCGGTCTGCATCCACGGCCAGCACGCAGGCCAGGGCAAACACCACCGGCCAGCTGGGTGAGGGCAGCAGCGCGGCGCAGTGGGTGACTCGCGGGTCCTGCGCTTGCTCGCCGTTGCGCAGCCACTCCACCAGCGACCGGCCCATCTGCTCGGTCTGCAGGCGGAACTCGGCGGTCTCCCGGGTGGCCAGCACCCAGTCGTTCAGCGCTTGCAGGCGCAACGGATCGTGTGCCGACTGCCAGGCGCAGAAGGCTTGCGCGCAGGCCGGGAGGTCGGCGCGCGCCAACGACAGTTGCAACTGGTCCGACAGCCAGTCGCCCACCGCCGCCTCGCCTTGCACATGCCCCGCGTCGACGGCAGCCTCCAGCCCTTCGGAGTAGCTGAAGCCTCCCACCGGAAGGGCTGGCGAGGCCAGCCACATCAGGCGCAGCAGCGCGGCAGGTGTGCTCATCCGTGGCGATGTGCTGGACCGTGATCGTGACCGTGGTCGTGATCGCAGCCGTGGCTGTGGTCGCGGCCGTGATCGTGCCCTTTCGGGTGGTCATGCCCGTGGCCGTGCGGATGCTCGTGGCCATGCCCGTGATTGCAGCCCGGGCCGTGCACATGGCCTCCCTCAGCGGCCCGAACGGGGATAGGCACTCCACGGGCGACATCGGCCTTCGCATGGCTGTCCGCAGGGGCTTTGGTGTGGGCATGTTCATGCCCGTGGTCGTGGTGGTGGTCGTGACTGTGGCCGTCTCGATGGTCATGGCTGTGGCCGTGACTGCCTCCATGTTCGTGGCTGTGGCCATGGCCATGCCCGCCCGCGTAGGCGCCGGCTTCGGGCTCGAAAGGGGCCTGCGCCTGCGTGACGATCAGGTGCATGCGCTCCAGCATCTCGCCCAGCACGTGATCGGGCTCGATCTTGAGGTGGTCGGGCTGCAGTTCGATCTGCACATGCCGATTGCCCAGGTGGTAGGCCGCACGCGTCAGGTCGAAGGCGCTGCCATGGTGCGGGCAGGCGCGCACCACCATCACCGCCTGCGGCGCAGCGTCCACACGCACCAGGGAGCCGTCTTCGGCCACCAGCACGTCCCCGCCCCGCACCACGCTGCCGCGTGGCAGAAAAACTCCCAGGCGTCGACCCAAGGAGTCGATGGCCTCGAAGCGGCTCTTCTGGCGGGTGTCCCAGTCCAGGCTGATGGTGGATGCCCGCTTGAGCAGCACAGGGGCCAGGCCGCGACCGGTGGGCACGAGTTTGTTGACGGTGATCATTTGCAGGGTTTGCAAGGGGTGAACGCGAGGAGCGGACGCAAGAAATGTGCGCCGGCAAAGTGTAGGCGCCGGTCGAATCCCGAGATTGTCCTGAGAACGACATCCGCGCCCCGCCAAGTCCGTCGCTGGCGACGCGCCGCCCTACGAAAGCTCGCTATCGTCCACCCGCAAGCCCAGACGCGCGGGATCCCCGCGGCCCACCCGCAGGATCACGGGTTCGGCGCCGCTGAGGTCGATCACCGTCGTGGGCTCCATGGGGCAGGCGCCGGCGTCCACCACCGCCTGCAACTGCTTCTGGAAATGGTCCCGGATCTCCTGTGCGTCGTTCATGGGCTCGGTATCGCCAGGCGGGATGAGGGTGGTCGCCAGCAGGGGTTGGCCAAGTTGCTCCAGCAGGGCCTGGGTCACCCGGTGGTCGGGCACGCGCAGGCCGATCGTGCGGCGCGAGGGGTGACTCACCCGCCGGGGCACTTCCTTCGTGGCTTCCAGGATGAAGGTGAAGGGTCCGGGCGTGCCCAGCTTCAGCAGGCGGAACTGACGGTTGTCGACCCGGGCGTAGCTGGCCAGCTCGCTCAAGTCGCGGCACAGCAGGGTGAGGTGGTGCCGATCGTCCACGCCCCTGAGGCGCCGCAGGGCCTCGGCGGCGGCCTTGTCGTCGAGGTGGCATACCAGTGCGTAGCTTGAGTCTGTGGGCACGGCCACCACCCCACCGGCGTGCAGGATCTGCGCGGCCTGCTTCAGCAGGCGCGGCTGCGGGTTGTCGGGGTGGACCTCAAAGCACTGCGACATGTGAGGGATTGTCCCGCGGCGCGCCCACCGCGGCTTGCGCAACCTGGGGCCCACCTGCACAGATGCGCCCATGCAGTTGCGGCCATGCGCGCTGCGCTATGCTGACCCGTATGAAGCTGCTGTTGCGTTGGGGGCTGCTGGCGTGTGCGCTGGTGCTGGTAGCTCATCTTTACCCGGGTGTGAAGGTCACGAGTTTTGGGTCTGCGTTGGTGGCCGCGCTGGTGCTGGGCCTGCTCAACACTTTGGTGCGCCCGATCCTCATCCTGCTGACCCTGCCTGTGACCCTGCTCACGCTCGGTCTGTTCCTGTTTGTCATCAATGCGCTGATGTTCTGGGCGGCGGCATCGGTGCTGGAGGGCTTGCATGTCACCGGGTTCTGGGCTGCGCTGGTGGGCTCTTTGCTGTACAGCCTGTGCGCGCTGGTGATCGACATGGCGATGGAAGCGCTGTTCAACCGCAAGGAGGCTTGACCGATGAGACCCGCGCCGTTCAACCCGCCCGGGCTCAGCCGGCGCGCGGCCCTGGGCTGGATGCTGGGGGCCGCCGCTGCGGGGGCCACCATGGGCCGCAGCGCGGCTGCCCAGCCCCAGGCTCAGGCCCTGCCCCTGTTCGACGCCCACCTGCACTACAGCCACGACGCTTGGGAGGTGGTGCCGCCCCGGCAGGCGGCGGCGCTGCTGCGCGCCGCCGGGCTGCGCACGGCGCTTGTCTCGTCTTCCAATGACGAAGGCACGCAGATGCTGCTGGCCGAGGCGCCCGACATCGTGGTGCCGGTGCTGCGGCCTTACCGCACCCGCGCAGACACCGGTGCCTGGGTGCGGGAGGAGGCCATCGTCCGCTACCTGGAGGAACGCGTGTCGCGTTACCGCTACGCAGGCGTGGGCGAGTTCCATCTCTTCGGGGCCGATGCCGATCTGCCCGTGCCGCGGCGCATGGTGGCCCTGGCCCGCGAGCGGGGCCTGTTTTTGCATGCCCACAGCGATGCCGAGGCGGTGCAGCGTCTGTTCGCCCAGTGGCCGCAGGCGCGCATCCTGTGGGCGCATTCGGGTTTCGAGCCGCCGGCGCGCGTGCGCGAGGTGCTGCGCCAGCACCCGCAGTTGTGGTGCGACCTCGCTTTTCGCAGCGACCAGGCCAGCGGTGGCAAGGTGGACGCCGCCTGGCGCGAGGCCTTTGTGGAGTTTCCGGACCGGTTCATGGTGGGCACCGACACCTTCACGCCCGAGCGCTGGCACTACGTTGGCCCTCACGCCCGCTGGTCGCGCGAGTGGCTGTCGGATCTGCCCGCGCCGCTGGCCCAAGGCATTGCCTGGCGCAATGGACAAGCCCTGCTGCAGGGGCTGTGGAAGGCATGAAGCCCGGCCTCGCCGCTGCCGTGCTTGCACTGCTGGCGCCCCTGCTGACCAGCGTGCAGGCTGTCGCCGCCTCCTGTGGGGAACAGCTGCCGCCTGCCCACCGCGTGCTGGTGGAGGGGAATGGCCAGGGGCGGAGCGAGCCGGCGGGCGTGACCGTGGCCTTCGTCCCCGACCCGGCACCCTGGGCGGTGAGCCGTCACTTCGCCTTGCGCGGGCAGCTCTGCGGGGCGGGCCGGCTGCTGCGTGTGGACGCTGACATGCCGGCCCATCGGCACGGCATGAACTACCGGCCCACGCTCAGCCTGCAGCCCGACGGCCATTTCGTGGCCCAGGGGCTGCTGCTGCACATGCCTGGGCGCTGGCGCCTGCGCTTCGAGATCGAGGTCGACGGGCGCCGGCACTGGCTGGACCACAGCGTTGACCTGAAGTGATGCTGGTGCGCTGGCGCGGCGCTCATGAGGCCCTCCACCCCGTCGTTCGGTTCGGCTGGCTCGGTCTGGCGGGACTGGTTGTGCTGGGGGGTGGGTCGCTGGCTTTCCCGGCGCAGGCCCAAGTGGGGCACGCCGCACCGAGCGCCGAGACCTCTTCGTCACTGGGCGTGCTCGCCTTCTCCGCCGAGGAGATCGGACGCATCCTGAGCCATGGGCCCTGGCCCCCCGCGCTCGCCCATTCACCCGCACGGGACCCCGGCAATGCGCTGAGTGGCCGGCCGCAGGCCGTAGCCTTGGGGCAGCGCCTGTTCTTTGAGCGGCGCTTGTCGCCTGCAGGGGTGTCCTGCGCCCATTGCCACCGGCCAGAGCAGGACTTTGCCGACGGCCTGGCGCGCTCGCGCGGGGTGGCTGAACTCGACCGCAACGCGCCCGCGCTGTGGAACGCGGTGCATGAGCGGTGGCAAGGCTGGGACGGTGCCGCCGACAGCCTGTGGTCGCAGGCCATCCGGCCGCTGCTGGATCCACGCGAAATGGCCTCCAGCCCCGAGCACCTCCAGGCCCAGATGCTGCGCCAGCCGTCCTTGGCAGCTGCGTGGCGGCATGTGTTCGGGCGGGAGTTGCGTACCGAAGATCCCCAGACCGTGCTGGTGGGCACGGCCAAGCTGGTCAGCGCCTATGTGGCCACCCTGGTGTCACCGAGCACGCCGTTCGATGCGTTCCGCGATGCGCTGGCGCGGGGCGATCAGGTGGCTGCCGCGCGCTACCCCTTGGCCGCGCAACGGGGCCTGCAGCTGTTCATCGGGCGAGGCAACTGCCAGCTCTGCCACGGGGGGCCGAGGTTCACGCACGGAGAGTTTGCCGACATCGGCCTGCGCTTCTTCGTGCGCCCCGGCGTGGTGGATGCCGGCCGGCATGGTGGCATCGAGGCGCTGAAGGCCAGCCCCTACAACCTGCTGTCGCGCTGGGCCGACCCTGCCCCGCCCGGCCAGCCCGACGAGGCCGTGAAGACCCGCCATGTGGAGGCCTCGCACCGTCACTTTGGTGAGTTCAAGGTGCCCGGGCTGCGCCAGGTGGCGCGCACCGCGCCCTACATGCATGACGGCCAGCTGGCCACGCTGGAGGCGGTGGTCAAGCACTACTCCGAGCTGAACCTGGAGCGACTGCACGCTGACGGCGAACAAGTGCTGAGCCCGCTGCGATTGAGCCCTCAGGAGACACAGGACCTGGTGGCATTTCTGCACACGCTCACCGCGCCTGCGCCGGCCCGCTCCAAGGTGCTGCAGCCCAAGGCTCAACAGCCCAAGAGCCTCAATCGCGTGGCAACACGATGAGCCGGGCCTGTTGCGCCTGGTGGGCTGACCTCACGTTCAGCCAGGCGTTGGCGGCGCCGCACAGGGTGATCACTGCCATGCCCGCCACGGCCAGGGCGTCGGGCCAGGTGCCGAAAGCCAGCCAACTCAAGGCCACCGCCCAGCCGATCTGCGCGTAGGTGAAGGGAGCCAGCATCGACGCCTGCGCCTGCCCGTGCGCGACGATCAGCAGCAGGTGGCCAAAGGTCCCCAGGAATCCGATGGCCAGCGCCAGCCCCCACTGCGGCGCGCTCAACTGCGCGAGCACCGCGGGCACATCGTGCACGGCCCATAGCAGCACGGGCAGGATGAGCGCCGTGCCGGTCAGACCGGTCCAGAAGTGCGTGGTCAGCGGCGCGTCCAGCCCGGACAGGCGCCGCGTCAGGATCTGGAAGACAGCCAGGGACAGCGCACCGCACAACGGCAGCAGCGCCGCCCAGCCCACCAGCCCACTGCCTGGGCGGATGACGATCAGCGCGCCGATGAAGCTGCCGCCCACCAGGGCCCAGCGCAAGGGCGTCACCCGCTCCCGCAGCACTGCAGCCGCCAGCAGCATCACGAGCACGGGCGTGAGCATGCCAATCGCCGTGAACTCGGGCACCGGCATGAACTTCAGCGCGAAGAACGAGCAGATGCTGCTGGTCAGCAGCAAGGCCCCGCGCACCACCTGAAAGCGCGGGTGCGCGGCTCGAAAAGACAGCCTCTGGTCTGCGGCGATCCAAATGCCCATCACCACCACCTGGAAGGCGTAGCGCAGGGTGATGAGCAGCAACGCCGGAATGAAGGCGTTGGCGTGGCGGATCACCGTGTCCATGCCGGCGAACATCAGCGTGGCCAGCAGCATCAGCGCCAGCCCCAGCAGCGGGTGGGCGGGTCGGCCGTGTTGGCCGGTCACGCTGGCGTGTGGGCCCGCAACACCCGTGGCGCCAGCGCCTCCCAAACGGGCGTGAGCCGGCCGGGCAGGTCGGGCAGGGTGCCCAGGTCGGTGTGGCTCTCGTCGGGGGAGTGGAAGTCGCTGCCGCGCGAGGCGCAGAGACCGAACTCTTGCGCCATGTCTGCGTACTTCACCTGTTCAGCCGCGCTGTGCGCGCCCGTGATCACTTCGACCCCGCGCCCGCCATGGGCGACGAATTCGCTGAAGAGGGCGTACTCCTCGGTGGGCGTGAACTTGTAGCGTGCCGGGTGGGCAATGATGGCCATGCCGCCGGCCTGGGTGATCCAGCGCACGGCGTCGCCCAGGCGCGCCCAGCGGTGAGGCACAAAGCCGGGCTTGCCTTCGGTGAGGAAGCGGCGGAAGACCTCGTGGGTGTCAGCGCACGCACCGGTTTCCACCAGGAAGCGGGCGAAGTGGGTGCGGGAGATGAGGTCGGGGTTGCCCACGTACTTCAGTGCGCCCTCGAAGGCGCCCTTGATGCCCACCTGGGCCAGGCCGTCGCTCATCTCACGGGCCCGCTCGGCGCGGCCGCCGCGGGTGGCGGCCAGGCCCTTGCTCAGCGCCTCGTTGTCGGCGTCGAAGCCCAGTCCGACGATGTGCACCGTGACGTCGGCGAAGGTCACCGAGATCTCGCAACCCGTGAGGTAGTCCAGCCCCAAGGCCGCAGCCGCGGCCATGGCGCGGTGCTGGCCCTTGACCTCGTCGTGGTCGGTCAGCGCCCACAACTCCACGCCGTTGGCTTTTGCACGTTGCGCCAGCGCCTCAGGCTCGAGGGTGCCGTCGGAGACGGTGGAGTGGCAGTGGAGGTCGGCGTTGATCAAATGCACCACGCCATTGTAGGAAGCCACGGCTGGACGTGCTGGGCGCGCACTTGGGTTGCGCTGTAGCGCTGCGCGCCAGCGCCGGCCGGGCTCAGCGCTGCAGCGTCAGGGTGGCGCCGCAGCGCGCGGCGAGACCCGGGTCGTGCGTCACCACGACGAAGGCCGTGCCCTGCTCGGCCGCCAGGCTGAGCATGAGCGAGAACACTGTGTCTGCTGTGGCGCGGTCCAGGTTGCCCGTGGGCTCGTCGGCCAGCACGCAGGCCGGGCGGGTGACCAGTGCGCGGGCAATTGCCACGCGCTGACGCTCGCCGCCCGAGAGCTGCGACGGGTGGTGCCGCCCTCGGTCGGCCAGACCCACGCGCGCCAGCATGGCCTGCGCCGCCTCGCGAGCCTGCGCCACGCTCTGGCGGCGGATGCGCAGCGGCATGGCCACGTTGTCCAACGCGCTGAATTCCGGCAGCAGGTGATGGAACTGGTAGACGAAGCCCAGGTGCAGGTTGCGCCAGCGCCCCTGCTCGGCTGCACCCATGGCGGCGAAGTCGCGGCCCATCAGCGCCACGCGGCCGGCGTCGGGCGCCTCCAGGCCGCCCAGCAGGTGCAGCAAGGTGCTCTTGCCCGCCCCCGAGGGGCCCACCACGGCCACGGTCTGGCCGACTTGCACGGTGACGTCCACGCCGCGCAGCACGGTCACGTCCAGGCCGTCCGCGCCGCCTTCGTGGAAGCGTTTATGCAAGCCCGTGGCCTGCAGCACGGGGGGCAGGCCCGTCTCGGTGGCCTGCAGCACGGGTTCCACGCCAGCCTCACTCATAGCGCAGCGCCTGTGCCGGGTTGACGCGGCTGGCGCGCCAGCTGGGGTAGAGCGTGGCGGCAAAAGCCAGGGCCAGCGAGATCAGGGTGATGGGCACGATGTCGCTGGCCAGGGGCTGGCTGGGCATCTTGTTGATGAGGTAGATGCTGCCGGGCAGGAAGGCCACGCCCAAAGCGCGCTCGATGGCCGGCACGATGACGTCGATGTTCAGCGCCACCAGCAGCCCCAGGCCCACGCCCGACAGCGTGCCGATGATGCCGGCCAGCGCCCCCTGCACCACGAAGATGCCCATCACCGAGGCGGGGCTCGCGCCCAGGGTTCGCAGGATGGCGATGTCGGCGCGCTTGTCGGTCACCGTCATCACCAGCGTGCTGACCAGATTGAAGGCCGCCACGGCCACGATCAGCGTGAGGATGATGGTCATCATGCGCTTTTCGATCTGCACCGCGTCATACCAGTGGCGGTTGGTGCGGGTCCAGTCGCGCACCATCAGGCCGCCGGGCAGGCGGTCGATCAGCGTGCCGGCAATGGCGCGCGCGGCCTGCACGTCGGCGACCTTGAGCTGCACGCCCGTGGGGCCTTCCAGGCGGAACAGGCGCGCGGCGTCGTCCACATGCACCAGGGCCAGGCCGCTGTCGTACTCGAAGTGCCCGGCCTCGAAGGTGCCGGTGAGGGTGAACTGCTTCAGGCGCGGCACCACGCCGGCGGGGGTGACCTGACCGCTGGGCGCCACCACCGTAACCTTGTCGCCCACGCCCACACCCAGAGCCCGTGCGAGCTCGACGCCCAGCACGATGTTCCATTGCCCGGGTTGCAGGGTGGCGAAGGCGGTGTCCTTCAACTGCGCGCCCAGCGTGGTGACCGTGGCCTCCTCGGCCGGCGAGATGCCGCGCACGATAGCTCCGCGCATGGTCTCGCCGCGCGAGACCAGCACCTGCGTGGCGATGAAGGGCGAGGCGCCCGTCACTTCAGGGTTGGAGCGCGCCGCCTGGGCTACGGCCTGCCAATCCGCCAGGGCATTGCCGTCGGCGCTGAAGACCTCGATGTGCGGGATGACGCTGAGCATGCGGTCGCGCACCTCCTTCTGAAAGCCGTTCATCACCGACAGCACGATGATGAGCGCGGCCACGCCCAGGGCGATGCCCAGCATTGACACGCCGGAGATGAAGGAGATGAAGCCGTTGCGCCGGCCCGTGCGCCCGGCGCGGGTGTAGCGCCAGCCGATCTGCCATTCGTAGGGGAGGGGGAAGCCCATGGAGGCGGCACTCTACAGGACGCACACCGGCCCGGATAATCCCCGGCCATGCACCTGATCGTTCCCTTTGCTGGCGTGATGTCCGAGGCCGGCCGAGCGGCCGTGCGGGAGTTGTCCCTGCCGCACCTGGCCCGCGCCCTGGACGGTATGGAAGGGCAGTGGCTGGCGCCCCCCGCGGGTGCCGACCCCCGGGAGCCGGAGTTGAGCCTGACCCCGCCGCATGAACATGCCCAGGCGCTGGCCCTGGGCCTGACGGTGACCGACGGCCAGGTGCCCTGGGCCGCTCTGGAGGCCTTGCGCCTGGGTCTGCCGGGGACCGAACGCCCTTGGGGCCGCCTGACCCTCGCCCATTGGCAGCTGGGCACGGAGCAGCTGACCATGCTGGCCCCCCAGCTGCTGGCCTTGGACGGCGCGGCCAGTGCCGCGTTTCTGGAGGCCGTGCGACCCTTGTTCGAGAGCGAAGGCTTCGAGCTCCACGCGGCCGAAGCCGGGCAGGGGCTGGTCAGCCACCCCGTGCTCGCCGACCTGCCTTGTGCCTCGCTGGACCGGGTGATCGGCCGCAATGTGGACCTCTGGCTGCCCGCCGACGCGCGAGCTCGCCTGGTGCGGCGACTGCAGAACGAGGTGCAGATGTTCTTTCACACCCACCCGCTGAACGAGGACCGCGAGCAAGCGGGTGCCTTGCCTGTCAACTCCTTCTGGTTGGATGGCTGTGGGGTGGTGGCACCCTCAGCAGCGCAGGCCCTGGCGGCCGCGTCGGCGGGCGGCGTCACGGTGGACGACAGCTTGCGCGGCCCTGCCCTGAACGAAGACTGGTTCGCGTGGAGCCGCGCCTTCGCCCGGCTGGACGAGGGCCCGCTGGCCCAGGCCCTGCAGCGTGTGCAGCAAGGGCTGCCGGTGACGCTGAGCTTGTGTGGGGAGCGCCAGACCTGTACCTTGACGGCCCGCCCGCTCAGCGGCTGGCGCCGCCTGCGTGCCGCTTGGCGCCGCCCTTCGTCGTCCGCCGTACACCTCCTGCTGGAGGCCTTGTGAGCGCACCGCGACTGCAGCCCCGAGATCCACCGCCGCGCACCTGCTTTGCCTTGGAGCAGGCCGGCGTGCACCCCTTGATGGCCCGCTTGCTGGCCGCACGGGGCGTGCGCTCCGCTGCCGAGGTGGATGACGGCCTGTCCCATCTGCTGGCCCCCGCTTCCATGAAGGGTGCGGCCGAGGCGGCGCGCCTGCTGGCCGACGTGATCGAGGCTGGCAAGCGCATCATCGTCGTGGCCGACTACGACTGCGACGGCGCCACGGCCTGCGCGGTGGCGCTGCGGGGCTTGCGCCTGCTGGGGGCCGCGCCCGAGACCCTGGGCTATGTGGTGCCCGACCGCGCCATCCACGGCTACGGCCTCACGCCCGCCATCGTCGACCTGGCGCTGCAGCACCGCCCGGACCTGCTGGTCACCGTGGACAACGGCATCGCCAGCCTGGACGGCGTGGCGCACGCACGCGCTCACGGGCTGGATGTGCTGGTGACCGACCACCACCTGCCAGCCCTGGTGGGCGACGAGGTGGTGTTGCCGCCGGCGCGCGTGATCGTCAACCCCAACCAGCCCGGTGACGGCTTCGAGAGCAAGGCGTTGGCTGGTGTGGGCGTGATGTTCTATGTGCTGCTGGCTTTGCGGGCCGAGTTGCGTGAGCGCGGCCGGTTCGAGGCTGCCAGCCAGCCCCGCATCGACGCCTTGCTCGACCTGGTGGCCCTGGGCACGGTGGCCGATGTGGTCAAGCTGGACGCCAACAACCGGCGCCTGGTGGCGCAGGGGCTTCGCCGCATCCGCTCCGGCCGCATGCAGCCGGGCATAGCGGCTCTCTTCGCCGTGGCCGGAGCCGACCCGGCGCGCGCTGCCGCGATGGACTTTGGCTTCAAGCTCGGCCCGCGCATCAACGCCGCCGGGCGCCTGTCGGACATGACGCTGGGCATCGAGTGCCTGCTCACCGATGACGCGGCGCGTGCCGCCGAGCTGGCGGCTCAGCTGGACGCCATCAACCGGGAGCGGCGGGAGGTGGAGGGCCACATGCGCGAGCAGGCGGAAGGGGCCGTGGCGCGGCTGCTGACGGAGCTGGCAGCGGCCCCGCCGGCGGTGAGCCTCTTCGACGAGAGCTTCCACGAAGGGGTGGTGGGTATCGTGGCTGGGCGTCTGAAGGACCGCTTGCACCGGCCCACCTTCGTCTTCGCGCGCGCCCAGGACGGCTCGCTCAAGGGCAGTGGCCGCTCCATCCCGGGCTTTCACCTGCGCGACGCGCTGGACCTGGTGAGCAAGCGGGCGCCCGGCGTGCTCAGGCGTTTTGGGGGCCATGCGATGGCCGCGGGCGCCACAGTGGAGCCCGAGGGTTTCGAGGCGTTTGGCGCGGCGCTGCGCCAGGTGGCGCAGGAATGGCTGGAGCCCGCCACGCTGCAGCGCACGCTGCAACACGACGGCCCGCTGGACCTGCAATGGTTCAACCCTGAGACGGCCCAGCTGCTGGACCACCAGGTGTGGGGCTCGGGCTTCGAGCCTCCGCTGTTCTGTGACCGTGTGGAGATCCTGCAGCAGACCTTGCTGAAGGACAAGCACCTGAAGCTGCGCGTGCGCCACGCGGGCCAGGTGCGCGACGCCATCTGGTTCCAGCGCACCGAGCCGCTGCCCGAGGCCGCGCGCCTGGCCTTCCGCTTGCAGCTTGACGAGTGGAACGGGCGCCAACGTGTGCAGATGGTGGTGGAGGCGGTGGAGGCGGCTTGAGGGTTTTCGAGTCTCGGACCTAGGACCTTGGGCCTGTCGTGCCTGCAAGCCGTGGGTCCGCAAGCCGCGTGTTCTGGCGTGGGCTTCTCGCGCTGTTTCGTGGCGCAGCTTTTGTCCCCAGTGCAGCAAGGACCGCAGCACTGAGGCAGCATGTAAAGCATGTTCCGCCAAACCTTGCGCTCCCTTTTTCGAACCCGCTTCGCCGCCGTGTGCGGTTTGGTGCTGGCTGCTGCCGGGCTGGCCCTGGTGTTGCCGGCCGCCCCTGCGTACGCCACGGCCAGTGCCGATCTCAAGCCCGTGACCGTGGCCCGCGGTCTGGCCCAGCCCTGGGGCCTGGCGTTTTTGCCCGACGGGCGCATGCTGGTGACCGAGCGCCCAGGCCGCATGCGCATCGTGACGCCCGATGGCCGGCTCGGTGAACCCTTGCAAGGCCTGCCGGCGGTGGATGCCAAGGGCCAATGCGGCCTGCTGGATGTGGCGCTGGATCCGAAATTCGCCGACACCCGTTGGGTGTACTGGACCTATGCCGAGGCGGGCGAAGGCGGTAACGGCGTGGCCGTGGCCCGCGGCCGCCTGCAGGAACGCCAACTCACCGACGTGCAGGTGATCTTCCGGCAACTGCCCAAGGTCAACAGCCAGCTGCATTGCGGCTCGCGCCTGGCCTTTGCCAAGGACGGCCGGCTCTTTGTGGGGCTAGGAGACCGCTTCGGCCGCAAGGACGACGCCCAGAACCCGGCCAACCACATCGGCAAGATCGTGCGCATCGAGCCTGATGGTCGCGTGCCGGCGGACAACCCGCTGGCTGCGCGCGCCGGTGCGGCGCCTGAGGTCTTCAGCCTGGGGCACCGCAACATCCAGGGCCTGGCGGTGCACCCGGTCACGGGCGAGCTCTGGCAGACCGAGCACGGACCCCAGGGCGGCGACGAGGTGAACGCCCCTGAGGCCGGGCGCAATTACGGTTGGCCGGTGGTCACCTATGGGCGCAACTACGGCATCGGCACCCGCATTGGCGAGGAGGGGCCCAAGCCCGGCTTCGAGCAACCGCTGCAGTGGTGGGTGCCCGTGTCGATTGCGCCCAGTGGTCTGGCCTTTGTCACCAGCGAGCGCTATCCCGGCTGGAAGGGCAGCCTGTTGCTCGGGGCCTTGCGCTCACAGGTGCTGGTGCGTCTGACGCTGGACGGCCGCAAGGTGGTGGCGCAGGAGCAACTGCTGGCGAACCTGCGTGCCCGCATCCGCGACGTACGGGAGGGGCCCGACGGCTGGATCTACCTGCTGACCGACGGGGTGGAAGGGCAGATCATTCGGCTGGAGCGTTGAAGCCGTGCCTGCTCAGCGCTGAGCTGAGCTGAGCTGAGCTGCGCTGCCTAGGCGCTGAGCCCACCCGCGCCGAGAGGGCGCACCGCTAGCTGACCCGCCCAAACCACCACAGGCTCAACGCTGCGGCCGCAACCACCAGTGCCGCGGCCAGCAAGCCGAAGAGCGCAGTGACCTCGGTCTCCTTGCGCTCGACGACGAGCTTGCTGGACAGCGACTCGTAGACCTTCAACAGGTCCTGCGCGGTGCCCGCGAAGAAATACTCGGCACGCGTGAGCAGCGCCACTTGCTTGAGCGTCTCTTCGTCCAGGCGCACGCGCATGCTCCAGCCCTCGAAGCCGATGGTCTCGCCCGAGGTGGTGCCCACGCCCACGGTGTAGACGCGCACGCCCCGCTGCGAGGCCATCTTCGCCGCGTCCAGCGGGTCAGGCCCGGTGGTGCGTTGACCGTCGGTGAGCATGATGATGGCCCCGGAGCTGTAAGAGCCTGGCTCCACCGGCTCGAACTCCTTCTTCGGCTTGGTCTCGCCCAGCGGCTTGGGCATGAGGCGCTGCCCGGTGATCTGCGCGATCTCGATCTCGTCATCTGGGAACATCGTGGCCAGTGAGAGCACGATGCCGCTGCCCGTGGCTGTGCCGCGCTGGAGCTGGAACCGGTCGATCGCCGCGATGATGTCCTCGCGGCTGGTGGTGGGCGCCTGCACCACGGCCGCGGTGCCGGCAAAGGACACGATGCCTACCCGCACGTCGCGCGGCAGGGCGTTCACGAAAGCCTTGGCCGCCTCCTGAGACGCCGCGAAGCGGTTGGGCTTGACGTCGGTGGCGCGCATGGAGCCCGAGACATCCATCGCCAGCATGATGGTGCGCTCGGTCAGCGGCAGCGTCACCACCGCCAGCGGCCGCGCCGCCGCGAAGAGCAGCACGGTCACCGCGCCCAGCAGCAGGGCGGGGGGCACATGGCGGCGCCAGCCCGGGCCACGGCCTAGCGCCTCGCGCGCCACCGAGATGCTGGCCAGCCGCACCGTCGAGCGCTTGCGCCGACCCAGCAACCACAGGTACACGCCGATCAGTGCCGGCACGGCGAGCAGGCCCCACAACAGGTTTGGCCACTGAAAGCTCATGGGCGGCCCTCCTTTGAGGCGGTGGCGCGCTGGAAGGCGGCCGGAAAGTGGTGCGAAGTCTTCAGCCGCGCGCGCTGGCGTCGCAGGTCGCACCAGCGCAGCAGCGACTGCAGGAGATCGTCATCGGTGGCCAGCTCTAGCGTGTCGGCGCCGCTGCCGGCCAGCGCCTCGCGCAGCCGAGCCTCGCGCGCCAGGGCGATGCTCTCGTAGCGCTGGCGAAAGGCGGGGTCAGCGCTGTCGACAAACAGCTGCTCGCCAGTCTCTGCGTCCTCCAGGGTGACAAGCCCCATCTCCGGCAGCGCGTTCTCCAGCGGGTCGAACAGGCGCACGGCGATGACCTCGTGGCGTTGCGCCAGGCGCGCCAGGGGCGCCTCCCAGCCCGGGGTGCTGATGAAGTCCGACACGACAAAGACCATGCTGCGCCGTCGCAGCATGGGCGCAGCCGCGTGCAGCAGGTCAGCCAGCGCCGTGGCGGTCTGCCCACCGACCGCCTGGTCCGGGCTTCGCCACCAGGGCCAGCGCCGCCGCGTCGCTCCGCGGGCCTGTGGGGGCCGAGGGCGCGGCATGCGCATGCGTTGCAACAGATTCAGCACATGGGTGCGCGAGCTGCCGGGCGGCAGCACGGCGTCTACCTGCGAGCCGTAGAGCATGGCGCCCACCCGGTTGCCGTGGCGGGTTAGCAGCCGCGACACTGCCGTGACGAACCCGGCGGAGACGGCCAGCTTGGTGGTATCGCCCGAGCCGAAGTCCACGCTGCCCGAGAGGTCCAGCAGGAACCAGGCGGTGAGGTCGCGGTCTTCGGTGAACTGGCGCACATGGGGCACGTCCAGCCGGGCGGTCACGTTCCAGTCGATGTGCCGCACGTCGTCGTGCATCTGGTACTCGCGCAGGTCCGCCAGGTCCACCCCGTTGCCACGGCGCAGCGTGCGGAAGTCGCCCTGCAGCAGGCCGTCCAGGCGCTTGAGCACCGTCCACTCCATGCGGCGCAGCAGCGCATCGGCCGATGCATCGGCGGTTGCAGACGGTGCAGACGCAGCAGCCCGTGCGGCCGGTGTGGGGCGGGAGGCAGCCTCGGTCATGACAGCTTCAGGCAGCCGCGCCCTCGGCCGGTGCTGCGCCTTCCACATGCTGCAGAGGCTTGTCCGGCACCGGCACCTTGGCCATCACGGCACGGATGATGTCGTCGGCGCTGCGGCCCTCGGCCAAGGCTTCGTAGCTCAGCACCAGGCGGTGGCGCATCACGTCGGGCACGAGGTCGCTCACGTCCTCGGGCAGCACGTAGCGCCGGCCGCGCATCATCGCCAGTGCCTTGGCACCTTCGATCATGGAGATGGTGGCGCGCGGGCTGGCGCCGTAGGTGATCAGCGCCTTGAGCTCGGGCAGCTCGTAACGTGCGGGCTCGCGCGTCGCGCTCACGAGCCGCACCGCGTAGGCAATGATGGAGGGGTCGACATACACGGCCCGGCACTCGCGCTGCAGCGCCGCCAGCGCCGCGGTGTCGGCCACAGCCTGCACCTCCACGGCCGGGCCGGTGACGCGCTGGGCGATCACGAACTCCTCTTCCTCGGTGGGGTAGTCCACCAGCACCTTCATCATGAAGCGGTCCACCTGCGCCTCGGGCAGCGGGTAGGTGCCTTCGGTCTCGATGGGGTTCTGCGTGGCCATCACGACGAAGGGCTCAGGCACACGGTGGCTCTGCCCCGCAATGGTGACCTGCCGCTCCTGCATCACCTCCAGCAACGCGCTCTGCACCTTGGCCGGCGCGCGGTTGATCTCGTCGGCCAGCAGCAGGTTGGCGAACACCGGCCCCAGCGCGGTGCCGAACTCGCCGGACTTCTGGTTGTAGATGCGTGTGCCGATCAAGTCGGCCGGCACGAGGTCGGGCGTGAACTGGATGCGCCCGAAGCTGCCGCGCACGGTGCGCGCCAGCGTCTTGACGGTCAGGGTCTTGGCCAGGCCCGGCACCCCTTCCACCAGCAGGTGGCCTTGAGCGAGCATGGCGATGAGCACGCGCTCGAGAAAGCGGTCTTGCCCCACGACCACGCGCTTGACCTCGTAGAGGATGCGCTCCATCAGGGTGGCGGTGGACTCGGCGGGATCAGACATGGCAGGGTCCTTTGCAAAAAGGGTGGCGCGCAGAGGTGCTGCAGCGAGGCGAGTGCGCTGTTCAGGTACGGTCTCAGAAGGGCGGCATGCCCACGGCGCTGGCCGCGTTCTCGATGGGCACGGCAAAGCCGATGCCGATGAAGGTGCGCGCCTCGGTGGGGTTGAGGATGGCGGTGACGATGCCTACCACGTGGCCGTCCATGGTGACCAGCGGGCCACCGGAATTGCCGGGGTTGGCCGCCGCGTCGAACTGGATCAGGTTGGTGAGCATCTTCTTGCCCTCGGGGTCGCGGAACTCGCGCCGCAGGCCCGAGACCACGCCGCCGCTGGTGCTGGGGCCGATGCCGAAGGGGTGGCCCACGGCCACCACCTGGTCGCCCGGGCGCAGATCCGAGGTGGAGCGCATGGTGGCGGCTTCCAGGTCGTCGGGCAGCGACTGCGCTTTCAGCACGGCGAGGTCGTTCTCGGGCTGGATGTTGATCAGCTGCGCCTCGGACTCATGCCCGTTGTGGAAGCGCACCTTGATGCGCCGCGCGCCTTGCACCACATGCAGGTTGGTCAGGATGGTGCCGTTGTCGAGGATCACCACGCCCGTGCCCAGGCTGCGGTCCAGGGCCTTCTTCTCGGCGTTTTTGTCGGCGTTGTCCTCACCGTCGTCCTTCTCATCCATCAGCCCGATGACGCGCACCACTGAAGGGGCGATGGCCTCGGCTGCCTTGGCGTAAGGAGAGGGCAGGGGCTCCTTCTCCAGCGCGTGGCGCACGGCGGCGTCGATGTCGTCCTGGGTCAGTGCACGCGGCCGTTGTGTCAGGCCGAGGGCCAGCAGCAAGGCGGAAGTGGCCATGAGCGCACCGGCCAGCGCCCACAGCGCGGCGGGGTACCGACCGGCCCAGCGTTGGAGAGCCGCCACACGGCCGGGGCGCGCTGGGGGTGAAGAGAGGGTGGGGGCGGACTTGGCGGCTGCAGCGCTGCCCGCGCCTGGGGCGGTCGTGCCGGGCCCGGGTGCTGATGGTTTGGCCGGTCTTAGCGGGCTCGCGCTGCCCAAGCCGCCGCCCGCCGCAGTGGGGCGCGCGGCGCGGGGAGAGGCACTGAAGAGCGGTGTCCTGCGTTTCAAGGGCGCGACCTGCAATCGTGACAAAGCACGGTAACACGGGCGCCGTGAACGTGCAGCACGGACCGTGCATGATGGCGGGCATGTGGATTGACACGCACTGCCACCTGGACGCGCCGGAGTTTGATGCCGACCGCGACGCGGTGGTCGAGCGCGCGCGCGCCGCCCAGGTGCCCATGCTGGTGTTGCCGGCGGTGGAGGCCGCTCACTTCGAGCGGGTGCGGGCTTTGGCACATCGCCATGGCCTGTCCTATGCGCTGGGCATCCACCCCCTGTACACGGACCGCGCCTCTGATGCGGACCTGGAGCTCCTGGCCCAGGCCCTGAAAGCACATGCTGAAGACCCCCGGCTGGTGGCGGTGGGCGAGATCGGCCTGGACCACTTCGTGCCTGGGCTGGACCGGGTGCGGCAGCAGACGTTCTACCTGGCCCAGTTGAAACTGGCACGCGACGCTGGGTTGCCTGTCCTCCTGCACGTGCGGCGCTCAGCTGACGCCTTGCAGGCCGGCTTGCGGCGGGTGCCCGTGGCGGGCGGGATCGCGCATGCCTTCAATGGCAGTAACCAGCAGGCTGCGGAATTCGTCCGCCGCGGCTTCAAGCTCGGGTTTGGCGGGGCTGTGACGCATGAGCGGGCCTTGCAAATCCGCCGCCTGGCTTACACGCTGCCCGACAATGCCCTGGTGCTGGAAACCGACGCTCCCGACATCCCTCCGCAATGGCTGTACCGCACAGCAGTTCAGCGCGCGCAGGGCCTGGCTCACGGGCGCAACGAGCCGGCCCAGTTGCCGAGGATCGCCGAGGTGCTGGCCGGGCTGCGCGGCACCACGCCGCAGGCTTTGGCGGCAATGACCTCGGCCAACGCGCAGGCTGCCCTGCCGCGCCTGGCGGCCCTGCAGCCGACCCCCGCGTGATGGGTGCCTCATGACAGCCTCGTCTCGAGCAAGACCCGCCCTGCCGCCCGTGGGCATGTCTGAGCACGAGGGGGTGCGCTACCTCCACCTGGGCACGCCCTGGGTGCAGGGGGCCATGCGCATCGCCCGCCCGCAGCATGTGGAGCTGGAATATGTGCAGCGCATGTTGGCCGTGCTGCTGTGGCTGCCCTCGGAAGACCTGGATACCGCCGGCCAACACGCCGTGCAACTGGGGTTGGGAGCAGGCGCGCTGAGCCGCTTTGCTTGCCAGGCCTTGAAGTGGGACACCACGGCGGTAGAGATCAACCCCCAGGTGGTGGCCGCCTGCAGGGCCTGGTTTCGCCTGCCCGACGATGGCCCGGCTTTCAGGACGCTGATCGGTGACGCTGCTGCATGGCTGCAGCGGCCTGAAGCGGTGGGCAGCGTGCGCCTGCTGCATGTGGACCTCTACGACGAGGAGGCCGCCGCCCCGGTGCTGGACGACGAGGCTTTCTATGCCGGCTGCCGCAGGGTGTTGTGTGAGGGCGGGCTCATGGCCGTGAACCTGTTTGGCCGTGATGCCAGCTTTGCGCTCAGCGCCGCACGCATCGCGGCGGTGTTCGGCGCGGATCAGGTGTGGCAGCTGCGGCCCACCCGGGAAGGCAATACCGTGGTGGTGGCCGGGCGCGGCGTGACGGTGCCGGACCGCGGCACCCTGGAAGCCCGGGCCGCGGAGCTGGAGCGGCGCTTTGCGCGGCAAGGTCTGCCCGCACGCAAGTGGCTGCGCATGGTCAGCCCCTGGCGGCCCGCTTGAGGCACTTTCCGCGACGGTGGGTCAAGCCCCCCATCGAAGGGCCGGCTTTGTGATCAGGATCGGTCCGTGAATGTTTCAAACTCCCAGGCCTGGCCTTCAGGGTATTCCCGAGCTTTACGGTCTTACGTGAAAACCACAGCCTGAAAGCGGCGTTGCATCCCTAGAATCCGCCGCGACCGGGCCTGTTGGGCCCCACTCCCTCAATTGGAGAAATGCGTGCAGATCAAGAGTCAGAAAGACTTCTGGTCCGGGGTGATGTTCATCCTGGCAGGTGTGGGTTTTGCCTGGGGCGCCACGAACTACAACTTCGGCAGCGCGGCCCGTCCCGGCCCCGGCTACTTCCCCTTCGGCCTGGGCATCCTGCTGGCCATCCTGGGTGCGGTGATCGCGCTCAAGGCGCTGACCGTGCCCACCAAGGACGGCGACCCCGTGGGTGCGATCGCCTGGCGTCCGCTGGTGCTGATCGTGTCCGGTGTGGTGGTGTTCGGTCTGGTGCTGCCCAAGCTGGGCATGATCCTGTCCTTGCCCTTGCTGGTGCTCATTGCCAGCTACGCCGGTGACGAATTTCGCATTGGCGAGGTGCTGATCAATTCGGTGGTGTTGACGGTGTTTTCCTGGGTGATCTTCATTTGGGGCCTGAACCTCACCATCCCGCTGTGGCCGACCTTCCTCGGCGCGAAGTGAGGGAGCCATCATGGAATTGCTGAACAACCTTGCGCTCGGTTTCCAGACCGCGCTCACGCTGCAAAATCTGCTCTATGCATTTGGCGGCGCCCTGCTGGGTACGCTGATTGGCGTGTTGCCTGGCCTGGGCCCCGTGGCCACCATCGCCATGCTGCTGCCCAGCATCTACGCGCTGGACGCCACGCCGGCGCTCATCATGCTGGCTGGCATTTACTACGGGGCCCAGTACGGTGGCTCCACCACCGCCATCCTGATCAACGTGCCGGGTGAGTCAAGCTCGGTGGTCACGGCCATCGACGGCTACCAGATGGCGCGCAAGGGCCGCGCCGGTGCGGCCTTGGCCGCTGCGGGCTTGGGCTCCTTCTTCGCCGGTACGGTGGCCACCATGATCGTGGCGGCGTTTGCACCGCCGCTGACCGAGTTGGCCTTCAAGTTCGGCCCGGCCGAGTACTTTTCGCTGATGGTGTTGGGCCTGATCGGCGCGGTGGTGCTGGCCTCGGGTTCGCTCATCAAGGCCATCGCGATGATCCTGCTCGGCCTGCTGCTGGGCCAGATCAATACCGACGTCATCTCTGGTGTGCCGCGCTACAGCTTCGACATTCCGGAACTCACCGACGGCATCGGCTTCGTGGCCATCGCCATGGGCGTGTTCGGCTTTGGCGAAATCATCATGAACCTGAGCCGCCCGGCCGAGCACCGCGAGGTGTTCACCAAGGACGTCAAGGGTTTGTGGCCCACCAAGCAGGACTTCATGGACGCCTTCCCTGCCGTGCTGCGCGGCACGGCGCTGGGCTCCATCCTGGG
>Ga0068877_10001221_pt1 | contig 21380 bp, 13 predicted proteins | sample NOAtaG_FD_66437 | JGI IMG/M metagenome (GOLD analysis project Ga0068877, IMG submission 66437) | Freshwater lake microbial communities from Lake Erie, under a cyanobacterial bloom - NOAA_Erie_Diel6S_1000h metaG | ecosystem: Environmental > Aquatic > Freshwater > Lake | place: USA: Ohio, Lake... | reverse complement strand
GATTATGTTTAAAAATTTTATCAGTCAGGTCGACTTTTTGAATAATGACAATCAACTAATCAATATTCACTCGAACAATTCTATAAACCTCATTCTTTCCAAATTAGAAAAGACAAGCATTCCTCTTATACATATTTCGCAAGCATCAAGCGGAATCAAAGAATATGAGGTCGGCAAAGGAAACCCAGTACAAACCAAGCAAACAATCTCAACAAAACCATACAACTCAAAATTTAAAATTTCTGAATCATATATAAAACACATAAAAGGCAATGACATTTTAAATTATATTATAGATTGGCAAGGAGAATACTTAAATTATGGGGAGTGGATTGCAGCGCCCCGAGACCCTTTATTTTTTTCAGGAGAAAGAATTGTTATTCGAGAAATTCCTAGTAAAAGAGGACTAGTCGTAGCCTATACCCAAGATGAATACACTATAAAAAATACTGCTCATATTTTCAAGCTAACTGAAGCCCATAAACATCATTATTTTGAATTGCTTGGAATACTAAATTCAAAATTAATTGGGTTCTATTTCAGATACAAATTTGCTGAGTTCGATGATGTTTTTCCAAAGTCAAAAATTGGACAATGTAAAGAGTTGCCCATATCAAAAATGATATTTGACAATAACCAACCATACTTAGCTGATTTGGTAAATAGAATTTATTGTTATTCTTCCAAACATCTAGAATTAAAACAAAATTTTATTAATTATATCCTCTCTCATGCGAGACTTGATGGCTTTTCCGGTAAAATTGGATCTTGGCATGATTGCAATTTCTCTGAATTTATCAAAGAACTCAATAAAGCCATTAAGGCCGCGAAAGGAACACCTTTAACCAAGAAAGACGAATTTGAATGGATGGAGTTGTTTGAGGAAAACAAAAAGAAAGTCCTTGAAATTAAAACCCAAATAGACCAAACCCAAAATGAAATAGACCGTATGGTTTATGCGTTGTATGGGTTGACGGAAGAGGAGGTTCAGATTGTGGAGAATAGTTAAAAAGCCAAGTATCGTATTAGTCCTTGATACAACGGATGCTCAATCCTGAAAAAGTGTACATGTTTTGGTATCTATAAATCGAAGCGGAAGAAGACTGCAGCTTTCTTGCATGTAGGTTTGTAATGTTGCTTTCATTTTTACTTTCGGCCCACCAATAACCGCTGTAACCCAAAGTAATTGGAATCGCCATTTCACCTCTAATTCCACCAGGTAAAGCACTAAATCCCGATGAATTATTAGCGAGCGTGTTTGGTAAGCTCCACCCGGCAGTTGATTTTATCGCGTTGCCCGAGCTTCCCCCTCGATTACCTGTAAACTCCAGTTCACTCAACGCAACGCCTACTGATTTTTCAAGAAACATCCACTCACAATCTGAAGGAGTATGCCAACCAATTGGACAAACTCCTCTTCCATCCACTGCAGCATACCAATTGTAGAGCTTTCCATAAATCACATCATTAGACAAGGACTCATTTGCTATGCTGTACATTCCTGAAGTAGCATTAAACCAAGAAGAATTATTTTGCCCCGACAATGACATATCCTGTCCTAATAAATCCCCATTGCTATACTTATCCGTCGCCAAATTTTCCGCGAACCAACACTGGCCGCCTATCTCTACCAAGCTGTAATATCGATCATAGTACAACAAACTGTCCTATCCGCCACAACCGGTGACAGAGATGTACTCATTTTGGCAAGTTGTATTTCCAGGCAACAGCACAGATCCGTAATTACTAATGTTTGCGGGATTTGCCGCACTCACCCCCGGAACAATGCTCACCTGATCCCCAATGAACAAACTATCCCCCGTAACACTCACCCTCACATTCACGTCCTCCGCATACAACGCATAAGGCACAGACATCATCTGCTGTGTGCCCAAATCAATCACTCCGTTGCCCGCATTCATCAGCACCTGCAAGAACTTGCTTCCTGTTCCCCACTGGATTCCACTGAATGTACCTGTCATGGCTGTTCCTCCGCCTACGTTCAAACTCACCAATCCTTGCGCGTTGGTGATGGTAGCGTGGGTCTCTTCATAGCCCACCGTTCCCGTGGCGCTGTTGTCATGAATCTTAAACGTGATGGTCACCGCAGCATTGGCCATGGTGCTGCCGTCGGTGTTGCGCACAACGGCTTGGTAGGGGATGCTTTGGGGAGCTTGGGAAAATACAACTGCTGAAATGCCTAGGAACATAAAGGTGAGGAGTGGTTTCATAGGTCAAATATAGAGAATTGCAATGTACATTTTAAATGCTGTTGGTCTATCTTTGTTCATCATGCAGGCTTTGATAAAAAACAACTTAACCGATATTCAAAGGATTCTCCATTCGCTGGGGATTAAGCGCTGTTATGTTTTTGGCTCTGCTGCCAACGGAGATTTCAATGAGCAAAGTGATATCGACTTTCTTTTAAGTTTTGATGATCGATTGAGTATTGATGAGTACTCCAATAATTACTTCGAATTGCATTACCAATTAAGGGAGCTGTTAAAAAGGGAAATTGATATTGTTACTGAAAGAACCTTATCCAATCCGTATTTTATTGAAAAAGTCAACCCATCCAAAGTGTTGATATATGAATGCTGACATTAGAAACTTCCATCATTGTTGATTGAAGTGAAAGATCTTTTAATGGCGGGTTGAGCTATTCATTAAGCAGAGAACTAACGACTAATAAAATGAAATTTATATTTGATAATCAGTGGTTTACACCTCTTATTGACGGAAATTCCAGTTTTCACCACTTTTTGTCAATAAGGATATTATCTTTGTGATATTCAACTATTTATAGCGTGTAATGATTGCCCGAAAAGATTACCTGGAAAAACTGAGATTACTCAAAGATCAAAATTTGATTAAGGTGATCACAGGTATTCGAAGATCTGGAAAATCTTCGTTGTTGCAAGCCTTTTGTCTTGAATTGAAAAACAACGGAATATCAGATGCAAACATCTTGTTTTTCAATTTTGAAGAAAGAGAAAACATTCATTTGAATCATTGGTCAACGCTTTACGATGAGATTATTCAAAAGACTTCTGAAACCGAAAAATATTACATTTTTCTCGATGAAGTTCAGTTGATCATTGACTTTGAAAAATTAGTGAATGCGCTTTTCACCAAAAAAAACATCGATCTGTATGTAACTGGGTCCAATGCATACCTACTCTCCAGTGAATTGGCCACTTTACTTTCTGGTAGATACATTGCCATCAATATTCATCCATTCTCTTTTAAAGAATACATCCAAGCATTTCCTGAAGATGGCAACACGGACAGACTGTTCAGAAAATACATGAATTCAAGTTCATTTCCTGAAGCCATTAACCTGTCCAAAATCGATGAAAATCTTGTGAATGACTATCTGCACACGATCTACAACACTGTTGTCATAAAAGACATTGCTACGCGATATAAACTAAGAAATCTCCACAACCTTAAAAGATTAATCAATTTCGTTTTTGAACATGTTGGTTCTTATCTCTCGCCGGGAAATATTGCAGAGGAGTTAAGCAAAGGGAACAAAACCATTTCGCACAACACGATTACCAAATACCTAGAATTCCTGGTTAAATCATACATCCTTTATCCTGCTGCGAGATTTGATATAAAAGGAAAAGAACTCCTCAGAACCAATGAAAAATATTACCTCATCGATCTGGGATTAAAGAATATTACCATCACCAATAAAATGGACGGAAATCTCGGGCACAAATTAGAAAACGTGATATACTTTGAGTTGCTGCGCAGAGGGGGTAAAGTTTATGTGGGTAAAAACAACGAAAAGGAAATTGATTTCATTGTTCAAAAATCCAACAATGAATATGAGTATTACCAAGTTGCCTATACTGTGAGTGACGAGAAAACGCTCGCACGAGAACTTGCCGCGTTTCAAAACATCCGCGATGGCTACCCGAAATATCTTTTAACCATGGACTTTGACAAAACGAATATCAATGGCATTCAAAAAATCAATGTCATTGATTGGTTGCTTGATTGACCTCACTCTGCGAATCCCTCCGCGCAGAGGGGAAATGCGGGAATGTAAAATTGTCTTAAAAGACTACAACGCTAAAGAAGCGTATAGCTTGCCTTTTATGAAGTTAGTCTTTGATACACCTGACAGAATAACCCTGAACCGCACTATTGGCAAATCTACTGATGTTGGAATTGCCCACATTGAGCTTTCGGTTCCATACATTACCTGTATTTCCGTCGGGGGTGGAGGTGGCCCAATAACCATACAGGGTGCGCCCGTTGAATGTCCCTGTGGTAAATCGATAGCCGCCGGGATAAGCCGTGAATCCTGTACTGTTGTTGTGGGCGGTATGCGGCACATTCCATCCGTCTAAAGATTTTAATGCATCTCCCTCTGTGGTACCCCGGAAGCCCGTGCCTATCTGTTGGTCAGCGATGCTCATGCCTAAACTTCCCTCCATGTACATCCATTCGCAATCACTCGGTACATGCCAACCAGTGGGGCAAAGTTGATCGGTTTGAACAGTGGCAAAATTGTACAAATGGCCATACAAGGTTTGATAAGCCGTGTTGTTTTGATAATAACAATAAGCGGGAGTGGTGGTAGTGCTCCAAGCCGCATTGTCCGTGATCAAAGGGATGGGCGTGCCATCATTGAGTGTGGTGGCACTCAGGTTATCCCCGAACCAACATTGTCCTCCGATTTCTATCAAATCATAATTGACCCCTTGGTAGGCGAGTGTGGTTTGTCCGTTACAAGAAGAAACGGAAATCGGAATGGTAGTGCACAATGCATTACCGGGTAAAAGTGTGGCACCGGTTTGCACGACCACTGGGTGGTTCGCCTCACTCACGCCAGGCACAATATTCACCTGATCTCCAATGAACAAACTATCCCCCGTTGCACTCACCCGCACATTCACATCTTCCGCATACAACGCATACGGCACAGACATCATCTGCTGCGTGCCCAAATCAATCACTCCGTTGCCGGCATTCATCAACACCTGCAAGAACTTGCTTCCTGTTCCCCATTGGATTCCGCCCAAAGTACCTGTCACGGCTGTTCCTCCTCCCACGTTTAAACTCACCAATCCCTGCGTGTTGGTGGTGGTGGCGTGGGTCTCTTCATAGACCACCGTTCCGTTGGCGCTGTTGTCATGGATTTTGAAAGTGATGGTCACCGCCGCATTGGACATTATCGTTCCGTCATTGTTTCTGACTACCGCTTGGTGGGGGATGCTCTGTGGAGCTTGTGCAAAAACACATGTTGCAGTAAAAAGAAAGATGAGGTTAATTAGGTTTTTCATTTTTTAATGATGATTGTTTTAACTTTTTGCTGAGCATATTCGCGTAAAAAAACTTATTGTATCTTATCTCCGGACCTATTATTTGCCGGTATTTTTGAAAGCTCCCTGTTAAGTCTTCTGAATAATAAAGGTTAATTAGAATACCTGACACACCGAATAGAAAGGCCGAGATATTTTTCGGTATTTGAATGAAAGAGGCCATAGTCTCCATATAATGTAATTACACCTCCATTGGAGTAACTAAACTCCTCTACTCTCCACCAATCTGTTCGATAACCCAAACTGTTGTACCAACTGCCGGGCTGACGAGATCCTGCAGGATATGCTGAAAAACCGCTTGCATTATTTCCATTTAAATTATTACCCCATCCCTCCTGATTTTTCAAGTAAGTGCCTAAATCACTGCCAGAATTAGCATTTGCGTATATAATATCTTCTAACTTGAACCAATCCACCATGGTGCTCACATGCCAACCAATAGGACAAACATTTCTTGTATCTGTAGCCGTATACCAATTATATAGCTTTCCATAAGGGGTGTCATAATTCGAGCTATTCTCATACCAACACCAAGCTCCTGAAGTTAATGCGTCCCAGCTATTATCTTGTATCAAAGGAATAGGGTCTCCGTTGGAATAAGTGGTAGTTCTTAAGTTTTGAGCCATCCATTCCATTTTACTGTAAACTTGACTTTGGGTAGCTCCAGGATCAGCGTATACAAATTGCCCCTCGTACCAGACAGTGGGATAAAAATTGCCATCAATATCCGTAACCCCATTACCAACGTTAAAAAATGTATTCGCTGTGGGATTGGCAGCACTGATTCCAGGAATGATTACAAAACCTCCGTTTTGTAATTTTAATGTATCGCCTGATGATGAAACAGATAATTGTTGGTTATCACTACTGATATTGTTACCTGCAGGTCCTTGTGGCCCGGTAGAACCCGGTGCGCCATTGCAAACAAATTTTGTTTGAGTTTGATTTATTTCTGCATTTTCTAATGTTCCATTTCCGTTCACATCCAATCCGGTTTCAATTTTGGTTCCCCCGTAATTGCAATTAGAACCCGCGGGCTCAGCAGTCGTTTTAATTAGTGCATTTATTCCATTCGTTCCAGATGGTCCCTGCGGTCCCGGTGTTGAAGAACTCCCACTTTGCTCCGCATACAACGCATACGGCACAGACATCATCTGCTGCGTACTCAAATCAATCACTCCGTTGCCGGCATTCATCAACACCTGCAAGAACTTGCTTCCTGTTCCCCATTGGATTCCGCCGAATGTGCCTGTCACGGCTGTTCCTCCTCCCACGTTTAAACTCACCAATCCCTGTGCGTTGGTGGTGGTGGCGTGGGTCTCTTCATAGACCACCGTGCCGTTGGCGCTGTTGTCATGGATTTTGAAAGTGATGGTCACCGCCGCATTGGCAATTATCGTTCCGTCATTGCTTCTGACTACCGCTTGGTAGGGGATGCTCTGTGGAGCTTGGGCAAAGATGATAATAGAAATGGCAGAGATTAAAAATGTGAAGAGTGCTTTCATAGGTCAAATATAGCGGAATATTTTTAGCATGGATGAGACTTAAAGGTTGTTTCGATAAGATTTAGCTCAAAGCAGCAAGCTCAATTTTATGGGTAAGATGAAACGAAACATCCGAAGCGTAAATCGCGTACATGCCGGTTGATACCATGCCATGTTATGAATATGAATAAGAATTTTGAAGACCGTTCTAAAGAAGAACTGGTGGAGGAAATACTCCGATTGAGAGCGGAGAATCAACAGCTCCAGTCGGGATGTGAGGTGTATGCCAATGAACGCGTATTGGCAAAAAATAAATTTCAAATGTTGTTTGAGCAATCTCCGGTTGGATTTGCTTTGGTGCTCCACGAAACGGGAGAATTTTTGGAAGTCAATAATGCGATATTGGAATCTACCGGATATAGCAAAGAGGAGTTTCTTCAATTGAGCTATTGGGATTTAACCCCCAAGGAGTATGAGGAGCAGGAGATTCAACAATTGGAAACACTGAACAAAACCGGACGCTTTGGTCCCAATTTTAAAGAGTACATTCGAAAAGATGGATCTCGGTATCCGATCTCCATCAGCGGCGCTCTTTTTGTGGATGTTGATGGTAGAAATGTGGTTTGGGGAATTATTGAGGATTTGTCGGAGAGAAGAGAAAGTGAGCTCATCATCAAAAAGCAAAATGAGGAATTGCGTCAATTGAATGCTGCGAAAGACAAATTTTTTTCCATCATTGCGCATGATCTGAAAAATCCATTTAGTGCGATCATCGGCTTAAGCGAAATATTACTGGAGCGCATAGAACAGAAGGACATTGAAAGTATCGATCGTTATGCGGGATTTATCCATCAATCCTCCCAAAAAGCACTGAATTTGCTCATGAATCTCTTGGAGTGGTCGCAGGTGCAGACAGGGATGATGAAATTTAATCCTGAGTATTTTAAGCTTCATGATTTGATGCAAGAGATTCTTGAATTGTTGGTTTGTAACGCCACTCAAAAGAACATACGCATTGATAATCATATTTCAGAAGATACGGTGGTATTTGCAGACAAGAATATGATCAGCACCGTTATCAGAAATTTAACTTCCAACGCCATTAAGTACACCCCATTGAACGGACAAATTCAGCTGAGTGCTCAATCATTGGAGAATGAAGTTGTTTTTGTTATTTCAGACAACGGCATTGGAATAAGCCCTCAAGAATCTGAGCTTCTTTTCAAGATAGATGGAGTGCACTCGAGACCGGGCACTCAAATGGAAAGAGGAACCGGATTGGGACTGATCTTGTGTAAAGATTTTGTTTTGAAAAACAACGGCGAGATCTGGATGGAGAGCACGGAAGATGTGGGTTCTACATTCTTCTTTTCGCTTCCCATCAAAGGTCAAGAAGTTCAAAATGTGGCTAGGTGAAATGAACGGCGCTTATTGCGTAGGATGTTGGATTACCAGCACCATTTCAATCCGACCGTGCTTTGGAAGGTAGGAAATACATAGGTGCGGGTTTCAGGCACATAAGTCCAGTGCAGAGTGGGTCTTAATTCTGAAAATACATGCAAGTTTTTTAAGAAGGCTCTTTTTTGACCTACCCTGAAATCCAGTCCAATGGGCAGGTAAACGGAAGCGGCAGCTCCTGTTCGGTTGCGGAAAGTTTCTCTCTGAAAATCATAGTTTGAATAATAACTTCCACTCGACGAAATCATCTGTCCGTCTATGCCCACTACATCAGCGCTACTCCAACGACTATTGACGATTTCTGTTCTTGGCGATAGATTGATCCCGGCATTGAGACCCAATCCGGTGTATAAATTGAATCTTTTATCCAATCCGGTGGACCAAATATGGGCGAGATCTACTTTGATTGTGGTGGCTTGATAATAACCGTTGGAGAAAGCGCGTTCTGTAGAATCAATGAATCCATATATGGAACCTCCTGAACCCTGAAATAAAGTATCCACACGATGGGAGTTTTTTATGATGTTAGAGTAAAGATTACTTCGGAAACTTTGTCCCATCAATCCTACGCGCCAAGCTCGATGGGTGCTTTTTTCTCCAGATTCCTTTAGTACGGGCGATCCCCCCAGTTGGATATTGAAAAGCGAGGCGTTCCATGAGGTCATCATGCCCATTCGAATATCATCCACGGGTCCCGATGGATATAATTGTGCGTTGGGGGCCAATTTCATGAAATCTGCTTGAGACATGAGCAGTGGCGCAGTGCTTAGTTCACCTCCCAACGAAATTTGTAGGTGGTCTATTTTGGTCTTCTTCTTTGCGGGTTCCTTTGGGATTTCTTGTGCTTGCGTCCCACCACCTAGGAGGAGTAAAAGGATGAAAGAAAGTTGTTTTTTCATTGTAAAAATTTTGACAGAATAACGAAGATAAGCTATTAAAATTGTCTTTTCGTACAACTTTTGTCCAAATTAATGCACGATGAGGGCATAGAGATAATCCCAATCCACCTCATCTCCAAATTGATAACGGTGTTGGATTTCTGCTTCTTTTTTGAATTGAAATTTCTCGAGTAAGCGATAGGAGGCAGGATTATTGATAGCCACAAATGCCTCAATGCGCCGGAGGCTCATTTCGGTTTTTCCATATTTCAACACCTCGTTCAGGGCCTCAGACATGATGCCTTTCCTTTTATCCGTTTCATTTTTCAATAAATAAAACACCTCCGCTCTTTTGTGTTGTTGTGCCCAAGAGTGATATCCACACCAGCCGAGGACGCGTTGATCTTCTTTGTCCACCAATTGAAAAAACTGAATGGTGAGATTGTAAGTGCTGTATCCTCCTTGGTATCTAGACAGTTCCAAATCGTATTCTTCTTGCGTGGAAACACCTAGGATTTCCATGATTTGTGGTTGAGTATATTGAGCGAACAAGTTGTGATACGACTGTTGATTGAAGCCACGCAGCAAGAGACGAGGAGTGTCTAATTGAGTGTTGAAGATCATGAGGGTTTTAGTCCTTTGAACAGCGAATATAGCCTACCCTATTGCTCCATCCACTTCCTTTTTCTTGTGCATTATTCAGTCTGATCGGTTTACCGCATCTCCTCTTCTGCACAATTTTAAATCAATGAACAATCACGATGGGAAAGGTGTATTGTCGATCGCGGATGAATATTTTCATGAAATAATAGCCACTGTTCAAATGTCGTAAGTTTAGTTGATTGCTATTGCTGTGTTCACTCTCTGTCTTGCGGCCGTCTGAAGAGATGAGTTGATAATCATATCCATTGGCACTTGCCATATCGGAAATTTGAATCAATCCATCGCTGGGATTAGGCCAAATGGAAATAGTGTTGGGCAGCGGAGGAATGGGGACGCTGAGCATTGGGCTGCCACAAGAGGGGCCTCCTTGTTTGTTATAATAGACAAGGGTTTCAATCCATTCAGTTCCGATATAGTAGTATAAATATCTAAAATAATTTTCTACAATTCCCAGTCCCGGTACCACATTCATCCTGCGTGAATATTCCACGGCCTGCTCACCGAATCCATCAATTTGCATGTAAAATTTATTGAACTTGACCATGGTATCTGACTCACAGTCCAAAATGTTCAATGGTAAGATTTGGCAATAGTAATTATCCAAGGTGTCGTTTACATTTCCAGTGAAGGGGTGTGGAGTAGATGCTGATGTTTGACCAATATTTTGCCAAACACCATCGATGAGTTCAAAATTTGTTTGAGTAAACACATAATTCTGAGTATTGCCCTGCACGGAGTTTTGGACGCATTGGGAAATGGTGTAACGTGTTGTGATGGTATCAATGGGTAACCAGGAAGAAAAATTATTAATTTCAATGAGGTGGTAGAGATAATGGAATTCATCCCCCACGGAAAAATCAAACACCTCGGCGTTTTGAATTTGGCAAGGATCGGAACCTATTAATACGCTCATCTCGGAAACTAAAGTTTGTTGGCAGGGATAGTACTGAGTAAGGGTGATGGCTCCATTTTGTGTTCCTGCAATGAAATGGAGCTCGCTTGTGCCTTGCCCAGAGAGGATTTCATACCCTTCTGCAACAGACCACAACAAAGAGTCTGCACTGAGAAAAGGGATCCAAGTAGAATCGGCGTGCACCTCATATTCATTTCCTGAAACGGCATAAATAATTCCGTTGCCCTGCGAAGCGTCAGATGAGATAAGCACCACGGGTGTGTGTGGTTCTACCCAAATGGATATGCTGGTATTGAACGAACCACAATCATTGCTCACTGTAAGCGGAACATCGATGGGTTGATCTTGGATGATAAATTGTATAGAGTTAGAATCGGATGAAACAATGGTGTAATTGCTGGGGATACCCCAATCAAAAATAAGCCCATCAAAGTGGGTGGCGTCACCTTGGCTGGTTGGACCAGACGCATGAAACGTGAGCGTCAGCGTGTCCCCGCATCTGGCACCGTTCCATAGCCCATTTCCTAGGATGTAGCCGGTCATCTGAAAATTGGTAGCGCCGAGTTGCAAGGAGTCTGTTGGTCCGACACCGCAAGTATTTGACGATGTCGCATATACATAACCAATATTATCTGGGGCAAAAGCGGTAATTTCCGATTGATCAAACGGAGGAAATGCTACCCATCCATTAGGGAAGGTCCAAGTGTAGCTGTTATTCTCGGGCACAGGTAGGTTGGCATCAAAGAATGTTCCTATGCTACCGGGACAGGTGGAGATGCCTTGTGCAATGTTGGGTGGCCCTGGAGGTCCGGCCTCAATGAGTACACTACACGAATATTCTGTGGGCCAGTTGCCATTCCACTCACTCCATCCAACGGTAAGTGTTCCAGAGACGGTGGAATCTATTTGCAGAGAAGTTGAAAACCCAGAAGTGCTGGATAAAAAACCGTATGTGCCATCAAAATACCACCAGATATTTTCAGTGGAGAATGGTGGATTGAATGAATACTGATAAACCCCCGTGTCACAAGGAGCAAAATTACCTGAGATATAACATGATTGTGCTTTCGAGCGCAGGACAGAAATTGCTAACAATGCGAGTAAAAGAAGTCTAATTTTCATTTTGTTGATTTAAGGTCAAAAATTGGTTTCTGCTGGCTTCTCAACAAATCAATCGCGCTGAACAAAGATATAAGAAAAATTGAGTATTTCGCATTGAGTGGATGGTGATAGAGTGTGTCGCCGTGGTTTATCTTTGAGCTATGATTCAATGGAATACACCTCAACCTCCCACAGCGCCTTTTATCGCCTCTATTTTTAATTATTACCTTTCTGATAATTTGGAAGGCTATGCTGAGTATGATGAAAAACTTTAACGCTTGTAAAAACCATTCCGGGCTATTTGGGCTATGAAAGCATGAAGCATGCGGGTAGGGGTACTTTTATCAGTTATTGGAAAGACATGGATTCTGTATCGGAGTGGGCTTCGCATCCCGTGCACATTGAAGCCAAAAAGCGAAGTGCGCAATGGTACAAATATTATCATAGTATGATAGCGGAGGTGGGGAGGTTTCAATTCAGTAAAATGAGAGTTGAGGAATAGTTGTAATCTATTCTGCAGTAAATAAGTATTAGTACTTTATTCCTAAAATACAAATATCATCCACTTGCTCTTCTTCTTTTTTGTATCGGTAGTAAAATTGTGAAAGCTGTATTTTTTGTTCAGCAATGGGAAGAGAGTGAATTGATACCAACAACTGCTTGAATTTTGAGCGCGTAAGTTTTTTCCCTAGTTCACCCCCAAATTGATCAGCGTAACCATCTGTAAATGCATAAATGACATCTCCTTTCTCAAGAGGAATTTCATGGGTGATAAAGGGTTTTTCTTTGGATTCAATGCCTATTGCCTGCTTGTTTGGTAAATACTCTATTAAGTTATTTTTTCTGATAATCCAAATAGGAAGATTAGCCCCGGACCAAAGCAGAATATTATTGGTTCTGTCAATATATCCCACAGATGCATCCATACCATCTTGTACGTTTTCTTGACTTTTACTAAAGCTATCAATGAGAATTTCTCTTGTTTTTTCCAATAGCTTTCCAGGAATCCTTTCTTGAAATTCTAAAACAGATCTGGAAAGCGCATTATGGCATAAGACACTAACCATAGCTCCTGGCACACCGTGCCCCGTGCAATCACAGACACCAAAGAAAATCTTCTCGTCCATTTCCTCCACCCAAAAAAAATCTCCAGCAACGATATCTTTGGGAAGATAAAAAACAAAAGCATCGCCCAGCAATTGGCGCACCATGGACTCATCTGGCATGATGGCTAACTGAATCCTTCTAGCATATTCGATGGAGGAGAGTATTTCGTAGTTTTTAGTTTTTACCAAGTCTCGTTGCTTTTCAACTTCTATTTTTTCTTGTAAAATTTCTTCAGTGGCCACATCCACTTGTTGCTGTAACGCTCTGGCTTTTTTCACGAGTCGTGCGGAGTTCCACCGAATGGTAACAAAGTAAATACCGATTAAAATCAAGCAATAGATAGTGTATGCGTAATTTGTTTTCCACCATGGAGGTAGAATATTAAAATGATATTGTAGTATTTCACTTTCTTCACCAGTATTAAATCGGGATTGAATAGATAGAGTGTATTTTCCAATTGAAATATTTCTGTAGTCTGCAAAATTGTCTTTACTCCATTGGCTCCATTCTTCTTCTATCTCTTCTATCTTGTATCGATACTCTGTTTGATGGGGGGAGCTCCAATGAGGAGAGATGAAATGGAAGGTTAAGTGATTGAGTGAGTGGATGGATTGTAATGAACGGGGAAAATTTTCAAATGGGATAAAGTCTTTATTGATTTTTCTGATATGGTTATAAAAGTCAATGGGTTTTTGATTGACTTCAATTTGTGTCATCATTAACTGGGGTTTCTGTTTTTTTTGTAAAAAAGTGGAGGCCTGTGCAAAGATTAAACTTTGTCCACTTCCCCACCATCCACAATTTTGGCGATCGATGCAACAACTGTTTCGGTAAAAGTTGACATATTTTAATCCATCTTGTTTTGATTGGAACGTGGAAATTTGTATGTCTTTTTGAGATATCAAGTCTTTTGATGGGTCGAAGTGGATAATGTTTATGCCATTTTCTGTTGTAACCCAAATTTGATTTTCATTATCTTGGCTTATTGATCGAATGTCATTATTGCTCAAACCACAACCCTGATTAATTTTTAAAATGGATTGATCGGATTGGATGACGTTAATTCCTCCTTTGTTGGTACCAATCCAAATATTGCCTTTTCTGTCTTCAAATAAACTGAAGATATCATTAGAGCTCAGTCCTTCTTGAGTAGTTATGTAACGGGCCGTGTCTCCCACAATATGACAGATGCCACCACCAGCGGTACCTATCCAAAAGTTACCTTTTTGATCTTGTAAAAGTGACCGAATAACATTGTGATTTAGTCCGTTATCTTCATTCAGATATATTATTTGATCATTTTCAATGATATTGATTCCCCCACCGTAAGTTCCAATCCACATTCTATTTTTTTTATCTCTGAGGATTGTACTGATGATGTTGGATGATAAACCCTGTTCGGTGGCTATGTATTGTGTTTGATTCCCTCGAAGAATAGTGATGCCATTTGAATAGCTTCCTATCCAAATTTGCTGTTTATCATCTTCACAAATTGACCAAATTATGTTGCTACTTAGGCCATTTTTTTCTTGAATTTGAATGATTTTATTGTTCTCCAAGACATTCACGCCTTTATCATCCGTGCCAATCCAAATACGGTTTTTTGTATCTTCAAAAATGGTTCTTACGATGGAGGAAGAGAGTCCAGATTTTTCTGTCAGGTGATAGAAAGACTGCGCGTTGATTTTATTGATACCACCACCATCAGTGCCGCACCACACTCCCCCTTCGCCGTCAGTGGTTATACATTTTATAACTCGATGACTTAAACCATCCTCTTCTGAAAATCTGATGGCCGAGGCTGTAAGAGGGTTTTCTTTTTCATTGAATTGGAACTCAACTAATCCTGTTTCTGTTCCCAACCAAACGCTGTTAGCGGTACTCAATATGGACCAAACGCACTGAAATGAAGGAAATAGCTGGAGTTGCGGCTGAAATAACGTCCCATCTACTATTACCATCACACCACTTTCCTCTGTGCCAATCCAAATGCGTTGTTGCTGATCAATATGAATAGATAAAACCCGTTCTTTTTCTACCCCTATATCTGGTTGTGTGATTTTTGATTGTTTGTAATCAAGACAACAGATTCCTCCTCCTTCTGTTCCTATCCAAATCTTATTAGAATTATCCTCGGTGAGACAGCGTATATGGTTGGACGTGAGACCATGCTCTTCAGAGAAACAGTATAAATCTTGTTGATTTATACAGCATAGACCTCCCCCACCCGTCCCCATCCAAATATTTCCTGCCGCATCTTCAAGAATACAATGTATGTTATTACTCGGTAAACCTTGCTCTTGCGTATAATGATAAAAGGCGTTTCCATCATATTTGGTAACACCACCATTGGTGGTTCCTATCCATAAGTTGCCCAATCGGTCTTCTATCATACATTCAATTTGGTTGTCGGATAATCCTGATTCTTTATCGAAATGAAGAAGGGATTTTCCGTTGTATCTGGCTATACCAGAATTGTGTGAACCTATCCAAAAATTGCTCTTAGAATCTTTTAAAAGTGCATTTACAAAAGGGGATTTTAAACCTTCAAATATTCCGAAATGTTGGATGTTCATTTCTGCATTTTCCTTCATTTGAAATTGTCCACAGGGTATTTGAAAGTGGTTTTTTAATGATGTTTTTTTAGGTTCTATTGTTGTTTTTATGGGTGTATGGTGAGTTGTGGGGTTAATTTTTTTAGCTGGATTTTCCCATGAAAATTCAAAACTTTTGATAGGATAGAAATGGATTTTTTTAGGTTGGTTTTGCTTTTCAAGTATGACAAGATCTTCTAAACGGCCTTTTCTTGGAGGCTGAAGAAAATCTATTTTATTAGAAAATGTGGAAAGAGCTTTTTTTTGTTTGGAGGGGATGGCCAAACCCTTGCTATTGATAGCGATATCCACGGCTTCTCTTTGTTTTGCTGTATCTACAGAACTGCCTGAATAGTCTTTAGTAGAAATAGTGGGGTTGCTACACGCGGTAAGTAGTAGAATAAAGCTGAAATATAACAGTGGTGAGATGATGTTTTTAATCAATGTTTGGTTTTTTGATGAATAATTCTTGGTCATAAAAATACAAAAACGCGATGATGCTTTTTGCTCAAATGGTAGCAACATGAATTATTGACCTTGAGAAGAACAATAGAGTGAGCATCATACATAATATTCAAATAATTTATAGGAATTATCGCATAAGGTTTTTGTGAGGGAGGACTAAAAATTTGCAGCATAAACTTAAAATTATGAATGCAAAAATTTTCTTTTTCTCTCTTCTCATCGCCGGATGCACCCCCGGTGATCCTGTCATCGCAGACTACCGAGGCCAAGTATTGGAGTATGGCACTGAAGATGTCATTGAAGGCGCACAGGTCAAATTATTGAATCCCGTGTTTTCAGGTCCCACCGGCGCGGGATCCTATCAGACGGTTTGGCAAGGAACCACTGATCATCAGGGTGTATTTTCTGCACCATGGACGGATGAAATGCAACTTGTTTATTGTGTGGGAGACTCTACTTTTTTTGATCTAGGTCAGCACCAAGCGGCTTGGATGGAGAGGGAGGAGCCGCTTCAAAAATTGTATCTAATGGGTAAAAGCCCTTTGGTGTTGAATATTCAAGACACGGGTCAAGCCCAGACCATCTCCCACTTGGAGCTTTTTCCATTCAGTCCATCAACGGATGAGGTGATCAATGTTCCACATCATTCTTTTCCTTTTTTTTCTGAGGTCTTTGCCAATTACCCTTTGTCTCTTTCTTATCGTGTTCATTTTCTGAATGGTCAAACCAGCGAAATTTTGACGCGCTCATTTCTTACAGGTTCTCGCGGCGATACCTCACACATCGTATTGCCTTACTAAAATTTACCCATACATCTATATTATGAAAACTCATTTTTTGAGCAGCTTAGGCTGTTTATGGCTCTCTTTTTTTGCCCTTCCTTCTTGGGCTCAAAACATTACCACACAATCTCCCTCTCCCATTGCTTTGAAAACCTTACCGGAAAGCGAGCCTCCCATAGAGCAGGTATTTCAGGTGGAGGAGGCTTGGCAATGGAGAAAAAACCTCATGTTGGGACAAAGAGATTCTTTGGCCAACACCTCTATTGCTAAATTCAGATCTTTTTTCGAGCCCGCTGCCATTTCCACTATTGAGGTTTATCCCGTAGGCCAGGTATTTGACTATGTAGGAATGCAAGACCAACTAATTCATAGTCGTACGGACACCACCTTTTTTTGTAATTTAAGTCAATCAAAATTAGTGGACCAACATGTTCGATTTCACTTCCCCTCCGAAGGGGATTGGTGGCAGGGAAACTGGTCTTTACAAGAAGTTGATTTTGACGATGGACAGGGTTGGAGAACTATCAATGCAGATCTTATAGAGGTGGATTATTGGGATATTTATACAGACAAGCATATTGTATTCAAAGCCACTTTTGAGGGAGTACATTTTTATTGTACCATGATCCTCAAAGGAGCCAATTGTCAAAGCGTGTTTTCTTCGCCTAATTTTCCTTTATGGACCTCCGAGAACCCGGAATTTCCATGGAGGTTGTCGGTAAATACGGAGGTGGGTTTGTTGAGCGCTAATGCCTATACTTTGCACAGTGAGGATGGTGTTTTTGATCAACCCTTCATTTTTGTGGAGGGAATTGATTTTGGGTATGAGCAATATCCTTATCAAAACGGAACTTTTGGGTGGTGTCAATTTACAGGAGGGGATTATTCTGGAGATTATGCTATGATGAGTGAATCTCCCGTTTTTTTGAATGAACTGAGAGAAAGAGGGTATGATATCATTTTGTTGGATTTTGTTGACGGTGCCGCGGATATTCGGGCCAATGCAGAGATTTTGATAAAGTTGATACAATTGTGTAACAATTTTAAGGAGGGAAATGACCATCTAGTGGTAGCGGGAGCGAGCATGGGTGGACAAGTGGCGAGATGTGCGTTAGGTAAAATGGAACAAATGGGAGAGCCGCATTGCGTGGGTGTGTATATCTCATTGGATAGCCCCCATGAAGGTGCCAACATTCCATTAGGTTTACAAGCGCTGTTGTCTTTTATGTCTACTTACAACGCAAATGCGGACTCTTTTGTACATGATGCGCTTACACGCACGGCAGCCCAGCAACTCTTGATCTATCAATGGTTGGATTCCGAGGGTTGGATCAGCGCACCTTGGAAAAGAGCAGAATATCAAAATTATTTGCAGAGTCTTCCCTTTCCTTCACATTGTTTTTCGATGGCCATAGCCAATGGGAATTTTCAGCAGCAGGGCCTGGATTGCAGCCCATTTTTAATAGAAGAAAATTGCGATGCTAGCATCATTATTCCCGGAAACGAGTTGGAGTTGAGAGCCTTTACCCTTCCGGGAGATTTAACGAATATCAATAATACAGAAAGCACAAATGTCATTGCGGATTTGACCTTTACCCAGATCGACTGGAATGGAATCATCCCAGATGTAACACAAGATCATCAATTGCTTTATGTTCCCAACAACCTCTTGGCATTGGATTGCCGAGCAGGCGGTTATAGAGCTTCTATGGTTCAGTTAGTAAACGCCTTGAATGAAAGCCCTGATTTTTCTAATCAATGTGGAAGCATTTCGTCCAATCAATACTTGGCGCAACACTGTTTTGTTCCGAGTCCTTCCTCCTGGGCAATCCCTTTATCGGTGGATAATGTGGCAGAGGCGATGGAGCAAAGTCCATTTGACCTTGTATATGCGCCGTTTGCGTCCAATGAATCTCACAGTGCATTGACATCATCCAATGCGGGTTGGCTTTTGTATCATTTGGATGTTATTATGAACAGTACAATGGAGTTGACTTCTAATGCAACGGATATATATAATTTTGGCACGATGGAGGATTGGATATTTCCTCATATAGACATGCAAGACCATGATGTCATTAGTATTCAAAAGCAACAAGGTCTGCACGACGGTAGTTTGCCCTTTCCTGCAATGGGCTCACATCATGTGATGAAAACAAAAACGGGTTGTATGGGAGCTGAGATTTATTTGCATGGTAAAGCCCGATTAGAGATCGGTGATGAGGAAGGACTTTCTACCGCTTCTTTGATTGTTCGCGGGGGTACCGTTTTGAGAATAGAGGAAAAAGGCACCTGTTGGATCTTTCCGGGAAGTGAGTTGATCATCGAAGATGGTGGAAAAGTCATCATCGATGCAGAGGGAGGTTTGAGAAACGCAGGAGGTAAAATTGTCGTAAAGGAAGGAGGTGAATTGATTTACAAAAAGGGTTATTGTTCGTTGGAAAAAGAAAGCGCCCGTTTGCATCTAAAAGGAGGGTTGGTCCACTTGATGCCAGGCGCTCAGTTGAATTGGACTCCCATACTTGGACAAACGGGAGCCATGGAAGTTTTTCCGAATGATTTTTCCGAGTTCTATCTCGAACAGAACGCCACTATGAGAGCGGCAGGGAATCATACACAAGACACCCTGTTGATATTACACAATGGAGCACATTGCGATCAAATCTCTTATTTTGAAAGCCAAGTGGCGATGACCAATGGAAAAATAGTATTGGAAAAGGAGGCTAGGATGAAATGGCGGGCGGATTTGGTGTTAAAAAAGCTTGTGATGCAAGGTTTACCCTGCAATGATCCTGAAGGAAATTTTATTACAGAAAAAAATCATGTGGTGGCTTACTACTCCGACATAAAAGAGATTTTTTGGAATTCTACATCTTTATCTGTGGAACTGTACAATGTCTCGAGTACAGGAAGTCAAGATTGGAATGTATCCCACGGGCAATGGTATTGGCAGTCAGGACAAATCCAAGGACATGGCATTTTTTTCTTTGATATGTTGGGAGAGGCTGTTTTTGGAAATGTAGTGATGACAGGAGAGGGCAGTGCTTTTGGTCTGCAGCATCATGGATCCACAGCTTTGATTTTTAATGAAGGGCAGATCAGTGACTATTATCATGGCATTATCAAAGGGCAGGGAAAGCTGGGGTTGCGTTGTTCAGCGCTCAGTCAGTTGACAACCGCGGTACAACTGCATGATCAAGCTTTGTTGATGATCAATGAGGGTTTTGGTAGAAACCAATGGGTAGAAAATGATATCCATTTGAGCTTTCAACAAGCGCTTTCGCCTATGATCCAAGGGGGAGGAAACTATTTTTCTGAAAGCGAGTCTAATCCGAGCGTTGAGGGAGCAATACAGAGTACTGTTGGGGAGATGAATTGGTCGGGCAATGAATGGGAAAATGAGAGTTTTATCAATGAATGCGTGATGTATAATGCCAATAATGAGCTGGTGGAGATGGTAATAACCCCCATGCAGGGCTATCAAGGTTGCGGAAATGAGGAGATGTATGATTTTAAAAACGCCAGTGTTAATCCTCAGGGGTTATCATTATTTCCCAATCCCGCTCGTATCGGTCAAGATGTTCGGTGGAATGGAGGGGTCCCCGATAAAATAATAGATGCCTCAGGGCGCGATGTACTTTCCAAAGTGCTGATGCACGGCGACGGAGTATTTATTTCCATGCATTCCTCACAATTAAGCCCGGGAGTATATTGGGTGATTCAAAAAGAAGGAGTGTTTCCTTGGGTGCTGCTGCCGTGATGGGTGTTAAAACCCGTTAAGGATAGGTTCCAAGCACAAACAAGTTGTATTTTTCGCCCACATGAAAAAGGGGTTAGCAACACTTTTAGTTTGGCTTGGAGCCTTTTCTTTATTGGCTTTGGTGGCGCTCCAGGTCTATTGGGTGCACAATACTTACTTGTTAAAAGAACAATCTTTCGCTGATCACATTCAAAAAGCATTGCATCAAACCATCGATGAGCTCGAAAATTGGGATGCGGTAAAGCGACAAAGTGAAAATTTGATTATGACCTCAGACAGCGTTCAAACGGCTCAGTGGGCGGATGATTTTGGATCGTGGATAGAAGTAGATATTTTCCCCTCAGTAGAGGAGAGGATTGATACCGCGCTCGTGGATTCTTTGCTTCAAAAGAATATTTGGAAAGAGGGGGTGAAAACCCCCTTCTATTATGCTATTGTGAGAGAAGATGGGATGGTTTTTTGGAAAAATCAAGATATGGAAAGTGAGGAAAGTCATTCTTATCAGGCCAAGCTCTTTCCCAACGACCCCGTTTCCAAGACGTTTTTTTTGCGTTTGATTTTTCCAGAAACCTCCAAGTATCTCATTGGCTCTATGTGGAAAATGCTGATAATCAGCGGCTTGTTGTTAACGGGGTTGATGTGGCTGTTTTTCTACTCTTTTCTCACCATTCACCGACAACGTAAATTGAGTGAGCTGAAAAGCGATTTTATTAATAACATGACCCATGAATTAAAGACCCCCATTGCAACCATTTCACTAGCATGTGAGGTCTTACAAGACAAAGACGTACAAAAGTCGGAAAACAGCAGAGAACGATACATCAAAATGATTACCG
>Ga0068877_10001214_pt1 | contig 21484 bp, 14 predicted proteins | sample NOAtaG_FD_66437 | JGI IMG/M metagenome (GOLD analysis project Ga0068877, IMG submission 66437) | Freshwater lake microbial communities from Lake Erie, under a cyanobacterial bloom - NOAA_Erie_Diel6S_1000h metaG | ecosystem: Environmental > Aquatic > Freshwater > Lake | place: USA: Ohio, Lake... | reverse complement strand
TACGCAGCCGAGGTCCGGGCGCGACGAAACGGACGGACGATCCTCGAGGAGCCGGAGCAGCGCGGCCAGCTCCGCCGCGAGGTGATCGGCCCCCTGCTCGTGCATGCGCCGCTCGCCGCCCTCGGCGCGCTCGGGGCGCTGCACGACGGTCGACGCCATGCTTGACCGGTCTCCACGGTCTCGCCGCGGCCTGCTTGGTTCGGCTGCTCGGGACCGGGTGGCCCGACGGAGAGCCGCTCCACGACCGGCTCCATCGCGGACAACCTCTCACCTCGATGCGGGCCCGCGGCGGGCCGGGGCATGACGAGCTGGGCTGAGCGCGTTCAGCCGCTGCGGGCCGCCCGCAGCGCACGCAGTCGCTCGCCGACCGGACAGCCGGCGCAGCCCGAGCCGCAGCACCGCTTCGGCATGGAGGGCGCGGCGGAAGCGAGCGACTCGGGACGGATGGGGCCGCGGCGCGGAGCGCCCGACGCGCGCACGAGGCCAGGCTGGGGCAGACCCCGAAGCGAACCGACGGTGAGGCGTCCGGCCATCGGCGCATCCTAGCCGACGCCCGGGCGCGAGGAAGCCAGGGTGCCCTTGTTCCGCCGCGCGGCCGGAGGTAGGAATCGCGCCGATGGCCGATTCTTCGCACGACTCCCACGCCGCCTCCGGCCCCCTCCCGACCGTGCACGACGAGGCGGCCGACACGCCGACCTGGCTGCCCGTCGTCGGCCTCGTGCTCTTCGGCCTCATGCTCCTCTGGATGCTCTCGCGCGCAGACGGGGCCGACGGCGTCGAGCCCGCGACCGAAGCGCCGGCCGTCGAAGCCGCTCCGGCAGCGGAGTGAGCGCCGTCCCGGGATGAGCGAGCCGCGCGCGGAGGCGGCCGAAGTCGCGTTCGCCGAGGCCGGAGGTCGGCTCGACGATCGGTCCCGCCCGCTCGTGCGGGCCCTCGGTGCGGCCGCGCCGGCCCTGGTGCCTCTGATCACCGGCGATCCGTCGATCCCCGAGGCCGTGCTCGCCGAGGACCTCGAGGCGCCCCTCGAGTTCGATCGGCTCACCGCATCGCTCTGCCCCGAGGGCGTGCTCGACGAGGCGGTCGTGCGCCACCGGCTCCGCCGGGGACGCCACGTGCATCTGGTGCGGCTCGCGCTGCGCGAAGCGCTCTCGCTCGCCGACGTCGACACCACCGCGCGCGAGATGTCCGACCTCGCCTCGGCCTGCACGGAGCTCGCGCTCGCGTGCGCGGCGGCCCAGATCACCGGGCAGCGGGGTACCCCGACGATCGCCGGTCGAGCCGCAGCGCGCGTCTGCCTCGGCATGGGCAAGCTCGGCGGGGGCGAGCTGAACCTCGGCAGCGACGTCGACCTGTGCTTCTTCTACGAGAGCGACGAGACCGACGAGGCCCCCGGACAGCGGCACACGACGCACGAGATCGAGTCGGCCATCGCGACGCGTGCCTCGAAGATCCTCGCCGACGTCGACGAACATGGCTTCGTGTTCCGCGTCGATCTGCGGCTTCGCCCGGAGGGGGCGCGGGGCCCGGTGGCGAACTCGCTCGCGAGCGCCGAGCGCTACTACGAGGCCTTCGGCCGCGCGTGGGAGCGGGCGGTGCTGCTGCGGGCGCGCCCCATCGCGGGCGATCGCGCGCTCGGCGCCGCGCTCCTCGGCATGGTCCGGCCCTTCGTGTTTCCGCGCCGGGTCGACCCGCGCATCGCGGCGCAGATGGCCCAGATGCTCGAGCGCACCCGCACCGAGCTGGCGGTGGACGACGAGCGCGACGTGAAGCTCGGCAGTGGGGGGATTCGCGAGGCGGAGTTCTTCGTGCAGACCCTTCAGCTCGTGTGGGGCGGAAGACATCCGGAGCTGCAGGTCGCCGGAACGCTGCCGGCGCTCCGCCGGCTCGTGGGGCTCGGCCTCGTCACCGACCGGGAGGCGCGCGCGCTCGAGGAGTCCTGGGCGCTGCTCCGCCGGGTCGAGCACCGAATCCACGTGTGGGCGGGCTACCAGAGCCACTGTTTGCCCGACGGCCCGGAGCTCGACCCCTTCGCCCGCTCGCTCGGCATCCCCGACGCCGACGCGCTGCGCGCGGCCCTCACCGCTGCGCGGCAAACGGTGGCCCAGCTCTTTCGTTCGCTCCTCGACGAGACGGCCCGCGGCGTCAGCGAAGCGAGCGTGCTCGCAGAGCGCCTCGCGGTCGGCGACGCGGACGACGCGGCCCTGCTCCGCACCTTCGGCGACGTCGATCCGGACGAGGCCCGGGTCCACCTCGCGCGGCTCGCTCGGCACGCCGACGACCCGCTCGGCCCGCGCGCGAGAGAGCGCCACCCGGAGCTCGCTGCGCGCCTGCTCGAGGCCATCGCCGAGAGCGCGGACCCTGGCCGCGCGCTCCGATTCACCGCGGACTTCTTCGCGCGGCTCCGGGGTTGGGACTACCCGCGTCTGCTCGACGAGCGGGGAGCGCTGCGGCGCTTCATCTCGCTCTTCGGCGCAAGCGACGCGCTCGCCGCGGCCCTCGTCGGACACCCCGAGGACCTCGACGTGCTTCTCGGTGGGCTGACGCCCGATGCGACCGAGATCGCCGCGCTTCACGCGGCGATGGTGCTCGAACCGCTGCCGAACGCCGAGGACTTCGTCGCGGCAGCGCGCACGCTGAAGCGGCAGGTCACGCTGCGCCTCGGGCTCGGCTGGACCTCGGGAGAGATCGAGCTCGGCGAGGCGCTCGAGCGGCTCTCGGCGCTGGCGCGGGAGCAGCTCGTGCTCGCGCTGCGCTTTGCCCAAGAGGAACTCGAGGCCAGGTTCGGGCGTGCGCGACGGGAGGACGGCGGCGAGGCGAGCATGGTCGTCGTGGCGCTCGGCAAGCTCGGAAGCGCCGAGCTCGGTTGGGGTTCCGACCTCGACCTCGTGTTCCTCTACGACCACGACGGAGAGACCACGGGCCCACGCCGCATCGACGCCCGCGACTTCTTCACCCGCATCGCGCAGCGCACGCTGCGCCTGCTCTCGCAGCCAGACGCGGAGGGGCCTGGCTACGAGACCGACACCCGCCTTCGTCCTTCGGGCGCGCAGGGCACGCTGGTCAGCTCCCTCGCGGCGTTCGAGCGCTACCACGAGGCCGGCGCCCAGGACTGGGAGCGCCTGGCGTGGATGCGTGCGCGGCCCATCGCGGGTCCGCCCGACGCGTGCGACGCCGTGCGGGCGGCGCTTGCGTCGGTGGCCTTCGGCGGCCCGCTCCCCGACCCGAAGGAACTGGCGCGCATGCGCGGGCGGATGCGCTCCGAGTTGGCGCACGAGGGCGCGGGCGTGGTGCATCCCAAGCTCGGCGCCGGCAGCCTCGCGGACATCGAATTCCTGAGTCAATGGATGCTCTTGCGGTGCGGACGTAGCCCTCGCTCGGAGGGCCGCGACCTCCTCGGACGCGCGACCTCGGAGGCGCTCGACCTCCTGCTCGGCCGCGGCGTCCTCACACCCGCCGAGCACGCCGCGCTCGCCGAGGGCGCCCGGTTCCTCCGCGCCGTCGAGCAGTCGCTCCGACTGGTCGACGAGGGCGGGGACGGACGCCTCTTCCTGCGCTCCCGCGTCGCCGAGCGGGTGGCGCGACGGATGGGCGTGCGCGCCCGCGCCGGCCGCTCCGCCTCCGAGGTGCTCGCCGAGCAGATTCATCGACACCGGGAGCGGATCCGGGGCATCTTCGACCACCTGGTGGCGCCTGTCCCCGAGAACCCGACCCCGAGGCCGGCGTGACGGCTCCACGCCTATTGATCGTGCACCCCGAGCCGAAGGTCTCGGGGGACGTCCGGCGCGTCGCCGAGCGTCTGGGCTACGAGGTGTCGTCGGTCCCCGACGGCGAGCGGGCGATCGATCGCTTCATCCTGCGCCCCTTCGACGTCGTCGTCGTCGAGTACTTCCTGCCCGGCCGCGACGGCGTCACCACCGTGGAGAGCATTCGCTGGGCGCCCATGGGCCGACAGATGCGGGCGGTCCTGCTCGCCGAGAGCGAGCCCGAGATCGCCCCGGTCGCCGCGCTCGGCGCGCGGATCGACGCGATCGAGACGATCCTCGGTTCCCCCACCGATACGGCGCTCGAGCGGGCTCTCTTGCTCGCGCGCCAGCCTGCGTTGGGCGCGCCTCAGGCGCCTTCGCCCACCACCTTCGACGACGAGACCGGCCCGGGACCCGCGCCCGACCCGACGCGAAGTCCCGAGGCGGTGCCCTCGAAGACGATGGCGACCCGCTTCGACGACGAGAGCACGGTGCAGGGCTCCGCGGGGGTCGCGCGGGCGATGCTGGGTCCCTGGGCACCGGGCCTCACGCCTCCGGGGATCGAGGGGCTGCCGAAGGGGCGCAGCGCAGGACTCGATGCCTTCCCCGAGGCCGCGCCCCTCCGTGGGATCACCGGCCTGTCACCAGCCCCGACGCGCGACGCCTCCGAGGCCACCACCGGGCGGCGTCCGAACCCACCTGGAGGCGAGTGGCGCCGCGACGCGGGCACCCTCGACGAAGCGCGCGCGGTGCAGAGCGAGGCCGAGCGTTCCGGGGCATCGGTGTCGAGCGGACGCTTCGAAACGACGCCCTTCCCCGAGGTGCTCGTGCGTCTCGCCGAGGCGAAGGTCAGCGGGGCGCTGGTCTGCAAGTACGAGGCGCTCGCGCAGCGAGGCCGGGAGACGACCACCGGCGATCCGCCGACGAAGGTGCTCTACCTGCGGTCCGGCGTGCCGACGCACATCCGCTCGAACCTGCTCGACGAGTGCCTGGGCCAGCTCCTCTTGCGCAAGAAGCGAATCGGCCGCGCCACGCTCGAGGAGTCGATCCGCCGGACCCTCGCGGGAGACGGACTGCAGGGGGAGATCCTGATCGACATGGGCGCGCTGTCGCCGATCGAAGTCAGCGAGACCCTGGCGACCCAGGCGACCGAGAAGCTCTACGACCTCTTCGGCTGGCGCCGCGGCACGTGGCGGGTGCTCGAAGGCGCCGGCAAGGAAGGGGGCCTCCCCATCGAGCAAGCCCTCGCGGACACCATCTACGAAGGGGTCTGCGCCGCGATGCCCGCAACCCAGCTGCTCGATCTGCTCACGCCGCACCTCGACAGCTACGTCGTGCCGGACGCGCAACGGCTCGCCCGCTTTGCGCGGGTTCGACTGCCCGGCGAGCTGCGCCCGGTGCTCACCCGGATCGATGGCGGAGCGTCGCTCCGGAGCCTGCTCGGCGCCGGAGGACGCCCCGGTGCGGTCGCGCAGATGGTGTATGCGCTGCACTGCCTCGGCGCGGTGCGCTTCGCGGCGAGCCCGAACGCGCGCGGGCCCGGCCGCGAGCGCGACGACTCGGCCGTCGGCCCCATGCCCGAGCGCGTTCGATCGCCCGCGGCGCTCGAGGCCGTGCGGCCTGGCGCGGGCGCGAACTGGGACGAAGACGTCACCGCGAAACAGGGGAAGCGCTCGCCGCACGAGGAGACCTCCTCGAGCGTCGAGGTGCCGACCGCCCCCCGTGAGGCTGCGCCGGTGCATCGCGTTCCGGAGGCGGTCCTGCGAAAGATGTCCGAGCCGAGCGAGCCCAGGTCGGCGCCGGTCCTTCCGGCCAGCGGTGCCATCGAGCGGGCGCCCGAGCTGGACCAGAAGGTCGACCGGCTCTTCGAGGCCGAGCGGCACTTTCGGCGCGGGAGCCGGGCCCTCGAGCGCCAGCGCCACGAGGACGCGCTCTCCGCGTTCGTGCGGGCGCACGAGCTCGTGCCGACCGAGGGCGAGTTCCTCGCGTACGTCGGCTGGAGTCGCTTCTGCCTCGCCGCCGCGCAGGGCAGCGACCCCGGTGAGACGGAACTCGCGCTCACGGAACTCGCGCAGGCCGCGGATCTCTCGCCCGATCTCTACGTGACCCACCTGCTCTACGCCCGGGTGCTCTCGCGGCTGCGGCGCGACGGAGAGGCGAGACGCGCCTACGAGCGCGCGCTCCTGCTCGAGCCGGACAACGCCGAGGCGAAAGCCGCGCTCTCGCGCTGACGCTATCCTCCGGGCCATGCACCTCGTGGCCGACATCGGTGGCACGAACGCCCGCTTCCGGCTTGGAGAGCGCGAGGCCACCCTCTCCTCGAACGCACACCGGTCCGCCGAGGACGCCATCGAGACCTTCCTCGCCGGCGCGGCCGCGCCTGCCGTGATCGTGCTGGCGGTAGCGGGGCCGGTGCAGGACGGACGCTGCGTGGGGACGAACCTCCCCTGGTCGCTCGACGAGCGGGCCCTCGGCGAGCGCTTCGGGGCGCAGGTGAAGCTGCTCAACGACTTCGAGGCCGTCGCCGAGGGCGTCGAGCGCGTCGCTCCCTCCGAGCTGCGTCCGCTGCGGGGCGGCCTCCGGGACGATGCCGGGACCATCGCGATCCTCGGCGCTGGGACCGGCCTCGGCGAGGCGCTCGTCGTGCGCGACGGCGTGCAGCGCATCGTCGTGCCGAGCGAGGGCGGACACACCGACTTCGGCCCCTGGGACGAGCGGAGCGACGCGGTCCTGCGCCACCTGCGCGCGAAGTATGGCCGGGTATCGGTGGAGCGGGTGGCCTCCGGGCTGGGTCTGGCGGACCTCTACCCGCTCGTGCTGTCCGAAGGCTGGGCCGCGGGGCGCCCGGAGACGCTGGCCGGAGTGGCCGATCCCGCGCGGGCCGTCGGCGAGGCCGTGCAGGCCGATCCGGCGGCGCGCCTCGCGGTCGAGTTCTTCGCGCGGGCCCTGGGCGCCGAGGCGGGCAACCTCGCGCTGAAGTCGATGCCCCGCGGGGGGGTGCGCATCGCCGGGGGCATGCTGCCCAAGCTCCTCGAGCGCGCGGCGGAGCTCGTCGCGCCCGCCTTCCTCGCAGGCTACCTCGACAAGGGCCGCATGCGTCCCGTGGTCGAGCGCTTCGCCGTCGATGTCGTGCTGGCCGGCGACGTCGGGCTGCGGGGCGCAGCCGCGGTGGCCGAGCGGCTGGCCTCCGGCTCGGGATCCTGAGCCGACGCGTTCGACGCTTCAGAACGTCGCGGTCGCCGTGACCCCGATGTCGACGGTCCACACATCGTCCATCCGGAAACGCTGCCCCGGCAGATCGATGGACGGGCGGTGGTGGGGGTTGATGATGCCGCTGACGCAGGTGCCCCGACGCGGGTCGGTGTCGGACACGCCCGAGACGTTCGGATTGCACGCGTCGGCCTGGGTGATCACGTAGCTCGGCGAGTAGGTGAAGCCGCCGTATGCGCTGAAGCGGACGTAGCGCGCCGCCACCATCTCGACGAAGAGGTTCGCGCCGAAGCGACCACGCGACTGGGTGTCGGTGAGCCCATAGAACGGGATGTTCCCGTCGCAGGGACCATCCGGCGGACACTCGGTCTCGCGGTTCAGCGCAGCGAGGTGCAGGTTCGTCGAGGTCCCGAGCGCATCGAAGAGCGGCGAGTAGTCGTGCCCCTCGCTCAGGTAGTCGCCGGTGAAGCGAACGTCGATGGTGAGTCGCTGGAACGCCTCGCGATCCTCCCACGGGACGATCGCCACGCCGAGCGTGAAGCGGCCGAAGATGGGAGGCTGCTCGTTGATGTAGCCCTGCAGGTCACCCTGGGGCAGGAACGTGCTCGAGTTGTAGCCGGGCCACTCCATCTGGAACGCGAGGCCCGCGTAAGGTTCGATCACCTCGTAGCGCCACGAGGTCCGCGTCTCGGCGCGAAGCGCGTTCATCCCGCGCCCGACGCCGGGCCCGAGGCTTGCGGGAGCTGCCATGCCGGTCGAGGTGAAGTCACGGTCGTTGCAGGGAAGTCCCGCGGCGCACGCCCGCATCGGCTCCCCGAGGTTGAAGCGCCCCTCGAGCAGGATCATCCAGGTCGCGACGTTCGGATCCCGCTCCTGGTTGAGGATCGACCACGCCGCGCCGACGGTGATGGAGTCGATCCCCGAGCGGGTCGGCGATCGGAGGCCGCCGGCCGGCAGGTCGAAGAGCGGAACCCCGTCCGGCGTCGCGAGAAACGCCGAGGGATCTCCTCCAGCACGGCTGAGCACGCGGTCGTCCGAGAGGATGACCGGAAGGCGCGCGTAGAGCGCGAGGTCGCGGAACACGCCGACCTCGAGGGAGAGGTTCAGCAGGTTCAGGCCGCGCTCGTAGTTGGCGATGTCGTTCCAGTAGTTGGAGTGCCCGTTCATGCCGGGCCGCGGATCGGGCGCGGCGGCATCCGCCTGGCGCTGCACCCGGCCGATCTCCCAGGTCCGCTGAAAGCCGACGCCGATGTGGAGGTCGAAGAGGTCCTCCTCGTCGAACGAGTCGATGACGTTCACGAACGCCGTCGGCTCGCGCATCATCTCCGGGCGCCCCTCCGTCTCGCCGTCCTGCGCGCTCACGGCTCCCGGAAACCACGGGACCATGAGCAGCAGCCAAGTCCAGGGCGCACGTCGCCGGTCAAGCATCGGCGAGATGGTACGTGCGCGTCGCACCGTGGGTCAACGGCCGCCCACCGTTCCGTCCGCGGCCGCGTCGGCGGCAAGCCGCAGGTCGAGCTGGAAGTCCGCAGGGGTGTCCTGCCCCGAGACCACCGTGACCCCCCGCGACAGCACGATCGGAGGGGACACGATCGGCCGCTCGGACCCATCCATCCCCGCCGAGGTCACCCCCTCGTGCCACACCATCAGCGTGTAGCGACCCACCGGCACGTCCTCGATCCGGAACGCACCGCCCGGGTCGGTCACGGCGAAGTACGGGTGATCGACGACGTGGATCCAGGCATGGGTCCCGGGATGGCCCGCATCGTCGCGCACCAGCAGAATCCCAGCCTCGTCGAGCCTCAAGGACGCTGCCGTCTCCCCTCCAGGAAGCACCGCGACGTCGAAACGGCTCGTGCCGCCGGCGTCCACCGCGTGGGCGTTGTGGAGGAAGGGGTCGCTGCTCGCGAAGCGGAGCACGGTGCCCCGGGGCACCGCGATCAGGTGGGGCGCAAGTCGGCAGTCGGAGAACGTCAACTCGGCGCTGCCCGGGCTCATCGCCCTTCCCTCGCTGACGCCCGTGAGCACCACGACCGCGTTGGCGACGCCGCCGCGCGGACCGACCGTGAGCAGCGGCAGCGCGTCGTCGCCGGTGCAGCCTGCGCCGAGCGAGGCCCGCACCACCGGGGGGCGCTCGCCCACCCACGTCACCCGACCATAGAGGCTGCCGCCGAGGGTCACCTCGACCTCGCGGTACCCGGTCCCGCCGCCCCCGGGCATCCTCGACGGCTCGTTCCGTGGGGCTGCCGATGGCTCCCGCTCCCCACAGGCCCAGACGCCAAAGGCGGCCAACGCCACCCAGGTCGCGCGCATCCACAGGAGCGCGCCCACCCGGGTCGCGATGACGATCGGCCGCATGGCGGAGCGCGCACGCACGACCCATTCGACATACCACAACGCCACACGCTGCTTGCAGTTTGCGAGCATGGAACCGACACGATCCGCGCACGCGTGCGCATGAGCGACGAGTCGCGGCAGGCAGCGCCCGGGAATTCGCGGCGAATCGCATCCGCGCTCGCGCCAGCGCGCAGGCTCCCCGAGACCGCGCGACGGATCGCTCGCCTCGTGAGGAGCGCGATCGACGCCTCAGCCGAGCGCGCGAACCGCGGCGTCGATGCGGGCGACGCCCTCGCTGATGAGCGCGCGCGACGTGGCGTAGGACAGACGCACGAAGCCCGGCGCGCCGAACGCCGAGCCCGGCACCACCGCCACCCGTCCGACCTCGAGGAGGTAGGCCGCCACGGCGACGTCGGAGTCGAGCACGCCGGCCGGAGCGCGCTTGCCGATCAGGCCCGAGACCGAGGGGAACGCATAGAATGCGCCCTCGGGCATGCGGCAACGGACGCCGGGGATCGCGTTCAAGCCCTCCACCATGAGCCGGCGACGTGCAGCGAACTCCTGCACCATCGCGTCGAGCTCGGCCTTCTCCCCCGTGAGCGCGGCGATCGTCGCATGTTGCGACACCGCGGTCGGGTTGGAGGTCGACTGGCCCTGCAGGGTCTCGCACGCATCGGCGACCCGCTCCGGCGCGAGCATCCAGCCCATGCGCCAGCCGGTCATCGCGTAGGTCTTCGACGCCCCGTCGACGATGATGAGCCGCTCGGCGAGCTCCGGCGCGACCTTCGCGAGCGAGACCTGCTCGAAGCCGTCGTACACGAGCTGCCCGTACATCTCGTCGACGATCACCCAGATGGGCGCTTCGCGAAGCACTTCTGCAAGCGCGATGAGCTGCGCCTTCGAGTACGCGGCCCCCGTCGGATTCGACGGGGTGCAGAGGATCAGCCCCTTGGTCTTGGGCGTGATCGCCGCGCGCAGCGCGGCGGGGGTGAGTCGAAAGCCCTCCGCCTCGGTGGTCGAGACGAAGCGCGGGCGCGCCCCGGCGAGTTCGACCTGCTCGGGGTAGCTGACCCAGAAGGGCGCGGGGATGATCACCTCGTCGCCAGGCTCGAAGAGCGCGAGGGCGAGGTTGAACAGCGACTGCTTGGCCCCGGTGGAGACGACCACCTGCCGGGGGCCATGCTCGACCCCACGCCGCGCCTTGGAGTCGCTCAGGATGGCCTGGATCAGCGGCGCGATGCCCCGCACGGCGGTGTACTTGCCGGCCAGACCGCGATCGATCGCGGCCTTGGCCGCCTCCCGAATGTGGGCCGGCGTCGCGAAGTCCGGCTCCCCGAGCCCGAAGGAGATGACGTCGACGCCCTGCGCACGGAGCTTCGCGGCCCGCTCGGAGATGGCCAGCGTCGCGGAGGGAGCGAGGTTCGAAACGCGAGACGCGAGGGCAGGCCCGTTCACGGCGGCGACCCTAGCAGCGGACACGCCCGCGGGCCACGGCCCGAAGGCGTGGGGTCACATGATGATCTCGCCGCCCGCCGGCGGCACCACGATGTACACGTCGCGGCGGTCGACCTCGGAACCCGCCCGGCCGAGCACGACGATCGTGGCGCGGAAGACCTGCGCCGTGTCGCCGCCCATCTGGAAGTCGTTGTTGAAGTCGACCCGGAAGGTCACGATGGTCGAGGGGCTGACGTTGTAGAACGTGGTCGCATCGAAGCTGTCGAAGCCCTCGGGGGCGGCGGGGCGACCGCGTACCGGGACGACCGCGTCGATGAACGAGGCCGTGGTGTTCGGCGGCGCGATCCGGGTCTCGGCCGGGTCGGGGTCGGTCCGGGTGGTCACGTCCTGCCGGGTGGTGCCGGCGATGGTGGTGATGGCGCTGACCACGTTGCTCGCGACGTCGGACGCCGAGCCCATGAAGGCGATCGGGCTGCCGCCCCCGTCGACCGTCCCGGTGAGCATCGCGAGCTCGACCGAGTTTTCGTAGGTGTCGCCGCCGCCGACGTCGATGCCGACGAAGTAGGCGCCGCGCGAGGTCATCTCGCTGGTGAGCATCGGCCAGGTCGCCGCGCTCGGCGTCGAGCTGTAGTAGTTGCCGCCCGGCGGGACGCCGTCGAAGCCGTCGATGCCGTTGTGCCAGGCCGCGTCCGAGAAGAGCACCACGATCGGCACGCGACCCTCGCGGAAGCAGCACCACCCGTAGCTCGGGTCGTCGTCCGGACCGTCCCCGCAGTCGGCGACCGGGTCCATGAACCGGGTCGCCGTACCGCCGTAATTCGGGTGGCCGAAGCCGCTGATGAGCGCGTGGATCGAGGTCGTCTGCGACTCGGGATAGTCGCCGCCGTTGTCGGCGCGAAGGCTGCCGGTCGCGCGCCGGACCGCGGCGACGTCGTAGGTCATGCGCTGGAACACCGCGACGTTGCCGGTGTAGTTGCCGCCGCCCTCCGCGAAGTCGCCATGCGCGGTCATCGCGTAGCGCGCATCGCCGTCGGGACCGATCGCCGCGGCGATGCCTGGAACGATGGTGCTCTCGAGGGTCGCCTGCACGTTCGCGATCGTGCCCGCCATCGAGCCCGTCGTGTCGACGACGAAGCACACATCCGCGGCGCGGATGCGGGTGGAGAAGTCGAACTCCCGTTCCGCCGTCGTCATGTACGGCAGGACCACGTACAGCGAGTCCTCGGGCGGACGCGAGGTCGCGTCGGTCGGGCTCGAGCCTGCCGCGGTCTCGGTGAGGTCGTCGATGCCGTCGCCGTCGGTGTCGGTCGAACCGGTGTCGGTGCCGGCGGTCACTTCGGCCGCGTCCGGCAGGCCGTCGTTGTCGCTGTCGGTGTCGAGGAAGTCGGGACGTCCATCCGCATCACGATCGATCGGCCGGCAGGGATCGCTCGACATCGCCTCGACGGTGTCCGTGATTCCATCGCCGTCCGAGTCCTGATCGCCCGTGTTGGGCGTTCCATCGGCGTCGTAGTCGCCCGCCCCTTCGCGCTCGTCGGCGATCCCGTCCCCATCGCCGTCGGTCGGCGCCGTGCAGCGGGCGACGACCGGCGAGTCACCTCCGCTGGGTCCCCCGTCGCGGTTGCGCGGAGGCCCCACGCGTCCGGAGTTGCAGCCAGCCACGAGGCCAGCGAGGAGCGCGATCGCCGTGAACCAAGAGCGAAGCGAGGACGAGGTCATGCGTGCCTCCGATGGGACGCGGTTCGACCGCGCCCTCGAGTCCGCGAGTCTAACGGAGCCACGACGGAAATGGAACCGCCGGCTCCCGAAGGGGCCGGCGGCTCCTCACGCCTCGGTGCGCCCGTCGATCAGCCGAAGCCGCCGCCCGAGTCGGCCGGGATCAGGATGATGACTTGGCGCGTGTCCAGCACCGAGCTCCCTCCGCCCCGCACGTCGATGAACGCGACGTACACACGGGTCTCCGGCGCGCCGGGGAGGAAGTTGTTCTGGAAGTCGATGGTGAACCGGACGAGCGTGCCAGGGATGACGCCGAAGAACGTCGAGGTGTCGTAGAACGCCACCGCCTCCTCCGCCGTGTAGCCCGGCGGGGGCGACCAGCACTCGGTCACGCCGGCCGTGTTGCAGGCCGGCTGACGGCGGACGATGAAACGTCGCGCGTCGACCATCTCGGCGTCGCTCGGGTCGTCGCGGAGGCCCGTGTCGACGTCGAGCGGCACGCGCGTCGCGACCGTCTCGATGGCGTTCACGATGCCGTCGGCGAACGCCGTCGCATCGCCGCCGTTCGGGAGGTCGTACACGAGATCGCGGCCATCGAGATCGACCGATCCCGTCTCGCGCGCCGTCTCGTGGAGGAAGTAGCAAGGCGAGAAGCCCGCCGGGTCCACGTTGTTCTCGCAGTCGGAGCCGAAGCTCGCGGCGACGCCGATGTACTTCGCGCCGCGGCGGTTCATCTCGGCGATGGTGTCCGTCCACTCCGCAGGCGCCGGGGTGATGCCGGTGTAGGGATCGCAGCTCGGGTCCTCTCCGGGCGGGCCGTTGTGCTGGCAGATGTCGGTGAAGTGCACGATGATCGGAAGGGCCGCGTCACGGAAGCAGGGCGCGCCCCAGCCGCCGTCCAGGCAGAGGCCCTCGTAGTTCGGCATCGTGTAGGTGCCCGCACCGCCGCCGAAGCCGCCGCTGCCCATCCACGTTCCACCATCGCCGGTGATGATCTGGAAGAGCGCCTCGGTGCCCGACTCGGGACCGTCGCCGCCGCCGTGCAGCATGATCGAGTTGAACGCGGTCTGGATGACCGAGGTGTTGTCGCTGACGCCGTCGTCGTTCAGGTCGGGGTCGGTGGACCGGATCGCGAGGATGAACGGCTCGTCGGGGCTGCCGCCGTAGAAGCTGAACGGCATGTCGTCGTGCTGGCCGCCGCCGATCCACACGTCGGGGATCGACTCCGACACGCGGTCGATGAGCCCGCCCGGAGCCGCGACGGTGCGCTGCACGTTCATCAGCGTGCCGCCCATCGAGCCGGTGGTGTCGGTGAGGAAGAAGATGTCGGCGACGCGGATCGTCGTGCCGAACTCGAGGTCGCGGCGCACGACGGGTCCGAGGTAGGGAAGCACCACGAAGTAGTCGTCCGCGGGGATGGTGCAGGCCGTGCTGGTGGCGCAGTCGCAGGAGTCGCCGCCGGCGACCGGGTCCGGGCAATTCAGGCGCGCGTAGGCCACCTCGACGACGTCCGGGAAGCCGTCGTCGTCGCTGTCGACGTCGCACGGGTCGGCGCCGAAGAGCACCTCTTCTCCGTCACCCGCGCCGTCGTTGTCGCTGTCGACGTCGGCGAAGTCCGGGATGCCGTCCGACATCGGATCGCCCGTCACCGGATCGATCTCGGCGCCGCACACCACCGGCGGGCTCTCGAGGTTCCCGTCGCCAGCCTCGATGGCGTCGGTGATGCCGTCGTCGTCCGAGTCGAGGTCGCGGAAGTTCGGGATCATGTCGCGGTCGATGTCGGTCGCGCCCTCGTGGCGGTCGGCGATTGTGTCGCCGTCGGAGTCCTCGTCGAGGAGATCGGGCGTGCCGTCCCGGTCGGTGTCGACGGGCTCGGAGCCGTCACCGAACTCGGTGGCGTTCGGGATGCCGTCGCCCTCGATGTCGTTGTCCCGCCCGTCGGGCGTGCCGTCGCCGTCGGTGTCGGCCGTCAGCTGCTCACGGTCGGGGACGCCGTCCCCATTGCCGTCCGGGTCGAGGTAGTCGACGAGCTCGTCGCGGTCGAGGTCGCACGTCGGCGCGGTCGTGCACAAGGCATCGCAGGCCTCGTCGGCGTCGTTGATCGAGTCACCGTCCGAGTCGGGGTCGCTCGAGTTCGGAGTGCCGTCCCCGTCGGTGTCGGCCGAGCCCTCGTCCTCCGTGGAGATCGTGTCGCTGTCCGGGTCGTCGGCCGGCGAGCACCGCAGCGTCACCGGTGCGTCGGTGCGCGGCGGCGGGCCCGCGTCGGTACCGGGGGGAGTGGTCTCGGGGCAGCCCGTCAGGGCCAGTCCACAGAGGACCGCGATCGAACCGAACCAGGTCCGAGCAGAGAAAGGACGACGAGCCATGAGCACCTCGAACGACGGTAGGAGAGCCACCGAGCGTGCCAAAACTAAAGGAATCGCCTCGGCACTGCAACGTCGCTCGCGCCAGGTCAGGTTTGACAAGGACCGCGAAGTGGATTACCCGGGGCCCCGTCGCGACGTGGGTTGCCGAAGGCGTCCGCGTGCCGCAGGAGGAGCAGCAGATGACTCGGTTCGCACATTCGACGCTGGCGTTCGCGATCGTAGGAGGCCTCGGAGCCGTGTCGGCGGGATGCGGCCCTACCTACCCCAACTGCGACAACGACGAGCAGTGCCATGAGGGTGAGTTCTGCGTGAACGGGCACTGCGAGGACTGCCGCGACGACAGCCACTGCCCGGTCGGTCAGCAGTGCGACTCGGGCGCGTGCGTCCCGATCCCGGGCTGGTGCAACTCGGACTCCATGTGCCGCTCGGACGAAATGTGCGATCTCGCCACGAACCGCTGCGTGCCGCGCCCGATCGCGACGGCCACGCCCTGCGGCAACGGCACGATCGACCCGGGCGAGGAGTGCGACGACGGCAACCGCAACAGCGGCGACGGCTGCGCCGCGGACTGCCGCAACGAGGGCTGCAGCCTCGAGCCGGCCTACTTCGGCTACGACGAGGACACCCTCGACCGCACCGCGACGGCCGCCCTCGAGCGCGACCGCGCCTGCTTCACCGAGCGCGGCTACGGCGGCCTGCAGATCACCGGCATGGCCGACCCGCGCGGCACCGAGGAGTACAACCTGGCGCTCGGCGAGCGTCGGGCCCGCGCCGTCCGCGATCACCTCGACCGGCTCGGCGTCCCGCGCCGCGCGATGAGCACCCGCTCCGTGGGCGAAGAGATGGCGACCGGCGCCGACGAGGCGAGCTGGGTGCGCGATCGCCGCGCCGACGTCGCGGCGCGCTGACGCGGCCAGCGCGGGACCCGACTGGTCCCCGGTGACGACCGAGAGGGCGGTGCGAAGCAGTGAGTCTGCTAGCATCGCCCTCATGCGTTTTGTTCTCGTGACGGTCTCGTGGGCCCTGGCCGCGCTCGGCTGCACCATCGACCCGGATCCGGTCCGCGAGGACGCGCGCCGCACGCCCTTCGTCGACGGGGGCTTCGCCTGCCTCTACGCGGAGGCCGAGGCGTGCGTCGGCGACGTGCACTACTTCTGCGTGCCGGACGGCGAGTTCCTCATGCAGCAGACCGAGGACTGCAGCGCATCCGACGAGGTGTGCGTCGAGGGCCGCTGGTGCATCACCTGCAGGCCGGGGACCCGGCGTTGCGACGGCGATACGCCCCAGGAGTGCAACGCGGACGGGACCGCGTGGGTGAGCGAGACCACCTGCGACATCGGCATGGGCGAGGCGTGCATCGAGAGCCGATGCCGCAACCTGTGCGAAGAGGCCGTCGCCAACCGCTCCTACGTCGGCTGCGAGTTCTACGCGGCCGACCTCGACAACGCAGCGATCGCCGCTGGGCGCGACGCGTCGTCCCAGCAGTACGCGATCGTGGTCTCGAACCCCGGAACCGTGGCGACCGAGGTGGTGATCGAGGTCGATCGTGGGTCGTTCGGCGGTGCGGATGTGGTCGACGAGCTCGAGAGCGTGATCATCGCGCCCGGCGACCTCGAAGTGTTCCGCCTGCCGCGGCGCGAGGTCGATGGCAGCTCGGGCTTCAACCCCTGCGCCGCGGACGACGAGTGCGCCCTGCCCGACACGTGCTCCTGCGCCGGCGGCCTCTCGCCGGGAGACATGGGCGCGCGCGACTGCCGCTGCCGCGTCGGGTCCGGAGCCGACGGCATGAACGACGGCACGCACAGCGCCCTCACCGCACGCGGCTACCGCGTCCGCTCGCGGCTGCCGGTGATCGCGTACCAGTTCAACCCGCTCGACAACGTGGGCGTGTTCTCCAACGACGCGTCGCTGCTGCTCCCGACCTCGGCGCTCGGCGACCGCTACACCGTCGTCGGCTGGCCGCAGACGATCGCGCACTCCTCGCTCCCCGCGGAGGACTTCGATTCGAGCCGGACCGATGAAGACCTCCGGGCCTTCCTGACGATCGTGGGGACCGCCCCGAGCACGACGGTGACCGTCCGCCTCGGCGGAAACGTCCGCGCCGTGCACGGCCTGCCCGGGACCGCGCCGGACCTCGTCGCGAGCGACGTCGTGGAGCTGGCGCTCGGCCCCTTCGACGTGATCAACCTCGAAACTCACGGCTTCAACGCCGACTTCACCGGCTCGGTGGTGACCTCGACCGAGCCCGTCGCGGTGTTCAGCGGCAGCGAGGCCTCGGACGCCCCGCGCTTCGACGACCTCGCGAACCGACGCTGCTGCGCCGACCACCTGGAAGAGCAGCTCTTCCCCGACAACGTGCTGGGCGCCGACTTCTACATCGGGCGCACGCCACCCCGCTCGCCGGCGCTCAACCGTGCCTTCCTGACGCCCGACAGCGTCGGCGAGTTCGAGGAGTCGGAGTGGGTGCGCGTGGTGGCGGTCTCCCCCGGCATCACGGTCATCACCACGACGCTTCCGCCGCCCTTCGACAGCTTCGAGCTGAGCGAGGGCGAGGACGGGATCCTCGAGGCGACGCAGAACTTCCGGCTGCTCGCCGACAACCGCGTCGCCGTGCTCCAGGTCATCCCCAGCCAAGAGGCGACCGGCATCCCGAACGACTATCCGGGCGGCGATCCGGCGATCATCGCGGTGCCCCCGGTGAGCCAGTGGCGAACGGAGTACGTGTTCCTCACCCCGGACCTCTACGCGTTCGACTTCCTGACGATGGTCGCGCGGCGCGACACGGCGATCCTCGTCGACGGCGAGCCGCTGGACCCGGCGAACTGCACCGTGAGCGCGGCCGACGGGATCTTCCGCATGCCCGGAGACCCGCCGCCGGACTTCGTCGTGTACGGATGCCAGCTCTCGTTCCCGGACGTCATCGGCCCACCGCCGGTGCGGGTCGAGGACGGTCTGCAGGACGACGGCTACCACACCGTGCAGGCGACGGCGCCGATCAGCATCGTGGTCAGCGGTTGGGACTCTTTCGTGAGCTACGCGTACGCAGGCGGCCTGAACCTCGACCCCGTGGAGTGAGCGACCGTCGAGAACGTCGATCCGGAGACGCTGCGGTCGTGCGATACTCGCGCGCCATGCGGAAGGCGCGTTCGTTCCTGTCTCGGTGGCTGCCGGTCCTTGCCCTGACGGCGCTGCCCGTCGTCGCGGCCCTCCTCGTGCTCGCCCAGCATGGGCCCGCGCGGGCGCAGGAGAGTGGCGGGAGCTTCGGCGGCGGGGATTGGGGCAGCGGTGGAAGCGGCGGCAGCGGAGGCGGGAGCGACTGGGGAGGCGGAGGCGGATGGGGCGGAGGCGCTCCGACCACGTATCCGAGTACCTATCCGAGTACCTATCCGAGTACCTATCCGAGCACCTATCCCGGGACGAGCTACGGCAACGGCACGGGCGGCGGGATGTCCTGCGGCGGTGCGTGCTGCCTGGTCCTCATCTTCCTCGTCATCATCGCGGTCGCGGTGATGAACCAGCGGCGGCGCGGCCCGCAATTCGGGGCGCCGATGGGCGGGATGCCGATGGGCGGGATGCCGATGGGCGGAATGCCGATGGGCGGGGGCTACGCGGGCCCGAACGCGATGTACGTGACGCAGCTGCAGGTCGGCCTCGACTGGCACGCCCGCGCGCAGCTCCAGCAGCAGCTCGAGCAGCTCGCGCGAAGCGGAAGCGGTCAGTCTGCCGAGGGCCGAGCCCAGATGCTCTCAGAGACGGTGCTGGCGCTGCGGCGCAACGAGATCTCGTGGCTGTACGCGAACTACGTCGATCGCGGCGGGCACATGCCGCAGCAGGCGCAACAGCTCTTCCAGCAGCTCGCGTCCGAGGCGCGCTCGCGCTTCAAGAGCGAGGTCGTGCGCAACGTGGGCGGCCAGGTCACCGGGGTCGCAGCGCCGGAGATGCAGGCCCGCTCCGAGGAGGGCGGCGGCACGGTCGTCGTGTCGCTCATCCTGGCGACGCGTCGCCCGCTGACCGGATTCGTGACGCCCGACGCCAACCAGCTCCGCGCGGCACTTCAAGACCGGGCCTCGGTGCTGCCCCAGCAGCTCGTGGCCCTCGAGGTGGTGTGGTCCCCGGCGGCCGAGAACGACCGGATGAGTACCGCCGAGCTCGAGCAGGTGTACCCCGAGCTGAAGCTGATCGATCCGAACAGCATCGCGGGCCGGATCTTCTGCGCCTACTGCAACGGTCCGTTCCCGGGCGAGCTCCTGACCTGCCCGCATTGCGGCGCGCCCGCCGAGGCGAGCCGGAACCGGCGCTCCCACAAGTCCTGAGCCGCGCCCGAGGTCTCGCGTGTCGGAGCGGGCTGGGAGAGACGGCTCCCAGCGTTTTCGTGTACCGTGCAGCGCCCCGATGATCGGTCGAACGAGTTCCACGGGCCCCGTCACGACGCGCCATCTGATCGCCGCGGAAAAGGTCGCGGCCGTCGCCGAGCTCGCCGCCGGCGAGGCTGGGCTCGACCGCTGGCTCACGCACCCTCGGATCCAGAAGTCGGGGCTCGGGCTCGCGGGACACATGCACGGAATCGTCCCGAGCCGCGTGCAGATCTTCGGCGAGACCGAGATCAGCTACCTGGAATCGCTGCCGCTCGAGACGCGCCGGATCCGTCTCCTCGGGATGTTCGGGCTCGCGATGTCCTGCGTCGTGGTCACGCGCGGCGCCGCACCGATGGCCGAGCTGGTCGAAGCCGCCGCAGCCACCGACACTCCTCTCTTGGTGATGACGCCGCGTTCGTCGGCTTCCATCGCGCTGCTACACGAAGCGCTCGATGAGCTGCTCGCGCCACGGGCGTCGCTGCACGGCGTGGCGGTCGAGGTCTACGGTGTCGGGATCCTGCTGGAGGGACCGAGCGGGATCGGCAAGAGTGAGAGCGCGCTGTTCCTCGTCGAGCGCGGGCACCGCCTGGTCGCAGACGATCGGGTGGAGCTGATGCGCTTGCCCTCGCGCGGTGTGAAGGCCTCGCCGCCGGCGCTGCTCCGCGATCGCCTCGAGGTGCGGGGACTCGGGATCCTGAACATTCGCGCGCTCTTCGGTGCGACCGCCGTGCGGGAAGAAGTCGACCTCGAACTCGTCGTCGAGCTGCGTCGCGCGCAGGACGCGGAGGACGACGGCGACCGGCTGGGCCTCGAGCAACCGACCAAGGACATCCTCGGCGTGACGCTTCCACTCGTGCGCATCCCGGTGCGCCCGGGTCGCGACATGGGTGTCCTGCTGGAGGTCGCCGCGAGAAACCAGCTCCTGCGGAGGGCCGGGGTCGACTCCACGCATGAGCTGCTGAAGGCGCTCGACGGGCGACGCTGAGCGCACGCCGCAAGCGGGGGCCGGGAGCGGCTCACCCCGCACGGACGGAACGACTCCGCCGCCCGAACGAAACCAGGCGGCGGAGGAGAAGGTGCGCGCGAGGGAGGAGGATTCGGGCGCCCGTATCGAGCGCCCTCGGCGTCCTCAGCCTGCCGGTTCGAACACGAACGGGAAGGCGTAGGTCACGCTCCCATCCGTCGGCCCGGGGTTGAAGCGGAAGCCCTGCACGACGCGCACGACGCAGCTCGCGACTTCTTCGCTGCCGGTCGTGTTCTCCACGGCGCGGACGCCGCTCACCGAGCCCGACTCCACGATCGTCATCGAGACGCGGACCCGCCCGGCGAGCGTGGGATTGGCGCGAAGCTGCGTCTCGTAGCAGCGGGTGATCGCAGCGCGGCGGGTGTTGATCATCCGGACGACTGCAGCCATGTCGAAGCTGCCCGAGCCGGACTCGTCGACGTCGTCGGACGCAGCCCGGAAGCGGCCGCGGGGGGCGGTCTCCTCGACCGGCGTGACCTCGCGGGGGCCCGACGGCTCGCCGGCGCCGCGGAGGCCACCGAGGCCGCCAGCCACACCGTCCACGCGTCCGCCGCCGCCGCGCTCGCGCAGCGTGCCGCCGCTCGAGTCGGCGACGCCCACGCCGTCGGCCGTCGCGAGGACGTCGGCCGCGCTGCTCGTGACGGCACCGCCCGCGAGGACGTCGGCCAGCGCGCCTCCCTCACCGAGGGCGCCGAGGAGCAGGTGCTCGGCGGAGGCTGCTGCGTCCGCCGCCGCGATGGATGCGCTCGCATCCGCCCGCTCACGGGCCTCCCCGGTGGTCTCCGACGGCGTGTCGGAGGAGTCGCTGTCGGAGGTGGTCTCCTCGGCGACCTCGGTCGTCTCCTCGGTCGTCTCGTCGGTCGCGGCGTCGTCGACCGGCGCAGGCGGAGGCGGCTCCTCGGGCTCGACCATGAACTCGACGATGTCCGGGGGCAGCGTCGCGAGGCTCGGGGGCATGGGCCAGTCGGCGTTCTCGAGGAAGATCACGAAGCCGAAGTGGCTCATGAACGAGAACATCACGAACGCGGTGAAGAGCCAGTCGAGGTTGGCGGTGAAGCCCTGCATCACTGCAGCCGGGAGCTGCGGCCGCGGCTGCACGGGCGGCGGGTCGATGAACTGGAAGAGCAGCGTCGTGTCCGCGTTGCCGCCCTTGCCCGGGATGGTCACGCGGCCGCGGGACTGGTCGTTCAGCTTGATCTGCCAGTAGGTCCCGGCGTTGCGCGCAGCGCCGGTGGAGCGGAGCTGCGAGAGCTCCTGGACGCCCCCGGAGAGGCCCAC
>Ga0068877_10001206_pt1 | contig 21575 bp, 18 predicted proteins | sample NOAtaG_FD_66437 | JGI IMG/M metagenome (GOLD analysis project Ga0068877, IMG submission 66437) | Freshwater lake microbial communities from Lake Erie, under a cyanobacterial bloom - NOAA_Erie_Diel6S_1000h metaG | ecosystem: Environmental > Aquatic > Freshwater > Lake | place: USA: Ohio, Lake... | reverse complement strand
GGAATGCTGATCGGATTGGTGGTTTGCGTACTGTATATCCTTAATACCATGAATTACGACATGGGTTCAGCCCTGCGGGCGATGGAAGAAAAATCGTATACCGATATTTTTGTTACCGACCCTGCGTCCCGCTTCTTCTTCCTCAAACAGATCCTTGCGGGTGCCTTTATTACCATCACCATGACGGGGATGGACCAGGAAATGATGCAAAAGAACATCAGCGTAAGGACCCTGGCCGATTCCCAGAAAAATATGATCAGTTTTTCAGTGATCCTCATGCTGGTCAATCTGCTGTTCCTGTTCCTGGGCGGCTTGCTCTACCTTTTTGCGGAAACAAAGGGCATTCCTGCAACGGGAGACAGAATATTTCCAGTGGTTGCGCTGGAACATATGCCGCCCGTAGTGTCCGTGATTTTCATCATTGCCCTGATTTCAGCCCTTTTCCCGAGTGCAGATGGAGCTATCACAGCCCTGACATCGTCCTTCTGTATCGATATCCTGGGTATCCAAAGGCGGAGCGACTGGAGTGAAGTGAAGAGAAAGAAGACCCGCCAGACTGTTCACCTGGCTTTTGCCCTGATCTTCCTCGTTTTTGTAATGATCTTTTATAAGGTCAATAATTCAAGCATGATCACGGTGATCCTTAAAGTGGCGGGATATACCTATGGCCCTCTCCTCGGACTGTTCTCCTTCGGGATCCTCACCCGGAGGAAAGTGGTGGACAGATATGTGCCGGTCATTGCCATTTTGGCCCCCCTGATCTGTTTTGTGGTGGACAAATACCAGGCAAAACTGTTCGGTGGTTTTGAAATAGGGCTGGAACTGTTGATACTCAACGGATTACTTACTTTTATCGGCCTTTGGATCATCTCACATAAACCGCAGATTTCCAATTCATAAGTCCTATTTTTGCATCGTGGAATGGATGAATGACAGGGCAAATGCCTATTCGGCTCAGTATTCAACCCCAGAAGAGGCATTGCTGAGAGAGATTTCTGAACACACCCATGGTTATCACCCCAATCCGGGTATGCTTAGCGGTCATGTTCAGGGGAAATTCCTGCAAATGGTAAGTTATATGGCCCGGCCACATAATGTACTGGAGATTGGTACGTTATCTGGTTACAGTGCTTTATGTTTGGCGGTCGGTCTCCGGGACGGAGGACATTTGCACACGATTGAACTCAGGGATCGGGACGCAGGAATAGCGAGGGATTTTCTGGCCAAAAGCAGGTTCCGTGACATGATCACCGTGCATACGGGCGATGCCCTGGTGATTATTGAAAAGTTAAAACGTCCGTGGGACCTGGTGTTTATAGACGCCGACAAGATAAATTACGTCAATTATTTTGAGGCGGTGATGCCGGAAGTCCGGCCCGGTGGGTTTATCCTGGCAGACAACGTGTTGTTTCACGGCCAGGTGCTCGATGAGGAAATCAGGGGAAAGAACGCAAAAGCCATTCAGGCTTTCAATGAACATATAAAAAAAGACGCAAGAATAGAGTCAGTACTTCTCACCATTAGGGATGGACTGATGCTGATCCGAAAAAAATGAGACACTAATGAAGTTCAGAACAACATTCATACTGATTGCACTGGCATTGAACAGCCATTTGTTTTCACAATCAGGTAACTCGGAAGTGGTCAATGAGTACATTGAAACTTACCGGGAACTTGCCATCAGCGAGATGCAGCGGACGGGTGTTCCTGCCGCCATAAAATTAGCCCAGGGTATCCTGGAAACAGAAGCCGGAAGGAGTAACCTCGTGATGCGGTCCAATAATCATTTTGGTATAAAATGTAAATCCTGGTGGACGGGAGAGAAGGTTTATCATGATGATGATGAAAGGGGCGAATGTTTCAGGAAGTATCCGTCTGCTGAAGATTCGTATAGGGATCATTCGGATTTCCTGAAGAATGCAGAGCGTTACAGTTCTTTGTTCAGGCTTGACCCTACAGACTACAAAGGTTGGGCCCATGGCCTCAAAGCTGCCGGATATGCCACCAACCCAAAGTATCCGCAAATACTGATCAAATACATCGAGCAGTACAACCTGAACGACTATTCTTTTATCGCCCTCGGCAGAAAAGCCCATGAGTCTATGACATCGACGGCTGCCGGGGAGCCCCCAACGACCAGTGCCAAATCTGTTTCGGCAGCACCGCCGGCAGTAAAAAAGACAGAGGCTAATAAGCCTGAAGTAAAAAAACTGAACTACCCTGCAGGTGAATTCAAGATCAATAACACAAAGGTGGTCTACGCAAAAGCAGGTACGCCGCTAAAGGATATTGCCGATAAATTTCTCCTGAACCCCGATTGGATCATTGATTTTAATGAACTTAAGCCCGGTGAGGTCAGGCTTGAGGCAGACCAGTTGGTTTTTTTGCAGCGCAAGCGCAAGCAGGGTGAGAAAGAATACCATGTGGTGGAAGAAGGGGAAGACCTGTACACCATCAGCCAGAAACAGGGTATCAGGCTCGAAAGCCTGTTGAATTACAACCAGCTCAGTGCAGATATGAAACCAGCGCCTGGTGAAAAACTGTACCTGCAAAACCAGGGCCCGGCCAGACCCCGGCTCGCCTTTAACAATTGATGTAAATGGAGTTTTACAAGGTCCACGACAAGCAGTTCAGGCCTTATATCAGCGCAGCGGAAATTGAAACCTGTGTAAAAAGACTGGCGTCTGAGATCGACCGCGATCTTAAAGACAAGCAACCACTGTTCATTGCGATCCTCAGCGGTTCGTTTATGTTTGCATCAGACCTGTTTAAGAATATTACCATACCCGCTGAGATCTGTTTTATAAAACTCGCCTCCTATAAAGGCACCCGCTCAACCGGAAATGTGATTACATCGATCGGTCTTGATGTTGAATTACACGAAAGGGATGTGGTTATCGTTGAAGATATCATTGACACTGGCAGAACGCTCAATGCATTCTTGCCCCAGCTGGAACACCAGAATCCCAAATCGTTGAAGATATGTGCATTGCTGCATAAGCCGGAAAGTATGATATATCCGGTAAACATTGATTATCTTGGATTCTCGATCCCTGAGAAATTCGTAGTGGGTTATGGACTTGATTACGATGGTCTTGGACGTAACCTTCCCGAAATTTACCAGGTGGTCTAATCGAAGCCTTTGAAACTATACAGGACACATAGACTGCTTGCTGTGTTCTTTCTGCTTTCTACCTCTGTAAGTGCCCAGTATTATATACGGGGTGAAGTGAAAGACGAAAAGAACAATGGTTTACAGAACGTAAAAATCATTCTGCATTCCACAGGGCTTCCTTATTCCTCAGGTGTTGGCGGCTCATTCGGGATCCTTACTTCTAAAGCCAGCGATACCCTTAGTTTTTTGCTGGAAGGATACGAGAAGATGACCGTCGCTGTCAATTCCAGCAAATTTGTTTCGGTTGCGCTAAAAATGCTTCCTTATACGGCCAGCCTGCAGAAGCATTCCCTGCTTTCCGTGACCGGGAATATGCAGACATCGGAGGAGAAGAAATGGGCAGCAGGGGAGGAGACCTACAATGCGTTGATCGAGAACCAGTTTATCGAGGCCGCGAAGTACTCCAATACGAGACTGGTGTTGAATGTAGACCGGGCTTCTTACAGTAATGTGCGGCGGTTCATAAATATGAACACCGAAGTGCCGCCAGACGGAGTCAGGATCGAAGAGATGCTGAATTATTTCAACTTCAATTATAGTGAGCCGGGAGACGACAGTATTTTTTCTGTTTCAGCGTCGGTCACATCTTCACCATGGACACCTGGTAACCAGTTGTTGCATCTGCAGGTGAATACCCGTAAGCTGAACATGGATGTGGTGCCTCCCAGTAATCTTGTTTTTCTTGTTGATGTTTCGGGGTCTATGGATATGCCCAACAGGCTGCCATTACTTAAGTCATCATTCAGAAAGCTGGTGGAAAATCTTCGGCCCATAGACACTGTTTCGATAGTAGTATATGGAAGTGTTGTGGGGGTGATGTTGCAACCCACAAGCGGGGACGATAAGAAGAAGATCTTTCAGGCCATTGAAGACCTCTGGCCGGGAGGGTCCACCCCCGGGGAGGCTGGGATACTACAGGCGTATAAGCTCGCGCAGAACCAGTTCATCAAGGGCGGTAATAACCGAGTGATCCTGGCAACCGATGGGGATTTTAACGTAGGGCAGAACAGTGAGAAGCAGCTGGAAGAGCTGATTACCCGGATGAAACAGACAGGCATCTACCTCACCTGCCTTGGCGTTGGCATGGGTAACTATAAGGATTCTAAGATCGAAATTCTGGCCAAGAAAGGAAATGGAAATTTCGCGTACCTCGACAATGAACAGGAAGGGGAGAAGGTGCTGGTTAAAGAGTTGACGCAGACTTTATACACCGCTGCTGATGACGTATACATGAATGTTGATTTCAATCCGGAGCTGGTCAAGTCTTACAGGCTGATAGGATTTGACAACAAACGAATTGCATTGGCAGATTCGGGTAGCGTGCTTGAGGGCGGTGAGATTGGCTCAGGACATTCCGTGATCGCGGTATTTGAACTTGTCCCAGCCCAGGCGAATATAACTACCGCCGGTTCGACGGATCTCCAAAAGAATATTGCTTCTGTAGGGATTCATTATAAACTGCCTGGAACTAAATTATCCCGGTTTGCCACCTACCAGTGCCCCTTCAAATACCAGGCTTTCAACGAGTCTGCAAGCTTTGTCCGTTTTACGACGGCGGTCACATTATTCGGTGCACTCCTGAGGAAATCGGAGCACGTAAAGAATTACGGATGGTCGGACCTTGTAGCCATAACGCAGAATGCGGTGGATACGTCAGACAAAATGCAGAAAGAGTTCTTTGATCTTGTGGTGAAAGCGCAGAACATCTATGAGCCGGCAAAAAAGAAGAAAAAACCTAGCCGAACATCTCCTTCACCTTTTCGAAAAAGCTCTTCTCGTTCTTCTCCGGTTTCGGAGTGAAATTATCTGATCGCTGGAACTTCTCCATCTGGGACCTTTCTTCAGCGCTCAGGTGCTGGGGAGTCCAGACATTCACGTGGATCAGCTGATCGCCTTTCTCGTAACTGTTGTTGATGGAAGGGAATCCCTTGCCTTTCAAACGGAAGATTTTTCCACTTTGAGTGCCTGCCGGTATCTTGATCTTCGCTTTGCCGTCAATAGTAGGTACTTCAATGTTGCTTCCAAAGATCGCATCCGGGATAGAGATGTGAAGGTCATAAACTACGTTCAAACCATCCCTTTGCAGGAATTCATGTTGTTCTTCTTCAATAAGTATGATCAGGTCGCCAGCTGAACCGCCCCTTTCGCCGGCATTCCCCTTCCCGCCAAGGTTGAGTTGCATGCCCTCCTGAACGCCTGCCGGGATGTCCATGGTCACGGTCTCCTCACCGTATACCCGACCCTCGCCCTTGCATGATCCACACTTTTGCGTAACGGTTGTGCCTTCCCCGTTACAGGTAGGGCAAGTGGTGACCGTTTGCATCTGACCCAGGAAAGTATTGGTCACGCGCCTCACCTGTCCGCTTCCGCCGCAGGTGCCGCAGGTTTGGATGGCATTCTTGTCTTTCGCTCCATTACCGTTACAAGTATTGCAAATGATGTATTTCTTGACCTTAACAGTTTTGGATGCGCCCCTGGCGATCTCTTCGTAGTTCAACTTGATCTTGATACGCAGGTTGGATCCCCTGGAACCCCTCGGCCTTCCGCCCTGGGCCCTGCCACGGGCATTCCCACCAAAGAAATTTTCAAAGATGTCTTCCCCGAAAATATCACCGAACTGGCTGAAGATATCATCCATGTTCATGTTGCCACCGCCATAGCCGCCCCTGGCGTTACCGGCAACGCCCGCATGCCCGAACCGGTCATATTGCGCGCGTTTATCCTGATCGCTCAGGATCTCATAAGCTTCCGCAGCTTCCTTGAATTTTTCTTCAGCTGCTTTATCCCCGGGGTTCCTGTCCGGGTGGAACTGCATCGCCACTTTCCGGTATGCTTTCTTGATCTCATCGGCTGTGGCAGACTTGGCAACACCCAATATTTCGTAGTAATCTCTTTTAGTCATGATACCTTCTGGATACTTATTTACCTACCACCACTTTTGCAAATCGAATGATCTTGTCATTCAGGTAATAGCCTTTTTCAACCTGGTCAATTACTTTTCCTTCGTTCCCGGGAGCGGGGATCTCTGTAATGGCTTCATGCATATCGGCATCAAAATCTTTCCCGATACTGTCCATCTCCTTCAATCCTTTTGCCTGCAACGAACTTCTTAATTTATGGAATACCAATAGTACACCTTCTTTTACGAGTTGAACATCGTCCGTTCCTGCCATCTGCTTTTCAGCCCTTTCCATATCGTCCATGACTTCCAGTAGGCTTTGGATCACTTCCTTACCTGCTGTCTGGATAAGGTCGATCTTTTCTTTGGCCGTTCTGCGTTTGTAGTTGTCGAAATCCGCGTAAAGACGCAAATATTTTTCTTTCTGTTCCTGCAATTCTGCCTCTTTTTTTTGCAGATTGTCGTCTGCAAGGGACTCGTTCAGCCTTTCAGAACCTGGTATGGACTCGTCCGTATTGATCCCCATTGACATGTCTTCCGTGTTTTCTGCCTGGTAATTTCCGGCATTGGCCTCTTTTTCTCCCATTATTGTTGATTTTCCGTTCCCGATAACTGTCAAAAGGCTTGCCAAGGCAAGCCGATAAGCCAAATTGTCAATATGGTCCCTAGGCCAGCAATTTAAGGTAAAGATAGGCCAGCGCTGCCAGGAGGAAAACAAACCAGCCTATTCCGGAAAACAGGCCTACTACCACACCTACCCCTGCTGCCGCGAGGATGAAGATCTCCAGGTTATTGCTCGGGGCCCAGTTCACTTCGGCCATTTTTTGTTGTTTCTTTTGCAGTTTAACAGCGTAACGGTCCAGTTTCCTTAGCTGCTTTTGGCTGAGCGTCACCTGTTTTTCAGCGGCATACCCGGCTGCAAGGTCATGCACCAGCCGGCTCGCATTCACAGGTTCTGAATCCTTCAAGGTTGAGGCCTGTTCTTTGGCAAGCATGGTGAGCAATCCCAACTCTGTACCTGCCAGGTCCGGGGCGCTCAACGCCTCGGTAGCGCTTGTGGCTGGGGCAGTGGTTACCGGGGCGGGACCGTCAACAGGAGACACATGGGCAGCCATTAATTCAGACGTTGCTTCCGTTGTCACCGGACTGGCAGTTTCTCCGGCCATATTGCCAGAAAAGCCGGGACCCTGGTGGGAGGGTTTGTAAACAAATCCGTTCTGATACTTCGATGATGAACATGAAACCAGTAACAGTAACATGAACAGCACAGAAAGACTCATTGATCCAATTCTCATATACCGATTTTGAAATAAAGTTACGGTGATTTTGAGGTAGATGCAACGTAAAGGGCTTATTGTGCCGATAATACTAATTTCGCACCATGGCAACAGTTATATTGAGAAAGAGGATCGGCCACCGCGTATTGAACGGGCATCCCTGGATCTTCGGTAATGAGGTACAGGATGTTAAAGGGAATTATGAACCGGGCGATACCGTCACCGTGGAAACACCCGACGGCAAGTTCCTCGGGAAGGGCTATATCAATCCGCAATCCCAGATCATGGTCAGGTTGCTCACCCGGAACAAGACAGATGAGATCAACGAAGATTTTTTTCTTTCCCGTGTCCGTTCGGCCTGGGATTATCGCAAGAGGCTTGGGTACACGGAGAACTGCCGGTTGATCTTTGGGGAAGCGGATGAAATGCCCCAATTGATCATCGATAAGTTCAATGACTATTTCGTGCTGCAGACACTGGCCTTAGGGATAGACAAATGGAAACCGGCGATCGTGAAAGCCATAGAAACGGTGTTCAACCCGAAAGGGATTTACGAAAGGAACGATGTTCCCGTGCGTGAGTTGGAAGGTCTGCCGCAGCAGAAAGGTTTTTTGTCAGCGCCCTTCAACACGGATATCCTGATCAATGAGAACGGACTGAAATTTCATGTAGACATTGAGCATGGACAGAAAACAGGATACTTTCTAGACCAGCAGGATAACCGCAGGGCGATCCAGCATATTGTAAAGGGGGCAGACGTACTGGGCGCTTTTTGTTATACGGGCACATTTGAGCTGCATGCTGGCTATTATGGCGCAAGGTCAGTACTGGGGCTCGATATCTCAGCCAATGCCATTGCCCAGAGCGAACGCAATGCGAGACTGAACGGGTTGCAGGATGTTTGCAAATTCATGGAAGTAAATGCCTTTGATATTCTGAAGCAGTGGACCCGCGAGGGAAAAACCTGGGATGTTGTGATGCTGGATCCGCCATCGTTTACGAAAACAAGGGACAATATCCAGAAGGCAATCACAGGGTACAAGGAGATCAATTTGAGGGGAATGAAACTGGTAAAGCCGGGGGGCTTCCTGGTGACCTCATCATGCACCAACCTGGTCAATGCGGAAATGTTCCTGGAAACCATCCATATGGCTGCATGGGATGCAAGGAGGAAACTAAGGCAGGTGGTTTTTCAACACCAGTCTGCTGATCACCCGATCATCAGGGGACTCGAGAATACGCATTACCTCAAGTTCCTGATCGTGCAGGTCCTTTAGGGCAAGTGGATCAGGAACAATATAAAAAGGGGTCTCTTGACGGAGACCCCTGCATGTTTTTATAAACGACCAGGATGTTATTTCTCAACCTGGAACTTACCTGACTCTATGATTTTACCATTCCTGTCTTTCAACTGGTAAATATAAATTCCCCTGCTGTAAGACGTAAGGTCAATCCTGGTTTTATTGGTGACATCGTGCATCTCAATAATCTTTTTACCCAGGAAATTATACACCTGGAAGCTGGAACTTTTTAATAACCCACGCTGGAATTCTATGTTGATGAAAGTAGTGGCAGGATTAGGATAGAATTTGACAAATCGCGCTGTGTTTGCGGATGGCGCTACCATCTCAGCCGGTCTGTCCTGAGACATGCCCGCTGAAGACAGTAGCAACATTAAGATCAAACACGTAAAAATGCGCATCAGCACAAAGGTAATTGATTTAAAACTAATTCATTTCCCCCGGATTAACAATACCCTGCCTTGCTCAGTTGGGTATTGATTTTCAGTCATTCGCCCTTATTGTAACGAGGCAAGCGTGTTTTTTATTGCGTTGAAGTCGGGCTGCAGGCCTGGATTATCCAGAACCTCCGCATACCGGATCACCCCTTCTTTGTCAATGACGAAAGCGGACCTCTTTGAAACCCCTTTCATGTCAAAGATCCAGGTGTCGTACAGACTGTCGTACGCCCGGCTGACCTCCTTATTGAAATCCGATAAAAGGGGGAAATTATACTGCTGGTCATTGCTGAATTTATCAAGGGTGAAGACAGAATCAACCGAGATGCCAAGGATCTGGGCGTCAAGGTCCTGGTAAAAATGCATGTTATCCCTTACCGAGCAGAGTTCGTCCGTACAGACGCTGGTGAAAGCCTGGGGAAAGAAAAGAAGAATGACGTTCTTTCCCTTAAAATCGCTCAGGGACACTTTTTTCTTTGCATTGTCAAATAAACTGAAATCCGGGGCTGTAGTTCCTATCATACTGTTTACATGTTTAGTAAGAAAAACCAAAAACAATATGCAGGCGGCATTGTTCAGAAATGCTAAAACTTAGGACATTTCAGTTTCTCCTTGCTTGAGTTGTCGTTTTCAAGATAAGTGATATAGGAGAGGGAGGTTTCCAATCCACCACGACTGGCACTTGCCGTAGTGAGCGCAGACATATTGATATCATAACTGAATGACACTGAAATAGGATACCAGTCCATTTTTACCACTGGGATGAGGGCATCTTTATAGCGGTAGAAAGTGCCCAGGTGGACCGTATATGTGGGTTGGTCTTCGTCCCCTACTTTCCTGGAATACATAGCCCCTGCAATCGCTGTCTGATGCGGGCCCTGCCTGTTGTAGTCCCCATGGAAGGTTACGTAACTCATGATATCGAGGTTCAACTTCAGTCCACCGGAAAGTACCCATTTCGGCAGGTGGTTGATATTCCTGTAAAAGGCGTTGACGGGTTTATTGAAATGATGGTAGGCCAGTCCTCCAAACAGCAAATGCTGTTCTTCACTTCCCAATGTAGTACTGAGGCTCATTCCCACGGTCATATCAAGGTATGAATAATTCGCATTAAAGGTTTCCCCTGTGGGCAGGGACCCGTTGTATGAGAAACCATCGTACTGGTTATTGGTGGTCACTTTCGACATGTCCAGTCTCCTGCTCACCATACCGCCCATGAAGCCCAGTGAGAGATAGGTATTCCTGGATTCGCTGAGGGATTTATGGAAGTTCAGTGCCGGCAGGAAATGGGTCGTTGTCAATGCCACTGTTCCTGCACGGTCAAACATGAGTTGAACACCGGCCGTGAAGAAGTCGTCCCCTTTACCCACAGGGAACTTGTATTCTGCATTCAGGGATCCCGTCTGGTATGGGAATGAGATCGAATTCCACTGGTTCCTGTATACGCCCTGTACTCTGATGTCCCCATCGTACAATCCGGCCAGGGAGGGGTTTCTGAGAAGCGGGGCTTCAAAGAACTGCGAGAAATGGAGGTCCTGTGCCACCAGGCAGGAGATGTTCCCCAGAATCAACAGGGTGGCCAGTAAGTATTTTTTATATGTTCTGTTTTTTCTCAATGCAAATGATTACCGGGTTAACATGACATCTCCTTTAAGGGTCACCACCGTATTATTATCACATACTACGTCGATCATGTAAACATAAACGTCGGCCGACAGGGCTACGCCTTTGAATGTTCCATTCCAGCCTGCCGATGCATCATTAGCCAGGAAATTCTGTTTCCAGAATACCTGCTGACCCCAGCGGCTGAAGATCCGCATGCTTTTCACGTTCATGATGCCTCTGCCCCTGGGATAGAATACGTCGTTCATGCCGTCATTATTCGGCGAGAATGTATTTGGAATGAACAGGTTTTCGCTGCTGCAGGTCACCGATACGGTGATCCGTTCTGTTGTAACGCAACCACCATTGTTCCTGACAGTTGCGGTATACTCTGTTTTCTGTTTGGGGGAGGCCACAGGATCAAAGCAGTCCACACAGCTTAGTGACGTTGGTGGCGCCCAGCTGATACTCACGATGTCATTCGAAAACGACGGGTTGAATGGAATGCCCGAGCCGGCAGTTATACTAACGTCAGGCCCCAGATCAAATACCGGAAACGGAAATACCGAAATGGTCACTGAATCCCTGGTTACAAAACAACCCCTGGAATCGGAGCCTGTTACTATATACGTGGTGGTGGTTGTTGGCCTCGCAATGGGCGTTGATGTGTTGGGGTTGTTTAATCCAGTGGCCGGTGACCAGCTGTACTGTTGGGTCCCTGTGGCCAATAACTGCATACCCTGACCCAGACATAATGTGTCGTTTGGCGGTGCTACCACCGTACTGGGTTGGATCACGAACATCTTCACGGTATCTTCAACCTGGCATCCTTGAACAGATGTCCCCCTTAATCGGTAGGTGGTAGTAGAAGGCGGTGTCGCCACCGGGTTCGGACAGGTGGTGCAACTCAGGCTGCTGTTTGGCGGTAGCCACGCATACGTATTCGCCCCTGAACCTGCCAGAACATATGACTGGCCAAGACACAGGGTTGTATCTCTGCCGGCATCAAGGGCTGGCAGGGGATGTATGGTTATTGATTTCAATACGGTGTCGATACATCCGCTGCTATTGGTCACCAGTAAACGGACACCTAATGTTCCGGGTATGTTGTATTGCTGGGTAGGCGGATTTTGCAATGTTGAAGTGTTGCCATTGGCAAAGTTCCAGGCCCATGTCACGGCGGATGTATCGGGCCTGATGATATTGCCCCTGTAAGTGATGAACCTGTTGAGGCAGGCAGTATCGGCCGACAGGATCTCGGCTACCGGGGAACTCACTGATTTTATGAACCTCGGCACAGTTACAGAGTCGGTGCATCCGAGTTCTGTAGTGATCTTAAGGCTGACAGTATAGAAGCCTGTGCCGGTATAGTAGTGGGAAGGCGTGGGTCCGGAACCTTTGGTGCCATCGCCAAAATCCCATTCGTAGCTCATGATCGCCCCGTTTGTACGGGTGGTATCGATGAAATTCACAAATCCATTGTCGCACACCAGTTTTTTATCTGCATTGAATCCCGGTTTGATATCGATCACTTTGATCGGTGCCGCGGTTGTGGCCACTACGCGGCAACCGTTTGCGTCCTGCAAAAGGACACGTGGACTGATGTCTCCGGCAGTATCAACATATGTATGTTGCTGAACGGTATCTCTGCCTAACCGGATCGGACTTCCGTCAGTAAAATCCCAGAACACACTATCCGTGTTTGTAGTCTGCACCCTGAAGTCAAAGGTGGCCGGGAGGCAGCCGCCCCGTGCCGAGGCGGTTAGCGTTCCATTTGGACCGAATACGGTCATTCGCTTAAAGCTGGTATCGGTACATCCTCCCGGTGACGTAATGATCAGCCTGGCTATATAGGTACCGGGAAGACCATACAGGTGGGTTGGCGTATCGATAACCGAGATATCGCCATCACCAAAATCCCAACGAATGGATTGTTGGAAGGTGCTGTTATTCGTGAATTTCGCAACCAGCGGAGGGCAGTTGGCAACAGAGTCGCTGACACTGAATGACGCGAAAGGTGTGTCTATACGAATGTATTTTGTCCTGAAGCTGGAATCTGAACATCCGAACCGATCGGTTACCCTTAACCCCACATCAAACGTTCCCGCGGCCAGGTATGTGGTTTGTGGGTTGCGGAACGCTGACGTGCCACCGTTCCCGAATGACCATTGGTGGGCTATGATGGCTCCTGTTGCCTGGCTCAGGAATTGGACATTCTTACCCGGGCAGGAAACGGAATCCGCAGCGACGAATGCTGCCTTGGGATTGGAAGCCACCACGAGGCTGTTCTGGACCATACTGTCAACACAGCCCAATGCATCCCTCACCGTCAGCTTTACGTTAAAGAATCCCGGGATATTGTACTGGTGGCTCACTGCCTGGCTGGTCGCTGGCGCAACGGTGCCGTCACCGTAATCCCAAACCCTGCTGGCAATGGCGTTAACACCGTCAGAGACCGAGCTGTCGGCAAAGTTCACGGTAAGGCCCACACAGCCAGTGGGATTGCTTGCCATAAATCTGGCACGCGGTCCACCTACACCGATGCTTCGGGAAACGGTATCCGTACAGCCGTTGATATCGGTGAGTGCCAGCCTTGCCCTGTACACCCGCGGTGTATCATATACGTGTTTGAATACACTGTCGCCGGGTTGAAAAAGCCCGTTACCATAGTCCCATTCAAACTTCTGCACGTTGCTGTCTATGGCCGTAGAGGTCAAGGTGGTGTTGGCACCACGACATAACGTCAGCGGTGTAACGTCGAAGATTGCTTTTTCGTCAACCAGCCTTATCGTCTTTGTGAGCACATACGTGCAGGTGCCTTGGGTTGCGTTCAGTGTTACATTGTAGGTGCCCAGCGCCGGGAAGGTGTGCGTCGGGTTTGTCTGGGTAGTAGTCGGTGAGCCATCGCCAAAATCCCAGCTTATAGAGGTGGCATTCAAAGAACTATCAAGGAATGTCACCTGCCTTTTGTTAACGCATGAAACGTTGTACCCGAAACGGGCAACGGCTCCAAAAGCGCGAACATATGCTGGCTTGACCATCGAATCTGCGCACCCATTATTGAATACGAATAACTTCACCGTGAACCTTCCGGTATCCGTATATCGATAGGAAGGATTCCGGAAGGTGGAAAAGTTCCCGGTTTTGTTGGCCGTGTCGCCGAAGTCCCATCGCCATCCGGTAATTAAACCTGTGGACAGGTCAACAAAATTGACCGGATCACTGGCGCAAAGGTCGAGTGGGGCGCCTGTAAAATTGGCTGAAGCCCTAACACCGGTTTTTACACCTGCCGGTACGGAGATGGTTTGTAAACAACCGCCACGAGTGGAAATGGCCAGTGTGATGTTATAGGTTCCCGTATTGCTGTATGTCTTAGAGGGATTTGCCTGGGTGCTTGTTGAGCCATCGCCAAAGGTCCAGAAATAAGAGGCCACACCATCTACGGCAATGATGTCCGCCTGTGGCCGGATCGTAATAGGGGCGCAGCCGCTGTCCGGCAGGTTCAGGAATCTGATGGACGGCGGTACAACTTTCACAAATTCTCTCTTCAGCAGCGTACTGGTGCATCCGGTTCTGCTGGTAATGGTGAGAGATACATTGAACCGTCCCAGGGTAGTATAGTCTTTGGATGGATTTCGTTGGGAAGATGAGGTCCCGTCACCAAAATCCCATAGCCAGCTTATGGCATCGGAGGATTGGTCCGTGAACCGTACCGAAAGAGGTGCACGGCAACTGGCGGTATCCGGTGAGGTGAAGTCCACCCTTGGAACATCGAGAATAACGATCCGTTTAATGACGGAGTCAAGGCAAGAACTAAAAAGGTTGGTCAGCTTAACAGTATACACGCCAGGCGCTGTGTAGATCTTGGATACGGAGGAGCCGGTGTTTTCAGTTCCATCTCCAAACTTCCATCCGCTGCTGTCCGCCCCGGGCGTGGAAATATTGGTAAAGGTTACGCTTTGGTTAACACAGGCAGTATCGGGAGCGCCAATCGAGGAACTGATGTTGACATTTGGAATGTCCACCTGGTTCACTACGCTGTCTGTACAACCATCTGAACTGGCAGCGATCAGTGTTACGTTATACAATCCTGTGGCGTTGTAAATATGGCTGGGATTGGGTTGGTTTGACAGGGGAGAGCCATCCCCGAACCGCCAGGAATAGGACAGGCTGCCCGGGCCTGTTGAGCCGTTAAAGAAGTCGATGACCGAAGGAGGTTTGCAGGCACTGGCAAACGAGTTGAAGAACGATGCCTTAACCCCATTGGTGACGGTGATATGTCTCGTTTTAGTGAGCGAGCCGATACATCCGCTGTTGCTGGTCACTTTCAGCGTCACGTTGAACACATTCTCGATCCGGTAGACGTGAGCCGGATTCTGCTGGTTGGAGGTAACGCCGTCCCCAAAATCCCAAAGCCAGTCTGTGATCACTCCCGGGGATGCGTTGGATTGGTCAGTGAATTTTACAGGGAGGGGAAAACAGCCGGCTGAATCATCCACGTTGAATTGCACAATGGGGGTGGGGAGAACGGTGATCGTTTTTCTGGCCGTATCCGTACCATTTACGTTAATCGCAACCAGCGTAACGGTATAGGTGCCTGCGCTGGCGTAGATGGAAGCGGCAGTAGGTCCTGATTGCACAGGGGAGCCATTGCCGAAGTTCCAGAGCAGCTGGGAGGCGTTGGTGGATTTGTCGGTAAACTGAACGAGCAGGGGGGAGCAGCCGGAAAGAACGGTGGCATCAAAGTCAGCCACAGGTCTTTGGCTGTACAACTTCAATGTGGTCAGCAGCAATATCAGAAAAAAATATACTCGTTTCAGCACTAAAGTCTCGATATAAGATTAAAAACGGGGTGTTTCACAGTGATAACCAAGGTTATCAGGGTTCTTCACCAAATAAAAACGCTGCATTCAGAGCTTTATTTCCTTGATAAGCAATGGAATTTACAAAAAATCCAGGCTTATTTTTTCACCAGTTTCAGGTAGGCATTCCTCCCGGTATTGGTTGGGTTTGCTTCTACCAGCGTAAAGGTGTTGTTGAAGATCTTCCAAGTGTCGTTCAGTCGTTGAAGGGTGTTATTTCCTGTAGGAAAAGTGGAGGTTATGGTTCTGGCACTGGGATCGGCCGTCCAGGTGCCTGTGACGATGGTGCTCCCGTTTTCTGCATTAACCTGACCGTTTTCATAGAATTGGAACAGATAGGGAACGAATTCCGGACTGACATCCAAAGTACTCTCCCTGAATTGTTGAACCTGCCACTTTCCGTTGGTCATGGCCTGGATGATCAGGTCTTTCTGTACTTCATCCTTGGAGCAATGGGCAGCAGAAATGGCAATGACCATCAATATGCATATGAAACCGGGTGAAAGGATCTTTTTCATGGTACTGATGAAAGTCGATTTATGGATGGACGTCTTCAAAACGCGGTTTCGGTGTTTTTATTGCAGGAATCAGGTCTGCAAATTTACGTACTTAATTCAGCTATAGGCAGTTGTGGAAAAGATTTTGAGCTATTTGACCACATAAGTTTTCCAACCCTGGTAGCGGCCATTATTCTGCTTACAGAGCTGCAACATCTGCAGCGTGATGGCATCCATTCGAACCACCTCCGGTTTGTCTTCCCTGCTCATCACCAGCCTGAAAGGAAAATCTTCGGTTTCCGTTTTCTCCACCGGCATTTCTGTCACAGAAAATCCCGGCATGGTAAAAGTTTCAAGGAATTTCTTGCGATTGCCCTGGGTTTTAAAGAACATGAGGTGTTCTATATTTCGGGATTTCCTGATATCATCGCCCTTCCCCTCCAGGTATTTGATCATCCGCCGGTTTTCGATCTTTTCGAGTTCGGTATCCGGAGGGAAAAGCACTTCAAAATAGTTTGACCAGTTTTTATCATACAAAGCTTTCGCCAGCCATGGGAAATCGCTGTATTTTTTCATCACTTCGTTACAGGGGCGGAGATAATCCAGGGTATCCAGGGCATAGAAATAGAATTCGCGGATCCCTCGCTGGGTGAACCGGCCAGCGTAAATGGCGCCGTTCGTTTTGGTCAGGGCTTCTTCCAGTTCGTTCTCCATGCTTTCCAGTTCCGGCCTGGAACCCTCGCCCGGGAAGCCATTATCGTCGCGGTCGTTGTATTTTGTCCGCAAGATCACGAGGTAGGGCCTTTCTGAGATCGGGGCCTTTTCTTTCAAGCCGAGGTTAACCACAATGGAAACGGGGTGTTCCTTGATGCTCATCACATAGGTGTCCCAGTCCTGCGGGTAATCCTGGGCGATATTGGAAAGCGGGAAAAGGATGCAAAACAGCAGGAATGTTTGAATTATCTTCATGTTCGGATCGCCAAAATAGTCCCATTTGGCTTCAAAACCGACTGCCACATGAATATCTCAGCCATTATTAACTTTTTGGAAACAATAGCTCCCCGGGCACTGCAGGAGTCCTATGACAATACAGGGTTGCTCACGGGAAGCGGGCAAACGGACTGTTCCGGCGTCCTGGTTACGCTTGACGTCACGGAAGAAGTGGTGCATGAAGCCCTGCGGCAGGGATGTAACCTCATCGTGGCCCACCACCCGGTTGTTTTTTCCGGGTTGAAAAAGATCGACCCTGACCACTACGTGGGCCGGGCCGTCATTGCAGCGGTGAAGAACGATATCGGCATATATGCCATCCATACCAACCTCGATAATATCATTCATGGTGTCAACGGGAAGATCGCGTCCCTGCTGGGCCTGAAAAATCCTGCGATATTGAAACCGTCGGCCGGGCAATTGAGGAAAATGGTCAGTTTTGTGCCTCACGAGCAGCTGGACACGGTACGGAACGCCTTATTTTGGGCTGGTGCCGGGAAGATCGGGAATTACGACGAGGCGGGTTTCTACAGTGAGGGCAAGGGGAGTTTCCGTGCCAGGGAGGGTGCCAATCCTTTCGTGGGTAAGCACGGCATCCGGCATTATGAGCCGGAGACCAGGCTGGAGGTGATCTATCCTGCCCACCTGGAAGCCAGGATCGTCCATGCGCTGAAAGAGGCCCATCCGTATGAAGAGGTGGCTTATGACCTGATCCCGCTCCATAACGAGGACCAGGGTGTAGGGTCGGGACTGATCGGGGAGTTGGAGGCTGACATGGGGGAGATGGAGTTCCTGAAGGAGGTTGCGGCCATATTCAGGTTGAAGCTGGTGAGGCATACCCCTTTGCTTGGAAAGCCTGTAAAGAAAGTGGCGATTTGCGGCGGGGCCGGTAGTTTCCTGATTTCCAAGTCTTTGCAAGCGGGAGCCGACGTATTCATCACTGCCGATGTGAAATATCACGAGTTTTTTGAGGCCAACGGTCGGATGGTCATTGCCGATATTGGGCATTATGAAAGTGAACAATTCACGATAAACCTGCTTTTTGACCTGTTGCAAGAAAAATTCCCTAATTTTGCCGTCCTAAAATCAGGTGTCGAAACAAACCCGGTTCAATACCTCATATAAACAAATATGGCAAACGTAAAAGAGTATTCTGTAGAAGAAAAACTTCTCACCCTCCTCAATCTTCAAAAAATTGAAAGCAAGTTGGACGAAGTTCAGATCCTCAAAGGCGAACTTCCGATGGAGGTGAGTGACCTTGAAGACGAGATCCAGGGACTTCACGCGAGGGAAACCCGTATCGAAGAAGAGATCAACGGGATCAACGAATTCATCAACCAGAAGAAAGAAGCCATTACCGAGGCCAGCAATCTCATTAAGAAATACGAGAAGCAAACTGAGAATGTGAAGAATAACAGGGAGTTTGAAGCGATCAATAAAGAGATCGAGATGCAAACCCTGGAGATGAAACTGGCTGAGAAGCATATCAAGGATGCAAACGAAGAGATCGCTGACAAAGCGAGGCTTCTCGATGCTGCCAAAAAGAATATTGCCACTAAGGAAACCAACCTGAAGCACAAGAAGGGTGAATTGGAGAAGATCATCGGTGAAACCGAGAAAGAGGAGCAGGAATTTCGTAGCGATGCTGATGCCGCAAAAGAGAAAGTAGATCCCAGACTCCTGGCATCATATGAGCGTATTCGTAAGAACTATCGCAACGGGCTTGCTGTTGTAGCGATCGTGAGGGACGCCTGCGGCGGATGTTTCAACGCGATCCCGCCCCAGCGCCAGAGTGAGATCCGGCAGCGGAAAAAAATCATCGTTTGCGAAAACTGCGGACGTATCCTGGTTGACGAGGAATTACAGGAAGCTGCAGCAGACAAATGATTCCATCGTGAAATAACATTGGGAAGGCCGTTTTAAAACGGCCTTTTTCATTTGTCCACATGCCTGATTTTGTTAAGAGCTCCCCTTAACTTTATACCATGCTTTCCAGGTTGTCTATCAGCAATTATGCCATCATCAGTGAAGTGGAGGTCATCTTTATCAAGGGCCTTAACATCATCACGGGTGAAACGGGTGCAGGTAAAAGCATACTGATCGGCGCCCTCGGGTTGATCCTGGGTGAAAGGGCCGATAGTACGGTACTTCTGGATAAAACAAAGAAGTGCCTGGTAGAAGGCTTGTTCCTCCACGATAACCGCGATTCCATTCAACAGTTCTTCATCGATAACGATATCGATCATGATGGCGAGATCATCCTCCGAAGGGAGATCTCGGTGAATGGGAAGTCGCGGGCCTTCATCAATGATTCACCGGTTACGCTTGGGCAACTCCAGCAGCTTGCCGCTTTGCTGGTAGACCTACACCAGCAGTTTGATACGCTGCAACTGGGGCAAGACCGTTTTCAGCTGGATATCCTGGATGCCGTCGCGGGGCAGACCGAGGCCCGAAAAAAATATACCGGTTCCTATGGCAGGTTCATGGAAACGAGGGAGGTATGGCGAAAGCTCGAAAAGCTGAGGGAGGAATCGTTGAAAGAGTACGACTATTATCATTTCCTGCATGCAGAACTGGAAGATGCCGCATTTGGAGAAGGTGAGTTGGAGCAACTGGAAGTGGAGCTGGGCCTGTTGACAAATGCAGAACAGGTAAGTAGTGCGCTTTTCAAATTGAACGGCGTACTGGACGGTGACGAAGAGCCGATCACAAGGCAGTTGAAATCATTGGCACAGCAGGTAGAGGGCGTTGCAAAATTTCATCCTGCGCTTCAGTCCCTGGCGGATCGGTTAAGGTCTGCGCAGGTTGAGTTAAAGGATATCGCTGCGGAAGCGGAGCAAGTCTCAGCCGGTATCACCATGGATGCAAAAAGGCTAGACGAGGTGAACAACAGGCTTTCGCTGGGATATAAACTTCTGAAGAAGCATAATGTGAAAGATACCCGTGCGTTGCTGGAAGTCCAGCAACAGGTAGGCGAGAAGATCCGGCGGGTGACCAACCTGGACGAGGAGATACTCAAGGCAAAACAGGCGCATGACGAAGCATTCGTTGCAGCCTCTGGCCTTGCCCGCACCCTGGCTGCCGGAAGAACATCCGTGGTGAAGGATTTTGAAGGGCAGGTCAAGGTTTTATTGCAGCGCGTGGGTATGCCTAATGCAAGGCTGAAGATCGAGCTGGAGCCATGCGAGTTGAACAATATGGGAACAGACCGCGTGGAGTTCCTGTTTGATGCCAACAAGAGCGGTAAGTTAGAGCCGCTTAGGAAAGTAGCCAGCGGAGGTGAATTTTCCAGGCTCCTGCTCTGCATCAAAACCCTTGTTGCCGGATCCATGTCCATGCCCCTGATGATCTTTGATGAGATCGATTCGGGCATCAGCGGTGAGGCTGCCAGGCAGGTAGGCATACTGATGAAAGAGATGGGGCAGTCGCACCAGATCATCTCCATCACGCACCAGCCCCAGATCGCTGCAAGGGCGGATGCCCATTATTTCGTGTACAAAAAAGAGGTCAGTGGTGCCATCAGGACGCAACTTCGGCGGCTCGATGATGCGGAACGTGTTGAATCCATTGCGAGGATGATGAGCGGTGAAAAGCCTTCAGCGTCCGCCCTGCAGAATGCCCTTGAACTTATGACAGCCAACTGATAAAGTTTGCTATTTTTGCCACTTATTATTTTACTTATAAAGATCAACCATGAACCACCTGCTTAAGGGGAAAAAAGGCATCATATTCGGTGCACTGGACGAGAAATCAATTGCCTGGAAAACTGCCATTCAGTGCCATGCCCAGGGAGCTGAACTGGTGCTGACCAATGCGCCTATCGCATTGCGTATGGGCCAGATCAATGAACTGGCGAAGCAGGTGAACGCGCCTGTGATCCCCGCGGATGTCACCAATATGGACGACCTCCGAAAGCTGTTTGAAGAATCCATGAAACATTTTGGCGGTGGTATCGACTTCATCCTCCACTCCATAGGTATGAGCCTGAATGTGAGGAAGGGCAAACATTATACAGAGATGGATTATGGGTTCAACCAGAAAACACTGGATATCTCAGCGATGTCTTTGCACAAGGTGTTGCGCACGGCATGGGACCTTGATGCGATCAACGAGTACGGAAGTGTTGTTGCACTCACTTATATAGCTGCGCAAAGGGTATTTCCTGACTATAATGAAATGGCCGATGCCAAGGCTTTGCTGGAGAGTGTGACACGCAGTTTCGGATATCACTATGGCGTGAAGAAAAAAGTAAGGGTGAACACCATCTCTCAATCGCCCACCCGCACTACGGCCGGCAGCGGTGTGAAAGGATTTGACGGATTCATATCTTATGCTGAAAAAATGAGTCCCTTGGGAAATGCAAGTGGCGAGGACTGCGCAAATTATTGTGCGGTCATGTTTTCGGACCTGACCCGGATGGTCACCATGCAGAATCTTTTCCACGACGGCGGTTTTTCCTATACCGGCGTAACGGAAGCCGTTATAGATCAGATGGAGAAATAGCTTTAACATTCCCGTCCTTGCACAGGCAGCAT
>Ga0068877_10001205_pt1 | contig 21586 bp, 23 predicted proteins | sample NOAtaG_FD_66437 | JGI IMG/M metagenome (GOLD analysis project Ga0068877, IMG submission 66437) | Freshwater lake microbial communities from Lake Erie, under a cyanobacterial bloom - NOAA_Erie_Diel6S_1000h metaG | ecosystem: Environmental > Aquatic > Freshwater > Lake | place: USA: Ohio, Lake... | reverse complement strand
TGCTGCCGACGGGCATCGAGCGGGTCGATGCCACGCTCAAGCATCGCCCGCATCTCAAAGTGCCTCTCTTGAGCATCGGCGACGCCGACCTCCGGGAACTTCCCGATCGTGATCTCTCGGCGGCTTCCCCCAAAACGGTACTGGTAGCGCCAAGTCTTCAGCCCGGCGGCGCTGACCTCGACGAACAAGCCCCCACCGTCAGTGAGCTTGTAGAGGCGAGAGCGCGGCTTCGCGCTGCTGATCCGGGTCGGCGTCAGGGAGTAGTTGCAGAGTCTCATGCAGGGTCTCACAAGGACAGTTGGCGGCCCCCTCCAAATGGAGGAATTTGGAGGGCTTTTCTCCTCGCCACCCGCCTTTAGGTACGCCAAAAGGGCGGGATTTCGTGGTCTGCCGTGAGACGCGCTGAAAAGACAAAGCCCCTGATTTCTTCAACAAAATCAGGGGCTTACGGGGCGTCATGAGACGCTGTGGAGCGGCTTCACATGTGGTCGATCATCACCTGCCCGAAGCCAGAGCAGGACACCTGCGTGGCGCCCTCCATCAGGCGGGCGAAGTCGTAGGTGACCTTCTTGCTCTGGATCGCGCGCTCCATCGACGCGATGATCAGGTCGGCGGCCTCGACCCAGCCCATGTGGCGCAGCATCATCTCGGCCGACAGGATCTCCGAGCCCGGGTTCACGTAGTCCTTGCCGGCGTACTTGGGCGCGGTGCCGTGCGTGGCCTCGAACATCGCCACCGAGTCGGACAGGTTCGCGCCCGGCGCGATGCCGATGCCGCCCACCTGCGCGGCGAGCGCGTCGGAGACGTAGTCGCCGTTGAGGTTCAGCGTCGCGATCACGCTGTACTCGGCGGGACGCAGCAGGATCTGCTGCAGGAAGGCGTCGGCGATGGAGTCCTTGATGACGATCTCGCGGCCGGTCTTCGGGTTCTTGAACTTGCACCACGGGCCGCCGTCGATAGGCTGGGCGCCGAACTCGCGCGCGGCCAGGGCGTAGCCCCAGTCGCGGAAGCCGCCCTCCGTGTACTTCATGATGTTGCCCTTGTGCACGAGCGTCACGCTGGGCTTGTCGTTGTCGATCGCGTACTGGATCGCCTTGCGCACTAGGCGCTCGGTGCCCTCGATCGACACCGGCTTGATGCCGATGCCGCTGGTCTCGGGGAAGCGGATCTTGCGGACCCCCATCTCCTTGATCAGGAAGTCGATCAGTTTCTTCGCCTTGTCGGTGCGGGCCTCGTACTCGATGCCGGCGTAGATGTCCTCGCTGTTCTCGCGGAAGATCACCATGTCGGTCTTCTCGGGCTCCTTCAGCGGGCTGGGCACGCCCTTGAAGTAGCGCACCGGGCGCAGGCAGACGTAGAGGTCGAGTTCCTGGCGCAGCGCGACGTTGAGCGAGCGGATGCCGCCGCCCACCGGCGTCGTCAGCGGGCCCTTGATCGAGACGACATAGTCGCGCACGGCGTGCAGCGTCTCCTCCGGGAGCCAGACATCGGGGCCGTAGACACGCGTGCTCTTCTCGCCGGCGTAGACCTCCATCCAGTGGATCCGGCGCTTGCCGCCGTAGCTGCGCGCCACGGCCGCATCGACCACCTTGATCATCACCGGCGTGATGTCCATGCCGGTGCCATCGCCCTCGATGTAGGGAATGACCGGCTGGTCGGGCACGTTGAGCGAGAAGTCCGCGTTGACGGTGATCTTCTGCCCGGCCGCGGGCACCTTGATGTGCTGGTACATGTTGGGTACGTCTCCAGGATGCCGCCACCGGCGGGCTGTTCTCCGACTGCAAACCGCTCTCGATTCTAGGCGAGGGGCTGTCGGCGGCCTGACGTCGGGGCAGCGCCGGGCGCCCCGCTGCTCACCCGATGCCGCAGAACGCGGCGATGCTGCTCCACAGACCATGGCCGAGGGCGAAGCCCGATCCCGCCAGCAGCATCGCGCCGGCGGCGCGCACCGTCCAGCGCTCGGCGGTGACGGCGCCGTCGCGGCCGACCCGGGCCCAGACCCAAGGGGCCCACAGCAGCCCGAGCGAGGACGTTGCCGCGAAGGCCGCCATCGCCGCGGCACCGCCCGCCGCGCCCTGGGTGAGCGAAGCCACCAGCAGTGCCGATTGCAGCAGCCCGCAGGGCCAGGCGATCCACAGGCCTCCTGCCAGAGCGGCGCGCGCCGGCCCCTGGACGCGCTGCCAGCCGGCAGGCGCAGCGGCCGGCTGCGGGCGGCGGCCGACCGCGGCCAGCCAGGCCGGCTGGCGCCCGGTCCACATCAGGAAGACGCCGAGCGCCAGTGCCGCAACGTGCAACAGGGTCCACAGCGGACGCAGCGCCGGCGCCAGTTGCGCCAGCGCGAGCAGCGACCCGACACTGGCTGCAGCGACCGCCCCGCCGAGGGCGTAGCCGCCGACACGCGCGGCCTGGAACGCCAGGCCCGAGCCGCGCGCGCGGCCGCTGGCCGCCGCGCAAGCCGCACCGCACATGGCGGTGCAATGCGGGGCTCCGGCCAGGCCAAGCAGCGCTGCGCTGCCGATCAGCGCGGCGTCCATCGCTCGGCGTCAGGGTCGGCGTGCCCATCGGCCACGACGGGCCCAGGGGAGCGGGCAGCGCGAGGCATCGCGGCTCAGATGATCCGCGAGAAACGCTCGCGGGTCTGGTCGGCCTGGAGGTGGCGATCGAACACCATCGCCACGCCGCGCACGAAGAACCAGCCCAGCGCCGTGACCTGGATGGCGCGGTCGCTCAGCTCCACCAGGCCGAGGTCGCGCAGGGCCTGCAGGCGCTCGAACTCCGGCGCGAAGAACTCGCGCATCCGCACCAGGTGCGCCAGCTCGATCGACTCGACGTCGACCCGCCCCTGGCACATCAGCGCCATGATGACGGCGCGGCGCACGAGGTCGTCGCGGGTCAGCGCGAGGCCGCGCACGATCGGGAACTGGCCCTGCTCGAGCGCGTCGTGGTACTCGGCCAGCGTCTTCGCGTTCTGGCTGTAGGTGGCACCCACGCGGCCGATCGACGACACGCCCAAGCCGATCATGTCGCAGTCGGGCTGGGTCGTGTAGCCCTGGAAGTTGCGATGCAGCCGCCCCTGGCGCTTGGCCACCGCCAGCGGGTCGTCCGGCAGGGCGAAATGGTCCATGCCGATGTAGGTGTAGCCGTTGCCGATGAACCCGGCGATGGCCATGCGCAGCATCTCGATGCGCTGCTCGGCGCTCGGCAGCTCGGCCGCTTCGATGCGGCGCTGCGGCTTGAAGCGCTGCGGCAGGTGGGCGTAGGCGTACAGCGCGATGCGGTGCGGCCGCAGCTCGGCCATCTGCGCCAGCGTGCGGGCGAACGACTCGGGCGTCTGGCGGGGCAGCCCGTAGATCAGGTCGGTGTTGATCGACTCGAAGCCGAGTCCGCGCGCCGCGGAGACGAGCTCGCGGACGCTCTCGTGGCTCTGGATCCGGTGCACGGCCTGCTGCACCTGCGGATCGAAGTCCTGCACGCCGAAGCTGATGCGGTTGAAGCCCATCTCGCGCAGCCGGCCGAGCCGTGCCGGCGACGCCGTGCGCGGATCGACCTCGATCGACACCTCGGCCCCCTCGGGCAGGCGGAAGGCCCCGCGCAGCAGCGTCATGACCTCATCGAGCTCGTCGTCGGACAGGAAAGTCGGCGAGCCGCCGCCGAAGTGCAGCTGCGTGACCGGCTGGCCGCGGCCGAGTTCGGCGACGTGGAGCTCGACCTCGCGGCGCAGGTCGTCAAGGTAGGGGCGTGCGCGGTCGTGGTGCCGCGTGATGACCTTGTTGCAGGCGCAGTAGTAGCAGACCGACTCGCAGAACGGGATGTGCACGTAGACCGACAGCGGGGCCGTGCCGCCGACGGTGGCGCCCTCGGCGCGTTGGCGCAGCGCCTGCCGGTACTGCGCGGAGCCGAAAGCCTCGACGAAGCGGTCGGCCGTCGGGTAGGAGGTGTATCGGGGGCCGGGAACATCCAGCCGGCGCAGCATCGCGTCGGTCAGCACCGGCGCCGGAGGGTTCGTCGTCGTGATCATGCCGGCACTGTGCCAAGGCCCCGTCGGCCGCGCTTGATCTGTCTCAAGCGGGGGGACACGCGGGAGGGGACGGCGAACAATGTGGTACTGTGTCCGCCAAAGGGAGTAGAAAAACGCCATGACCGCCGTGCCTCCGCCCATCCGGATCGAGCCGTTCAAGGTCGCGTGCTCGAACTGCAACCTGCGCGAGTTGTGCCTCCCGGTCGGCATGTCCAACGAGCAGCTCGAACGGCTGGACTCGCTCGTCGCGATCCGGCGCACGGTGCCCAGGGGGGACGCCCTCTTCCACGCTGGCGAGGCCTTCGGGTCGCTCTTCGCGGTGCGCACCGGCTTCTTCAAGACCTGCGTCGCCTCGGAGGACGGGCGCGAGCAGGTCACCGGGTTCCAGATGGCGGGCGAGCTGCTGGGCCTGGACGGCATCGGGACCGACCGCCACACCTGCGATGCGGTGGCGCTCGAGGACTCGCAGGTCTGCATCATCCCGTACCACCAGCTCGAGGACCTGTCGCGCGAGTTGTCCGACCTTCAGCGCCAGTTCCACAAGATCATGAGCCGCGAGATCGTCCGCGACCACGGCGTGATGCTCCTACTGGGCAGCATGCGCGCCGAGGAGCGGCTGGCCGCTTTCCTGCTGAACCTGACCCAGCGCCTGGCCACGCGCGGCTTCTCGGGCAGCGAGCTCGTCCTGCGGATGACCCGCGAGGAGATCGGCAGCTACCTGGGCCTCAAGCTGGAGACCGTCAGCCGCGCCTTCTCCAAGTTCCAGGACGACGGTCTGCTCGAGGTACGCCAGCGCCAGATCCGCGTCCTCGACGCCCCGGCGCTGCAGGCCCTCGTCAACGGCCCGCACTGCTGAGCGGGTCGGTGTCCGCCTCGGCGTTGACCGCCTCGGCGCTGCGCTCCAGCATCAGGGTCAGCGCGCAGGCGCCGGCCACGATCGCCCAGAACACGAAGAACGCGATCGAGTAGACGGCCAGAGTACCGAGCTCCTGACCGATGCCCCCCGGCAGGTGCGGCTGTTTCGGGTCCACGATCGAGAACACCACCGCCTCCAGGCCCGCCGCCCCGAGGAAGGCAGGCCAGATGACGCTTCCCAGCGAGCGCAAAGGGGAGCTCATGACAGACGTGCGGCCCGCCGCCGCCTCAAGGCCGCGGAGCGGCCGCGTGGTTGCGGGCCTGCACCGCCGGCTGCTCGGACGCAGTAGCCGCGACCGGCCGCTGCAGCACGGGGTCGGGGTTGAGGATCGCGATCGCCAGCGTGGCGAAGGAGGCCACCACCACGGCAGCGGGTCCTCCCAGCACCAGCCAAAGCATGCGCACGCGCCACCAGGGCAGCGGCGGCGTCGTGTGGGTCTCGGTCGTCCTCGACATGTTCGGCTCCTCGGTCTTCAGCGGGGCACCAGGAAAGTGGACTTCTCGACCAGCTGGTGCGTGGCCGCCCCGGGTGCGGGCGGCAGCTGCTCGATGACGAACTCGACCCGGTGCGACCCGGGCCCGGCGACTGCGGCGGGGCCTGGCGGCACGCGCAGGGCCACCGGAACCCAGCGCGCCTGCGCCCCGCCGACCTCGACGGCCGCGGCGACGTCGGCCGCCAGGCCGTCGATGCCACGCGCGGTGATGCGGTAGCGCTGCGACACCTCGGTGGCGTTCATCAGCTGCAGCCGGTAGACGTTCTCGACGTAGCCATCCTCGACCTGGCGTGCCAGCGCGCCGCGGTCGCGCACGACGTCGACCTTGAAGGGCGTGCGCAGCGCGATCGCGGCGAACAGCGCGGCCACGATCAGCACCAGGATCGACGAGTAGATCAGCACCCGGGGCCGCAGGATGCGGCGCAGCGCCTGTCCGCGGCTGAGGTGCTGGCGCAGGCCGTTGAGCGTGTCGTAGCGGACCAGGCCGCGCGGGTACTGCATCTTGTCCATCACGCCGTCGCAGACATCGATGCAGGCCGCGCACCCGATGCACTCGTACTGCAGTCCCTTGCGGATGTCGATGCCGGTCGGGCAGACCTGCACGCACAGGCCGCAGTCGATGCAGTGGCCGAGCCCGGCCGCTTTCAGATCGGTCTTGCGGCCGCGGGTGCCGCGCGGCTCGCCGCGCCCGGCGTCGTACGTGATGATCAGCGTGTCGCGGTCGAACATCGCGCTCTGGAATCGCGCGTAGGGGCACATGTACTTGCACACCTGCTCGCGCATCCAGCCCGCGTTGCCATAGGTCGCGAAGCCGTAGAACAGCGTCCAGAACGTCTCCCACGGCCCCAGCCCCAGGCCGAGCACCGACGCGCCGAGCTCGCGGATCGGCGTGAAGTAGCCGACGAAGGTGAAGCCGGTCCACAGCGCGACGGCGATCCAGACCGCGTGCTTGCCGCCCTTGCGCAGCACCTTGGACGCGCCCCAGGGGGCGGCGTCGAGCTTCATGCGCCGGGCGCGGTCGCCCTCCAGGCGCCGCTCGATCCACATGAAGATCTCCGTGTACACCGTCTGCGGGCACGCGTAGCCGCACCACAGCCGGCCCGCCACCGCGGTGAACAGGAACAGCGAGTAGGCAGCGACGATCAGCAGCCCGGTGAGGTAGATGAAGTCCTGCGGGTAGAGGACCACGCCGAACACGTAGAACCGGCGCGCCGCCAGGTCGAACAGCACGGCCTGGCGCTGGTTCCACTCGAGCCACGGCAGCCCGTAGAACACGAGCTGGGTCGCCCACACCGTCGCCCAGCGCCAGCGGGCGAACCAGCCCGAAACCGCCCGGGCGTAGATCTTCTTCTGCTTGACGTAGAGGGAGACGATCTCCTCGCGGACGTCCTCGCCCGCAGGCGGCACGGCGCTGGCGCCTGCGGCAGCCACCGCAGGTCCGGTCTGTTCCACTCGCGCGTCCACCGGCAGCCCGCGGGCGCAGCCTAGCGGCTCACTTGGCGGCCGCGACGGCGGTCGGCCTGGACAGGCTCAGCACGTAGGCCGACAGCACCTGCACCTGGTCGGGCGTCAGCAGGCGTCCCTGCGCCGGCATGGCGTTGTTGATCCCGTTGGTGATGGCGTTGACCACGGCCTGCTCGCCCCACCCGTGCAGCCAGATGCGGTCGGTCAGGTTCGGAGCGCCGATGGCCTTGTTGCCCTTGCCGTCGAGGCCGTGGCAGGCCGCGCAGGTGCCGAACCTGGGCTTGCCCAGCTGCGCCGCCGCGGCGTTGTGCGGGCTGCCCGACAGGCTCAGCACGTAGTTGGCGACGTTGCGCACGTCCTCGGACGTACCCACCGCGGCAGCCATCGGGGGCATCACGCCGTTGCGACCCTCCTTGATGACCTTGGCGACGTACTCGTGCGTGCCGTCGCCGAGCCAGTCCGCGTCGGCCAGGTTCGGGAAGCCCTTGCTGCCGCGCGCGTCGGAACCATGGCACTGAGAGCACTGGTTCAGGTACAGCCGCTGACCGATGGCCATTGCGGAGCCATCGGCCATCAGCTGCTCGGGCGTCATCGCCCGGTACTTCGCGTACACGGACTCCATCCGCTCCAGCGCCCGCGCCTGCTCGCTCTCGAACTGGCCCTGGCTGGTCCACTTCAGCGACCCGGCATTCGAACCCAGGCCGGGGTAGAAGGCGAGGTAGACCGCCGAGAACACGACGGTCGCGACGAAGAGCCACATCCACCAGCGCGGCAGCGGGTTGTTCAGCTCGCGCAGGTCGGCGTCCCAGACGTGGCCGGTGGTGTTGTCGTCGGCCATCACCCGGCGCCTGCTCGCGATCACCAGCAGCGCGATGCAGGCCACCAGGGACAGCACCGTCGTCACGGCGACGAACAGCGCCCAGCCGCTGCTCACGAAATCACTCACCTCGTTCTCCTCGGGCAGGCTGTTGCGGTCGGGCGAGCTCGTCGCCGGTGAAGGGCAGCGCAGCTGCCGCCGCGTGGTCGGCGCTGCGCCGCCGGCTCCAGGTGTGGAGCACCAGCGCGATGAAGAGCACCAGGCCCGCGACGGTCACGGCGATGCGGAGGTCGTTCACGTCCATCGATCGGTCCCCCTCACTTGCGCGCGGTGCCGAGCACCTGCAGGTAGGCGATCAGGGCTTCCATCTCGGTGCGGCCCTTGACGTCCTCGGCCGCCTTGGCGATCTCGGCGTCCGAGTAAGGCACGCCGACCGCCCTGAGCGCCCGCATCCGCGGGGCCATGTCGTCGGCGTCCACCGCCGCCGTGGCCAGCCAGGGGTAGGCGGGCATGTTCGACTCGGGCACGACGTCGCGCGGGTTCAGCAGGTGGACGCGGTGCCACTCGTCGCTGTACTTGCCGCCCACGCGGTGCAGGTCCGGGCCGGTGCGCTTGCTGCCCCACTGGAACGGGTGGTCGTAGACGAACTCTCCGGCCACCGACAGCTGCCCGTAGCGCAGGGCCTCCGCGCGGAACGGGCGCACCATCTGGGAGTGGCAGTTGTAGCAGCCCTCGCGGATGTACACGTCGCGCCCGGCGAGCTGCAGCGCGGTGTAGGGCTTCAGGCCCTCGACCGGCTGCGTCGTGCTGCGCTGGAAGAACAGCGGCACGATCTCGACCAGGCCCCCGATGGCCACCGCCACCAGGATCAGCACGATCATCAGGAAGTTGCTGGTCTCGATCCTCTCGTGACCGCTCGGGTTGGCATTGGCAGCCATGGCTCGGGGCTCCTGTGCGGTTGCGCGGCGGTCAGACGGCGTGGGCCGGGGTGACGCGAGGGATCGGCGCGGCGGCAGGCTCGCCGCTGCGGACGGTCATCACGACGTTCCAGGCCATGATCAGCATCCCGCCCAGGTACAGCAGGCCGCCGAGCAGCCGGATCACGTAGTACGGGAAGGTGGCCTTCACGCTCTCGACGAAGGTGTAGACCAGCGTCCCGTCGGGGTTGGTGGCGCGCCACATCAGGCCCTGCATCACGCCGGCGATCCACATCGCCGCGATGTACAGCACGATGCCGATGGTGGCCACCCAGAAGTGCACCTCGATGGCCTTGACGCTGTACATGTTGCGCTGGCCGAACAGGCGCGGGATCAGGTGGTACAGGCAGCCCATGCTGATCAGGCCCACCCAGCCGAGGGCGCCGCTGTGCACGTGCCCGACCGTCCAGTCCGTGTAGTGGCTCAGGGCGTTGACGGTCTTGATCGACATCATCGGGCCCTCGAACGTGCTCATGCCGTAGAAGGACAGGCTGACGATCAGGAACTTCAGGATCGGGTCGTCGCGCAGCTTGTGCCAGGCGCCGCTCAGGGTCATGATTCCGTTGATCATCCCGCCCCAGCTCGGCGCGAGAAGGATCAGGCTGAAGAGCATGCCGATGCTCTGCGCCCAGTCGGGCAGCGCCGTGTAGTGCAGGTGGTGCGGGCCCGCCCACATGTACGTGAAGATCAGCGCCCAGAAGTGGACGATCGACAGCCGGTAGCTGTACACCGGCCGCTCGGCCTGCTTCGGGATGTAGTAGTACATCATCCCCAGGAAGCCGGCGGTCAGGAAGAAGCCGACCGCGTTGTGGCCGTACCACCACTGGATCATCGCGTCCTGCACGCCCGCGTAGGCGCTGTAGCTCTTCCACAGGCCGACCGGCACCGCGGCGCTGTTGACGATGTGCAGCAGCGCCACCGCGATGATGAAGGCGCCGAAGAACCAGTTGGCCACGTAGATGTGGCGAACCTTGCGCGTGCCAACGGTGCCGAAGAACACGATGGCGAAGGAGACCCAGACGACGGCGATCGCGATGTCGATCGGCCACTCGAGCTCGGCGTACTCCTTGCCGCTGGTGATGCCCAGCGGCAGCGTGATCGCCGCGGCCAGGATGACCAGCTGCCAGCCGACGAACGTGAACATCGCCAGGCCGGGCGCGAACAGCCGCGTCTGGCAGGTGCGCTGCACCACGTGGTAGGCGGTGGCGAACAGCACGCAGCCGCCGAAGGCGAAGATCACCGCGTTGGTGTGCAGCGGCCGAAGCCGGCCGTAGCTCAGGAACGGGATGCCCAGGTTCAACTGCGGCCAGGCCAGCTGGGCCGCGATGACGACCCCCACCAGCATCCCCACGACGCCCCACAGCACGGCGGCCAGGGCGAAGAGGCGGACCACGGTGTCGCTGTACAGGCCCTCCGACCCGGCGCCGGTGCTGCTGCTTGGCAAGGCCATCGGCTCTCTCCTCACTCGATAGACGATCGATCGTCGATCGGGCGATTCTTCGGGGTGCCGGCCCCCGGCCGCTTGACCGGAGTCAATCGCGAGGGGTGTCCTCCGTCAGGATCCGCTCAGCTTCGCCGTCCAGGTCCTCGAACTGACCCCGCTGCACGGCCCAGCCGAACACGGCCACGATGAAGAGCACCAGCACCGCCGACAGCGGGATCAGCAGCCAGAGGATGTCCATCGGCAGCCCCCGACGCTTCAACGCGACGCGCGCAGCGCGTTGAGGACCACCAGCAGCGAGCTGGCCGCCATGCCGATGCCCGCCGCCCAGGGCGGCAGCCTGCCCGCCAGCGCCAGCGGGATGCAGACGGCGTTGTAGGTGGCGGACCATGCCAGGTTCTGGCGCACGATGCCGACGGCACGCAGCGCCGCCCGGCGGGCGGCCACGAGGGCGCCGAGGTCGTCGGAGACCAGCACCGCGTCGGCTTGCGCGCGCGAGACCAGTGCGCCCTCGCCCATCGCGATGGACACGTCGGCGCGGGCGAGGACCGGGGCGTCGTTGACTCCGTCGCCCACCATCGCCACCCGACGTCCTTGGCGCTGGGCCGCCTCCACGGCGGCGAGCTTGTCGGCCGGCCGCGCGTCGGCCAGCACGTCGTCGATGCCCAGGCGCGCGGCCAGTGCGTGCGCGCGGTCGGGGGCATCGCCCGAGAGCAGCGTGACGTGCAGGCCGGCCTCCCGCAGCGCGGCCACCGCCGCCGCCGCGCCCGCGCGCGGCTCCTCCTCGAACTCGAACTCGGCGCAGACGCGCCCCTCGCAACCCAGCACGAGCCTCGCCGGCCCCGACGCTGCCTGCCCGCCGCTGCCGGGCTCGCTGGGCGCCGGATCCCCAGCGCCGCCGGCGTCGTCCCGCCCGGCAGCGACCCATACCGGTGCGCCGAGGCGCCAGCGGCAGCCCGAAGCCTCCACCGCAGACAGGCCGCGGCCCGGCACCTCGACGATGTCGCTCAGCGCCGGCGCGGGCACGCCGGCCGGCGCCGCCGCCGCGACGGCACGCGCCAGCGGGTGCTGCGACCAGCGCGCCAGTGCCGCGGCCGCGGCGAGCAGGGCGTCGGGCGCACCGACGCCGCCCGGCGGCAGCACGCGCATCTCGCGCAGCCGCGGCACGCCCAGCGTCAGCGTGCCGGTCTTGTCGAAGAACACCTGCTGGACGGCCGCCAGCCGCTCGATCGCGTCGATCCGCTGCAGGTGCAGGCCGCAGCGGGCCAGCGCGCGCGTGGCCGCCACGAGCGTGGCCGGTGCCGCCAGCGACAGCGCGCAGGGACAGGTGACGATCAGCACGGCCACGGTGACCCACACGGCACGCGCCGGGTCGACGACGCTCCACACGGCGCCTGCCGCGGCGGCCAGCAGCAGCACGGTCCACAGGAACGGCGCCGCCCACCGGTCGGCCCAGCGCGCGGCCGCCGGCCGCTCGAGCGCGGCGCTCTTCATCATCGAGACGATGGCCTCGAAGCGGGTGTCGTTGCCGACGCGCTCGACGCGCATGGTCACCGGCGCGCCGCGGTTCAGGCTCGCGGCGACGACCTCGTCGCCGGGACGCTTGGGAACCGGGGTCGACTCGCCGCTCAGCAAGGCCTCGTCGGCCTCGGTGGCGGCGTCGAGCAGCCGACCGTCAGCCGGGAATGCCGCTCCGAGCGGAACCCGGACCGTGTCGCCGGGCCGCAGCCGGTGCACGGCCACCGTCTCGACAGCGCCGTCGGGTCCGACACGCGCCGCGGTCTCGGGCAGGCGCGCCAGGCTCGCCTCGAGCTGCTCGGCGGCGCGGTGGCGCGCGCGCATCTCCACCCATCGCGACCAGAGGAGGAAAGCCACGAACATAGACAGCGAGTCGAAGTAGACCTCGTGCCCGAAGGCCCCGCCGGGCGCGAACGTCGCCCCGGTGCTGGCGACGAAGGTGATCGCCACGCCCAGCGCCACCGGCACGTCCATGCCGATGCGGCGGGTGCGCACGGCGCGCCAGGCGCCGGCGAAGAACGGCGTCGCGGAGAACGCGAGCACCGGCAGCGCCAGCAGCCAGCTGCCCCAGTTCAGCAGCTGGGCCATGTCCGGCGCGAGGTCGCCCGGCCCGGCGACGTAGCCGGGCGTGGCCATCATCATGATCTGCATCGAGCAGAAGCCGGCGACGAACAGGCGCCACAGCGCCTGGCGCGCCTCGCGCCGCCGCAGCGCACGCGCCGGCGCCGCCGCGTCGGGGACCGCCTCGTAGCCAGCGGCGCGCACGGCGCCGATCAGGTCGGAGGCGCGGGCCCGGGCCGGATCCCAGCAGACGCTGGCGCGCTGCACCGCGGCACTGACGCGGGCCGATTGAACGCCCTGCACGGACCGCAGCGCCTCCTCGATAGTGCCGGCGCAGGCCGCGCAGTGCAGTCCGGCGAGCTGCAGCGAAGACTCGCCGAGGCGGTGACCGTCGGGGCCCTGGATCCAGCGCGTGAATCGCCCCTGCTCCACCGGATCGTCGACGGCGGCGAGGTCGAACGCGCCGTCCGCGGTGCCCGCGGCCGCCGTCACGGCTCCGGCAGGCGACAGGGCCGGCCTGGCATCGGCCATGCCCTCGGCGGCAGCACCCGGCAAGGCGACGTGCGGGGCACTGCGGCGGGGGTCGGCGATCGCGGCGGTCATCGTTGAACGGGCCAGGGGTTCTCTGGACCCGCTGGCGGTGGCCAGCGGCAAGCCGCGCCGGGCCCGGCGGGCACGGTCGCGGCGAGGTAATCTAGAGGCACCAGCAAGGACCCCGAATGACTTTTGTCAATCCCCGTCCCACCCTCTCGCGCGGCGCACGCGCCGCGCTGGCTGCCTGCCTGGCCATGGCCGCCGCCGCGAGCGCGGCGCAGACCGGCCCCCAGCCGCGGCTGCCGACCGTGCCGCTGCAGGCGGGAATGCACGTGATCCAGGCCGAGCTCGCGGTGACGCCGGAGCAGCAGGCCGTCGGCATGATGGGCCGCCGCGAGATTCCGGGCAACGAGGGGATGCTGTTCGTCAACGACTCGGCAGGGGTGCGCTGCTTCTGGATGCGCAACACGCTGGTGCCGATCACGATCGCGTTCATCGCCGACGACGGCACGATCGTCAACCTGGCCGACATGGAGCCCCTGTCGGAGCGCTCGCACTGCTCGACGCGACCGGTGCGCTTTGCGCTCGAGATGAGCCGGGGCTGGTTCGCCAAGCGCGGCATCCAGGCCGGCTTCAGGCTCCGCGGCGCGCCGTTCGGCAGCTGAGGCGCCCGCGCCCCTCCGCCCGGCCTGCGGGCCCGGCGCCCGCAGCCGCATGGCTGCGCCGGGGTGCCGGAGCCGCCGCCCCGGCACCGCCCCGCGTGCCGGGACGGCCGGGGGCGGCGACGGGCTCTCAGCCCGCGAAGTTCTTCGCCGCGAAGTCCCAGTTCACCAGCTTGTCGAGGAAGGTCTCGACGAACTTCTGGCGCAGGTTGCGGTAGTCGATGTAGTAGGCGTGCTCCCACACGTCCACCGTCAGCAGCGCCTTGTCCGCGCCGGTCAGCGGGGTGCCGGCAGCGCCGGTGTTGGCGATGTCCACCGTGCCGTCGGGCTTCTTCACGAGCCAGGTCCAGCCGCTGCCGAAGTTGCCGACCGCGCTCTTGACGAAGGCCTCGCGGAAGGCGGCGTAGCTGCCCCACTTGGCCTGGATCGCGGCGGCCAGCGCCCCGGTCGGCTCGCCGCCGCCGGCGGGCTTCATGCAGTTCCAGAAGAAAGTGTGGTTCCAGATCTGCGCGGCGTTGTTGTAGACGCCGCCGGAGGACTTACGGACGATGTCCTCGAGCGTCATGCTCTCGAACTCGGTGCCCTTCTGGAGGTTGTTCAGGTTCACCACGTAGGCGTTGTGATGCTTGCCGTGGTGGAACTCGAGCGTCTCCCTGCTGTAGTGCGGGGCGAGCGCGTCGATGGCGTAGGGCAGCGGCGGCAGCGTGTGTTCCATGCGGTCCTCGGATGCGGGGGTCGGTGACAGACGGGCGCGGATTCTAGGCGCCGCGCCGCCGCCGCGCGGGCGGCGGGGGCGAAGGCGTGCCGGCCGCTCCGGGCGGCTGCGGCTGAACCTCCTCGATGCGCGCGGCGGCACGGCCGTCGGCCCAGACCGCCTGCACCCTCTGGCCCGGTTGCAGCGCCGCCACGCCCGGCACCGGCCGGCCGGAGGCGTCCTCGACCCACGCGTAGCCGCGCTGGAGCACACGCGCCGGGTCGAGCGCCTGCAGCCGGGCGGCTGCCGACTCGAGCGCGGCGTGCCGGCGCTGCAGCGCCAGCGCCGCGACCTGTCCGAGGCGCAGCCGCGCCAGGGCGACCCGCTCGTGCCCGCGCGCCAGGGCCGGGCCCGGCGCCAGCGCCAGGCGCCGCGCCAGGGCGTCGAGCCGCCCGCGCTGCGTCAGCACCAGCCGCGCGGGCTGCCCGAGGCGTAGCGCCAGGTTGTCCAGGCGCTGCCCCGCTCCGTCCAGCGCGCGCTGGACAGCGCGTCGGCGCCGCGCCTGCAGCACGTCCAGGCCTTGCAGCAGGTCGGCCGCCGCAGGCGCGGCCAGTTCGGCCGCCGCGGTTGGCGTCGGGGCGCGCAGGTCGGCGGCAAGGTCGGCGAGGGTCACGTCCGTCTCGTGGCCGACGCCGCAGACCAGCGGAAGCGGCGACGCGGCCACCGCGCGCACGACCCGTTCATCGTTGAAGGCCCACAGGTCCTCGAGCGAACCTCCGCCACGCACGAGCAGCAGCAGGTCGACCTCGGCGCGCTGCGCCGCCAGCCGCAGCGCCTCGGCCAGCGCGGCCGGCGCATCCGGTCCCTGGACGGGTGCCGGGTAGACCACGACCTCGACCTGCGGTGCCCGCCGGGCGAGCGCGATGGCCACGTCGCGCAACGCCGCCGCCGCGAGCGACGTGACCACGCCAATGCGGCGCGGAAAGGCCGGCAGCGGCCGCTTGCGGGCGGCGTCGAACAGGCCCTCGGCCTCCAGGCGCGCACGCCGGCGCAGGAACTCCTCGTAGAGCGCCCCGGCCCCCAGGCGACGCATCGACTCGACGACCAGCTGCAGCTCGCCGCGCGCCTCGTACACCCCGAGACGCCCGCGCAGCTCCACCTGCTGGCCGTCGGCCGGCGCGAAGTCCAGCAGCGCCGCAGCGCGCCGGAACATCGCGCAGCGCAGCAGCGCCGAGCCGCCGGCGCCGTCCTTCAGTCCAAAGTAGCAGTGCCCGCTGGCTGCGCGCGCGAAGCCGGAAAGTTCGCCCTGCACGGCGACGGCGCCGAACCGGGCCGCCAGCGCATCGCCGGTGGCCAGCAACAGCGCACCGACCGTCCACACCCGCCCGGGTCCGGTAGCTTGCTGCGACGCGCCCGAAGCCGGATGCACGGGCAATTCAGCCAGCAACGGCGCGGGCCGGGATGCCCACAGCCGCGCCGGTGCACGGGAAACCGGTCGCAGCACCGAAATCACTCAGATACATTCGTGCAACTATCTGATCTAATGGAGAAAAACGACTGTCGTCCGACGTGCTCGGAACGCCAAGGCGCGCCGGGCACGCCCCCGCGACGAGCGGGCCCGCAGCTTGCCCACAGAGTTGTCCACAAACGCCGGGGCTGCACGCAGGCGGTGCCCGGCCGGCCGCCAGCCTGCTGCCTTGGCCCATAATCCGAGTTTCTAGCGGCACCCTGCCGGCGCGCCGCCGTCATCGTCCAACGCCTGCCTGGCCGTCGCAAATTGCTCTCGATCATTCAAGCCGCCGGCTGGCCGATCTGGCCGCTCATCGCCTGTTCCGTGGTCGCGCTGGCCCTCGTGCTCGAGCGGTTGTACCACCTGCGGCAACCCCTGGTGGCGCCGCCGGCGCTGATCGACGAGGTGCTCGCGGTCACGCGCACCAGCCTGCCCGGCACCGACGTCGTCGACAAGCTGGCGCAGAACTCGGTGCTCGGCCGCGTGCTCGCCGCCGGCGTGCGCAGCGTGATCGCCGACCCGCGCATCACGGAGGAGCAGCTGCGCCAGGCGTTCGAGAACGCCGGGCGCACTGCCGTGCACGGGCTCGAGCGGTATCTCAACACCCTGGGCACGATCGCCGCCGCGGCGCCGCTGCTCGGCCTGCTGGGCACGGTGATCGGCATGATCGAGATCTTCGGGTCGCAGGCGCCCACGACGGCGGGCAGCGGAGGCAATCCCCAGCAGCTCGCCCACGGCATCTCGGTGGCGCTCTACAACACCGCCTTCGGGTTGATCATCGCGATCCCGGCGCTGATGTTCTACCGCTACTTCCGCGGTCGCGTCGACGAGTTCCAGCTGATGCTCGAGGTGGCGGCTCAGCGCATGGTGCCGCATCTGATGCGCTTCGCCGTGCGCACCTGACGCGGACCCGACAGGCCGCATCGAGGGCCCCTTGAAGTTCAGCCGCCGCCGCCCCGAGGAACCGGAGATCAACCTGATCCCGTTCATCGACGTGCTGCTGGTGATCCTGATCTTCCTGATGCTGACGACCACCTACTCGCGCTTCACCGAGCTGCAGATCACGCTGCCTGCGGCCGACGCCGAGAAGATGCGCGAGCGGCCCGCGGAGATCATCGTCGCGGTGGCCGCCGATGGTCGCTACGCGATCGACCGGCGTCCCGTCGAGGGCCGTAGCGTCGAGCTGCTGGCCAGCGAGCTGCGCGCCGCTGCGGCCGGCCGCAGCGAGGTCATGCTGATCATCTCGGCCGACGCGATGGCGGCGCACCAGTCGGTGGTCAACGTGCTCGACGCGGCCCGCCGCGCCGGCCTGCCCCGGCTGACCTTCGCCGCGCAGGGCGCGCCCGCCGCGCCGCGCTGAGCCGCCGTGGCCGCGCACGAGGGCGTGCCGGCGCGCGAGCGATCGGCCTGGTCGCAGCGCCTGCTCGCGGCGTGGGGCCGACAGGCCTGGGCGAGCCGGCCCGGGCCCGTCGCATGGCTGCTCGTGCCCCTCGCTTGGCTCTACGGCCTGCTGGTGCGCATGCACCGGCTCGGCTGGCGCCTGCGCGGGGCGACGCGCGCCCCGGTGCCGCTGGTCGTCGTCGGCAACCTGGTGGCTGGCGGCGCCGGCAAGACACCGGTCGTGATCGCGCTGGCCCAGGCGCTGCGCGCGCGAGGCTGGCACCCCGGAGTGGTCTCGCGCGGCCACGGCCGGGACGCCGGCATCACGCGCGCGGTCAACGCGTCGGACGATGCGCGCGACGTCGGCGACGAACCGCTGCTGATCAGCCGCCGCACGGGCCTGCCCGTCTGGGTCGGACGGCGCCGGGTGGACGCGGCACGCGCGCTGTGCACGGCGCACCCCGAGGTCGACGTGCTGATCGCCGACGACGGACTGCAGCACCGCGCGCTGGCGCCAGACGCCGCGCTCGTCGTGTTCGACAGCCGCGGCGAGGGCAACGGCCTGCTGCTGCCGGCAGGTCCGCTGCGCGAGCCGGTGCCCGCGCAATTGCCGCCGCACTGGGAGGTGCTCTACACCACCGACCGGGCCAGCACCCACCTGTCCGGCACCCACGCGACGCCGCGGGCCACCGACGCTCTGCCGCTGGCAGCCTGGTGGCGCTCGGACGCGGCGGCGGCGCGCCCGCTGGCGGCGCTGCGCGGCCAGCGCCTGCTGGCGCTGGCGGGCATCGGCTCGCCGCAGAAGTTCTTCGCCACGCTGCGCGAGGCCGGCCTCGACTTCGAGCCCTGCCCGCAGCCCGACCACGCGCGCTACGACCGCCTGCCCTGGCCGCCCGGCACCACCGTGGTCCTCACGACCGAGAAGGACGCCGTCAAGCTGCCCCCCGCGCTAGCCGACGCGACGGCCGTGTGGGTCGTGCCGCTAGACTTGGCGCTGCCCGCTGCACTCGTGGACGCGCTCGTCGCGCGTCTGTCGCGCTCCGAGGGCGCCCCTTCCCCACGCCCGGCCGCCCCGACACCATGAGCCTCGACCACCGCCTGCTCAGCCTGCTCGTCTGCCCGATCTGCAAGGGGCCGCTGCAAGCGGGCCATGGCGACGACGGCCGCCTCCTCGAACTGCGCTGCCCGGCCGACCGGCTGGCCTTCCCGGTGCGCGACGGGATCCCGGTCATGCTCGAGGAGGAGGCGCGCAGCCTGGCCGAGCCGCCGGCTGCGTCCCCGGCCGAGGCCGGGCCGTGAGCCGGCCATGAGCGGGCCATGAGCGGCGCCGCGCCGCGATTCACCGTGCTGATCCCGGCGCGGCTCGCGTCGACCCGTCTGCCCGGCAAGCCGCTGGCCGACATCGGCGGCAAGCCGATGGTCGTGCGGGTGGCCGAGCGGGTGCGGCCGGCCGGGGCCGAGCGGGTCGTGGTTGCCGCCGACGACGAGTCCATCGTCGCCGCCTGCCGGGCGCACGGCGTGGACGCCGTCCGCACCCGTACCGACCACGCCAGCGGCAGCGACCGCCTGGCCGAGGCCGCGGCCCTGCTCGGGCTCGACGATTCGCACGTCGTCGTCAACGTGCAGGGCGACGAGCCGCTGATCGACCCGGCGCTGGCGCGCGACTGCGCAGCCCTGCTGGCCGCGCGCGACGACTGCGTGATGAGCACCGCCGCGCATGCGATCCACGACGCCGACGAGTACCGCAACCCCAACGTCGTCAAGGTGGTGCTCGACGGCTTCGGGCGGGCGCTCTACTTCTCGCGCGCGCCGATCCCCTGGTGGCGCGACGGCGGACCCGGCGGCACGCCGGTGGCACCGGCCCAGGCCCCGGCGCTGCGCCACATCGGCATCTACGGCTACCGGGCCGGCTTCCTGCGGCGTTTTCCGTCGTTGCCGACTGCGGCGCTGGAGTCCACCGAAGCACTGGAGCAACTGCGCGTGCTTTGGCACGGCCACCGCATCGCCGTGCACGTGAGCGCCACCGTCCCGGGGCCCGGCATCGACACCCCGGAGGACCTGGCGCGCGTGCGCGCCCTCTTCGCCCGAGTGGCCACCCCGTCAGCCTGACGCAGGGCCGGCGGCCATAATCGGCCAGCCGCCCCGACGCGGCACCGAGGCGCCGCCACGAGCGCCACGAACCACCCCACCGAGGAACGAGATGAGACTGATCCTCCTGGGCGCCCCCGGCGCCGGCAAGGGCACGCAGGCCGCCTTCATCTGCCGGCGCTTCGGCATCCCGCAGATCTCCACCGGCGACATGCTGCGCGCGGCCGTCAAGGCCGGCACGCCGCTCGGCCTGGAGGCGAAGAAGGTGATGGACTCCGGCGGCCTAGTCAGCGACGACATCATCATCGGCCTGGTGAAGGAACGGCTCACGCAGCCCGACTGCGCGAACGGCTTCCTGTTCGACGGCTTCCCGCGCACGATCCCGCAGGCCGAGGCCATGAAGGCCGCCGGCGTCAGGCTCGACGTCGTGCTCGAGATCGACGTGCCCGACGAGGCCATCATCGAGCGCATGAGCGGCCGCCGCGTGCACGTGGCCAGCGGCCGCACCTACCACGTCAGGTTCAACCCGCCGAAGGTCGAAGGCAAGGACGACGCGACCGGCGAGCCGCTGATCCAGCGCGACGACGACAAGGAGGAGACCGTGCGCAAGCGGCTGCAGGTCTACCAGAGCCAGACCCGCCCGCTGGTGGACTACTACTCGCAGTGGGCGGGCCGCGGCGACGCGATGGCGCCGCGCTACGAGCGCATCTCCGGCACCGGCAGCGTCGACGAGATCACCGCCCGCGCGCTGGCCGCCCTCGGCGCCTGAGCACCACCGAACCCAGCAGGAACGGACAGGAGAACGCACCCATGGATATCGCAGGCAAGGTCTTCCTCGTCACCGGCGGCGCATCGGGCCTCGGCGAGGGCGCGGCGCGGGCGCTGGCGGCCGCCGGCGGCAAGGTCGTCATCGCGGACCTGCAGGCCGACAAGGGGCAGGCCGTCGCCGCCGAGCTGGGCGGCAGCTTCGTCAAGTGCGACGTCACCCAGGAGGCCGACGGCCAGGCCGCGGTGGCCGCTGCAGCCACGATGGGCAAGCTGATGGGCCTCGTCAACTGCGCGGGCATCGCGATCGGCGTCAAGACCGTGGGCAAGGAAGGCCCGCACCCCCTGGCGCAGTTCGCGCGCGTGATCAACATCAACCTGATCGGCAGCTTCAACATGATCCGCCTGGCCGCGGACGCGATGTCGAAGAACGCGCCCGAGGCCACCGGCGAGCGCGGCGTGCTGATCAGCACTGCCAGCGTGGCGGCCTACGACGGCCAGATCGGCCAGGCGGCCTACTCGGCCAGCAAGGGCGGCGTGGTCGGCATGACGCTGCCGATCGCGCGCGACCTGGCCCGCACCGGCATCCGCAACATGACGATCGCCCCCGGCATCTTCGGCACGCCGATGCTCTTCGGCATGCCCCAGGAGGTGCAGGACGCGCTGGCCGCGAGCGTGCCCTTCCCCAGCCGCCTGGGCACGCCGGCCGACTTCGGCAAGCTGGTGCGGCACATCGTCGAGAACGACATGCTCAACGGCGAGGTGATCCGGCTGGATGGGGCGATCCGGCTGGCGCCGAAGTAGGGGCCGCCCATACGCCTGCCCGACAGGAAGAAGAGGCCCACGAGCGTGGGCCGCAGTCTCGAAAGCCAGTCCCCGCGGGACCGGCTTCCAGGTCAGAACCTGACCTCGCCCTTCACGTAGAAGGTCCTGCCGCGCGGGTCGTAGTAGCGATCGTCGTAGCCGATCTGCTGCCCGCCACCGGCTGACTTCAGCGAACGCGGCGGATCCTGGTCGGCCAGGTTGAGCACGCCCAGCGTGGCCGAGAACGTCTTGTTGATCTTCCAGCGCGTCTGGAAGTCGATGGTCGAGTAGCTCTTCACCGTGCCGTTATAGGCGTACGGTGTGAAGGTCACGGGGTCGAAGACGGCGAAATCGGCCGCCGTGTACGCCTGGTCCTTGTACCCCGACTTGAAGTTGTACGACAGGGTGTGCGACCAGGCGCCGTAGTCGACCTCGACCTTCAGCCGGCCCTGCGTGCGGAACGTGACGGCACCGTTGGCCCCGAACCTGGCCATGCTCGAGAAGAACTGCCCGCCGCGTTCGAGCTGGTATGCGTCCTTCAGCATGTAGGTCAGGTCCAGGGTGGGCCGCACCTTGCCCCAGCCCATGTTCAACGTGGCGCTCGCGCTGACGTCGATACCGCGCTGCAGGCTCTCGCCCAGGTTTCCGTTGGAGGACAGCATCGCCAGAAGCACCTGGCCGGTACCCGGATCCCGATAGGTCGTGAACAGCGAGCGCCAACGCAGCGGATCGCCGAAGATCTGGCTCTCGTCGACCGAGCTGATCGCGTCCTTGATCTTGACCTGCCACAGGTCGATGCCGACCGAGACGTTGGGGATCGGATCGATGATCACGCCGAGAGTCCACTGCCGCGACTTCTCGGGCTGCAGGTCCTTGTTGCCTCCGGCGAACACGTTGTACTGCACGTTGCCCACGGGGCAGGCCGCACCGAGGCTGACCGCGAT
>Ga0068877_10001202_pt1 | contig 21616 bp, 16 predicted proteins | sample NOAtaG_FD_66437 | JGI IMG/M metagenome (GOLD analysis project Ga0068877, IMG submission 66437) | Freshwater lake microbial communities from Lake Erie, under a cyanobacterial bloom - NOAA_Erie_Diel6S_1000h metaG | ecosystem: Environmental > Aquatic > Freshwater > Lake | place: USA: Ohio, Lake... | reverse complement strand
GATGCTGTCGAGGTCGCCCAAGAGCTGCAGGCGCCTGCGGATCTCCGGTAGGATGGGGTGAACATTGCCCGGCTCCAACTTGCGGAGCTCGCCGAGCGAAAGGGTGGACCATGCGGTATCCTGTGCCAGCTGATGGTAGCGTTCCAAATGGGCCTTCAGACGGGCATACTGCGGGTGAAGGGGTTCCAGCGGAGAGAGGTCGATGCTGCCCGCCACCAACGAGTCGAGCAGACGTGCATAGTCCTTCTTGCGCCGCGGAATGAACCAGTCCAGATCGCGCGGGTCCGTGCTGGCCAGTCCACTGTATTTCTTGGCCGCGGAATGGAAGAACTGTGCGGTGAGGTTGAGCTCCAACTGGAGCCTGCAGCTATCGCATTTTGCTTCACTGCCTTGGGTCTGTTGCGAACCGCTGATCAGGTCGCTGAGACGGTCGCGCAGGTAGGCCACTTCGCGAAATGCGGTGTCGGCACTACTGAACAAGGCCAGGAAACCGGAAGCGGACTGCGAAAGGGAGTCGTTCACGAACCATGCGTATTGCAGGTCGCGCCGATGGTAGAAGGCCATGATGTCCAGCGAGTCCGTTCGGAACTCGGGATGCTTGTACAGGAACTCGGCAATGTCATCCACAGCAAGCCTGCGCACCGAATAGACCTGCTCGGATTCGAACACGGCATTGAGTTCCTCAACCGTGTCAGACCCGGTGCCGTTCGAAACGCGTGATTCGTGGCAAGCCGTGGTCAATGCCGCACAAACGAACGCAACTAAAGGGGTATACCTGCCCATGGGCGGCAAAGGAACAACAAGCGGGCCGCGCAGCGATCAGCGCCCGTGCACGTACAGCAGTCCACCGTCGGCCAGCAGATCGATCAGCTGCGGCATCAACTGGCGTTCCACGGCCGGACAGCCCCAGCTGCGCCCTAACCTTCCGTGCTGGGCGATGAAGGTCGGGCTCACGTAATCTGCACCATGTATGATCACCTCGCGGGCAAGGGCCTGGTCGTTCAGGCCTTTGTCCAGTCCGTGCAGCAGAAGTGCCGGACCGTGTTTCGGGCTGACGATCTCCGAGCCTACACGGTAGAGCCCTTTACTGGTCTGGTGGGAGCCTTCCCGGTTGCTGAAAGCGGTGCAATGCAGGTCGCCCGAGCCTTGGCCGTGGGCAACGTAGGTGCGCACCAGCAGCATTTTGCTATCCAGGTCGATCACGAACAACCGTTTGGCCGTGCTGGGCTGGGTCATGTCCGCAATGGCCAGGATGCCCGACCGCTGGCCATGGCGTTCCGCACTGCGCAGTCCCGCGGCGAACACCTGTTCACCAAGTTGGCCTTGCAGCCCGATCTCGGCATACAGCACATTGGCAGAAAGCCCTGCCGAAGCGCTGGCAGAACGCTCCGCAAGCATTGTTCCGGTCCGTGCGACAGGACGCTCCCCGCCGATCAGCCAGGAAAAAAGGAATATCAAGAGCAGTGGTGCGTTCACCATTGTTCCAGGCAGGTTATTCCAATGCCCTTCCTTAAGCGAGGTTCCAGTTCGCAGAAGGACATCGGGGACGTGAATTTAACACATGATCCCATACCTTATTTATACGTCGATAGAGACCTGATTGTTGTCGTTCGGGAGGTTGTTCCAGCCGTTCAAACATGATCGGTATCATTGTTGTCTGGTTCGCATAAGATCCTTGTGGAAATGAACGCTCTACGCCTTTTGTCAGTGTTCGTCGTCGCTTCGGTGCTCACCTCCTGCGCCAATGTGGAAAGCGACGACCTCCCCGTTGAGACCCCCGTCTATCAGGACTACAAGGTCCTTTTCGACAAGCCGGAGAACCGGACCCGGGCCTATGCCACCTTTCGCAAGAACAGCAGCCTGGGTGTGCGCCTGCAGCTTACCGGAGGTTCCTCCATCACATTCAACGGCAACAACTACACGACCTACACCGAGCTGGACAACTACTTCTACCGCTGGGCCGCGGATGGCATGGTGGACGTGGCGTTCCGCTACACCAAGGAAGGCGTGGGCCAGTTCGTGAACACCATTGCACGCACTGATACGAACGACATCGATGTGCCGAACGGCGTGGTGATCTCCCGCACGAACGGCGGACAGGTGTATTGGTGGGGCATCGGGTTGGAACCGGGCGAAACGGTCTCCGCGAAGCTGAAGCAGGGGAGCACGACCACCTCATCGGTCACGGTGACGACCTCCGGCGCGGAGAGCATCCAACTGCCACCCTCGCTGATGACCAACCTCGCTGCCGGCACCGCCGAACTCTACCTGACCCGCACACGCACCTTGGGCCTGCAGCAGGCAAATGGCGGTGCTGGTGGACGCCGCATCGTGGAGGTGGAGGCGCGCGGAACGGTGACGCTGGAGTGAGTTCTGCTCACCCCGCCAGCACTGCCTTGGCGTAGTTCGCCCAGCTCATGGTTTTGGTGGCCTCCACCACGTTCTCACGCGGGATGGGCTTTTCGATGCTCGCGTTCATCACGCGCATCATATCTGCGATGTCCTTCGGGTTGGCGAGGTAGCCGTTGAAGCCGTCGGTGATGGTCTCGGGGAAGTGCCCCACGCGCGTGGCAACGGCGGGAAGCTTAAAGTTGTAGCTGAGGCTTTCCACTCCGCTGGGGGTGGCCGTCTCGTAGAAGAGGACGATGGTATCCGCCGCTTGGAAGTAGGGGGGCACCTCCTCGTTCGGGATGAAGCGGTCAACGACCAGTGTACTGTCCTGAAGTCCCAGTTTCTCCACCAAGGACAAGGGATCGTAGTCGCGCTCGTCGTCGGCCTTCTTCAGGAAGAGCTTCTTCAGGGTGCCGAAGACCGCGTTCTTCAATTTGGTGCTCAGCTTGCTTTGGTCCACCGTCTGCCAGAAGCGCTCACCCACGATCATCAGGCTCACATCATCACGCTGTTTGGCGAGCTCTGCAAAGGCCTCAATGCAGTAATGCAGCCCCTTGTACTTTCGAATGAAGCCAAAGAAGAGGAAGACGTGCTTCCGCAGGCCGTGCTGTGCCTTCCACGCCTCCTTGTCGAACGCCGGATCGGGCTTGAAGAGGGAGTAGATGGGGTGATAAAGCTTGAGTATCGAGTGGTGAGTGACGAGTGGCGAGTGGCGCCCAGACTCGCCACTCGCCACTCGATACTCGCCACTCCTCTTCCCATCCAAGGTGAGGTCGAAGGTCCGGTCCGTCATCAACGCCTTCAATTCCTCGGCCGTCCTGTAAGCGTGTACGATGAAACTATGCCCGTGCCGCAGAGCCATCCGCGTAAGCCGTGCATCCAACGAGCTCTGTTCTTTCGCCGCTACGAAGTGCAGGTCGAATAGGATCTCGGTCTGCTTGCAGTGTTTGCGCAGGTAGTTGGCTATGCTGTTCAGCGGGATGCCCTGCGTGGGGTTGTACCACTGGATGATGACCTTGTCCGGCTTCAGCGCGGCAATGGCCTTCGCAGTGGCGCCCCAGGTACGCGGGTCGTTCCAGTTGGTGAGGTACTTCACCGGGATGTCGTAGCCCTCCAGGAAATCGCTGCGGCTGGCCTTGTCCACGAACTCGCGGGGAATGATCGCGGGGTACTGCTGCGTCCAACTGACGATGGTGACCTGCGCGCCTTCATCCTTCAGCGCCCGCGCCAACGCCGTGTTGTACTGCGCAATGCCGCCTTTGAACTTGGGGCCGGGGCCGAAGCAGATGATGTGGGGGGAGTTCATCGAAGTGAATGGCGAATGGTCAATGGTGAATGGAACTGAGGGTCGATCTTCTGCATTTCCCATTCACCATTCACCAACTCCCATTCACCTGTATTCAGATCTTCTTCAACGCTGCCTCATACACCCGCCGCATTCCTTCCTCGATACTGATCTTCGCCTTCCAGCCGAGGTTCTGCTCCACCCATGTCATGTCGCAGAAGCGGCTGTGTACGCCAACGGGTTTGTCGAGCAAGGGTTTGATGGTCGGCTTATAGCCCGCGAAACCGGTGAAGACCTCGATCAGCTCCAGGAAGCTGGTGAGCCTGCCCATGCCGATGTTGATGGCACGGCCGTCGCTGATCTTGTCCATTGCCAGGAGCGTGAGGTCCAACACGTCGTCGATGTGCACGAAGTCGCGGCCCTGTTTGCCGGTGCCCCAGACCTCGAAGGGGTTCTCCTTCTTCGCGGCACGCGCGGCGATGGCAGGGACAGGGTAGGAGAGGTCCTGGTCCTCGCCGTAGCCACTAAATGGACGGATGCAGGTGACATGTACACCATAGTGGCTGGCCGCGATCTTGGCCAGGAACTCGCCCGTGAGCTTGCTCCAACCGTAGGTCATGTCCGGCTCGCCCATCTTCTTGAAGTCGATGTCGCTCTCCTTCAGTTTGAGCGTGTTGCTCTCGGTCTGCAGGTCGATGGGGTAGGCGGCGCTACTGCTGGGGTAGAGGAAGCGCTGCGGTTTATTCCGGCACACGTAGAGGAAGATCTCCGCGTCGATGCTCAGGTCCTGGGCCACGAGCATGGGGTCGCCGTCGATCTTGCTGCGCCCGCCCACGATGGCCGCGAAGTGGAAGATGTCCTTGAAGCGGACCACGTCCAGTCCGTGCTGCTTCACCAGGTATTCCGGGTCCTTGTTCAGTTCGCGCAGCACATCGCGCAGGTCGGCCTTCAGGAAGAGCACACGGCCGCTGGCATAGGCGGTAACGCCGCTCTGCTCCCCGTCGCAGGGCCACGGCGCCCAGGTATCGGGGTGGGTGCCTACGCTGAGGTCGTCGATGAGCAGGATGCGGTCGGGCGTATTGTTGAACAGCCGCTGGACCATGTTGCGGCCCACGAATCCGCAGCCGCCGGTGACCAAATGTATTGCCATGTCGGGTGCAAAGATGCGGTTTGCGGAGGGCTGTGTTCCACAGAAGGCAGTCGGTTCATGAACCATCCATCGTTGGTTGCCGCGGGTGCGGTTATCTTGCCACCATGACCCGTACGCCGTTGCGCGTTTGCCTTGAGGAGATCGCCAGATACGATGGTGATGGTCCGGAGCCGCTGGCCCGCTTGGTGCAGGTGGTGCGCCCCACGGCGCTGGAGTGGCGCGATCGTAAAGTGCCCCGGTTCGATGCGTTGGTGACCTTGTTGGAGAACGACCCCGTGCTCTGTACCGGCATGTCGGCCTACCTGCGCCGTCTCACGAAGGACATGACCTTTCATCGCACGCTGACGGACGCCGGTCTCCCGAGCGGCGAGTTCTGGCCCGAATTGCGGCGACGCATCGGTTTCAAGTTGTTGCCACCCCAACCGGAGGAACACACCAGCGACCACTTGCTCGTGAACGTGTTCTACCAGGAGCGTGATGCGGACTGGGTATCGGGCCTGAACGAGGGCCGCTGCATTCGCTTCTTGCACCTGCTCGGGCTGGCAGATGATGCGGAGTTCGAGCGGAACGCGGTGCAGGAGCTCTTGTTCGCGGTGCAGGTGCTGGGCCTCAGGGTGGCGGGCAAGGCGTTCGATGCGGATGTGTTGCGCATGCTTCCCGAGGTGGAGGGGTTCGATAATCCGTTCTTCGTCCTGGCAGATGCGGTAGATGATCAGATCGCTGCGTTGCGTGAAGATCACCGACAGCGATCCACGGCCAACGTGCACCATGTACGGACCACATCCTTGCTGGCCGATTGTCGTCGGGCCATTGCCGCTGCGTTCGCCAATTCGGCCCGTTTGGGGATGACGATGCGCCTCAATCAGCAGCTGATGCGCATGGAACGCATGCTGGACCGCCTGGAGGTGGTGCTTGACATTCTTGCCATCGACCATGGTCGGGAAGCGGTCAGCAAACGAGTTCAGCTCTTCAAGACGCTCGTGGTCTTTAGCGCAGGAAGCACCCGGGTAATGGGTTTTCTCAACGCCAGTACGCATGTGGTGGCACGCGAGATCACGCAGCATACCGGTCGTACAGGCGAACATTACATCACGACCACGGCTTCGGAGTATCGCCACATGCTGCGTTCAGCCTTGGGCGGAGGTGCTCTGGTGGCCCTGGCCTGCGTGATCAAGGCCTGGATGGGGACCTTGGAGGGCAGCTTGTTCGGGCATGCCTTGCTCTACAGCCTGAACTACGCGTGGGTGTTCATCGGCATTTATCTGTTGCATCTCACACTGGCCACCAAGCAGCCGGCCATGACCGCTGCCACCATAGCGGCAACGCTCGACGAGGGCAGGGGGCAGGCCGGTGATGAGCGCTACCAAGCTCTGGCGGGGCTGATCGCACGGGTCTGGCGCTCCCAGTTCATAGCGTTCGTGGGGAACGTGTTCATGGCCTTTCCGGTAGCGGTGGCGCTGGCTTACGGGTGGAACGCCCTTTTCGGACCGGAACTGTTCGCGCACAAGTCGGCCAAGCTTATTCACGAACTGCATCCAGTGCGGTCGCTGGCCGTTCCGCATGCCGCCATTGCCGGTATCTTCCTGTTCATTTCAGGATTGATCGCGGGAAGCGTGAGCAATTGGTCCGTTCATGGCCGGATCCCCCAGCGATTGCGCGAGCACCCGGTCCTCAAAGTGTGGCTCGGACCCGATAAGCGTGAGCGTCTGGCCCGTTTCTTCGAACGGAACGCTGGCGGTATCATCAGCAATTTCTGGTTCGGCGTGTTCATGGGGTCCGTAGGCATGGTGGGTACCTTCTTCGGCCTGCCATTGGATATCCGCCACATCACGTTCGCCGCGGGTAACCTGGGCCTCGGCCTGGTGGGTGCGAACTGGAGCGTGGACCTTTGGATGGTGCTGTGGTCGGTGCTCGGCATCGGCCTGATCGGCTTCATCAACTTCGCCGTGAGCTTCGGGTTATCACTATCCTTGGCCTTGCGTTCCCGTGGCATCGCCTTGGTCGAGCTCGCGCCGATCGTGACAGCCGTGCGACTACATTTCCGCAAGGAACCTGCGAGTTTCTTTTTCCCACCGATCGTCCGTCGTAACAGAGGCGGAGCAGCGGACGAGGACCTAACCCAATAGGTCCAGTTCCTCCTCCAGCGTGCGCCGGTCATTTCCCGGCTTCGGGGCCACCTGGGCCATGGCATACTCGCTCAGGGCCGTGATGGTCAGGCTGGGGTTCACGCCGAGGTTCGCTGGTATGATGGACCCATCGAGGATGTGCATGCGCGGATAGCCGAACACCTCGAACCGTTCGTTCACCACGCCATTGGAACGATCTGTTCCCATGGGGCATCCGCCCAGGATATGTGCTGTCGATGACATGTTCATCAACACTTCCGGCGCCGCGTTCATGGCCACACCGCCCACCTTCCCGGCATAGCGATGCATGACCTCCTGCCCGATGGGGATGTAGGCCGGGACCCTTCGCTCCCGCTGTTCGTTCACGCGAAGTCGTCCCCCGAAGAGCCCTCGCTTCCATCGCAGGTCCACGGCATTGTCCACGGTCTGCATGACCAGAAGAATGATCGAATGGCGGGCCCAGTCGCGCCGCAGGACCTGGAAGACCCGATGGGGCCTGCTCACGGTGTTCCAGAGCATTTTGGCCGTTCGCAACAGGGGAGGCCCGGCGCCTGCTGCCATAACGCTGAGCAGGCCCATCACTCCGGAGCCGTCCGGGTATTTCACCAGTTCGATGTGCGTGTTGTCATCGGGCGCGAACACACGGCTGATGGCCACGCCGTGATTCATTTTCCCGGGGATACCGCTGATGCCGCAGAGCGATTCACTGTTGGTGCGCAGGCTTCCGCCGAGCGTGTCGCTCAGTTCCGGCAAAGTGCCCAGTTCGTGTTTCTGCCGCATCAATAACCGCAGTGTACCCAGCACTCCCGCGCTGACCACCAGTCCTTTGGACCTGAACACGCGTCGCGCATCCCAGGGCCAGTTCATCGTGCTCCGGGTGTACACATGGTAGAGGCCGTCCTTGTATTCGATGCGGTCCACCTTGGTGCCGGCCTCAATGCGGGCGCCGTTGCGTTCCGCGAACCAGAGGTAGTTCTTATCCAGCGTGTTCTTGGCGTTGTGCCGGCAACCTACCATGCACCCTGCGCATTCAGTACAGCCGTTTCGTTGGGGCCCCAGCCCCTTGAAGTACGGGTCGGTGGATGTGCTGGGATCTCCGAGATAAACGCCAACATGGTCCACGGGCCGGTAGGTATCAGCCTTCCCCATGTCCTTGGCGATCCCTTGCAGGACCTTGTCCTCTGGGCCTTCCTTGATGTAGGGTGTGCTGCCGAGCATTGACCGGGCCTTTGCATAGTAGGGGGCCAGCCGTTCCTTCCAATCACCGAGTTCAGCCCAGCTCGGATGCTGGAAGAAGCTGTCCGGTGGCATCATGTGCGTGTTGGCATACACAAGGCTTCCGCCACCCACACCTGCGCCGCTCAGCACCATGATACGGTCCAACAGGTCGATCTGCTGGTGTCCGAAACAACGCAGTGCTGGTGCCCACAGGAACTTGCGGATGTTCCAATTGGATCGCGGGAAGTCCTTGGCCGCCCAACGTTTTCCTTTCTCAAGGACCAGCACATCGTAGCCTTTTTCCGATAACCGCATAGCAGCGACACTGCCACCGAAACCGGATCCAATGACGATGTGGTCGTAGACCTTATCAGATGGCATCGATCAATGCCGTTGTTCGTTCAGAACTGAAAGTAAATGAACGGGACCATTTCCGCGGTCACGGTCTGGTAAACGACCACTACCACGAGCACGCAGGCCAGTCCCATGGCCCAAAGCGGTAGTGCCGCGAAACGTTCCCGATAGGACTGTTTGAAGCGTTCGGGCAACCAATGGATGATCAGACCGGCCGTCATCAGCAGGAACACTCTGTGAAAGGCCCAGAGCACATCCCCGATAACGGATGCGCCAAAGTTGTTGCCGATCTGGTGAAGGATGGCCGAAGCTGTATCAAGCGAATCGCTGCGGAACCAGATGCGTGTGAAGGTGATGAACGAGAACGTGAGGAAGACCATCCAGGCATGGGCGGCCCAATGCGAGCTTTTCTCCCACGGGCTCACGCGCTTCCAACCCTTGTAGACCACGAGACCGAGGCCGTTCAAACCGCCCCAGATCACGAACATCCAGCTGGCCCCGTGCCACAACCCCCCAATGAGCATGGTGATGAGCAGGTTGATGTTGGTGGTTACCCATTGTGTGGCAGAAGGAACAAAGCGGCCTAGGAGAACGAAAACCGCCACCAGTGACAGGTACAGTGCAGGCAGCCACCAGAGCCCGGTGAGCAGGATGAGGGCCGCGCCGATCACGCTGAGCATGGCCCAGGAGAAGATCGATCCGCCGCGATTGCCTCCCATGGGGATATAGAGGTAGTCGCGCAGCCAGGTGCTGAGGCTAATGTGCCAGCGCTTCCAGAAATCAGCCACGTTGCGGGCCTTGTAGGGGCTGTTGAAATTGGTGGTGAGCGTGAAGCCCATGAGCAGCGCCACACCGATGGCGATATCGGTGTACCCGCTGAAGTCGGCGTAGACCTGCAGGGAGTATGCATACAGGGCCATGACGTTCTCGAAACCGGTGTAGCGAAGAGGGTCTGCGAAAACGCGGTCGATGAAGTTCACGGCGATGTGGTCGCCCAGGATCATCTTTTTCGCCAGACCATTGAGCACCCAGAACACGGCGATGCCGAACTGTGCTCGTGTAAGTGCATAGGGTTGCTGGATCTGTGGAATGAACTCGGAAGCCCGGACAATAGGGCCGGCGACCAGTTGCGGGAAGAAGCTCACGTAGAAACCGAAATCCAACAGGTTGCGGACCGGTTTCAATTGGCCTCGGTACACATCCACTGCGTAGCTCATGCACTGGAAGGTGTAGAAACTGATGCCTACGGGAAGCATGATCTTGTTCTCCACGAAGTGGGCATCCCACGCGGCGTTGGCCCAATGGGCGAAGAGGTTCACCGGAGCGAACGTGGTGCCGAACATCGCGTTCACATTGTCCACCACGAAGTGCGCGTATTTGAAATAGCCGAGCACCAAAAGGTTCACGGTGATGCTGGTGGCCAGCACCAGTCGCTTGCGCAGAAGCGTTGTGGAGGCTTCGCTCGCCCGCCCCAGCAGGAAATCGAACACGATGGCGAACGCCAGCAGGCCGACGAAAAGACCGCTGGTCTTCCAATAGAAGAAGAGGCTTACCGCGAACAACCAGGCGCTGCGGGCCAGGTTGCGCTTGTAAACAATGGCGAACACGGCCAGTACCACGGCAAAGAACCCCCAGAAGAAGAAGCGCGTGAAGATGAGCGGTGCCGCAGGGTCATAGTGCAGCACCGAGAGCCAGTCCGGACCTGCGGCCGGAAGGGAGGGGGAAGTGGCTGGTGCCGACATCGGGTTCAATGATCGCTTGTGCGCAGGTAGGTACCGTAGGTTTCTGTCAATGCCGTGAAGAGCAGGTCGCCCAGCAGGACATAGCCTTCCCGTTTCAGGTGTATCCGGTCGCGTTGGGCAAGTCCGGCCCTCTCCCAGAGCTTGATGCTGCCTTCACCCCCCATTACACCGTAGGTGTCCCACACGGCCACGTTCTCGCTTGCCGATAGGCGGAGCATCACATCCCGGATACTGCTCGCGTTCCTGTTCGGGTATTTGCGCTTCATGAAGCTGTCCGTGTTCGTGGTGAGCAGGATCGCAGCATCCGGCGCCACACTGCGTATCCTTCGGATCAGCTCGCGGTAGTTGGCCTCGTAAACGGAAGGAGCGAAGTCAGGGTCGTGCGCATCATTGATGCCAATGGAGAGGATGACCAGGTCGGGTGTGAGCAGGGCCAGTTCGCGAGGCATGTCCTGGCAGCGCAACCAGCTCCGGGTGCTCGCTCCGTTCACGCCGCACGAATGCACGATCACCCCTGGGTCAGGACTGTCGAGCAGTATGCCCCGTAGCGTGAACTGCCTTTGCTGGACAGTATCCGTGCGCAGGAACCGCAGACGGAGCGTGTCGGCGTAGCGGTCGAAAACGAACTCGGTGTATCCCTGTGCCTCGTTCACCTTGCGGGTTATCCGCATCGTGCTATCGATGGACCAAGCGTGCACCTCGAAGCTGCTGTCCATGCGATGCAACACGCGCACCCGGTCGAACGTGTAACCGGGATAGGCCTCGCCGCGGAAATGGACCTTCAGTTCGGAGGCCGTGTCCCTGGTGGTCACGGATATGCCGGTCACGCCGAGCACGGACGAGTCGGCCTGAGCTACGTTGCGTACAGCGGTCCAATTGCCGGTGTACATGGGTTCGTACCAGTGCGGATTGTTGGTCCGCGCCATTTTATAGGGGAAGATGAGCCCTCTTCCGGACCGGATCCCGGGGACCAGTGTCTGCAACCGTTGGCGCAGTTCCATGGTCCACATATCGGCCTGTACATGCGATCCGCCGAAGTGCACCACATTGATCTGGCCCTTGCCGTCGAACACCAGCTGGTCGAGCTTGCGGTGGTAGTTCAGCCAACTGTCAGGGCTGCCCTTCATAACGATGCGGTTGGCCGCATGGTTGATGAACGGGTGCTCTGGTGCAATGATCGGACCGGGCTGTGCGACCATCCCCGTGGCCACGCCGAGCAGCAGACCGAAGATGCCCCATCGTAGCGCGTTCATGGCTGTTGACGTTGATAAATGGCGAGGTCGCGGATCAGGGCCTCGTGGAAGAGCTCGGCGATCTTGCGCGCGCCGAGCGGACTGAAATGGGTGTAGTCCTCTGCAGCGAGTGGAGGATCGGCGGCCACCCAGCTGGCCATGCTGTTCCGCCCGCCCATCGCGTCGTACATGTCCCAGAATGCTGCACCGGCAGCGAGTGAACTGGCCTTCATCGCGTCACGAACGTCCTCGAGGTAGGGGCGTGTGACATATTGATCGCCTTCCTTGATGCTCATATCAGAGGGGCCGATGACGATGACGCAGGCCCCGGGCACCATGCGCTTGATGCGCGCTATGTCATTGCCGATGGCACGTCCGTAGTCCTTCGCCTGTTCGGTGCTTTTCATGTATGGAAGCACATTGCCGCCATATTGCAGGATGAAGAGCGATGGGGCAAGCGCGTTGTACATGGCGCGGAGCACGCTTTGGTCGGTGCTGCGCAGTTCGAGGCCCGAGGCACCGCGCATGGCGAGGTTGTCCATCACCACGCCGTTGCGTCCTTCCATCGAAACACCATACACGTTCGGAGAATGGGCGCCGGTGAATGAAAAACGCAGTTCGTTGGGTGGCGTATTGAACGTCCAGCTGCGTTCCAGCAGGTCCACCGATGGAGCGATCGTTTCACGACCAAGGCTTGCCCCATTGGCGAACAGTTCAAGCGTTACGGGTGCCCGGTGATGTCCGAACCAGATGCGGCAGCGATGCCAGGTGCGTGCTTTATTGTAGGCCCGTTCGTTGGGGCGCAGGGTGAACGAAGCCGTCCGTATAGTGGTGTCAACAGCGATCGTGTCCGACAATACCGGTGTGTAGCGTGCCAGTGCACCCATGGCGCCGAACCGTCGTGAAAGCCCAGTGGGTTGACGGCGCTCCATCACGCTGAACCGCTCCCAGTTCTCGGTGGCGTCATGCAATACGCTGAAATGCGGTGTGATCTCCACCACTGACACCAGCCCCGGGCCATGGCCACCAAAAAGGACCTGCAGCTTGTTGCGGAGGTAGGCCGTGATCCGATCACCTTCTAGCTGTGAGTCACCATAGTGGAGGACGCGCACCGGATGTGGCGTGCCTGGTGCGCTCTCCAAGGCTGCGAACAGCGGGAACAACAGGGCCCTGTCGCCATTGGGGTAGTGGAGCCTGATGCGTTCCGCCAAGGACGCGAGCTTGGAGGTGTCCACTCGGACCGCCCGCTCATCCAACAGGGAGTCGGGAAAGGCATCTGCTGTGGTTTCATCCGTGGAGTCCGTCGCCAGGTCAAGGATGAATCCAATATCGGCGCGCTCCACGGGTCGAGGGAACAGGACATCGCGGGCGCTTGGGAAATGCAGCGTGAACGAAGGGGTTAGCCGAAGGCCTTGGGAAGGGACCAACTGCCCGATGAGCGCCAGCATGGCCAGGGTTGCCAGCAGGAATAGCAGTATTCTCCCAGGCCTCATTTGCTCTTGGGGATCTTGATGCGCTGGCCGGGCCGCAGGCCGTCAGAGATGCCATTGATGCGCATCAGGTCGTTGGCATCCACTCCGGGATGGCGTTTCGCAATGGCATACAGGGAATCGCCTTTTCGCACCGTGTACCAAACGAACTCCTCCTGGCCCTGGGTCCCTGAAGTGTTCGAAGGTGCCGTTCCACGGACCTCGGGCGATGGGGTGTATGTTGACCGGGCATACAGGAGCAGCTGGTCACCAGCATCGATGCGGTCGCTACGCAGATCGTTCCATGCCTTGATCTCGGACACGGTGACACCGTGCCTTTGTGCGATGCTCCCCAGATTATCTCCCGGCCTGACACGGTACGTTATGGCCTTCCTGTCCTTGGGTTGCGGAGCTCGTCCGGCATCATTGTTCTGTTGCTCAACGTCCTGGACGGACTGTGTGATGCACTGAATGAAGCGTTCGCTACAGCCTTGAGGCAATAGCGCTGTGGCGTGTGCGGGCCATGTCCGGCCACAAAGCGTGGGATTCAATGCGGTGAGCCGCGCAAGTGATAGGTCCATACAGTTGGCGAGATCGGCCGGGCGCAATTCGGTGGTGGTCCGCACGGTATCGGCCAGTTCAAATGGAATTGCCGGAATAGGGTTGATGCCGAAAGTTCCCGCGTTCATGGCCAGATGAATGAAGGCCATCAACAAGGGCAGAACATCGCGTTGGGCAGGGTCCACGTGCTGATACAAGGTGCCCAGGTCCTTGGCGCCTTTGCTGCGGACCAAAGCCCGTTCCACGTTCGCCGGACCACAGGCGGCGGCCAACAGGAACAGGTCCGGTCCCGGGAAACGTGTGCGCAGTCGTTCCAGTTCGGCGATGGCGGCCATGGTGGCCAGCAAAGGGTCCCTACGTTCATCAACACCTGCCGAAATGGTAAGGCCCTGCCGGACCGCTACAGGGTAGGTGAGCATCCACAGGCCTGCCTCGCCCTGCGTCGAACCGGCCAGTGTGTTCATGCCGCTCAAGGCCATGGGTAGGTACTTGAGCTCGGCGGGCAACCCGGCCTGGGCCAGTTCCGATGTGATCAGCGGAAAGTAATGGTCAGCCATCCCGAGCATGGCCTTGAACTGCTCTCGGTTACGCTCTCCGTAAAGGTCAACGTAATAAGCCACCAGACTGTCGGCGAACACGGGTATTCCGGGCGCCGATCGCTTCAATGAGGTGTGCAGGTCCCGGGTGTCCATCGCTTTGATCACCCCTGGTGCCGTGCGGGCACGGTCCATTTGCACCGCTTGCTGCATGGGCCAGGTGACCATGGCACTATCCACCCGCCAGGTGGATTGTCCCCACGCATTCAGCCCGGCGGAAATACATACCGCCAATGCTAGTTCACGTACAAGTTGGACGCGCATGGTTCAGTAGGTAAAGCAACCCCATGTACCCGAGGGATCGCTGGTCCGACCTTCACAATTCTTCACGATGGGGTGTTGAGCACACTATCGACCTTTGCGCCGATGCGATCGCACCTCACGTTTTTGGTGATATGCGCGGCGGGATACCTGCTGGGCAAGAACAACTGCGCTGCACAGCCCTTGGCATCGGATACATTGAACATGGAGAAGCAGAAGCACTCAATGACGGTCGAGATCTGGAGCGATGTGGTCTGTCCGTTCTGTTACATCGGGAAACGCGAGTTCGAGAGCGCATTGGCTCAGTTCCCGGACCGGGAACAGGTGAACGTGGTGTGGCGAAGCTTTGAGCTGGATCCCAGCGCCCCCGTTCGCAGCGAGCAGGACATGTACGGCATGTTGGTGGCCAAGTACGGGGGCACCAGGGAGGATGCCCAAGCACGTGTGGCCAGTGTGGTGCAACGGGCCAGCAGTGTTGGATTGAACTACAACATGGACATTGCGGTGATGGGCAGCAGTTTCGACGCACACCGATTGTTGCAGTTCGCGAAGACCAAGGGTCTCGGGGATGCCATGAAGGAGCGGCTGTTCAAGGCGTATTTCACCGAAGGCGCCCATCTGGCCGATGTACCCACACTGATCAGGCTCGGGACCGAGGCTGGTCTCGATGGCAGTGAAGTGGCCGGAATGTTGAGCACGACCGCCTTCACCGCTGAGGTGCGTGCCGATGAGGAGGAAGCGCGACATATAGGAGTGAGGGGCGTGCCGTTCTTCGTGTTCGACCGGCGCTTCGCGGTCAGCGGTGCGCAGGCTGACACCACCTTCCTGGGCGCTTTGCAGCAGGCGTGGGGAACGCGTTAGCGCTTATTCCCGGCCATCACTCCGCACAAATGCCAAAGGAGCCGGGCACCTACGTTGGCGTCCCACTCATCCTTGCCGGGGGTCACTTCCACCAGGTCGAATCCAATGATGGTGCGCTTTCTAGCCAACCTGGATAGCAGGTAGGTGGCCTCCTCGAACTGGAATCCGCCGGGTACCGGAGTTCCGGTGTTCGGGCAAAGCGTGGGGTCCAGCCCATCGATATCGAAGCTGATGTGCACCTTCTCAGGCAGGGCATCGATGATCGCATCGCATTGCTCCTTCCACGTTACGCCGTCGAACTGTTGACGACGGATGTCGGCGCTGCGCACAATGCGGACGCGTCCCTTTTCTTTCAGGAAGACCTCGTTCTCCTGGGCACAGAAATCGCGGATGCCCACGCTCACCACCCGCTCCAACTGCTTGATGGGAAGCGCGTTGTACAGAATGCTGGCGTGGCTGTACGTGAAGCCTTCATAGGCGATGCGCAGGTCGAGGTGCGCATCGATGTGCAGGATGCCGAACTTCTTGTGGCGTGCGGCCTGGGCGCGGAAGAGGCCCAATGGCGTGCTGTGATCACCGCCGACCAGGCCTAACAGTTTGCCCTGGTCCATCCAATAGCCGCAGCGCTGTTCCACCCAGTCGTTCATCACAGCGCACTCGGCGTTCACCTTTTCCAAGGCTTTTTGGGCACGGGCTTTCTGCTTCTCGTTGCCGCCGTTCACGAGCACATCGATCACGTGGGCCGCCTCCTTCTTCAGCGCCTTGCTCTGCTCCAACAGCGCCTTGGGCAGCTCGTCGAAATGGATGCCCCGTTTCCACAGGTCAGGGAACTCCGGGTGATACAGGTCCACCTGGAAGCTGGCCTCGCGGATGGCGGCCGGGCCGTGTGATGTACCCCCGCCATAGCTCGTGGTCACTTCCCAAGGCACCGGCACAAGCACCATGTCGCTCTCTTCGGCCGTGAAGGGGAGACCATAGATATTGGCGCTGGCCGAGGCGGGGCTGTTCGGGTCGAACTGCTTGATCTTGGATGCTTTGCTCATGGCGTATGAATGCAAGGCACGAAGGTAAGGTCCCACGGAACGACCAAGGTCGGCGGATTACCTTCGTCCACCCTGAACAACCAGCACATGCGCGGTATGCCACGTAACCTGTTGATGGTCTCCTTGTTCGCTGCGGCCACCATGGCCAGCGCCCAGGATGCGTATCTCACGAACTACTACATCCCCCGGTTCATCCGCACCGCGGCGCCCAACACCATTGATGTGCGGGTGCGCAACTACAGCAGTTCGCCATTGTTCACCTTCCGGGTGGATTGGCGTTGGGGCAATGGTGCGGTGAACGAAGGGTTCTGGCAGAACACAACGGGCATCACTGGGAATCAGTACTGGCCATATACACACCCGGTAGCGTTCGAGCCTGCATCCCCGGGAACGGGCATGTTGAAGATCTGGGTGGTCACGTTCGGGGAGACCAACCCGGCCAATGATACCTTGTTCTTTCCTGTGACGGCGATCACCCAGTGGAGCGAGAAGTCGGTGTTGCTGGATGCGTGGACCGGTACGTGGTGCCCGAACTGTCCTCCGGCCAACACCATGGGCAACCTGCTGGATACCGATCCGCACATCATTGTTGCCAAGCATCATGCGGTGGACGAGTACTCGTCGCCATCCAGCACGGCCTATTTCGGACAGTACGACGTTACCTACACGCCGGCGGGTGTCATGGACCAAGGGGAGTATGGTATGTACGCCCCCAACCCGAACTACGACCTATGGGATGCGCAAACGCAAGCCCGAATGCAGGGTGTTTCTCCGGTCTCAGTAACGGTGAACTCCACGGTGAACGAATGGACGCGTGATCTCACGGTAACGGTCTCGGTGAACTTCCAGACGGCCTTCAGTGGAGAATTCACCCTCAACGCCTACCTGCTGGAGGACAATATGCCCGGTACTCAGAGCAATGCTTCTGCCAATTACGTGCATGAGCAGATCGTGCGCGATGTAATGGGAGGTACATTGGGTGTTGCAGGTGTGGTGCCGGCCTCACCGGTCGCTGGTACGGTATACAACCACACCTTCACGCGAAGCGTTCCTGTGGAATGGAATATCAGCAACCTGCGTGTGGTCGGCTATATCACCCATCGGCAGGGTTCTTCGGCGTATACCCTGAACGTGTCCAAGGGCGGTCTGCTCCCGGTCGGCATTGATGAGGGAGCCTCCAGGAACATGCCATGCCGCATTTCGCCCAATCCTGTGGTGGACCACTTCTTCGTGGATGTACCGGAACTGGCCGGCAAGGCCGCGCTCACGTTGCTTGCGGCCGATGGTCGGGTGGTGCTTGAACATCACGTGGTGCTGGTGTACGGTTCATCGGTCCGGATCGGTGACCTGGAAGACCTTCCGGCAGGGACCTACCAGGTCCGGATCGCAACGGCCAGTGAGGAACGCCACGGCCGCGTGGTCAAGTTGAATTGATACAGGTGTGAAAAGAGATCGCCCCGTCCACTGGATAGCGGACAGGGCGATGGGTCCCGCGCGGTGTTCAGCCCTCACTGCGCCTGCGCGGGGTCAATGGTCCGAGAGGTCCAGTAGCGAAATGATGTTCGGCAGCGTTGCAGGCACCGGTTGACGTTCGGACCTGTTCTGCACGGTCGTGTTCACGGGTGCGGAAGGCTTGTCTTGTTCATTTCCGTTCGGTAGGGGAAGGTCATCGGGGATGTCCTCCGGCCTCACACTGCTGCTGAGCCCATTGGTGGTCATGGTCCAAGTTTGGCCCACCATGTCCTCGTCCCACGTATTGGTCACGTTCTTCACGTCGTCCAACAGAAAGCCCACACCACCTTGGAAGTGAACGGCGCGTCCAACGGGTACCTGCACCACGAAGCGCACGTACTGGGCTCGAAGTTTGTCGTTGGCCGGTATGTTCACCCACGGGGAGAACAGTACCAGCGAGTCCTGTTGCGCATAGTTGTAGTGGATGTGACTGGCCCGTGCTGTGGCCATCTTGTCGCTCCGGCCATGGCCCCGGCGATGTACCAGCAGGTGGAACAGGCTGTCGGGGCTGGGTTTCACGTCCAGTTCGGCCCACGCGATGTGGATGCTGTCCGGTGTCAATCGAAGGCCGTCCATGTCCCAGTCCACTCGGCCATCATCGAGTTTCATGCTCCATTCATGTCCCAGGCCACGCATGTCGTCGGCACCGAGGTACAGGGTCTGGCCTGCTGGCTGGGCCAGAGGGACCTCTTCAATGATGCGCTGATCGTGGCCCATGTCGTTGCCCAAGCGAATGCCGATGATGATCACCACAACCATTGCGGCCATCCATGCAGTGCCCATCATCCAGCCCATCCACTGCGGTGCGCGCAGGCCGGTGAGCAGGCGTAGCCCGCCAATGAACGCCCCGATCGCTGGGATCAGCGCAAGCAGCACGAAGCAGATCGTGAACCACATGCCTTGTTGTGCGCTGTCGAACACCACGGAGGCCAGGTCGAACATGGCGATATCGCCAAGGCCAATGATGCTGTCGTAGGTGATGGTGCCACCGCCAATGAGCAGCCCCAACAGCGCGATGGTTATCGCGGCGCCACCAATGAGCATCAGGAAACCGACGATCTTGGCGAGGACCCCGACGATCCCCTGGGCGAACCGCTCGACCCCGCTGAATGCTTCCCGCTGACGTTGCCGACCCTGTTCGCTGGACCATTTGCGGCCCAGTTCATCGGCTTCGCGGGCCATCTGCTCGGCTCCGCGTTTCATCCGGTCGGCACCTTCTTCGAAGGCGCGCTTCAGGTTGTCCACCGTAACGGGCTCGCCTTCCATCATCAGCCGCTCCGCAGCGCTGTCGGCCATAGGGACGAGGATCCACAGGATGAGGTAGATGAGGATGGGGGAGCCCAGGCCGAAGATGAACAATACGATAAAGAGAATGCGCAGCCATAGCGGGTCGGTACCGAAGTAGGCCCCAATGCCGCCCAGCACTCCGCCCACCCACTTGTCCAGCGGATGCCGGAACAGGCGCTTGCGGCCGGAGCCCTGCTGGAAGCCGGGGTCTTGTTGCGCGCCTGTCGGGCCTTGGTCGTTCGTGCCTTCGCCGGCATAGTCCTCGGGACGGCCCATGGTGCGCATGACCTGCTCCACGTCGGCAATGGTCACCACGCTGCGCGTACCGCCCAGTAGTTCGGTGAAGAGCTCCGCGATGCGGGCCTCGATATCCGCCATGATCTCGTCGCGACCTTCGGTGCTTGCGAATTGGCCTCGAATGGTGGCGAGGTACCTGCTCAGTTGCTCATAGGCGTCCTCCTCAATGTGGAACACCGTGCCGCTGATGTTGGCTGTGAGGGTCTTTTTCATCGGTCGTTCGTTAACGCGTCCTGCGGGTGGTCTTTTTTACGGCGAGGCTCAATTCGTCCCAGGTCTGGTCCAGTTCGGCGAGGAATTTCTCGCCCAAGGGGGTCAGGGTGAAGTACTTGCGTGGTGGACCCGAACGCGATTCCTCCCAACGGTAGGTGAGCAGTCCGGCGTCCTTCAGACGGTTCAATAGGGGGTAGAGCGTGCCTTCCACCACGATCAGCTTGGCCTCCTTCAGTTTGGCCAGGATGTCCGAGGGGTACAGCTCTCCCTGCGAAAGGGTGCTGAGGATACAGTATTCCAGCACGCCTTTCCGCATCTGTGCCTTGGTGTTCTCGACGTTCATGCGTCCGGTGTTCTGTTGCGGATGGTACTTGACGATGCAAACATATATGTAACTGTTGGTACTATGCAAAGAAAAGTACTATTTAGTGATGAGCGGTATTGAGCAGTGGATGAGCGGTGTCATCCTGCCCGTGCATCGGACCGGGCTATCTTCGGCCCAAAGGGGAGGTCATGCGAAAACACCTGTGGAAGGTCCTGTTGATCCTGGTGCTGGTGCTCGGGGTGGTGGGATACGTGCGTTATTTCTGGGTCTTCGGCACCGGCGTGAAATCCGGCGAGCTCAATTACATCGTGCACAAAGGGGTCCTGTTCAAGACCTACGAAGGCAAGATGATCCAGACCGGCATTCGCAGCCAGAACGGTACGCTGGAGAGCTTCGAGTTCCTGTTCTCAGTGCAGGACCCCCATGTTGCCCAGGAGCTCATGGTGAACAGCGGCAACCAGTTCAACCTGCATTACCGGGAGTACCTGGCCTCCTTGCCATGGCGTGGTCACAGCAAGTTCGTGGTGGACAGCATCGTCTCCATGAAACAGGTACACCGGTAGGGGCTTTGCTCACGGACCGGATCGGATAACCGCAGCTTGGGCATGTCGGAGAGCCACTACGAACCATCTCGCAAAGGGCGCAGGTCGCGTTCGGCCCCGCGCCCGCTGCAGGGCAGCGTATGGCAGCGGTTCGTTGCCGACCTGAAGGATGTACGGGAGCGGTATATGAAACGGACCTCCACACCGCACAAGCGTTGGGTGGCCTTCCTGGTGATCGGTGGTGCCTTGTTGCGCGGCTGGATGTTGTTCCAGCCCATTACGGCCGACGAGGCCATGGGGTATTTGCGTTTCGCCACCCTTCCGGTCGGTCAGCTTGTCGGGGATATGGGCCATTACACCAACCATGTTCTGCATACGATGCTTGTGAAGGCCAGTACGGGGCTGTTCGGCGTGTCGTTGATATCCGTGAGGCTCCCCTCATATCTGGCCGGAGTGCTGGTCATGCCGTTGTTCTACCTGTTCGTCAGGGCCATGTTCAACCGTTACATCGCGCTCATGGCCTTGGCGTTGGTGGCCGGCTCCGGTGGACTGGTGGAGTACTCGGCCCTTTCCCATGGCTTCAGCCTGGCCTGGTTGTTCATGGTGATGGCGTTGCTGGCGGGCAGGCATTTCATCAAGGAGGACAACCTCGTCTCCGGACTGGTGATGGGCCTGTCCGCTGCACTTGGGATATGGTCCGTGCCAACGGCCATGTACGGCATACTGATGGTCTATATCTGGGTGCTGCTCTCGCTGTTGGTCAATTATGAGCGTTCGTTGGATGGTCGCTTGTTGCGGTTGGGGCTATCGTTCATGTTGACCTTGGTCTTGGCCGTACTGTTCTATTTGCCGGTGATCATGGACCAGGGCGTGGAACAGGTCTTCCGGCACGGCGATCATTCCGAACGGAACTGGGGCCGATTCGCGGCAGGCCACGCTGATGCCGCCTTGAACGTTTGGGTGTACCTCTCGGAGACCGCCACCATTTGGGTGGCCTTTTTGGGTTTCGCAGGCCTGGTGCACGCGGCCTATATCTCCACCAAGTTCAGGACCTTGCTTTTGGCCATGATCCTGGGAGCGGTGCCCATGGTACTGGTCATTGCCGATGTGGGGCAGCCTCGGAAATGGCTTTACACCCTCTTCATTTTCCA
>Ga0068877_10001199_pt1 | contig 21659 bp, 18 predicted proteins | sample NOAtaG_FD_66437 | JGI IMG/M metagenome (GOLD analysis project Ga0068877, IMG submission 66437) | Freshwater lake microbial communities from Lake Erie, under a cyanobacterial bloom - NOAA_Erie_Diel6S_1000h metaG | ecosystem: Environmental > Aquatic > Freshwater > Lake | place: USA: Ohio, Lake... | reverse complement strand
GCATCGGCGCCGTCGAACCCGGGCAAGGCTGCGTCATCATCGACGCTCAAGGCCGCACGCACGACGCCGAGCATCTCGGGTGGGATCACCAATGACCACTTCAACCAACCCCACACCAAGCCCGCTGACCATCCGCGTCCGCTCCACCAGCCCCGCCTCGACGCTCGACCTCGGCGCCGCCCTCGCCCGCGCGCTTCAACCTGCGGACATCCTCATCCTCGATGGCGAGCTCGGCGCCGGCAAAACCCACCTCACCCGTGGCCTGGCCCAAGGCCTGGGCCTCAACGCCCAGAGCGTCAGCAGCCCGACCTTCGTCCTCATCGCCGAGCACCACGCACCCGCTTCACCTCGTACTCCCGCCACGCCGCTGATCCATATTGACGCCTACCGCCTGCTGGGCGAAGACCTCGACGAGCTCGGACTCGCCGAGGCCCGCCCGGCTGAAGCCGTGATCGTGCTCGAGTGGCCCTCGCGTGTGCAATCATGGGTCGATCGACAAGACCCAGGGCGCGTCGTCCGCGTCGAACTCCAGCACGTTGTCACGAATCCCGACCAGCGCGACATCACCATCACCCTGCCGCCGACGATCGCGTCACGCCCGCAAGCCGCCGCACTTTTGGCGCAGGCGAACCTGCAGGCCTCGCAAACCGCTGTGAACGTGGGCGAACCGGACGCGCCGCCGCGTGCGTGGGCAACCTGCCCGATCACCAAGAAGCCCGTCGCGCCCGATTGTCCGACCTGGCCCTTCGCGAATGAAAAGGCCCGACTGGCCGACCTGAACCGCTGGTTCACGGGCGACTACCGCATCAGCCGCGAGGCGACGCAGGACGATCTGGACGAACTCCACGGCTCGTCATAATCACAACAAAGCACACGCGTTTCAGTGCCCGCCGCCGTGGGAATCACCACCGCCGCCGCCGCCGCTGGGCTTGTCGTGCCCTTCGTCCTTCGCACCTTCCGAGGCGTGTTTCTCTTCCACCGGCTCAGCGTGCTTCGGCGGCTCGATCGTCGGCTTGCCATCAGGCCCCACCAGCATGGGCTGCTCACCCTTGGGCGGGCCATACCCCGGCGGGCTCTTCAGCAGCACCACGCCCCACACCACCGCCGCGTTGAAGAGCGTCACCAGCGCCGCCCACGCGATGGTGTGCCGGGCCTGGGTCGACATCGCCCCCAGCTTGATCGCCAGCGGCTCAAAGATCCCCGAGAACGCGACAAACCCCGCGTACGCCGCGTCCTTGATCCGCTTCGAAACCGCGACCTTCGGCGTCGCATCAGCCGCCACCACGCCCGCCGGCGCGGGCTCACTCTTCGCCGCCGCCGCCGCAGGCGCTGCCGACGCGGGCTTCTTCTCCGCCTCGGGCGCAGGCGCGGGCTTCACCGCCGCCACCGCCGCCGGCGCCGCCGGTGCCACCGGAACAGACGCCGGTGGCTCGGGCTTCTTCACCTCTTCAACGACCGCGGCCACCACCGGTGTCGCTGGCGCTTTCGCCGCACTCTCGGCCGGTGTCGGCTCAACCGTCTCAGGCTTGGGTGCAACGCTCGGCAACGCGTCTTCCAGTGTCGCCGGGTCGGCGAACTCGTCGTCGATGGCCTTCGCCGCCGCCGCCGCGAGCTGTTCGTCGAGCTGCTCACCCGTCTTCGCCTGCGCCAGCGCCGCGCCGACCTGTTCATCCAGCGACGAACCACCGCCCGCGCCACCCCCCACGCCACCGGCACCCGGAGCGTTCTCACCCGCGCCCGCACCAGCGGGCTGAGGCGTCGCCTCTTTGAGCATCTGCCCGACCTGCTGGTCGAGCGAGGGGCCCTTCGGCGGTTCACCGGTTGTCGCTTGCGCACTACCCATGCCGCTGTGTCCGTTCCTCCATCACCCCGCCCCACCGAACCCACCATCTCTCATCGACCCCTTCTTCCCCGCGTTTCAGCCCACCTTCACGCCCCGAACCGCCAGCGTAGGGAGCCTTCGCTTCTCGGACCCGCGCACGCCCACTCCATCCGCTGCGTTCACACTTCTCGGGCCTGTGCCGTCGATCCCTACCCTCCCCGTGCGTGAGCACGCACCGCATCCACCTCGAAGACCTCCCCCCACTCTCCACAGGTCAGTCCTTCCTCATCGAAGGCGACGAGTCCCAGCACGCCCTCCGCGTCAAACGCCTTCGGCCCGGCGAGCACGTGCTGCTCATCAACGGCCGCGGTACCGCCGCCCACGCCATCTACGAACCCAGCCCCACGCACCACCGCGACCAACTCAACCTGCGCATCCTCTCCATCGAAACCACCCCGCCGCCCGCCATACGGGTTGAAGTCTGGTCCAGCGTTCCCAAGGGCGACGCGCTGGCGCAGATGATCGACCAGCTCGCCCAAGTCGGGGCGTGGTCGTGGCGTCCGCTCATCTGCGCCCGCTCCGTGACCGACCCGGCTTCCCTGCGCCTCGACCGCCTGAGCCGCATCAGCCGCGAGGCCTCGAAGCAATCCGGGCGCGTGTGGGATCTGACCATCGGCGCGCCGGTGAAGGCCAGCGCCGTGCGCGCAGCGACGCCCGCACCGGAAACACTTTTCCTTCTGGCCGACGCGAAAGGCCAAGATTGTCCGGAAATCCGCCCCGCCTCGTATGAAAACCCCGCCGCGGTGATCCTCATCGGGCCCGAGGGGGGCTTTACCGACGAGGAGATGGACCATTTCGTGCGCACGGACGGTGCCCGGGCCCTGTGGTTGGGGCCGCACATCCTGCGTCTGGAGACCGCCGCGGTGGTGGCCTGCTCGATCGTTCTTTCCCGCGCCCGTTCGCACGTCGGGTAAACCCCGGGGTCATGTTCGTTGATCCTTCCGCGCTCGCTTCTGCCGCCGAAAGACCCTCACGCCGGTATGCTCCTGATCGAACGCTTCATCAACCACGTCACCCGATCTTCCGAGTGAACCCATGATCACCAGCACGCCCAGCACCCGCCGCCCGTTCTTCACCTCGCTCTGCGCCGGCCTGACGCTCACGCTTTCCCTCGCCCAGAGCGCCCTGGCTATCGACGCCGCCCGGAAGGAACAGGGCGAGAAGATGGCTCAGAAGGCCATCGAGTTCCTCCGCACCCGCCAAGACCCCGCCACCGGCGGCTGGTCCGTCCCCCAAGGCCCCGAGGCCAAGGGCCGCCCCCAACTCCCCGCCATCAGCTCACTCGTGCTCAACGGCATGCTCATGCAGCCGGGCATCTCCGCCGCCACCGACAACACCGTCTCCAAAGGCGTCAAGTACGTCCTGAGCTTCCGTCAGCCCGACGGCGGGATCTACGACGGGATCCTCCCCTCGTACAACACCGCCATCAGCCTCTCCATGCTCGCCCGCGTCGACACACCCGAGGCCAAGGCCGCCATCGCCCCGGCGCAGCAGTTCCTCCGCGATACCCAGTGGGGCGCACCTCTCCCGCCCAACACCACCGTCCCCGGCGGCAAAGAAGCCCCCAAGCCCGTCACCAAAGACGACCCGGGCTTCGGCGGGTGGGGCTACGGCAACCGCGGCCGCCCCGACATGTCCAACACCGCCTTCGCCCTGCAAGGCCTCCACGACTCGGGCGTCGCCAGCGACGACCCCGCCTTTGAGCGCGCCCTGATCTTCCTCCAGCGCTTGCAGATGGACGGGAAGGTCAACGACCAGGAATACGCCAAAGGCTCGAAGCAGGGCGGCTTCGTCTACGCGCCGGGCGAAACCGCCCAGACCATGGGCCAGGGCAACTCGTGGGCGGGCATGATCGAGGAATCACTCGACGACGGCACGCGCGTCTCGCGCCTGCGCTGCTACGGCAGCGTCACGTACAGCGGGTTCAAGAGCTACATCTACGCGGGCCTGACCAAGGACGATCCGCGCGTGCAGACCGCGAAGAAGTGGCTGATCAACCACTACAACCCGGTTGAGAACCCCGCGATGGGAACCAACGGGTACTACTACTACGTGCTGGTGATGAGCCGCTCGCTCGACGCGCTGAACACCGCGGAGCTGAAGGTCGAAGGCCTGGAACCGCTGCGGGTGGGCGTGCTGCTGAGCAAGCTGCCGCGGGGCGCAACCGAGGCGCAGATCCGCGAGCTGGTCAAGGAGGCGGGGACTGTCCGGGCCGTGGTGATGCACACCGACACGGGAGGCGGACGCTCGGCGGTGGTCTACATGAGCAAAGACGAAGAAGCCGAGAAGGCCGAGTCGAAGCTCAAGAGCGCGAAGCTCGAAGGCGTGCCGCTGATCGTCAGCCGATTGGCCCCGGGTGTTGATTCGCCGGGCGTGCGCGACTGGCAGAACGACCTGATCGACGCGCTCGCGGCTTTGCAGAACGAAGACGGCTCGTTCAAGGCCATCGACGAACGCTGGATGGAAAACAACCCGGACCTGGCCACCGCGTACGCGCTGCTGGCGATCCAGCACGCGATCCGTGACGAAACGAAGAAGTAAAGATGTTCACCACGGAGTCACGGAGAGCACGGAGACGAGACGAGCAGAAGAAGTGAAACGCGAATCCGAAGGTGAGGGGCTTCGATGAGGCGGGCACAGGTTTCGAAGTTGGTTCGGCTGGGTGCTGTGGTGGCGATGGTGCTTGCGCCGACGTTTGGCGCAGGCCGCACGTTCGCACAGGTTCCCGCGGCGGGCGGTGAGTCTTCACTCCCCGAGCTGAAACCCCGCGAGTCGGGGGCACTCTCGGCGGCCAAGCCGATGACCGTTTACCGGGCCGTGTGTCAGCGGGCGAAAGCGCTGGATCAGGAAGGCTCCACCGCGGGTGATCCGATCCGCTATCAGGTGCGTTTGCCCGAGGGGTTTCAGGCTTCGAAGCCCGCGACGCTCGTGGTCGTGCTGCACCCGCAGGGCAAGACGGTGGATTGGACCTTTGCCACGTACGAAGCGAAGAGCTTCCGCACGGGCGACGTGGTGATCGCGATGGAGAGCACGACGATCACCGACGAGGGCGAGCGCGTCTTCGCCCCGCGGACGCAGGACGCGGTGCCGATGCGTGACGCGCTGCTGGATTTTTCGCGCGCGTACCCGACCGCGAAGATCATCCTGATCGGGCACGAGGATGCCGGTCGTTTCGCACTGGCCTTCGCGGCGGGTTTCCCAAGGCTGATCGACGGCGTGGTGGCGGTGCGCAGCGGGATGCTCGACCGCACGCCCACACGCGGCGGCATCTCGGGCCTGCCGGTGGTCTTTGTCCACAGCCCGAAGGACGCGGGCGTGGCGTACGTCATGTCGGTGGACGCGCGCGACGCCTTCCGCAAAGACGAACATCCCACGGCCACACTGCGCCGCGGATCGACAACCGATGTGAAGAACGTCGGCGAAGCCGCGGGCGTGAGCGACGCGGTTGAGTACATTTTGGGGATCACCGCACGCACGCCGGGCGAGGCGCTCGCGGCGGTTGAGCGCCTGCTGCGCCCGCGCACGCTCGATGAGTTGAACGCGGGGGAGAGCGGCATTCCCTTCGGCATGGCGCGCGAGATCCTGCGGCGCTTCGAGGCGGAGAAGCCCAAAGAGGCGGAGAAGGTGGAGCCGGAGAAGCGTGAGGACGGGATGATCCCGCCGCCGAAGTTCGATGTGACGCGGAAGTTCAAGGACCTTTCGGAGGAGGACCGCAAGCGGGCGTTCGATCTGTCGGTGAAGATCGAGCAGCACGCGCAGCTTCACGCGCGGATGCTGCGGTCGGCGGTGAAAGACAGCGGCGGGATCACGCTCGGGACCTCGAGCACGTGGATCGGGCACGTCAGCGCCCTGCGCGAGGATTTTCGCGGGGTGGAGTCGATCGAAGAGCTGATCGAAGAGCTCGGCATCGATGCGCAGTATGAAGCCGCACGCGACTCGGGCGATGTCATCCGCTCGGCGTTTGCGGAAGAGAAGCCCCCGGAGCAGGTCTTTCGGGCGGTGGTGGAGCAGTTGCCCAGCGCGCTGCTCGACGACGCGCTGCCGGCGGGGATGGAGAAGGCCATGACCGATTGGGCGAAGGAGGGCGAGAAGGCCGGCCTCGACGCGGAGCTGTTGAAGGGGTACGAAGCGGTGAAGGTGTATTTCGATTGTCGGCGTGCGGGGCTGAAGGCGTACAACGAACTGCTGGCGGGCTGGAAGCTGGAGCGGTGATGGCGCGGGCGCGTGGGGAAGGCTGAAGGGGGCGGCAGGAGGGGGGGCGCTACGATGGGTGCTGTGGAGACCGAACGGTTCGTCAAGATCGCGAAGGCGCTGTCGGAGGAAACCCGGCTGGAGATGTTGCGCGCGATCGCTTCGACGAAGGAGCTGACGTGCTCGTGCCTGTGCGAGCGATTCCCGCTGAGCCAGCCGACGATCTCGCACCACTTGAAGATTCTGCAAAGCGCGGGGCTGATCACGGTGGAGAAGCAGGGACTTTTCCACCGGTTGCGCGTGAACGAGGAGGCGTTGAAGGGTTTTTCGATGCAGGTGCCGGGGGTTGCGCGGGGCAAGCGGGCGCGGGCCTCGGCGGGCTCGTCATCGACGGGGACGGGGAAGTCGTTTCCCCGTGCCGCGAAAGCACGGAGCGGCCGCAGTGGGGAACGCACGGGCACGAGAAGAGTCTGAGCGAGCAGACTGAGCGAACGGGCAAGTTCCCGTGCTTCGTTTGACGGTTCGCGTTTCGATTGGAGACGGACACGCAACGCGGGCGGTGTGTTGTTCACAGAGTGGCCCGACTGAGCCGTGCTGGCGAGGGCGGTGGGACGATCAAGCAGGATGTTCGGCGGGGGTTGATGTATCGATGTTCGTCGATATACTCATCGGCAGAGCACCGGCGCTCTCGAACGGAGGCAGTGGACAATGAGCATCATCACGGCGATGGCGGCCAGCGAGGCGAAGGGGCAGCTGAAGCCTGTGAAGATGGACCTCGGCCCGCTGGGGGACGATCAGGTCGAGATCGCGGTGGACTACTGCGGGATCTGCCACAGCGATCTGTCGATGCTCAACAACGACTGGGGGATGAGCGCGTTTCCGCTGGTGCCGGGGCATGAGGCGGCGGGGCGGATTGTGGCGGTGGGGAAGAACGTCAAGGCGCGGAGCGTCGGGCAGAGCGTGGGGCTGGGGTGGTTCAGCCAGAGCTGCATGAGCTGTTCGTCGTGCATGGGCGGGGATCACAATCTCTGCGGCACGGCGGAGCAGACGATTGTCGGGCGGATCGGCGCGTTCGCGACGAGGGTGCGGGCGCACTGGGCGTGGGCGACGCCGCTGGTTGAGGGATTGGACCCGGCGAAGGTCGGGCCGATGTTCTGCGGGGGGATCACGGTGTTCAATCCGATCGTGCAGTTCGGGGTGAAGCCGACGCACCGCGTGGGGGTGGTGGGGATCGGCGGGCTGGGGCACATGGCGCTGCAGTTCCTGAACAAGTTGGGGTGCGAGGTCACGGCGTTTACCAGCTCGGAAGGCAAGGCGCGCGAGGCGAAGCAGCTCGGGGGCGCACAAGACGGTGAACAGCCGGAGCGACGCGGAGCTGGCGAAGATCAAGAGTTCGCTGGACTTCATTCTGGTGACGGTGAACGCGAGCATGAACTGGCAGGCGTATATCGATGCGCTGGCTCCCAAGGGGCGGCTGCACGTGGTGGGCGCGGTTTTGGAGCCGATCCCGGTGGCGGCGTTCCCGATGATTGTGGGTCAGAAGTCGCTGTCGGGCTCGCCTTTGGGCAGCCCGGCGTCGACGGCGACGATGCTGGAGTTCGCCGCGAGACACAAGGTGGAGCCGATCGTTGAGCAGTTCCCGATGAGCAAGGCGAACGAGGCGATTCAGCGGCTGGAATCGGGGGAAGCGCGGTATCGGATTGTTTTGTAGAATGATCTGGGATGAGGGGGGTGGGGAAGGGATCGAGGGATCGAGGGATCGAGGGAACAAGGGAACAAGGGATCAAGGGATCGGGGGATCGGGGGATCGGGGGATCGGGGGATCGTGGGATTGGGTTGGAGAACGCGGTTGGTATTGGAGTGAGTACCTATGGCGGGCAATCGTGGTGTGCATGCGGGCAAGGTGGCGTTGATTACCGGCGGGAACAAGGGCATCGGGCTGGAGACGGCCCGGCAGCTTGCGAGCGTGGGTGTGCTGCCGATCATCGGGTCGCGGGACCTGCAGCGCGGCTTGGCGGCGGTGAAGATCCTCGGCGATGACGGCTTCGACGCGCGGGCGGTGCAGTTGGATGTGACGAGCGAGGCGAGCATCGCGCAGGCGGCGACGCAGATCGGGCGCGAGTTCGGGAAGCTGGACATCCTGGTGAACAACGCCGGGGTGTTGCTGTATGGCGAGGACTCGACGACCGAGAAGACCAGCCAGGCGACGCTGCGCGGGGTCTTTGACACGAACTTCTTCGGCATGGTCGCGGTGACGAAGGCGGTCTTGGGTCTGCTGAAGGCGGCGCCGACGGGGCGGGTGGTGAACCTCACGAGCATTTTGGGCTCGATGAGCGAGCACAAGGACCCGTCGTCGGCGATCTATGGGTATCTGATCCTGGGCTACAACACCAGCAAGGCGGCGGTGAACATGTTCACCGTGCAGCTTGCGCATGAGCTGCGTGAGACGAAGATCAAGGTGAACGCGGCGCACCCGGGGTGGGTGAAGACGGACATGGGCGGCGCGGGGGCGGACCTGGAAGTGCCGGAGGGCGCGAAGACGGGCGTGCAGTTGGCGTTGCTGCCGGAGACGGGGCCGACGGGCGGGTTCTTCCATATGGGTGTGCACATGCGGTGGTGATCGTGACGGAAGTGGTCAAGTGGCTGAGTGGCGGAGTGAGGCGGTTTGGATGACTGTGCCACTTTGCTACTTCGGCACTTCGGCACTTTGCCACATCTTGTTCGCTATGATCGCTGACCCACCTCGGGCGTCGGAGTTGCTGGTCTGAACCGAGGGCACATTCATGGCACGTTCGTGGTTGATCACAGGTTGTTCGAGCGGGTTTGGGTATGAGCTGGCGAAGGCCGCGGGCGCGCGGGGCGGGCGCGTGGTGGCGACGGCGCGTCGCGTGGCGGATTTGGATGCGCTCGTTGAGGCGTCGGGGGGCGCGGTGACGGCGGTGGCGCTCGATGTTGCGGATCTGGACAGCATCCCGGCGACGGTGAAACGTGCGGCGGAGATGCTGGGCGGGCGGATCGACGTGCTGGTGAACAACGCCGGGATGGGCGTGCTGGCGTCGGTTGAGGACACCACGCGTGAGCTGAGCGAGGCGTGCGTGAAGGTGAACTTCACCGGGCCATTGGAGGTTCTGCGCGCGGTGCTGAGTGTGATGCGCACTTCGGCGCCCGATGAGCAGGGGCGGCGCGGGTGGGTGGTGCAGATGTCGGCGGCGGCGGCGATTGCCAACTACGCGGGGTTCGGGGTTTATGGCGCGAGCAAGGCCGCGATGGAGATGGTGTGCGAGTCGGCGGCGGCGGAGCTTTCGGCCTTGGGCGTGCGGTTCACCATCGTGCAGCCCGGGCCATTCCGCACGCAGTTTATTGGCAAGTCGGTGACGTTTGGGGCGGCGATGACGCCGGAGTATCAGGCGACGGTGGGGAAGTTTGGGGCGCTTTTGCGCGGGATGAATGGCAAACAGCCCGGCGACCCGGCGAAGGCGGCGGAGCTGATCGTGTCGATCGCGGAGGGGGATCACGGGGCCGAGCCGCCGATGCGATTGGTGCTGGGCAAGTACGCGATGGGGAAGGTGAAGAAGATGCTCGCGGCCCGCTCGGCGGAACTCGACGCGTGGGCGGAGCGGGCGGCGGCGACGGAGTTCTCGGCCAAGGTGTGAGGCATCTGGTGATCCGAACACCACGGAGCGGTCGCATCATCAAAACCTCGGCGGCGTTCACGCGACGGACAGACTGATCAACCGAGCAGGCACAGGAGACACGAAGATGTTCGAACAGACTTTCAACGGGCGGACGGATGCACATGCGGGCGGGGTTTCACGCCGACAGGCGATGATGGCGGCGGGCATGGGCGTGGCGGCGGTGGCGCTGACGGGCTCGGCCGCCGGCGCGATGGGTTCGCGGCGCGAAATGAAGGACGACGCGAAGGGCGGAGCGCCCGGCGCTGAGGCCAGCGAGGCGCTCGCTCAGGGCGTGGGGTTTTATCGGGCCCGGATCGGGTCGATCCCCGCGACGATTGTCAGCGACGGGTTCTCGGCGATCGCGCCGGTGCAGCCGCTGTTTGCGCCGGAGGGGAAGGCGGAGGAAGTCGGCGCGGTTTTGCGAGAGAACTTCCTACCCGAGGATCGCGTGGACATCGATTTCAACACCGTGCTGCTGCGCGTCGGCGGCGAGGTGATCCTGGTGGATACGGGCTCGGGGATTTCGCAGGAGGCGACGATCGGGCGGCTGATGGGGAACCTGATGGCGGCGGGTGTGAAGCCGGCGCAGGTGACGGGGATCATCATCACGCACGCGCACCGGGACCATCTCTTCGGCGCGGTGCAGCCGGACGGGCGGGCGAGCTTTCCGAACGCGAAGGTCTTCCTCTCGAAGACGGAGCACGATTTCTGGATGTCGCCGAACCCGGATCTGAGCGGGCTGGGTGTGCCCGAGGAATGGAAGAAGGCGTGGGTGAGCGGAACGCAGTCGGTGCTGGGCTCGCTGAAGGGGAGCTTGCAGCTTGTGTCGCCGGGGGACAAGATCGTTGAAGGGATCGAACTGGTGGGCACGCCGGGGCATACGCCCGGGCATATGTCGCTGGTGGTCTCGTCGGGGAAGGACCGCGTGATGATCATCGGCGACCTGGCGCACAACCATGTGCTGATGTTCGCGAAGCCCGAGTGGACGGTGGCCTTTGACGCGGACAAGAAGCAGGCGATCGAATCGCGGAAGAAGATGTTCGACCGGGCGGCGGCGGATCGGCTGCGGGTGCTGGCGTACCACATGCCCTTCCCGGGTGTGGGGCACATCAGCAGGCAAGGGGGCGGGTATCGCTGGAACATGCAACCTTGGTCGTGGACTGCTTGAGGAAAGCAGCAAAGGGCAAAGCAGCAAAGTGGCTGAGTGGCTCAGTGAGAGGAAAACAAAACCGCCCTTGGGCGCGTGAGCGCCGAAGGGCGGTTGGTTCATCTCGCGTGCTTGGGGAAGCGCGGCGTGGGCCGCACCCAACCCTTTGCATGCCGGGGGCCCGGTTGGTCAGCCGCGGAGCGTGCGGGGGGGAAACGTGCTCCGGACTGTTGCCACCACTGGGCCTGCAGTGCTGTCCGTCGGAGTGTCGCCCCGGACGGCGCTGCGGCGTGCGCGTGCGAACGTGACTCGCGGGGAGCCCGGCCGTCCCAGGTCGGAGCCCACCGCGGTGATTTGTTCCCCCACCCTCACTCCCCCCCACTGCCCCATCCACCCTGAGGCCGCGGGTTTGCGCGTGGGTGCGTTGGTTACGGGTCGGGCGTGTCGCCCGCGGCGCAGCGTTTGGCTTCGTCGCAGGCGTGCATGACGGCGGCGGCGCCGTCCATGGGGTAGTGCGTACTGAGGGCCTCGGCGAGCTTGTCCTTGTCGGTCAGGACGAAGTAGCACCCGGTGCCGAAGTGCTGATACGCGAAGCGCACGGCGCGGGGCAGGTGTTCGCGGCAGGTGCAGATGAGCAGTTCGCTGCCGTCCATTCGCAGGGGCAAGAGTCGGAACTGCCAGGCTTGCCTGCGGGTGAGCTGCATGAGGACGGTGGGATCGACGCGCTCGGTGCGCGGGTCGACGTGGGCGGTGACGGATTCGTACTGCTCGGCCCACGCGTCCTCAAGGGCCTTGGGCGGGACGCAGAACATGACCTCGGCGAGCTCGCCGAAGGGGCGGTGGCAGCGGGTTTGTTCGTCGAGGACGCGCTGGCACTGGGTCTGGGTGAGCACGCCGCGTTTGACGAGGATCTCGCCGATCTTTTTGTGCGAGCGCGACGGCTGAGCGGAGCCCGGACCAGCCGCGGTGAAGCCGCGGCCGTTGGTGCCGCTGCTGTTGTGCGGGTTGTCGATGTTGTTGTGGTTGCTGTTGAAGGTGGGCATGTCGTGGTTCCGGTGCTTCGTGCGGTCGGCCCGACCGGGCCTTTTGAACTGGTCGGGCGTGAAACGTGTGCCCAATGAAGATCGTCAGCGTGGGGCGTGGGCGTGATGACATTGGGTGTTCCGGGCGTCGGGGGCGGTTTGACTGATTGGAGAAGGCGCACGCGATGCCGCACGCGGCAGCGTCGGCAGAGTCCGCCGGTGAATCGGGGCGATTTTGCTTGCATGGTTTGCGGGGCAATTGGAAGCGGAAGAGCGCGGTGGGAGCGGGTCCGGGAAGATCGGCGGCGGCGGGGTGTGAAGTGGCGGCGAGGGGTGAACGGAGGCCGGACGGGGCGTGCTGCGGAGCGGTGCGAGAAAGAAGGAACTCGCGCCGCGTGCCTGATGGACGCGGAGATTCTCAACTTCGGCGTGTTCTTCGGACGGTGCGGGGAACGTCCGAAGAACCGGCGAACGCAGGGGCGAGAACGCTCGGCGTCGCTTCCGACGTGGTCCGCGCGTGGGTTATCATGCGGGCATGACCGAGCCGAAGTTGAATGTTGCTGCCGGAGGCTCAAGCCAGGGGGGGACGGTGGCAGGGGCGGGGGCGGGGGCGGTTTTGCCATTGGGCACGATGAAACTCGATGAGTTGCTCGGTGCGCTGTCGGCGAAGACGCCCGCGCCGGGTGGCGGGGCGGTGGTGCCGGCGGTCGGCGCGATTGCGTGCGCGCTGGCGGGGATGGTGGTGAGCTATTCGATCGGCAAGAAGGATCTCGCGGGGCATCAGGCGGAGTTGCTCTCGGCGCAGCAGCGGCTGGTGCGCGGGCGCGAGCTGCTGCTGAAACTCGCCGACGAAGACGCGGCGGCGTATGCGCTGGTCAACGCGTTGCAGAAGCTGGCGATGGACGATGCGCGGCGGGTGCGGGAGTATCCGGCCGCGGCGGAGGCGTGCGCGGGTGTGCCGCGGTTTGTGCTGGCGGCGTGCGTGGATCTGCTGGACCTGTGCGTGGGGCTTTCGGGGATCAGCAACAAGCACCTGAAGAGCGATCTGGATATCGCGTGCGTGCTGCTGGAGGCGTGCTGCCGGTGCGGGGTGGTGAACGTGAAGGTGAACCTGCCGCTGATCGAGGATGAAGATTCGCGGCGGCGTGTAACTGATGAGTGTGAGGCGATGATCGAGCGGGCGGCGGGGCTGCTTTCGCGCGGTTTGGCGTGAAGCTGTTTCTTTGAGCGAAGGACCGTTGTGATGAGCGAGGAAGCAACACAGGACGGTGCGGCGAAGATGCCGGCGGAGTGGTTCGCGCGCGGCGACGGGCCCGAGGGCGGCGAGGGGCTGCGGTTTGCGTGCACGATGTGCGGGAACTGCTGCTCGGGCCCGCCGGGGTTTGTGCTGGTCAGTGAGGAGGAGATCGCGGCGCTGAGCAAGCGTCTGGGGATCTCGGCAAACAAGTTCCGCAACGAGTACACGCACGTGATGAGCGAGGGGCGCTCGCTGAACGAGCGCGTCACCGAGCACGGGAATGACTGTGTGTTTCTTGATCGGGAGAAGATCCCGGGCAAGGCGGTGTGCGGGGTGTACGAGGACAGGCCCAAGCAGTGCAGGACGTGGCCGTTCTGGCCGAGTTTGCTGCGGTCGCGGGCGACGTGGGACCGTGCGAAGAAGGTCTGCCCCGGGATCGACAAGGGCCCGCTGACGAAGGTGCAGCAGGTGCGGGTGCTGCGGGATTCGTTCAACATCTGAAGTGAAGTGATTTGAAGTGATGTCAAGCGGGAACGGTGCGGGTGAAGGGCATGCACGAAGACGCGGAACAGTCAGAGCGGGCGGAGGCGTGGATCCGCCTTGCGGGTCAGGCGTGTGTGCGTGAGCGCCTTGAGGCGGTGTATGTGATGGCGCGCGAGGCGATCGAGGCGCGCGGGCCGGCGTGCTGGGCCTCGGGGCGGTGCTGCAACTTTGAAAAGACCGGGCATCGGCTGTACTGCACCGGGCTTGAGGCGGCGTACACGGTGGTGGGGCTGCGGGCGATGGGGCGTTCTGAGCCGAGCGAGGCGGAGATCGAGCTTGCGCGGCGTGACGGCGGCTGCCCGCTGCAGGTGGCGAACCTGTGCGGGGCGCACGAGATCAAGCCCATGGGCTGCCGGGTGTACTTCTGTGATCGACGTGCGCAGGACTGGCAGCACGAGCTGAGCGAGCGGCTGATGAACGAGATCCGGCGCGTGCACGAGGAGTTCGAGATCGAGTATGTCTACGGCGAGTGGCGGTCGCTGCTGTCGATGTTCAGCGGGCGGTGAGAACCGGCGCTTGCGGGGGCGGATTTCTGCACGGGAAATGTGCGGTGGGCGGGCGGGATGAGTTGGAGGATTGTGCCGATGGCAAGCGCCATCGACGTATGATCGTTCTCCATGCGCGACTTCTGGAAACTCGCCCGGCTGCTGCTGCTTGAGAAGAAGCTCCTCGCGCTGAGCGTGGTCTTCGCGTTTATCGGTGCCGGCGGCTTGGGTGCGGGGCTTTTGGCGCTCACGCCCGTGATCGAGACGATGGTGGGCGACCCGGCGAAGATCAGCAACCTGCCCACGATGATCTCTGGCTGGAGCGACCGCAACGGCGGGATCGTTCCCAAGTGGCTGATCGATGCGCTGCCCACGGGGCAGGTCGAGGGCGTGACGGTGATCGTCTTCGGGCTTGGGATCATCGCGATCCTGGGCGCGACGGCGAACTTTCTGCACGCGTACCTGTCGATGTCGGTGATCGGGCGGACGGTGGTGCGGATCCGCGAGCGGGTCTTCAGGCATGTGGCGCACATGCCGCTGAAGTCGATCACGGTGGGCGGGCCGAGCGACTTTGTCTCGCGGATCGTCTACGACACTGGGCAGGTGGGCGCGGGGTTCTCGGGGATTCTCAGCAAAGCGCTCTCGCAGATCCTCAAGGGGTTTTTCGCGGTGCTCGCGGCGTTGATCGTTGATTGGCGGATCACGGTGGCGGCGCTGCCTCTGGCGATCGTGACGTTCTACGTCGTTCGCGTGACGGGCAAAAAGGTTCGGCGTGCGGCGCGGGGCGGGCTTGAGGCCTTCGGCGAGCTGTACCGGACATCGGCCGAGGTCGTGCAGCACCTGCGGGTGGTGAAGACCAGCACGGCCGAGGGGGCCGAGCAGGCGCGGTTCGCGGCGATCAACCAGGAAACGTACCGACAGGACATGCGTGTGCGCACCGTGCGCTCGCTGGCGAGCCCGATCGTCGAGGTGCTGGCGCTCTTCGTGCTGGGGACGCTCACGGTTGTCGCGGCGCACCTGATCGTGCACGGCAAGCTCGACAAGGTCGATTTCCTCATCGTGCTGGGCTCGCTGGGGATCGCGGGCGCTTCGCTCAAGCCACTGACGAGCCTGCAGCACGAGCTGCAAGTCTCGGGTGCGGCGGCGGTGCGGATCATGGGCGTGCTCAACCAGCCGTTGGAAGAGCCCGAGCAGAGCACGCGCCCGGCGCTGCCACGGCACCGCGTGAGTATCGAGTTCAAGGACGTGGGCTTCTCGTACCCGGGGGCCGACGTCGCGGCCCTGCGCGAGATCAACCTCTCGATTGCGCAGGGTCAGACCGTCGCGTTTGTCGGGCCCAACGGCTGCGGCAAGACCACGCTGCTGGCGCTCATCCCGCGCCTCTTCGAGCCCGAGAGCGGCACGGTGAGCATCGACGGGGTGAACATCGCGGGCGTCTCGCTCGATTCGCTGCGACAGCAGATCGGCGTGGTGACGCAGGAAACCGTCATGTTCAAGGGCTCGCTGAAGGCGAACATCGCCTATGGGTTGGGGGCGGCGAGCGATGCGCAGATCATCGACGCGGCCCGGCGCGCACGGGCCGACGAGTTCATCCGCGCCAAGCCCGGGGCGTACGACTTTGTCCTGGGCGAGCAGGGCTCGGGGCTTTCGGGCGGGCAGCGTCAGCGGCTGGCGATCGCGCGGGCGATCCTGCGCGACCCGGCGATCCTGATCCTCGACGAAGCCACGAGCATGATCGACGCGGACAGCGAGGCGAAGATCGCCGAGGCGCTGGCGGAGTTCTCCAAAGGGCGAACGTGCCTGATCGTGGCGCACCGCCTCAGCACGGTGGTGCACGCGGACCGGATCGTGGTGATGGACCGCGGGCGCGTGGTCGATACGGGCAAGCACGAAGAGCTTTTGCAGCGCTGCGAGGTCTATCAGCTCATCGCGCGGAACCAGCTCTTCAAGCCCGCGGAGATTCGTTCGGCATCGCCGAGCCAGCCCGCGGAACCTTCGGCGAGCCTGCCCACCCCCAGCGGTGCGTGAAGGGCGTTGAAAGATGGGGGCCGATCGGGGCGAGACAGAACGGTGCGTGTGCGGGTCGCATTGTCGAAGCGGGAGCGGCATTTCGCCGATAGAGCAGCATGGATCAGCGACGAGTGGGATCGACGGATTTGACGGTGTCGGTGCTGGGCTTTGGAGCGGCCCCGGTGGGCTCGCGCGCCGGTCAGGGCGCTTCGCGGCTGGCCATCGCCCGGGCGCTGGAGGCGGGGGTGACGTACTTCGATACGGCGGACCTGTACGGCATGGGCGACAGCGAGAAGATTCTCTGCGCCATGCTCGCCTCGCGGCGCGACAAGGTCGTCATCAGCACCAAATGCGGGTACACCTATTCCAAGGGCATGAAGGCCCTCAACATCATCAAGCCGCTGATCAGGCCGATCGTCACCAAGCTCAAGCGTGCGAAGGCGGCGGCCGGGGCGGCCATGGCCTCGCAGAAGTCCCAGAACTTCACGCCCGAGTACATCCGCGCCTGCGTCGAGGGAAGCCTCTCGCGCCTGAAGACCGATCGGATCGACCTGTTCTTTCTGCACGACCCTTCGAGCGAGGTCCTCCGCGGTGGGCAGGCGCTGGGCACGCTGAGCGAGCTGAAGTCGCAGGGCAAACTGCGCCACTTCGGCGTCTCGTGCGATCACGACGTGGCACTGGAGCTCATGCGCGCAGGCCCGAAGGGCATCGCGGCGCTGCAGATCTCCGCCGGTCCGTTGGAACGGGCACCCCTCGGCGAGCTCTTGAGCCTGTGTCAGCACCACGGCGTGGGCTTCATCGCGCGTCAGCCGTTTGCCAACGGGCGTTTGGTCCGACTCGGCAGCCCCCTTCTGGCCGAGATGCAGATCCACGGGCTGAAGGCCGACGCGCACGCGGCGGCGGGGCTTGCGCTGCGGATGCTCCGCGACACGCCCGGGGTATGCTCGATCCTTCCCAGCATGATGAACCCGTCGAACCTGGAAGCCAACATCCGATCGATCAGCGCCGCGCCGCTCAGCGATGCCGAGCGCTCCGCCTTGAACGCGCTGGAGTGAACCGACGTTCACCGCGCCGATCCCGTGTGCAGAACGAACCCGCCTTGCAACCCCGAGATGAACCCACGCCATGCTTGTCAGCGCCAGTGAGCTTCCGGATCGTTCAGTGATGTTCGCACCCGTGACGGTGATCGGCGCTGGTGCCGCGGGCATCGCCATCGCGATGTCGCTTGCGCAGCGCGGCGTCGAGGTGAACCTGATCGAATCGGGGCACGAGTCGTTCGACCCGCGTGTGCAGGCTCTGGCCGACGCGGACGGTAACGACCCGGACGTTCACCCGCCCATGAGCGAGTGCACGCGCCGACAGATCGGCGGCACCTCGGCGATCTGGGGCGGGCGCGTCGTGCCGTTCGACGAGGTCGACTTCGACGAGCGCCCGCACGTGCCGAACTCTCGCTGGCCCATCGGGTTTCAGCGCGACGTGCAGCCGTATTACCGACGCGTGTGCGAGTTTCTCCTCGCCGGCGAGCCGATCTTCGACATCCGATCGATCCCCGGGATCGCCCAGCACACGCTGGTGCCGGGGCTGACCGACGCGGGCGTGACCAGCTCGACGCTGGAACGCTGGTCGGTGATCGACACGGGGAAGGTGTACGCGCAGCAACTGAAGGACTCGAGCAAGATCAGGCTGATCCACGGGCTGACCTGCACGCGGATCAACTGCGAGAAAGGTGCGCGAACGGTCTCCTCCATCACCTCTCGAGCGATCGACGGGCGCACCGTCACGCTCAAGGCCCGACGCTTCATCCTCGCCTGCGGCGGGCTCAACGCCACACGACTGCTGATGGCCTCCGACCGCAACCACCCCGGCGGCATCGGCAACCACGCCGGTCTGCTCGGTCGCTACTACATCGGGCACATCTCCGGACGATTGGCGGAGGTCCGCTTCACAACCGACCCGCGCCGAACCGTCTTCGGCTTTGATCGTGACCGCGACCGGACCTACCTCCGCCGACGCCTCGCCTTCACGCGCGAGTTCCAACGCGAGCATCAACTGCCCAACATCGTTTCCTGGCTGGTCAACCCCGAGATCAGCGACCCGGTGCACGGCAACGGCGTTCTGTCCTTCGCGTACCTGGCGCTCACCTCACCGTTCGGGAAGTACTTCGCCTCCGAGGCGATCCGAAAGGCCGCCGTCGAAGGCGAGGTGCAGGGACCGACCTCGGCGCACGTGATGAACATGCTGCGGGATCTGCCGCGGACGGCGGTCTTCATCCCGACCTTCGGGTACAAGCGTTTCCTTGCCAAGCGCAAGGTCCCCGGGTTTTTTCAGTACAGCCGGGGCAACAGCTACACGCTGCATTACTTCGGCGAGCAGATGCCCAACCCCGAGAGCCGCGTGAGGCTTTCGGACAAGGCCGACGAGCTGGGTCTGCGCCGGCTGAAGCTGGAGCCGAAGTACACCCAGCAGGATTACCAGAACGTCGTCCGCGCCCATGAACTGTGGGACGAGCACCTCAGGCGGACCGGCGTGGGCGAGCTGAAGTACGTTGTGAAGGACAAGATCGAAGCCGCCGCGGAACAGGCCGGCGACGGATTTCACCAGGTCGGCACGACGCGGATGAGCGACAACCCCGGCACCGGCGTTGTCGATGCCCACTGCCGGGTGCACGGGCTGGACGACCTCTATGTTGCCAGCAGCAGCTCGTTCGTGACGGCCGGTCAGGCGAACTCGATGTTCATGATCCTGGTGCTGGCGTTGCGGGTTGCCGACACGGTCGCGGGCGAGGTCGGCGCGGGCTGAGCGCTCAGCCCGCGGGGGCCTGGCCTGTCCCCGGGTTGGCCCGCGGAATGTTCAGCCCCTCGATGGCCACGTGCGGCGCCTGCGCCACGACGCGGCCTGTGCCGGGGTCGATCGCCAGGCGACCTTCCTTCATCAGTTGACGCTTCTCGCTGTACAGCAGCGAGATCATGTACTCGTAACTGGCCATGAGGCAGGCGAGGTGCCAGCCCGGTCCGCCGTCGAGGAAGCCGAGGCGGAAGATGTACATGTAGATGAACCGCACCAAGGGCTTGAAGGGGACGGAGGGCCAGTAATCACGCCGGAGATAGAGGCGGTACCGCGGCAGATCGCGGAAGAGCCGATGCGCACGGGCCGACCGGTCGCTCCCCAGGCGGATCTTGATCCACTCGTCGCTCTCCATGTCGGCATACCGGATGTGCTTGGCGAGGTACTCGCTGATGCTCTCGCGCCGGATGTGCAGCATCGGGTATTTCAGATAGTCCGTCCGCCCGTCGCAGACCATGTGCTCATGAACGGTGCGGTCCTCGTAGCGGCACTTGCCGCGCTTGAAGAACCGCAGGTTCCACGAGGGCAGCATCCCGCCGTGACGGATCGCTCGTCCCATCATGATCACCACGCGGTTGACGAAGTAGCCGTCGGCGGCGTTCGGGTCGCTCGCCGCCGCCTTGATCTCCAGCGCCAGCTCGGGCGTGATGCGCTCGTCCGCGTCAAGGATGAAGACCCAATCGCCCGTCAGCGGGAGGTTGTCCAGCCCCCAGTTCTTCTGGCGCGAGTAGTTCTCGAAGGTGTGCTCGACCACCGTCGCGCCCGCATCGCGGGCCATCTGCTGTGTCCCATCGGTTGAGAACGAGTCCAGCACGAAGACCGGCCCGAGCTTCAGCGCGTTCTTCACCGACTCGGCGATGTGCGACGCCTCGTTGTACGTCGGGATGATCACGTTGATGCTGGGCGGGTTGGCGGTCTCGCTGACCGGGCTCTTGACCATCAGCATCATCCCCGCCGCCGTGTCCGTCCGCGCTCGCCACTGGTGCAGCCGCTCCTTCATCTTGATGCTGATCCAGTACTCGTACATCGAGATCATCGCGGAGTAGCGCATCCCCGCGCGCCCCTCCAGCACGCCCAACCGCACCAGCGTCAGGTAGAAGAACCGGATGGCTGACCGCATCGGCATCGAATAAAACAGCCGCTTCAACGCGTTGCGACGGTCGTTCGCATCGTTCGTAAACAGCTCGCGCAGCGAAGGCCGCTCGGTCCCGGGCTTGCGCAGCTCCACGGCCTCGAACGACGAATAGCTGTTGTGCCGCTCGAACCAAGGCAGCAGCCCCTTGCTGAACGGGAAGTGGATCAGGTGCCCGTCCAGTTCGCCCGTCTGCCCGTCCACCACCGCGATCGGATTCACCAATCGCTCGTACGAGATCTTCTCGGGCTTGAAAAACCGCACGATCCACGTCGGGTAAAGCTGCGACCGCTTCAGCCACGTGCCCATGAAGTAGTCTTTCCGCCGAACCCGGTACGCGCTGAACGGCGAATCCGCCGACGCGAGCCTTTGAAGCTCCTCAGCCAAGTCCTGCGGCACACGCTCGTCCGCGTCCACGTACAGAACCCACGGGTTCTTGAACGGGATGTTCCGCACGCCCCAGTTCTGGTGCGTCGCCCAGTTGTCAAACTTCCGCTGCACCACCGTCACGTTCGGAAACTGCTTCGCGATCTCCAGCGTCCGGTCGTTCGAAAAACTGTCGTACACCACCACGTCGTTGCTGAAGGCAACCGACTTCAAGCACTCGGCGATGTTCACCTGTTCGTTCTTGGTCAGAATGAGCACAGAGAGATTCATGGTTTCTCGCGACCCCCCGGGGTAGGTGTTCTGCCCATCACGCTCACGCCCCCGACCGACGCTGATCCTTGCTCCCCCGCCTCACCCGGCCCAGCCTGCGACAGCATCCTCATCAACCCGTCGCGCAGATCCACCACCGGACGGTACCCCAGCACCGCCCGCGCCACGCCCACGTCCGCCACCGAATCACGCACGTCGCCCGGTCGATCGGGCCCCGGCCGCGCACGCGGGGTGACGCCCAGGATCTCACCCATCAGCCCCAGCAGCTCGCGCAGGCTCGTGCGGACCCCCGTCCCAATGTTGAAAATCTCCCCACGCATCGGCGCGCTCAGGTCGGACGCGAGCAGGTTCGCCCGAACCACGTTCTGCACGTGCGTGAAGTCGCGCGTCTGCCGCCCGTCGCCGTACAGCGTCAGCTCGGCCCCCGTCCGCAACGCCTCGGCAAACCGACCCACCACGGCCGCATACGGCGAACTGGAATCCTGCCCCTCGCCGAAGATGTTGAAGTACCGCAGGCTCGCCCCGCTCATCGGATAGCACGCGCAGTACGCCTTCAACAGCATCTCGCCCGCGGCTTTGCTCGCGGCATACGGCGAGCACGGCGCCGGGGCGTGCGATTCCTGCGAAGGCAAAACCGGCTGATCCCCGTACACCGCCGCCGACGATGCGAAGATCACCCGCCCAACCCCCGCCCGACGCGCCGCTTCCAACACATTCTGCGTTCCACCGATGTTGATCTTCGCGCAGCGCTCCGGATCACTCACGCTCATCGGCACGCTGACCATCGCCGCAAGGTGAAAGACCACCTCAACGCCCACCATCGCCCGCGCAAGCA
>Ga0068877_10001198_pt1 | contig 21660 bp, 19 predicted proteins | sample NOAtaG_FD_66437 | JGI IMG/M metagenome (GOLD analysis project Ga0068877, IMG submission 66437) | Freshwater lake microbial communities from Lake Erie, under a cyanobacterial bloom - NOAA_Erie_Diel6S_1000h metaG | ecosystem: Environmental > Aquatic > Freshwater > Lake | place: USA: Ohio, Lake... | reverse complement strand
CGCCACAGGCAGGATCGGCCCTGGTTCTTGTCGGCGTCGAAGCGCGTGACGCTGCACACGGCCTGGCGGCCATCAGGGCTGATGGAAGGGGCGCCCAGGCGGGCCAGGCGCCACAGCGTGGCGGCGTCGAGGGGGCGGGACTTCTTGCTCATGCGCCGGAGTGTGACCGCTGCCGCGCCCCCCGCTCCCGCCCCCGTTCGAGGGCCCTTGCTCAGCCGATGCTCTCGACCTGCCGGCTCTGCTGGTACGCCGCGCCGAAGCGGTTGGCCAGGAAGTCCGGCAGCGCCACCTGCTCCTGGCGCACGAAGCCCTGCTGCGGCAGCTTGCCTTCGCGGAACAGGTCGACCGCGGCGCAGATGCCGGCGGCGGTGGTGATCTGGATGGCGCTCAGTGGCGCGGCCTCGGAGCGGTCGGCGAAGATCTTGCGCGCGAAAACCTCCTGCACCAGCTGCCCGTCGCGCAGGCCGCTGACGGTGACGAACACCAGCACGACATCCTGCATCGTGCTCGGGATGCTCTTGCGCATGATGGCCTTCAGCGTCTCGGTGTCCTGGTTGAGCTGCAACTCCTCGAGCAGCATCTTCATCAGGTCGCGGTGGCCGGGGTAGCGCACGCTCTTGTAGTCGAGCGTCTGCACGCGGCCGGCGAGTGTTTCGCACAGCGTGCCCAGGCCGCCGCTGGTGTTGAAGGCCTCGTACTCGGTGCCGTCGAGGCTGAAGTGCTCCAGGCCCTCCAGCGGCAGCACCTCGATGTTCTTGCCGCCGCGGATGGCCTCGCAAGGGTGGCAGTACTCGTTGATGAGGCCGTCGACGCTCCAGGTGAGGTTGTATTTCAGCGAGTTGGTCGGGAAGGCCGGCAGCGCGCCGACGCGCATCTTCACGTCGACCAGCGTGTCGAAGCCCTGCGCCAGGTGGTGCGCGACGATGCCGATGAAGCCCGGCGCCAGCCCGCATTGCGGCATGAAGGCCGTCTTGGCCCCCGCCGCCAGCTGCTGGATGGCGCGCGTGGCCGCCACGTCTTCGGTGAGGTCGAAGTAGTGCACGCCGGCCTCGCGCGCCGCGGTGGCAGCGATGGTCGCCAGGTGGTACGGCAGCGCGTTGACCACGGTGTCCTGCCCGCGCAGCACGGCCAGCACCGAGGCCGCATCGGCCGTTTCCGCCACGAGCGTCTTCACGCCGGCACAGGCCGGATCGGCGCTGATCTTGGCCAGTGCCTCGGCACTGCGGTCGACCACGGTCACCGCGTAGTCGCCGCTGCCGTGCAGCAGCCGGGTGATGGTCTGGCCGATGTGGCCGGCGCCGAGCAGGGTGATGCGCATGAAATCCTCCGAGGTGAACAAGCCTGAACTGCCGGGCAGTCTAGGCAAGGCTCACGTCAGAAGAAACAGCAGAATCGTCGAAACAATGCGGCGCTACGTCGAAACGTAGCGCGATCTACGACGATGAGTCAGCTACAGCGCACCTTCGGCCTTGAGCTTCTTGCGGTACTCGCGGGCTTCCGCGCGCCGCGCCTTGGTGGCGGCGGCCTCGTAGGTTTCCACCGCTTCCTGGCGCAGCAGCACGGCTTCCTTCAGCGCTTCCTTGAAGCGCTTCTGGGTGTACGTGTTCTCGGTGCCGATGTAGACGCTCTTGCGCTGCGGCGTACCACCGAAACGCGGAATCAGCACCGCCAGGCTGCAATCGCGCAGTTCCGAACCGCGGCGTTGCCGCACGATCGGGCCCGAGATGCCCACCGGCAAGCCGCTGCGCTTGTTGACACTGGGCCCCCGCTGCAACAACGAAGGCGCGGGCAGCTCGGCGATGCGCTTGAGCAACTCGCGGGTCGCCAGGCGCAGGGACTCGGTGGCGCCGCTGCCGTCGTTGGTGTGATCGGAGTACAGCTTGGTGCCGCCGTAGCGGAGCTGCCAGCCGTGCGTGGCGCGATGATCGATGCGCTGGATGCTTTGCGGCACCTCGAACACCTGACCGCTGAAGATCGTGACTGTGCGGGTCTTCACATGGGCCCCTTTAAGAGTCTGGTTCGGGTCCCTCCCTGAACTTCGGACGCGGATGCTCTGTGGCCCCTCGCGCGGATGCAAACATGCATGGTGTGAATATGCACGTGCCGCCGACCCCGGAATGTAGTCCATGCCGCCGCGGCCACCTTGCGCGGGCTTTACCGAATGTCGCGGCGGCACCGCAACACGTGCAGGAGAAGACCGATTGGACCTTGACGAACTCGACCGCCGCCTTCTGGCCCTGCTGCAGGCCGACGCCCGCACACCGGCCGCCGAGCTGGCCCGCCGCTTGGACGTGGCCCGCACCACCGTGCTGGCCCGCCTGGCCCGGCTCGAGAAGCAGGGCGTCATCGTCGGCTACACCGTGCGCCTGGCGCGCGACGACGACGCTCGCGGTGTCGAGGCCTATGTCGGCATCAGCGTGCAGCCGCGCGCCGGCGCCGGCGTGACGGCGCGGCTGGCGACGCTGCCCGAGCTGCGCCAGCTCAGCAGCGTCAGCGGCGAGTTCGACTACCTGGCCCTGCTGCGCGCCGAGAGCACGACGCGGCTCGATGCCGTGCTCGACGAGATCGGCAGCTTCGAGGGTGTGCTCAAGACGATGACCAGCGTCGTGCTGGCCCGCCGCATCGACAGGACCTGAACTCAGCGGGCCAGTTCGGCCCGCATCGCGTCGATCACGGCCTTGTAGCTGGGCTGGCCGAAGACGGCGCTGCCGGCCACGAAGGTGTCGGCGCCGGCATCGGCCACACGGCGGATGTTGTCGACCTTGATGCCGCCATCGACCTCCAGGCGCACGTCACGGCCGCTTTGCTCGATGAGCCGACGCGCCTGCTCGCACTTGCGCAGCGTGTGGTCGATGAAGCTCTGGCCACCGAAGCCAGGGTTCACGCTCATCAGCAGCACGACGTCGATCTTGTCGAGCGTCCACTCGAGCACGTCCAGCGGCGTGGCCGGGTTGAACACCAGGCCGCACTGCTTGCCCTCGGCCTTGATGAGCTGCAGCGTGCGGTCCACGTGCGTGGTGGCGTCGGGGTGAAAGGTGACGATGTCGGCACCGGCCTTGCAGAAGGCCTGCGCGAGCGCATCCACCGGCTGCACCATCAGGTGCACGTCGATGGGCACCGTGGTGTGCTTGCGCAGCGCCTGGCAGACCATCGGCCCGAAGGTGAGATTGGGCACGTAATGGTTGTCCATCACGTCGAAGTGGATCCAGTCGGCGCCGGCCTCGACCACGGCGCGCACCTCCTCGCCCAGACGGGCGAAATCGGCGCTGAGCAGGCTGGGGGCGATGCGGTAGGTGGTCATGCCCGGCATTTTAGGAGGGGGCTCCTAGAATGACCCGCATGAGCGAGCGAGCCGAATTCACCTGCAGCGTGCGTGTGCAGTACCTGCCCGAGCAGTCGCAGGAGCCCGACGGGCCCTATGCCTTTGCCTACACCGTGACCATCCACAACACCGGCGGGGTGGCCGCGCAGCTGGTGGCCCGCCAATGGCTCGTGACCAACGCCCACGGCCGCACCGAAGAAGTCCGAGGCCTCGCCGTGGTGGGCCATCAGCCCTTGCTGAAGCCGGGCGAGCAGTTCGAATACACGAGCTGGACCCGCATCGACACGCCTCACGGCAGCATGAGCGGCACCTTCTTCTGCATGAGCGAGCAGGCACACGCCTTTGAGTCCCCCGTGGCCGAGTTCGTGCTCGTGCATCCCAATGCACTGCACTGACACGCGGCACTGACGCGCGGCCCCCACGCGCCGAGCCGACGCGCCGCCTCGATGTCCGGCTCCTGAGATCTCACCGCCCTCGTCAACGCCGCCGACCCCCAGGCCGGTCTCGCCGAACGCCACCTGTGGCTCGCGCGCCTGACCGAATGGCTGCGCCACGCGCCCACGACCGCGCTGCTGCGCACCGACGACAGCACGCCACTGCCCGCCCTGCGGCTGCGGCCGTTGCTGCGGCAACTCGACCAGCACCCCGAGCCCGCGGCCCGGGTGCGCGGGCTCGCCGACGCCTTCTGGCGCGACATCGACACGCCCTCGCGTCTTGCCGACTTCGGCCTCGGTGCGCGCCTGTCCTTCGGCAGCGAACAGCTCGCACGCGTGCAAGCGCGGCTGCTGCCCGGTACGCCGGAAACGCGCGACCTGGGCACGCTGTTCAAGCTGCTGTTGGAGGGCGCTGACGCCGCCTGGATCGCCGCGCTCGACGACGACAACGGGCAGCGCGCGCTGCTCGACCACTGCCGCCGCGCCTCGGCCAGCGTGATGCCGCAGCTCGAGAGCCAGGGCGTCTCGGTGAACATCGTCTACGACCTCGACCAGCTCGACGCGCGCTGCCAGCGCATCGAGGCCCTGCTCGATGCGCTGCTGGCGCGGCAGGTGGCCGAGCGCAGCGCCAAGACCGGCGAGCACTACATCGCACGCGATCGCGCCGAGCACCGCTGATGCTGCAGCGGGCCTATGGCGGCGGCGCCCTGATCGCGGCGACCGCCTTCGCCAGGTTCGCCATCGGCGCGCTCGGCCTGTCGGCCTTCTGGACCGGCTGGTGGAGCGGCGTCAACTGCGCGCTGAGCTTCGTCATCGTCATGCTGCTGCACTGGACGGTGGCCACCAAGCAGCCCGCGATGACGGCACCGGCCCTGGCCGCCACCCTGCCGAACCAGCGCTCGGGCCGCGAGAGCACGGCCGAAGAGATCGAAGGTTTCGACGACCGCGCCCGTGAACGCCGACGCGGCGCGCGACGTGCTCGATTCACAAACCTTGCTGGGCCCGACGCTGCTGTTCGCGGCCTTCACCGGCGTGCTGCTGTTCGCCAGCTCGCTGATCGCCGGCTGGACGGAGAACTGGTTCGTCTTCCACCGGCTCGACAGCGCCATCGCCTGGAACCCGCGTGTCGAGGCGCGGCTGGGCACCGCGCGCGCGCAGCGCTGGGCCCACTGGTGGCGCCGCCACGTCTCGGGGCTGGCGGGCAGCGTGTCGCTGGGCTTCATGCTGGGCCTGGTGCCAACGGTGGCGGGCTTCTTCGCGCTGCCGCTGGAGGTGCGGCACATCACGCTGTCGGCGGGACAGCTGGCGGCGGCGCTGGGCGCCCTGGGCTGGGACGTGCTGCGCGAGCCGGCGTTCTGGTGGTGCGTGGCGGCAATCCCGCTCATCGGCGCGCTCAATGTCGGCGTCAGTTTCCTGCTCGCCTTCCGCGTGGCGCTGCGCTCGCGCGGCGTGCGCGTGGGCGACCGCTCGCGCATCTACGCCGCGATCCGGCTGCGCCTGCGCGAGCGGCCGATGAGCTTCTTGCGGCCACCGAGGTTCGGCTCATGTGCTGCGCTTGGAGTCCTTGAACCCATTGGCGTAGGGCAGCGTCGGTTTCACCGCGGGCCGGCTTCACGCAGTCGGTCCGGAGCGGCCGTTCAACCTACACCTGCTCACCCCCCCTCCGTTCGGGCTGAGCGTGTCGAAGCCCTGTCCTCAGCATCGCCCGTCGCGGCAGGCGGTACACGGTGCGGGCGCTAGGTGTGGCGGTCGGTGCTGCGCACCGACTCCCCTGCGCTGCTCGACTTGAGGGGGCACCGCAAAACTCGCTGCGTTCGCTGGCGCGAACTCCGCTCAAACACTTGCGGTGAGTCAGTCCACGATGCGCGCTGCGCGCGCCCCCCTCAAGCCTGCGCTGCTCGGCGCCCCACATAGCGCCCGCACCGTGCACCGCCTGCCGCTCATCCACCACCGTGGTCTTTGGTCCGAGAGCCAACCCCGGTTGTTGCGAAGGGCTGTGCGGGTGGGGGCTGCGGCGTGATCTTGAAGCGCCGAGCAGCGCAGTCTTGAGGGCGGCGCGCGCAGCGCGCATCAAAGACTGACTCACGGCAACTGTTCGAGCGTAGCGGGCGCAGCCCGCGTAGCGAGTTTTGCCGTGCGCCCTCAAGACGAGCAGCGCAGGGCAGTCGGCCCGCAGGGCCGACCGCTTCAACTCACGCCGCAGCCTCCGCCCGCACAGCCCTTTGCTCGCGCGGTGCGTCGAGTGGGAGCGGTGGTGCGCCACCAGGCTTCGACAGGCTCAGCCCGAACGGAGGGGGTGGGGCGACCGGCTGCAGAAGGCCGTGGACGATCCTTCGACTTGCCGATCGACAGCAGACACCCAGGTTCGCCGATGACCCGACTCACGTCGCCAGAAAGGTCCACAACGGAACGGCGCGTCACGCTAAGGCTTCGCCCCCGGCTCGTCGTCATCGTCACGCCGCTTGCGGCCCGAGAACATCGTCCACCAGACGGCAAACAGCAGCAGGGCCAGCGCGGCCATCGCTTCAAGGATCAACAGCCACATCGAGGCGACACGTCCGCATCAGGGCCCGCGCTTCTGCGCGAGCAGGTTGAGCACCAAGCCGCCGATCACGAGTGCGGCGGCGCCAAGTTTCCAGGCGGGCAGCGGCTCGGCCAGCCACCACGCCGCGCTGGCCATGCCGAACACCGGCACGCCCAGTGCCATCGGTGCGATGGTGCCGGCCGGGTGGCGCGCCAGCAACCAACCCCAGGCAGCGTAGCCGAACAGCGTGTTCCCCACCGCCTGCCAGGCCACCGCCGCCCAGGTGGCGGCATCGGCCGCGGCGAACGCGCCACCGATGCGCGCCGGCCCTTCGGCCAGCAGGGTGAGCAGGGCCAGCGGCGGCAGCGCAAAGGCGCTCGACCACACCACCACGCCGAGCATCGGCACCCGGCCCATGCGCCGCGCCACCTGGTTGCCGCCGGCCCACGACAGCGCAGCCAGCAACACGAGGCCGAGACCGAGCGCCGAGACGTCGCCGCCGGTGTTGACGCCGATGAGGACGACGCCCAGCACGGCCAGCGCCAGCGCCACGACCTGCACCGGCCGCAAGCGCTCGCCGTCGGCCCACATCGCCAGGCCGATGGTGAAGAACACCTGGGTCTGGATCACCAGCGAGGCCATCCCCGGAGCGATGTGGCCGTCGATGGCCAGGTACAGCAGCCCGAACTGCCCGGCGCCGATCAGCCCGCCATAGGCCGCCAGCAGCGGCCAGCGCACCGCTGGTCGCGGCACGAACAGCAGCGCCGGCACCAGCGCGATGGCAAAGCGCAGAAAGCCCAGCAGGAACGGCGGCATCACCGCCAGCGCCCACTTGATGACGACGAAGTTGCTGCCCCACACCGCCACCACCGCCAGCGCCAGCAGCAGGTGGCCTGCGGGCAGCCGCGCCGAGGGCATCAGCTGGCCACGACCACGCGGCCGGAACCCTGCGCCTTGGCGTCGGCCAGCGCCGCCGTGGCGCGCTCGAGCGTGCGCTCCAGCGATTCACCCGCGATGTGCTCGGCCATGCCCGCCGAGAGGGTGACGTGCACCGCCGCCGCGCCGTGCAGGATGCGCAGCGCCGCCAGCCGCTGCTGCAGACGCTCCAGGCCACCGCGGGCCAGCGCGGCCCGCGTGTCGCTCATCATCAGCAGGAACTCCTCGCCGCCCCAGCGCGCCAGCACGTCGGACACGCGCACCTGGCGCTGCGCCTCCTGGGCCAGCGCCGAAAGCACGGCGTCGCCCACTGCGTAGCCGTGGGCCTCGTTGATGGGCTTGAAGCGGTCGACGTCGAGCAGCGCCAGGCAGAAGCTCTGGCCACTGCGCACGCAGCGCTGGTGCTCCTGCGACATCAGCGTCAGCATGTGGCGCTTGTTGATGAGGCCGGTGAGCTCGTCGCGGGTCACGTTCTCGCGCAGCCGGGCCAGCGCCTGGGCGAGCTCGACACGCTGCTGGCGCGCGCGCATGCGCATGCGAGAGAGCCGCCCCGCCAGCAGCGACACCGCCGGCAGCATCGTCGCCACCAGCAGGAAGTGGCCGACCTCGATGATCAGCGGGTACTGCCGCGGCTGTGTCATCGTCATGAAGGCCATGGCCGTGCCCAGCAGCAGCACGGCGTAGACGCTCAGCCAGCGCATCTGCCGTGGCGAGACCACGAACATGCCGAACATCAGCACCACCATCACCACCGGGAACACCGCGCCGCGCCCGGCCCCGAGCAGCGTGTAGGCCCCGGCACTGCAGGCCAGCGCAAACAGGATCTGCGGCACCGTCAGCGAAGGCTCCGACCAGCGGCGCGACACCCCGCTGCGGATGAGCGCGAAGAACACCAGCATGCCCACGAGGGTGAACGCCGACCAGGCCATCACGGGCACCAGGGCCGCCACGCCGACGGCGACGAAGTAGTGCATCGCCGCCACGCCGGCGGCCATCAGCAGCATCGCCAGGCCGGCTTGCGCCAGGCGCACGCGCTGCACCGGGTCGGTGGTCAGGAGGACGTCGAGGAGCCGGTTCATGGCGGTCGGCGAGCGTAGCACCGCGGGCTCGGTGTCCTCGGGCAGCGGCCGCGGCGCCGGCATCAGCGCGGCCTCGCCAGATGCGCCAGCGGCAACGCGCCACCGGTCTTGACCTCGCCGAGGCTGAAGCTGGTGTGCAGGTCCTTCACGTTGGGCAGCTTGAAGAGCACGTCCAGCGCCAGCCGCGAGAAGGCATCCAGGTCGGTGGCCACGACGTGCAGCTCGAAGGTGCCGGTGCCGCTGATGTAGTGACAGGCCAGCACCTCGGGGCGGGCGCGGATGGCTTCTTCGAGCGCGCGCGTGCTGGCACTGTTGTTGCGCTCGCAGTCCAGGCGCACGAAGGCCAGCACGCCGAGACCGACCTTTCGGCGATCGAGTTCAGCCCGGTAGCCGGTGATGTAGCCCTGGTCCTCGAGCCACTTCACGCGGCGCCAGGTGGGCGCGGCACTCAGGCCGATGCGCGTGGCGAGCTCGGCGTTGCTCAGGCGCGCGTCGGCCTGCAGCTGGGCCAGGATGGCGAGGTCGTAGCGGTCGAGCGTGCCGGGGGGTTCGGGGCTCTCGCCCGCAGCAACGGTCGCCCCCGCTGCAGCACGGGTTACCCCCGATTTCGGGCCCTTGGGCGTCATTGCTTGCTTGTGGGGCATGCGGGAGCATAAAGCTTGCGCAAGGCCCCGCCTGCAGCGCCGAAAACGAAAGGACATGCGCGCGCGATGTGCCTACACTGCCGCGCAGCCCGGCGTGCCCGAGTCCGGGCCTGGAGCCGTGAGCATGAACGCCCCCCTGCCCGAGCACGTCCGCAAGGCCCTCGAAGCCGCCACGCTGGACGACAAGTACAGCCTGGCCAGCGGCCGTGCCTTCATGAGCGGCGTGCAGGCGCTCGTGCGGCTGCCGATGCTGCAGCGCCAGCGCGACGTGCTCGCCGGCCTGAACACCGCCGGCTTCGTGAGCGGGTACCGTGGAAGCCCCCTAGGGGGCTATGACCAGGCGCTGGTGGCCGCGAAGAAGCACCTCGCCCAGCACCACGTCGTCTTCCAGCCCGGCGTGAACGAGGAACTCGGCGCCACCGCCGTGTGGGGCACGCAGCAGCTCGACCTGTACCCGCAGCAGAACAAGTACGACGGCGTCTTCGGCATCTGGTACGGCAAGGGCCCGGGCGTGGACCGCTGCTCCGATGTGTTCAAGCACGCCAACATGGCCGGCACGTCCCGGCACGGCGGCGTCATCGCGATTGCCGGTGACGACCACGTCAGCAAGAGCAGCACCGCGCCACACCAGAGCGACCACATCTTCAAGGCCTGCGGGTTGCCGGTGTTCTTTCCGAGCAGCGTGCAGGACATCCTCGACATGGGGCTGCACGCCTTCGCGATGAGCCGCTTCTCGGGCGTGTGGAGCGGCATGAAGACGATCCAGGAGGTGGTGGAGAGCAGCGCCAGCGTCATCGTCGACCCCGAGCGCGTGAAGATCGTGCTGCCCGAAGACTTTGCGATGCCGCCCGGCGGCCTGCACATCCGCTGGCCCGATGCGCCGCTGGAGCAGGAAGCGCGGCTGATGGACTACAAGTGGTACGCGGCCCTGGCCTACGTGCGCGCCAACAAGCTCAACCACGACGTCATCCGCACGGCACATGATCGCTTCGGCATCATCGCCAGCGGCAAGGCCTACAACGACACGCGCCAGGCGCTCAACGACCTGGGCCTGGACGACGACACCTGCCGCGCGCTGGGCATCCGGCTGCACAAGGTGAACGTGGTGTGGCCTCTGGAAGCCACGATCACGCGCGACTTCGCCACCGGGCTGCAGGAGATCCTCGTCGTCGAGGAAAAGCGCCAGGTCATCGAGTACCAGCTGAAGGAAGAGCTCTACAACTGGCGCGCCGACGTGCGCCCCAACGTGCTGGGCAAGTTCGACGAGCCGGAAGGCGATGCCACGGGTGGCGAGTGGAGCCGCGCGAACCCGAGCGAGAACTGGCTGCTGCGCGCCAAGGCCGACCTGACCCCGGCGATCATCGCCAAGGCCATCGCCAAGCGCCTGACGAAGTTCGGTGTGCCGGAGGACGTGCAGCGCCGCATGGCGCAGCGCCTCACGGTGATCGACGCGCGCGAGCGCGAGCTCACCGAGCTCAAGACGGACACCGGCGAGCGCGCGCCCTGGTTCTGCAGCGGCTGTCCGCACAACACCAGCACGCGCGTGCCCGAAGGCAGCCGCGCGGTGGCCGGCATCGGCTGCCACTACATGACGGTGTGGATGGACCGCAGCACCAGCACCTTCACGCAGATGGGCGGCGAGGGCGTGCCTTGGGTCGGGCAGGCGCCGTTCACGAAGGACACGCACATCTTCGCCAACCTCGGCGACGGCACCTACTTCCACAGCGGGCTGCTCGCCATTCGCCAGAGCATCGCGGCCGGCGTGAACATCACCTACAAGGTGCTCTACAACGACGCCGTGGCCATGACCGGCGGCCAGCAGGTGGGCGAGCGCGCCGAGGGCCACTCGGTGCTGCAGATCCAGAAGAGCCTCACCAGCGAGGGCGTGAAGAAGCTCGTCATCGTGACCGACGAGCCGGCCAAGTACGAGGGCGTGGCGCTGGAGGCCGGCGTCACCGTGCACCACCGCGACGAGCTCGACCGCATCCAGCGCGAGCTGCGCGAGGTGCCCGGCTGCACCGCGCTGATCTACGACCAGACCTGCGCCACCGAGAAGCGCCGCCGCCGCAAGCGGGGCAAGATGGTCGACCCGGCCAAGCGTGTCGTCATCAACGAGCTGGTGTGCGAGGGCTGCGGCGATTGCAGCGTGCAGAGCAACTGCCTGAGCGTGGAGCCGCTCGAAACCGAGTTCGGCCGCAAGCGCCGCATCAACCAGAACAGCTGCAACAAGGACTACTCCTGCGTGAAGGGCTTCTGCCCGAGCTTCGTCACCGTCGAAGGCGGGCAGTTGCGCAAGCCCAAGAAGGAGAAGAAGGGCACGCTCGAGGGCATGCCCGCCCTGCCCGAGCCGGCGCTGCCGGCCACCGAGCGCGCCTGGGGCATCGTGGTCGGCGGTGTCGGCGGCACCGGCGTCATCACCATCGGCCAGATCCTGGGCATGGCGGCGCACCTCGAGGGCAAGGGCGTCGTCACGCAAGACGCCGGCGGCCTGGCGCAGAAGGGCGGCGCCACCTGGAGCCACATCCAGATCGCGAGCCGGCCCGACGCCATCCACACCACCAAGGTCGACACCGCGCAGGCCGACCTCGTGATCGCCTGCGACAGCATCGTCGGCGCCAGCAAGTACACGCTCACGGTGATGCAGCACGGCCGCACGTTCGTGGCGCTCAACACCCACGGCACGCCGACCGCCGGCTTCGTGAAGAACCCGGACTGGCAGTTCCCGGGCAGCAGTTGCGAAACCGTGGTGCGCGGCAGCGTCGGCGAGGGCCTGCTGGGCGCGTTCGATGCCGAGCAGGTGGCCGAGCAGATGCTGGGCGACAGCATCTACACCAACCCGCTGATGATGGGTTACGCGTGGCAGGTGGGCCGCATCCCGCTCAGCCTGGCGGCCATCCTGCGCGCCATCGAGCTGAACGGCGTGCAGGTCGACAACAACAAGGCGGCCTTCGAGTGGGGCCGGCGCTGCGCGCACGATCTCGCGTCCGTCACGGCGCTGTTCAAGGCGCAGCAGGTCATCCAGTTCGTCAAGAAGCCCACGCTCGACGAGATGCTGAAGACGCGCGTCGAGTTCCTCACCGGCTACCAGGACGCGGCCTATGCGCAGCGCTACGCGGCCTTTGTCGAGAAGGTGCGCGCAGCGGAAGCCGCCGTCGGTGGCGGCACGCCGCTGGCCGAGGCCGTGGCGCGCTACCTCTTCAAGCTCATGGCCTACAAGGACGAGTACGAGGTGGCGCGCCTGCACACCGACGCCGCCTTCACGGCCAAGATCGACGCCATGTTCGAAGGCGACTACAAGCTCGTGCACCACCTGGCGCCGCCGCTGATCGCCAAGACCAACGAACGCGGTGAACTGATCAAGCGCCCCTTCGGCCCGTGGATGCGCAGCGCCTTCAGCGTGCTGGCCCGGCTGAAGGGCCTGCGCGGCACGGCGCTCGATGTGTTCGGCCGCACGGAAGAGCGCCGCATGGAGCGCGACCTCATCACGCGCTACGAGGCCACGGTGGGCGAGTTGCTGAAGACGCTGAACGCCGGCAACCGCGCGCAGGCAGCCGAGATCGCGCGGCTGCCCGAAGACATCCGCGGCTACGGCCACGTGAAACTGCGGCACCTGTTGGCGGTGGAGCCGCGCTGGGACGCGCTGATGAAGCGCTGGCGCGAGGGCCCCCTGACCGACGAGCGCCGCGCGGCTTGAACGCCGCGTTGCCGATCCCAGCCCTGGCCGCGGCGCGGCATGCCGTGCAGCCGCGCCGGCCGGTGTGGCTGGACGGCGACGGCGTGGGCTCGGTCGCCGAGGCGCACCTGGCGCTGCTGGCGGCCCACCCGGCCGACTTCGCCGTGGCCGAGGCCGGCGTCGAAATCCGCATTCCCGCCGCCGAGCGCGAGCCGCGGCTGGCCGCGCTGCACCGGCAGTGGCACGCCGACGGCGTGATCATCGGCTGGCGCGACGAGGCCTACGCGCTGTCGCCACTGCACGGCCCCGAGGCGGGCCGGCCGCGTGTGGCGATCGAGCGCGCGGCCTCGCGCTTCTGGGGCAGCCTGACCTTCGGCGCCCATGCCAACGGCTACGTGCGCGGCGCCGACGGCCGCCCGGCGGCCTTGTGGATCGCCCAGCGCTCGGCCCACAAACCCACCGACCCGGGCCTGTTCGACAACCTCGTCGGCGGCGGCGTGCCGCTGCACCAGCAGCCGGCCGAAGCGCTGGTGCGCGAGGCCTGGGAAGAAGCCGGCCTGGCGCCCGACCAGGCGCGACACGCCCAGCCCGGCCGCGTGCTGCACCTGGCGCGCGACATCCCAGAGGGCTTTCAGCTCGAGTGGTTGTTCGCCTTCGACCTTGAACTGCCCATGGGCTTTGCGCCGCAGAACCAGGACGGCGAGGTGCAGGGCTTCCGCCTGCTGCCGCTGGCCGACGCCCTGGCGCTGGCGCAGGGCGACACCATGACCGTCGACGCCGCCTTGGTGACGCTGGACTTCGCCGATCGCCACGGCCTGCTGCCAGCGGCGCTGCAGGCCGCGTTCCGATCTTTTCTCGCAGGTCAAGACTGATTCGACCTAAACGGCGGGCTTGCAGGTGGCGCCGGCGCACACCCTGGGGGTAACACCCGGTTGTCGCTGTTCGGGCCGGGCCACAAAGTCCGAAAGTTCAACGCGTGTCACAGAACATGCGGCGACGTCATTCACGACACCTGGAGACAAACCCCATGAGCGACACCACCACCGCCGCCAAGCGCCGCGGCTTCCTGAAGACGGCCGCGGCCGGCGCCGTCGGCTCGGCCGCGATGGCCGTGCCGATGGTCTCGATGGCCCAGACCACGACCTTCCGCTTCCAGAGCACCTGGCCGGCGAAGGACATCTTCCACGAGTACGCCAACGACTTCGCCAAGAAGGTCAACGACATGGCGGGCAACCGCCTGAAGATCGAGGTGCTGCCCTCGGGCTCGGTCGTGCCGGCCTTCCAGCTGCTCGACGCCGTCAACAAGGGCACGCTCGACGGCGGCCACGGCGTCGTCGCGTACCACTACGGCAAGGCCAACTCGCTGGCGCTGTGGGGCTCGGGCCCGGCCTTCGGCATGGACCCGAACATGGTGCTGGCCTGGCACAACTACGGCGGTGGCAAGGCCCTGCTGGAAGAGATCTACAAGTCGCTGAACATCGATGTCGTGTCGTTCCTGTACGGCCCGATGCCGACGCAGCCGCTGGGCTGGTTCAAGAAGCCCATCGCCAAGGCCGACGACCTGAAGGGCCTGAAGTTCCGCACCGTCGGCCTGTCGATCGACATCTTCAAGGAGATGGGCGCGGCCGTGAACCCGCTGCCTGGCGGCGAAATCGTGCCGGCGCTCGACCGGGGCCTCATCGACGCCGCCGAGTTCAACAACGCCAGCTCCGACCGCCTGCTGGGCTTCCCCGACGTGGTGAAGAACTGCATGCTGCAGAGCTTCCACCAGAGCGGCGAGCAGTTCGAGATCCTCTTCAACAAGGCCAAGTACGACGCCCTGCCGGCCGAACTGAAGGCCGTCATCGACTATTCGGTGCAGGCGGCCAGCGCCGACATGTCGTGGAAGGCGATCCAGCGCAACAGCCAGGACTACATCGAGCTGAAGGCCGCGAAGATCAACTTCTTCAAGACGCCCGACAGCGTGCTGCGCGCGCAGCTGGCGGCCTGGGACAAGGTCACCGGTGCCAAGAGCGCCGAGCAGCCGCTGTTCAAGAAGGTCATGGACAGCCAGCGTGCGTTCGCCCAGCGTGCCGGCTCGTGGCAGAACGACTACATGGTCGACTTCAAGATGGCCTGGAACCACTACTTCCGCAAGCCGGCCGCCAAGAAGACCTGATCGATTCGCCCGTACCCGGGGCCACCGCTGCTGCAAGGCCGGTGGCCCCTTTTGTTGCCTTAAAGGCCCCGAGCCGAAGCGAGAGAACCCCGAGATGCAACGCCTGCTGCTGTGGGTGGACCGCGTGTCCACGTGGCTGGGCCAGTTCTTTGCCTGGCTGATCGTCGCCCTGACGCTGATGATCTCGTGGGAGGTGTTCTCCCGCTACGTGCTGAACGACCCGCACGACTGGGCGCTGGACGCCCAGATCATGATGTACGGCACCCTCTTCATGATGGCCGGCGCCTACACCTTGTCGAAGAACGGCCACGTGCGCGGCGACGTGCTCTACGGCTTCTTCCGCCCGCGCACGCAGGCCACGCTCGACCTCATCCTGTACATGCTGTTCTTCATGCCCGGCATCGTGGCCCTCACCTGGGCCGGCTGGACCTTCGCCCAGGAGTCGCTGGCCATCCGTGAGAGCACGTTCAGCGCCACGCCGCTGCCGCTGTATCCGTTCAAGTTCGTCATTCCCATCGCCGGTGGCATGCTTCTGCTGCAGGGGCTGGTGGAAGTGGTGCGCTGCATCCGCTGCATCCAGGACGGCGTCTGGCCGTCGCGCGAGCAGGACGTCGAGGAGGTCGACGTCGACAAGCTCAAGGCGATGGTGCACGTGAAGGACGAGGACATCGCCGCCCTCGACAAGTTCGTGGCGCCGGGCGCGGGGAGCACCAAGTGAAGATCCGCAAGGAACTCTGGTTCGGCTTCACGCTGATGGCGATCATCGCCAGCGGCACGGCGACGATGCTGCTGATGGCGCCCACCATCACCAACGGCCATCTCGGCCTGATGATGCTGTCGCTCGTGGTGGTGGCCATCATGCTCGGCTTCCCGACAGCGTTCACGCTGATGGGCATGGGCATGATCTTCACCTGGATCGCCTACGAGGAGAACACCTCCAAGACGCTCACGCTGATGGTGCAGAGCGCGTTCAAGGTGATGGGCAACGACGTGCTCATCTCGATCCCGCTGTTCGTCTTCATGGGCTACCTGGTCGAACGCGCCAACCTGATCGAGAAGCTCTTCAAGAGCCTGCACCTGGCCATGGCGCGCGTGCCGGGCTCGCTGGCGGTGGCGACCATCTTCACCTGCGCGGTGTTCGCCACGGCCACCGGCATCGTGGGCGCGGTGGTCACGCTGATGGGCCTGCTGGCGTTTCCGCAGATGCTCAAGGGCGGCTACGACGTGCGCGTCTCGGCCGGTGCCATCACGGCCGGGGGCTGCCTGGGCATCCTGATTCCGCCGAGCGTGATGCTCATCGTCTACGGCGCCACCGCGGGCGTGTCGGTGGTGCAGCTGTACGCGGGCGCGTTCTTCCCGGGGTTGATGCTGGCCGGCCTGTACGTGCTGTACGTGGTGCTGCTGGCCAAGCTCAAGCCGAACCTGATGCCGCCGCTGTCGATGACCGAGCGCTTCGTGCCGCTGCCCGCGGCCACCGAGCGCGTGTCGACGCAGATCTCGAACACCGCGCTGCCGGCGCTGTTGCGGGCCCTGACCGGGGGCCTGAAGGGGCCATCGAACCAGGGCGTGTCGACGGGCTATCTGCTCGGGCAGCTGTGCATCACGCTGCTGCCGCTGGTGGTGTTCGCGGCCTCGGCCGGCCTGGGCTGGCATCTCAACACCAAGGCACCCGAACCCGTGGCCACCATGGCGCCCATGGGCAGCGAGATGGCCGAACCGGCGGGCGCCGACGCCGCCGAACCGGCCGAGGGCGGCCTGGCCGAGCCCCCGAGCGAGGGCGGCCTGCAGGAGCCCGCGGCCGCCGGCGATGGCGTGAAGGAGCCCCCCGGCGCCGACGCAGGTGTGCAGGAGCCGCCGGGCGCGAGCGATGCCGCCAGCTCGGCCGCTGCCGTGGCCGAGCCTGCGGCCGGCGGCGTGCGGGAGCCTGCTGCGGCCGCGCAAGCCGACAGCGCCGGCGCGGCACCGGCCGAACGCACGCCACCCACCCGCGGCTACTACATCGGCCTGGGCGTGGGAGCGCTGGCCATGGTGGCCTTCTACGCCATGCTCAGCTTCCAGCGGCTCGAGATCTTCAAGATGCTGCTGGCGAGCTTCTTCCCGCTCGTCGTGCTGATCATGTTCGTGCTCGGCAGCATCGTCTTCGGTCTGGCCACGCCCACCGAGGCGGCGGCCGTGGGTGCCTTCGGTGGCGTGCTGCTGGCGTTTGCCTACCGGCAGTTCAACTTCACGATGCTCAAGGAGAGCGTCTTCCTCACCGCCAAGACCAGCGCCATGGTGTGCTGGCTGTTCGTGGGCAGCGCCATCTTCTCGGCGGCGTTTGCGCTGCTGGGCGGACAGGAACTGGTCGAGCGCTGGGTGATGTCGATGAACCTCAGCAAGACCGAGTTCCTCGTGCTGAGCCAGGTCATCATCTTCATCCTGGGCTGGCCGCTGGAGTGGACCGAGATCATCGTGATCTTCATGCCGATCTTCATTCCGCTGCTCGACAACTTCGGCGTCGACCCGTTGTTCTTCGGCCTGCTGGTGGCGCTGAACCTGCAGACGGCCTTCCTCAGCCCGCCGGTGGCGATGGCCGCGTTCTACCTGAAGGGCGTGAGCCCGCCGCACGTGACGCTGAACCAGATCTTCGCCGGCATGCTGCCCTTCATGGGCATCCAGGTGATCGCGATCGTGCTGCTCTACAACTTCCCCGGCATCGGGTTGTGGCTGCCCGAGGTGCTCTACAAGTAACGCGGGCGCGGCACCATGAAAACGGCCCGCGCGTCGACGACGGGCGGGCCTCAAAAAACCAGCGGCAGCGCCGCTGGCAGGGGTGAACGTGTGGGGCGGGGATCAGCCCGCCAGCGAACGCGCCAGCGCGAACACCGAGTTCGGTGCCGTCGTGCGCACCGGCTTGACCACCGGTTGCGGCGTGATCGCGCGGCGCGCAGGGCGCGGCTCGATGCTGACGCCGGAGTCCTTCTGCTCCTGCACCAGGCTGGCCAGCGAGATGGTGGCCATGTGGTCCAGCATCACGGCGTTCAGGCGCAGCCACAGCGCGCGGCTCATGCCCAGGCTGCGCTCCTCGTCGCCGTTGTCCTCGAAGGGCTCGTCGACGGCCTTGACGATGTCGGCCACCGTGATGCGCTCGGCCGGACGGCCCAGGGTGTAGCCGCCACCGGGGCCGCGGGTGCTCTCGACGAGCCCTTCCTTGCGCAGGCGGCTGAACAGCTGTTCCAGGTAGGACAGCGAGATCTGCTGGCGTTGGCTGATCGTGGCCAGGGCCACCGGGCCGGCGGGCTCGCGCAGGGCGAGGTCGATCAGTGCGTTGACTGCAAAACGGCCCTTGGTGCTCATGCGCATGGTGTGCTCCTTTGACGAGGTCGGGGTGTCAGATAGGGGGATCAGGGAACGACAACAATGAATGTAGGGTCGGGCTTGCTTCGCGTAAATTCGAATATCAAACAACATTCATGCGTATAAAACGCATCGTTCTCAGGAACCAACGAACCGGTCACGGCTCATGAACTTCAAGCACCTGCACTACTTCTGGGTCGCGGCCAAAGCGGGCGGCGTCGTGCGGGCGGGCGAGCAGTTGCACACCACCCCGCAGACCTTGTCGGCCCAGATCAAGCTCCTGGAAGACCGCCTGGGGCGGCGCTTGTTCCGCAAGAGCGGCCGCCAGCTCGAACTGACTGACGACGGCCGGGTGGCGCTGCGGTATGCCGATGAGATCTTCGCGCTTGGTGGCGAACTCGAAACCGCCCTGCGCGAAAAGCGGGGTACGCGCGAGCAGCAGCTGGAGCTCCGCGTGGGGCTCGAGGACGTGGTCGCCAAGTCCGTGGCCTACAAGCTGCTTGAGCCGGCGCTGAACATCGAAGAACCCCTGCGCCTGATCTGCGTCGAGGGCAACTTCACCGACCTGATGGCGCAGCTGGCGCTGCACCGCATCGACCTCGTGCTCGCCGACGAGCCCCTGACTCGCAAGCTCAGCGTCAAGGCCTTCAACCACAAGCTCGGCAGCTCGACGGTGAGCTTCTTCGCGGCGCCCGCGCTGGCCGCGCGGCTGCGCCAGCCTTTCCCCCGGTGCCTGGACGGCGCACCGATGCTGGTGCCCGGCGGCAGCTCGTCGGTGCGGCCGCAATTCGATGCCTGGCTTGAGCGGCACCACCTGCATCCCCGCGTCGTGGGCGAATTCAGCGACGGCGCGCTGATGAAGGCCTTCGGCCGCCAGGGCCGCGGCGTCTTCCTCTCCCCCAGCGTCGTGGAAGCAGAAACCGTGTCGCAATACGGCGTGCAGGTGATCGGGCGCAGCGACGAGATCAGCGACGACTTCTACGCCATCACCGCCGAGCGCCGCATCACGCACCCCGGCGTGGCGGCCATCACGCAGGCCGCGCGCTCGGAGCTGTTCAGTCCCCGCAGCGCGGCGACATGACCTCGAGCGCCGCCTTGGCGCCGGTGAGTGCCACGAGCGTGTCGGTGATCAGCCAGGTCGGGATGGCCTGCAGGTAGGTCTGGAAGCGGCCCTTGGCCTCGAAGCGCTCGCGGAAGCGCGATTCGAAGAAGCGCTGCCCGAGCCGCGGCACGATGCCGCCGCCGATGAACACGCCGCCCCGGGCGCCGGTGGTGAGTGCCACGTTGCCGGCGAAGCTGCCGAGCAACGCGCAGAACAGGTCGAGCGTGCGGCCGCAGGCGGCATCGGTGCCGCCGAGTCCGCGCTCGACGATGAGTTCGGCCGTCAGCTCATCGGCCACCGTGCCGTCGACGGCGGCAGCGGCGCGGTGCAGCACCGGCAGCCCGATGCCCGAGAGCAGCCGCTCGGCCGAGACATGCGCGAACTCGCGCCGCGCCGCGGCCAGCACGGCGGACTCGTGGTCGTCGGCCGCCGCCAGCGTGGCGTGGCCACCCTCCCCCGGCACGGCCACCCACTGGCCGGCCACCGGCACCACGGCCGCGACGCCCAGGCCCGTGCCCGGCCCCACGACGGCCAAGGTGCCACCCGGCATCGGCTCGGGCGTGGGCCCGATCGGCTGGCGCTGCGCCGGCTGCAAGTGCGGCAGCGCCAGGGCCAGGGCCTCGAAGTCGTTGAGCACGCGCAGCGTGTGCAGGCCGAGTTGCGAACACACCGCCTGGCGCGAGAAGCTCCAGCCGCTGTTGGTGAGCATGACGTGATCGTCTGCCACGGCTGTGGCCACGGCCCAGGCGGCGGCCCGCGGCGGGAGGAAATGATCGCCCCGCTCGGCACGCAGCGCGGCCAGGTAGGCCTGCATGGCCTCGGCGGGGCCCGAATGGTCAGCGCATGACAGCGTGCGCACGTGCTCCACCTTGGTGCCTGCGCCGGAAACCCAGCCGAAGCGGGCGTTGGTGCCGCCGATGTCGGCCACCAGCCAGGGATGAGGGACACCCCCATCGGCGCGGGCCACGGTGCCCGCTGGAAGGCTGAGAACGTTCATGAAGACGACGGGAGACGGAAGGAGGCCAAGCGACGGTAGCAAAACTACAGGCTTCGAACAAGCGAGTTCATCCGGCCAAGGATGCGGTCTATGCCTGCATCTAGCAGCGATGGGCTCGGGTTGACCCTGTAGTGAAGCTACAAAGCCTGACCGCAGACTGCGGCTGAACCCGGCGTCCGAGCCCTCACGCACAATCCGGGCCTGATTTCTGCCTCGGCGCCCACGCCGCATGACCCAGCCCTACGACAGCCCCCGCCTGCTTGCCGACATCGGCGGCACCTACGCCCGTTTCACGCTCGAAACGGCGGCGGGGCAGTTCGAGCACATGGTGTCCTTGCTCTGCGCGGACCACGCCGACTTCCACGCCGCCGTCACCACCTACCTGCAGAACCTGCCCCCGGGCCTGGCCACGCGGCTGGCCCACGCCGCCATCGCCATCGCCAACCCGGTGGAAGGCGACGAGGTGCGGATGACCAACTACCACTGGCGTTTCTCGATCGAGCAGATGCGCCAGCGGCTGGGGCTGGAAACACTGGTGGTGGTGAACGACTTCACCGCGCTGGCGATGTCGCTGCCGCGGCTGGCGCCCGGACAGCGTCGCCAGATCGGCGGCGGCCTGGCGCGCGAACGCAGCGTGGTGGGCGTGCTGGGTGCCGGCAGCGGCCTCGGTGTCAGCGGCCTCATTCCGGCGGGCGAGGGCTGGGTGGCGCTGGGCACCGAAGGCGGCCACACGAGCTTCTCGCCGCGCGACGAACGCGAGATCGCCATCCTGCGCTACGGCTTGAACCACTACTCCCACCTGTCGCACGAGCGGCTGCTGTCGGGGCCCGGGATCGAACTGATCCATCGCGCCCTGCGCGCGCATGCCGGCCTGCCGCCCGAGGCGCTGGCAGCGCCCGAGATCACCCGACGGGCCCTGGATGGCGTCGATGCGCTGTGCCTCGAAACACTCGAGGCCTTCTGCTCGGTGCTGGGCAACGTGGCGGGCAACCTGGCTGTCACCCTGGGCGCGCTGGGCGGCATCTACATCGGTGGCGGCATCGTGCCGCGCCTGGGCGCCTACTTCGACCGCAGCCCGTTCCGCAGCCGCTTCGAGGACAAGGGCCGCTTCACCGACTACGTCAAGGGCATCCCGACCTACGTCGTGACGGCCGAGCACGCCACCTTCGTGGGCGCGTCGGCCATCCTGGCGGCGCAGCTGCGCACGATGCAGGCCGAGCACGGCTCGCCCATCCTCAGCCAGATCAAGCGCGCGCGTGACGGCCTGTCGCCGGCCGAGCGACGCGTGGCCGACCATGTGCTGGCGCACCCGCGGGCCGCCCTCGGCGACCCGATCGCCGAGATCGCACGCGCGGCGCAGGTCAGCCAGCCCACGGTGATCCGCTTCTGCCGCAGCCTGGGCTGCGAGGGCCTGTCGGACTTCAAGCTGCGCCTGGCCTCGGGGCTGAGCGCCAC
>Ga0068877_10001197_pt1 | contig 21671 bp, 19 predicted proteins | sample NOAtaG_FD_66437 | JGI IMG/M metagenome (GOLD analysis project Ga0068877, IMG submission 66437) | Freshwater lake microbial communities from Lake Erie, under a cyanobacterial bloom - NOAA_Erie_Diel6S_1000h metaG | ecosystem: Environmental > Aquatic > Freshwater > Lake | place: USA: Ohio, Lake... | reverse complement strand
CTTCGAAGACGAGGCGTGACGGCGAGTCGGGCGAATCATCGGTCGCCAGCGATACCAGACGCCGGTCGCTGCGCACGCCATCCGCTGAGATTCGCTGCCACTCCTCGAGTAGCACCCGATGCAGGTCCGCCCGGTGCATCTGCAGATAGGGCGCTCCATAGCGCTGTACGGTGTCGCTGCGATCGAAAGCGACCAGCGTCTCGCCGGTGGCGTAATGACAGGTCAGCATCTGCGACGGCTCGTCGGCGAGTGCGCGGATCTGTGGGCCGACGCCCAGCCAGTCGAGAGCTTTCACCGCATTCGGCGTGAGTGACAGGCCCGCACCGACCTCGCCGAGTACTGCAGCCTGTTCGTAGACCACCGCGGCGACTCCGGCCTTGTGGAGCGCGAGCGCGGTGGCCAGCCCGCCGATGCCGGCGCCGATGATGGCTGCGCTCATGGCTGCAGACCGAGTGCGCCGGGATTGATGAGATGCAGCGGGTCGAGTTCCGCCTTCAGGTGCCGCAGCAATGACAGGAAGGCGGGCGAGCGCTCCTGCAGATACGGATATGCGCGACCGATTTGCAGGTGTGCGCCAGCGTGACGACGCATCAACTCGACGATCTCCACGCGCAGGCCTTCGACGTAGGCTCGACCTTGCGGATTGGCGGCCCCCGGTTTGAGCACGGCCTGCAGCTCGGCGGGCAGCGTCGCCGCGTGCAGCGGCAGCCACTCGTCTTCCCAGTAGATGACGGGCTCGTACAGCAGCGCCGAGGCGCCGACGGCCGCAAACACCACGAACAGGCAGGCCCGGTGCTGCTCGCAACGGGCCCTCTCGCGCTCGCGCAGGGCGAGGAATTCCGCATGGAAGGCGGCGGCGGCCGAGTGCGGCAAAATGACGTGCAACGGCAGCAGGCGACGGCCGGCAGGGCCCACCACCATCGGTGCAGGAAAGGGCTGTGCTTGCACGACGGCGGCCATGCTGTTGGCGACTTCGCGACCGTGCTGCATCGCAATCGAGCGCAGCTCCTGCAGATCGAGTGCGAGACGTCGAGTGTCGTGAGCCTCGCACAGAAAGTGACCGATGTAGGCGGAGCCCGCGAGGAATCCCCGGCCACCCCGCGCCATGCGCACGAATTGGCGCAGCGCGGCGCCGAGGCCGTGCTGCGACTTGACGACCTGCCAGAGCATGCCGAGATCCTGCGCGAGCGCCGCATCACCCGCCGCAAGGCGAGCGAGCGCCGTTTCGAGACCAAACATCTCGGTCGCAAGTCCGCGATGCGCGATGGCAGCGACGGTGGTGGCGAGTGCTTCGAAGCTGTCGAATGCGAACGAGACGCTGTCGCGCACGTTAGGCCGCGGCTCGAGTTGCAGCGTGACCGCGGTCTTGATGCCGAGCGCTCCGGCATCACCAGTGAAGAGACCCGTGAGATCCGGTCCGTAGGGTCTGAAGAAGGCTTCCCGCGCGCTCGCGCCGATGCGCGCCGTGTCGAGAATGTCTCCTGTGCCGAGCACCACTTCGAAGCCGAGCGCGGCACTCGCCGAAGTGCCGTGACGCGCCGAACCAAAGGTCGCCGCGCCCTGCGACATGCCGCCGCCGAGCGTCGCCCGTGCACCGGACATCGGTCCCCAAAATTTCGCGCGTAAGCCGTGCGGCGCGAGTGCGGCATCGAGCTCGGCCCAGGTGCAGCCGCTCTCCGCCGTCACGGTGAGATCGAGCGTGGAGAGTGAGCGGATGCGCTTGAGAGCCGACAGATCGACGATCGCCGAGTGACTGTCGTTCGGCAGGTAGGCGTCGGTATAGGACATGCCGCCGCCGCGTACGTGCAAAGCGGTGCGCGATGCGCGCGCGGCCTGCACGAGGGCGACGACGTCCGCGGCGCTCTGTGGCTGCAGCACGGCGAGGGCGGGCGTGCCGCTGCGATAAACGTCCTGAGAGTAGAGTGCACAGGTCGCGGCGTCGGTCACGACGCGGGTTGCGCCGATCGCTGCGCGAAAGCCCGCAAGAGCCTCGTTCGTCGCAGCCATGTGCCGCGTCAGTCCTTGACTGCGGTGGTGCAGTGCAAAAAGGTGGGTGTCGGCCCCGCATGAGTGACGCGCAGACCGGCATCTGTCATCAACTGCCGAAAATCGCTGGCGACGAAGGCGGGCGAGTAGGGCTCGCAGTTGTAGAGCGCGTCGAACTTCAGCCACAGGCGGTTTGCGGCCGGCAAGTTGCGATCGTTCGGGGCGTCGATGACCGTGAAGCAACCACCCGGACGCAGCAGTCGGTGCACCTCTGCAAGGATCTGTGAGAAGAGTCGCTCCGGCACCTCGTGAAACAGGATGTAGGCGAGGATCACGTCGTACTGGCCCGAGGGCAGGCGGGTGTCTTCGGCGAGCCCATGGCGGAAGTGCACGTCGATGCCGAGATCGGTGGCGCGCTTGTGGCCATAGCGCAGCAGTGGCAAGCCAACATCGAGTCCGCAGACTTCGGCTGCTGAAAATCTTTGCTTGAGCGCCGTGGTGCACTGGCCGATCGAACAGCCAAGATCGAGCACGCGCTTGACTTGACCGTCCTCGGGCGCTGCCACGAGATCGACGACCTGACGATGCAATTGGTCTTGGTCGTTGTCGCCTTGGTAGAACACCTTGGTGCCGTGGTGGAACACGTACCCGGCGAGCGAGTCACCACAGTAGCCGCCCGGCTGCAGGTGGATGTCGAGCGTGGCGTACTTCGGCACTTCGAAATTCGGATCGTAGTGCAGGCGATCGGGACGACTGCGCTCGGCCGCATCGAGTTCGGCTTCGTAATGCGCGCGGCGTTGCGTATAGCTGTCGTGGATCTTCTGCCAGGTCTGCTGCTGCTGGCTGCGCATCAGGCGCTTCCACAGGCGGGTGTAGGGTCGCACCTCCGCATCGGCGGCGTCCGCGAAGCCCATGATCCGCGGGAACATCGCGCGGATGTTGTGGTTGCGCAGACTCTCCATGAACGCCAGATAGCTCTCGTCTTCGAGAGTGGGCGTGCGGGGCAGCAGTCCGATCGTTCCGCGGTTCATGCCTGTTTCGCTTCCTGTCTGGCCGCCTCGAGGCTCTTGGCGAACACATCATACTCATTGATGTCGCTCTTGCGTTCGCGGGTCCAACGAGTCGCAAACCCTCGCGGATACTCGGCGTCGCTTTCGCGTCGCCCGTCTTCCGACCAGACCAGCGGGCAGAGCGGACCCATGGGTCGTTCGCCTGCAACCATCTCGTCAAAGCTGATGCCCGCAAGGTTCACGCAGTCTGGGCGCGGATCCCAGCGGATGTCATCGCCGAAGATGCGGACCGATACCGCGATACGCCAGAAGTCCTCGGGGTTGCCGCCGGAGTAGTGCAGCGTCCAGGGGTGCACGACGAGTAGATCGCCCGGTTGCATGTCCCAGGTCAGGAACCGCGCCGACGGGTCCTTGCGCAGCGGTTCGGGATCGGGGTGCGGGACGCGATCGGGTGGCTTGATCATCTTGCGAGCGTTCGGTGAGAACAGCCAGTAGCGCACATCTTGAACGTGTGAACCGGCGAGACACTCGAGCGAATTCGCTTTGGTGATCGGAGTCAGTGGCATCCACAGCGACGGCACCATCTTGCCGCTGACGGGCCAACCCATGCGGTCGGTATGCCAGATGGTCTTGTCGGGCGAGCGTGGGGCCTTGGCAAACATTTCATCGAAGAAAAAGTGCGCTTCCTTCGACTTCATCACGCGGCAGGCCGCTTCGGCCATCGGGCCGTTGAAGGCGAGCTCACGAAACTCGGGGATCGTGCGTGCCATGTACCGCCCGGGGTACGTCGGCAGCAGACCGAAGTCCTCCTTGTTGGCGGCGATGCGCGTGGCGATCGGCAGCAGCATGTCGATCCAGTCCTGATTGCAAACGCCGCGCAGCAACACGCATCCATCGCGCTCGTAGGTGTCGATGTCGTTTTGGGTAATGGGGTTTTGTGGACTGCGATTGAGCGCCATGACGGAACCTGAGAAGTGGGTCGAGGCGGACATTCAACAACTGCCGGCCCGGGATCGACAATCGAATCGGCGTGAGGTGCCATAAGGCAGGTGCATGGCTGGAGGGCCATAAAGCATTGGCCGGTGTCACGGGGGAGTCGCGACAATTGCCCGCGTGAACGCACAGCAGATCAACCCGCTTGCCGGCAGCGACCCCGTGGGGCGACGCGTATCCGTCGGGCATGCCGAGCTCTACGTCGAAGAATACGGCGAGGGTGAGCCCTTGCTGCTGGTGGCTGGCCTTGGCGGCAGTGGTCGGTTCTGGATGCACCAGGTGGCTGAGTTCGCCCAGTATTTTCGGGTGATCCTGCACGATCATCGAGGCGTGGGTCGCTCGGGTCCCGGCCCGATCATCTCCAACGTGGGCGATATGGCGGGCGATTTGCTGCGGCTGATGGATGCGCTGGGCGTCGACAGCGCCCACCTTGTCGGCCACTCCACAGGTGGCGCGATCGGTCAACATATGGCGCTGCACGCGCCCGATCGCGTTCGTTCCTTGGGCTTGAGCGCGAGCTGGGGCGGTCCGACGCCTCTGTTTGTACAGACCTTTCACACCCGACGCGACATCCTCATCAACTCGGGGCCGCTCAACTATTTGATGGTGGGCACGCTGCTCGCCACACCCGCGTGGTACTTGCAGGAGCGCTTCAGCAGCACGCAGGATTACTTTCGCACCCGACTCGCCGAATTCCCGGGGCTCGAGATCGAGCTCGGTCGACTCAACGCGGTGATGCGGCACGATTTGCGGCATCGGTTGCACGAAATCGACAAGCCCACCTTCGTCATCGGTGCGAAGGACGATCAGCTAACGCCGCCGGGTTTGTCCGAGGAACTTGCGCAGCGGATCCCGGGTGCGCGACTCTGTCTGCTCGATGCGGGCGGGCATTTCTGCCCGCACACGGTGACCGCGACCTACAACGCGGCAGTACTCGAGTTTCTACTCGAGCAAAAAGGTCGGGAGGGGCAGACATGTCAGCCGAGGATTTCCGTCAACCGAGCGCAGTGATCAGCGGGCCCGAGGACGGGCAGTCGCTGTGGCAGCCCTTGCCTTCCCGCGGTTACGTCACGGTCAAGTTCTCGCCGCAGAACATGCCCTACGACACGTTTTCGTCAGGGATCCAACTGCTGCCGCCGGGCTGTCACATTCGCGAGCACGGCCATCAGCAAAATCACGAGCTTGTGTTTGTCTACGAAGGCACGGGCACCGTCACCATCGAGGGCGAGACCACGGCGCTCGAACCCGGCTCGGCTGTGCTGTTCGGTCGCTATGCACGGCATCGCATCGATAACACCGGCGATGTCGACATGAAGCTCTTCTGGGTGTTCATGCCGCCCGGCCTCGAGGACTGGTTCAACGCGATAGGCCGGCCGCGCCAGCCCGGTGACCCGATGCCGGAGCCGTTCCCGCGTCCCGACAACGTTGCCGAGGTGCAGCAGCGCATGCGCTTCGTACCGCCGCGGAGCTGAACGCATGCGTGTGTTGACCCGCGCCGATCTCGAGCAAGTGCTCGGCTTCGAAGTGTGCATCGCCGAGATGCGCCGCGCCATGATCGCCACCTCCGAGCGCCGTTGCAGCTTGCCGTTGCGGCAGTTCATGCCCGTGCCGGGTCGTGCAGGAAAACTCGGGCTCATGCCCGGGTACATCGGCGCAGCCGCGAGCGGCGAGGGCGAGTGTTTCGGCGTCAAGATCGTTTCCAAGTTCGAGCGCCCCTCGGGTGACCCTCACGGCTCGCACGTCGGGGCGGTGATGCTGTTCGATGCCGACACCGGCCTGCCCTTGGCGCTGCTTGAGGGCGGTACGCTCACCGCGATCCGCACGGCGTCGATGACGGCGCTCGCCACCGATGCGCTGGCGCGACCCGACGCCCGAACGTTGCTGATCATCGGGACGGGCGAAGAGGCGTGGTACCACGCGCGGGCTTTGCTCCACGTTCGCGCTTTCGACGAACTCGTCGTCTGGGGTCGGACGCCATCGCGTGCGGAGCAATTGGTCGAACGTCTGGCGGCGCAGTTACCGCAAGAGTCTCTGACGGTCATTCCGCGCCTCACTGTCGCTGCGGATTTGCGGGAGGCGCTCTCGCGGGCCGACGTGGCTTGCACCGTGACCTCGGCCAAGCAGCCCTTCGTCCAGGGGGAGTGGTTGCCCGCTGGCTTGCATCTGAACCTCGTCGGCTCGGCCATCGCGAGCACTGCCGAGGTGGATGACGAGGCGGTGCGACGAGGGCGGTTTTTCGTCGACTATCGCGATGCCGCACTGGCGGCCGCAGGCGAGTTGCTCGCCGCGATGCAACGTGGCGTGGTGGACGCGACGCATATTCGTGGCGAGATCGGCGAGGTACTGAACGGTACTGTGGTGGGCCGGCAATCGGCTGAGGAGTTGACGATCTACAAGTCACTCGGCGTGACCACCCAGGATCTTGCCGCAGGTTGGCGGGCACTCCGGGAGGCCGAGGCGCGCGGCATCGGCGGGTCGATCCGGTTATCCTGAATTCGCGCGCCCGTGCGCGCTTTCGACATCGAGGAGTTTTGACATGCAACCAGCCCCCGAGCCGGCCTTCTTCGACAATCCAGCCATCGACAATCTCATTGCCGTCACGATGGAGCTCGGCGCGGAGTTGTGGGTGCAGCGCGAGCGCATGCGCATCATCGAGAGGATCCTCGCTGAGAAGGGCGTGGTCACCGCCGAGTTGATCGAGCAGTACACGCCGAGCGCGGAGGAGACGGCCGCCGTGCGTGCCGAGCGTGATGCCTTCGTGCAGCGCTTGTTCGGCGCTTTCGCCCGCGAGACCGTCAAAGCGACCCCCGAGGCCTGAGCAGGCTCGATCCGATCGTATCCGTCTATTGCTGGGGCTGCGGCACGGGTCGTTGCTCCCCCGCTCGATAGCGGATGCCGCGCAGTAGAACGTTTGGCAACACGGCATTGTCCCATTCGCCGCTCGGCGAGCGCGGGGGTTGCGCACCGAGTCGCAGCACCACGAGGCGCGCCGATGGCACGACGTAGAGCACCTGGTTCGAATTGCCATCGAACATGAAAAGGTCACGGGCGAGATACGGCTCGCCATGCAGCACGCGTCGCGCTTCGGGTTCACGCGCCGGATTGAGGAAGCCGCGGCGCGGGGTGTAGTTCCCCGCCACGTAGACGCCGAGTCCGTAATACGGATTTTCTGCCGTGCCGCGAGTCATCTCGTCGACGTAGCCAACGGGCAGCAGCCTGCGGCCTTGCCAGCGTCCGTCTTCCATCAACAGCACGCCGAGTCGGATCCAGCTCTCTGCCGTGAGCATCAGGCAGCACCCCGAGTGCGCAAGCCCGCCTGGACGGTTCACCCACACCGTACCGCCGCTCGCGCCGATGGGTTGCAGCACATGCTGGGAGAGGAACTGCGCATATCGCAGGCCCGTCGCCCGCTCGATCAGCAGCGCCACGAGTTCGGAGGTTGCATTGCTGTATTCGTAGCGGCTGCCGGGTTCATCGACGAACGGATACTCGTTGATGAGGATGTCGTCGTGACGCGGATGCAGGTAGGCGCGGTTGAGAATGTGCTCGATGCTCATTTCCGGTGACTGCGGCAGCATTCCAGAGCGCATGTCGAGCAGATGACGCACCCGCAGCGTCGACTTGAGGGGCAGATTGCGCCACTCGGTGATGAAATCGGCGACGGGCTGATCGAGTGAACGGATCTTGCCCAGCGCGATCGCGCGACCGACTGCAATGGCGGTCATCGGTTTGGCGAGGGAGCGAGAGGCCTGCAATTGTTGGGCGGTGGTGCTGCCAAAGTGGCTCTCGTGCTCGAGCCCATCGCCGCGCCAGATCAGCAGGCTCGTCGAGCGGTTACGCGCGGCGTAATCGCGTGCCTGATTCAAGGCGGTGTCGTCTATGCTGCGTGACTGCGCCGGTTTGATGGGCAGGGGTCGATACGCGGTGTCGCCCGGCACGGCTTCGAGCGGGTCGTATTCCTCGAGACCGAGACCGGTGACGAACGAGTCCTGCAACTTCTGGAAGCGCTCCCGATACAGCGCTTCGTCCTCTGCGGAGTACGGCGCCGCAGAGGGCGCGGTCGCAGAGGGCGGTGCCGCCGTTGCGGTCAGCGCGCCTATTACCATGGCCACACAAACAATGCGGCTCAGCGGTGTCAGCCGTCGTTGCATCAGCGTATCTCCGGCGCGGCAAAAAAATCGACGAGGCGCTGTGCTTTGGCACCCGCACCCTCGGGCGACCAGCCCTCGCCACCGACGTGCAGCGTACTGTTGGCGACGAGACCCGCTGCGCGTTGTACGGTGGCGCGGGTCGGATCACCCTCGTCGGCCATCAGCATCGTGCGGTGACGCAGTTGCGGCAGTCGCTCGGCGAGCCGATGACGAAACACGGCCTGGTAGGCGAGGTGATAGGTCGGTGCGGCCTTCAGCAAATCCACGGTGAGACCGTGCAGCAACTCCGCAGGCATCGCGCCGCCGCCCAGATTGTGGGCAGGGTCGCGTTTGAAGTGTGGAAAGAACCAGGCTTGATCGCGGATGAACTGCAGGGCCTGAAATACCTGCGTGCCCCAGGCGTCGGCGATCAGAGGCGGCGCATAGTGCGCCAGAAACTCTTCGCGCTCCGACTCTTCCAGCCACAGCAGTCCATCGAGCGCCAGTCGACGAATTCGGGTCGGGTGACGGATCGCCATCTCGATGGCGATGTGTGCCCCCGTGTGAAAACCGTACAGGTTCACCGCTTCGATTCGAAGGGCATCGAGCATGCGCACGAAGCTATCGGCGTAATCGCCGAGTTCCGGCTGCGGCAGCCGTAGTGCCGCCGAGTCGCCGTTGCCCGGCGTGTCGGGTGCGATCACGCGGCAGCCGGCAAGGCTCGCGATTCGACAGGCGAGGGGCTCGACACTGCGCGAGGAGGCAGGTGAGGCGTGCATCATCCACACCGGATCCGCCAACGCGCGCAAATCAACCCTCCCCGCGTTGACGTCGGGGTTTCCCTCAGCGTGTCGATAATGCATTAACCCTTCGTCGAGGCGGACGAAGGCACGGTCGCACTCGTGGATCGGGTTCATGGCGTCCTCCGTCTCATGCGGCGCACTCACCACCGTCGAGCGGGATGACGGCACCGGTCAAAAATCCGCAGTTCGGCCCGAGCAACCAGGCGACGGTTTCCGCCACTTCGTGCATGTGGGCGGGTCGCGCCATGGGAATTTCCTTGATACGCGATTCGAGCAGCGCGCTTTGCTGCGAGCGGATGAGTTCGAAGCGCTCGGTGGCCACGAGCCCCGGGGCGATGACGTTGATGCGAATGCCCTGCGCCGCGGTTTCGAGCGCGGCAGATTTGGTCAAGCCGATGACGCCCCACTTGGCGGCGCAGTAGTCCTGCAAACCCGCAAAGCCTCGCGTGCCGCCGATCGAGCTGTTGTTGACGATACTGCCGCGACCTGCAGCGCTCATCAGGCGCAACTCCTGCTGCATGCACAGGAACGTGGACTTGAGGTTGAAGGCTAGCGTCTGCTCGAACCGTTCGAGCGGCGTGTCGATGGTCGGCGAATGTCCGAGCGTTCGGCCGACATTGTTGAAGGCGCCATCGAGTCGCCCGTGGTTCGCCTGCAACACGTCGAAGAACTGCCGAACGCTCTCCGGGTCGGTGGCATCGATGCCCACAGCCGAGGCATCGCCTCCGTCGCGGCGAATCGTCTCCACCAACTCCTCGCACAGTTCGAGCCGGCGCGCACCGATGACCACGGAGGCTCCGAGCGAGGCGAGGTGCTGCGCCGTCTGCCGACCCATGCCGCTCGAGCCGCCGACCACGGCCACGACTTGGCCCTCCAACGTTCGCATCTGCGTTGCCTCCCCCGACACGTGGAGTGCGATTCTAGCGCTCCCCACGGCCTGCGCTCGTCACCACTGTTGCGTATATGTCACTATGCGTTGCCTGTATACCTCGGTGCGCCTAAAGCATGAGTGACCCGTTCACGGTCGCGATAATCGGGGAAAACGGGGGGACGGCTTCGTCCCCGAGATCGATCGAAGTTCGTTTCATTCGGAGGGGTGTCAATGGAAAACGGAGTTTCGTCAGGCAAGTCGTTGCGACTGGCCTTGTTGTCGGCCGCTGCGGTCGGCACTGCCGTCGGCGGCGTGCAGCCGGTGTTCGCGCAGGCCTCGGCCGCCGAACTGGCCGAAATCGTGGTGACTGCGCGTAAGCGCGAAGAGTCGTTGCAGGAAGTGCCGGTGGCGATCACCGCGTTCTCGTCCGAGCAGCTGACCAAGCGTGGCATCGTCGAGCTCGAAGATCTCGCGCTCAGCACGCCGGGCCTCGCGTTCGAAGACTACTCGTCGAGCTTCTCGGCGGCGCCGGTCATGCGCGGTCTGACCCAGATCAACGTCTCCTCCGAAGTGCAGAACGTGGCGACCTTCGTCGACGGCGTGTACATCCAGCGTAACTACGCGGTGGACATCAGCCTCGCCGACGTGTCGCGAGTCGAAGTCGTCAAGGGCCCGCAGAGCGCGCTCTACGGCCAGAACGCTTTCGCGGGTGCCATCAACTACGTGCTGAATCGCCCGGGCGAAGAGTTTGCGGGTGATGCGGAAGTTACGGCCGGTTCCGATGGTCGTCTCGACTACAAGCTCGCCGTCGGTGGCCCGCTGATCGAGGGCAAGCTCGGTGTGCGCGCGTTCTACGGCCACAGCGAGTTCGATGGCACCTGGCGTAACGAACTGCCGGGCCTCAGTGGTGATCAGAAGCTGACCGGCAATCGTGATGGCGATACCTACAGCCTGTTGGCGGTCATCACGCCGACCGATGCCGTGAAGGTCGAACTGTCGTACATGAACGTGCAGCGCGAGATCGGTAACCGCGCGGGTTGGGCGATCAACACGGGTGACGTGCAGAACACGGGTAACTGCGGCACGAACGTCGGCACCTCGACGCGCCCGAGCCTCATTTGCGGCGAGCTCACTTTCTCGCCTGCGACGTATCAGACGGCGGCGTCCACGCGTCCGAAGGGACTCAACGTGCTCGCCATCCCGACGCCGGGCTTCGTCAACGAGACGGATTTCTACCGTGGTGACATCACTGTCGACATCAACGACTCGATGTCGGTGGTGTACCAGTACGGCAAGGTGAAGTCGGCCGGTCAGGAAATCAGCTCGCCTTCCAACAACCCCGTCTCGCCGACGATCGGTCCGGACTTGGGTGCGCTCGCCACGGGCGTCTTCCGTCCGGGTCCGTACAACTCGCTGCAGAAGGAAGGCAGCACCAACGACTTCGAGAGTCACGAACTGCGCCTCGACTACGCGCCTGAGGGTGGTGCCATCAAGGCAACCCTCGGTGCGTACCGTTCGGAGTTTGACGACGTTTACCGCTTCTACCTGACGTCGATCCTCGCCGGGAATTTCCTGCCGAACGATCCGACCTCGGGCTTCCTCGACATGACGGGATTCCCGTTTGGCCTCACGGACAAGCAGAACCTCGGCAAGACCTCGGCGGTGTTCGGCGCGCTCTCCTACGCGGTGACCGACAAGCTGACGCTCGGCGCTGAGGTTCGTTACAGCAAGGAAGACAAGTCGGTCGTCGACATTCGCGCCAAGGTCACCCTGGGCGACGAATTCACCGACACGATTCCGCGCTTCACGGCCGATTACAAGCTCTCCGAGAACAGCATGCTCTATGCCTCCGCAGGCAAGGGCGTGAAGACGGGCGGCTTCAACGGCGTGACGGCGGGTACGCTGACCATTCCGGTGCCTGAGCAGGCCTTCGGTCCGGAGAGCAACTGGACCTACGAAATCGGTTCGAAGAACACGCTGCTCGACGGTCGCATGCTGCTGAACGTGGCGTTGTACAACGTCGAGTGGAGCGACATGCAGATCCAGGCTCTGCCCTCGAACGCGCCGGTGAATATCACCAACGTGCCGGTGATCTACCGTAACCTCGGCAACGCCCGCTCGCGGGGTGTCGAGCTCGAGACGCTGTTCGCGGTCACCGAGAACTTCTCGCTGAACCTCGGCGCCTCGTTCGCGGATCCGACCTACAAGGACGGCACCACGTCGTTCCGCTTCCGCAACCCGGTCAACCGTTGCAACGGGACGACCTGCCCGATCGACGGTGCCATCGGTGGCAAGACGCTGCCGCGTACGCCGAAGACGCAGCTGATCGCGGGTGCCGAGTGGAACTCGAAGTTCGGCAACGGTATGGCGTTCTACGCCCGCGGCGATGTGACGTACCAGTCCGAACTGCAGGTCGAGGAGATGAACCTCGCGCAGATCGAGCCGCGTACGCTGGTCAACGCCCGCGTCGGCTTGTCGAAGGACAAGTGGTCGGCGGATCTGTGGGGCAAGAACATCTTCGACGAAGAGTACGTGGCCAACTCGTTCTTCATCGTCTCGGGTGTCGGTTACACGGCCTCCTACGGTGAGAAGGCGACTTACGGTCTGACGGTCCGCTATCAGTTCTGATCGCGATCGGATCGGTCGATCTCAAAGAGGGCGGAGCACGGTGTGCTCCGCCCTTTTTCTTTGCGCTCGATCTCAGGCGTTTTCGGCGGTTACCCAGACGTCCACGCCGTTGAGCGCGGCGTTGCCACTCAGTTCGTCGATGTAACGCTCGTCGGTGAGATCGTTCGCACTCACGCCTGCATGGTTGCGTGCGACCCGAAGCTGCACCCCCGGCAGGTCATGCCCCCAGCCATGCGGCAGACTGACCACACCCGGCATCAGTGCATCGGTGACTTCCACCGGAACACTCAGACTACCGGTTCTTGAACGCACTACGGCGATGGCGCCATCGGTGAGGGCTCTCGATGCCGCATCGCTCGGGTGGATCTGCAGCGTGCACCGCGGCGGCCCTTTGACCATACGCTGGCTGTTGTGCAACCAGGAGTTGTTGGTGCGCAGATCGCGTCGACCGATGAGGCTCATGCGATCGGACGGCTGAGCCGCCGGTGACGGCGGTTGTGCAAAAGCGGCTGTGAGCCGTGCCAGATCCTGTCGCAGCAGCGCGGGCACGAGTTCAATGCGCTTGTCGGGTTTCCACAGCCGCTGCGGCAAAGAAGGCTGCAACGGTCCGAGGTCGATGCCATGCGGCGAGCGGGCAATACGACCCAGCGTCAATCCACCGGACAGCGGATTCCAGCCTGCGCCCCGCTCGCCCGTGCGGATGCCGAGGGCCACGGTGCGCTTCGGTGTTAGCCAGCGATTGGCGAGTCGAGCGAGCATCGGAGGGCGGCGCGCCGGATCCAAAGATTCGAGACGCGAGGCCAGCGCTTCGCAGATTTCCCAATCGTGCCGCTGGTCGGCCTGCCGCGGAAACAACGGCTCGCAGTACTTCACGGTGTTGCGGATCGCGAGCATGTGGAAGACAAGATCGAAATGGTCCCGCTCGAGCGCGAAGGTCGGCGGCAGGATGAGGTTCGCGTGCCGCGTGGTTTCGTTGACGTAGAAGTCGATCGACACCATGAACTCGAGTTGCGGTAGCGCCGCCGCCAGTTGGCGGCCGTTGGGTGTCGAGAGCACCGGGTTGCCCGCTGCCGTCACGAGCCCGCGGATCTGATCCTTGCCGGGCGTCAGGATCTCTTCGGCCAGTGCTGCCACGGGGTACTCGCCGCTGAACTCCGGTAGTCCCCTGACGCGGGTACGACGCTTGGCGAAGGAGCCCGGCGTGCCGAAGCCAACGCCGCTGCGCCGGGTATCGAGAGCCGGTGAGGTGAAGAGCGCGCCGCCTTCGCGGTCGAGATTTCCCGTGACGATGTTGAGTGCTTGGATCAGCCACTGCGACAGCGCGCCGAAGGCCTGGGTCGACACGCCCATCCGGCCGTAGCAAACAGCCGCCGGTGAGGCTGTGAAGTCGCGCGCGAGTTCGCGGATGCGTGTCGCATCGATGCCGGTCGGGCCGGCCACGCGCTCGGGCGGCCAGTCGGCACAGAGGGCGCGCAGATCGTCCATGCCGTTGAGCGAGCTTGCGAGGCGCCCGGGCGCCGCGAGGTTCTCGGCAAAGATGACTTGCAGTAAAGCCAACAACAGCAGGGCGTCCGATCCCGGACGGACGAACAGGTGGGTGTCGGCGAGAGCCGCAGTCTCGGTGCGTCTTGGATCAACGACCACCAGCCTGCCGCCGCGGGCGCGCAAGTCCTTCAGTCTTCGGGCCACGTCCGGCGCGGTCATCAGGCTGCCGTTCGAGACCACGGGGTTGGCGCCGAGCACGAGCAGGAATTGCGTGCGATCGAGATCGGGGATGGGGATCATCAACTGGTGGCCGTACATCAGCCACGACACCAGATGATGCGGTAACTGATCGACCGACGTTGCCGAATAGCGGTTGCGGCTGCGTAGCGCGCGTAGCAACCGTGCTCCGCCCATCAGCCCACCGTAACTGTGGACCTGCGGGTTGCCGAAGTAACTGGCAACCGCTTCCGAGCCGTGAGTGCGCTGAATGGCGAGCAGGCGTTCAGCGGTTTCGTCGAGCGCCTCGTCCCACGGAATCTCACGCCAGGTATCGCCTTCGCGGCGCACGGGACGACGCAAGCGGTCCGGGTCTTCGTGCACGTCCTTGATCGCCAGCGCCTTCGGACAGATGTGGCCGCGGCTGAACGGATCGGCGTCATCGCCGCGTATCGACACGATCTCGCTGCCCCGATGGCGGATTTCGACCCCGCACATTGCTTCGCACAGGTGGCAGGTCCGGTGGTGTATCGCGACGGTGTCTGACATCGGCCGATTATTCACCATCCCTTTGCTAACATCACGCGCCCGCCAGCAGGCACGCGGCCCCGTCAGGAGAGTGACCCATGAGTACCGAGTACACACCGCCCAAAGTCTGGGTCTGGAACCGCAACACCGGGGGCAAGTTCGCCAACATCAATCGGCCAACGGCGGGTGCCACTCACGACAAGGAGCTGCCGCGTGGTCGCCATCCGCTGCAGCTGTACTCGCTCGGTACGCCCAATGGCGTCAAGGTCACGGTGATGCTCGAAGAATTGCTGGCCGCCGGATGCGCGGGCGCTGAATACGACGCCTGGCTCATCAACATCGGCGAGGGCGATCAATTCGGCAGCGGTTTCGTATCGGTGAACCCGAATTCCAAGATTCCGGCGCTGCTCGATGTGAGCGCATCGCCACCGACCCGGGTCTTCGAGTCGGGCGCCATCCTGATGTATCTGGCCGAGAAGTTCGGTCACTTCCTGCCGAGCGACGCTGCGGCGCGTGCCGAGTGCATGTCCTGGTTGTTTTGGCAGATGGGCAGCACGCCGTACCTCGGCGGCGGTTTCGGTCATTTTTATGCGTACGCTCCGCAGAAGTGGGAGTACCCGATCGATCGGTTTGCACTCGAGGTCAAGCGTCAGCTCGACGTGCTCGATCGCAATCTGGCGTCGCGGCGTTACGTGGCGGGCGAGGAGTACAGCATCGCCGACATGGCGATCTTTCCGTGGTACGGCGGTCTCGTGCTCAACAATCTGTACAACGCGGCGGAGTTTCTCGAGGTCGCGAGCTATAGCAACGTGGTGCGCTGGGCGACGGAGCTGCGCGAGCGGCCGGCCGTGCAGCGCGGTCAGCGTGTCAATCGGACCTGGGGACCTGAAGAACTGCAGGTGCGCGAGCGCCACTCGGCGGCTGACTTTCGTTGATGGCGAACAGGCTGCGTGTGTCCGCGGGCACCGCACCGTAGCGCAAGAAAATCGCGATGCCTTCGATGAAGCCCAGCGTGTAGAGCAGGGCCGTCGCGCGCAGCAGCCAGCTCGTATCAATGACGAACGAGGCAAACACGACGAGTACGACGCCGACGGCGGCCGTGCGGTTTAGGTGGGTGTGGAGCAGGATGAGGCGGCCGCATTTGAACCACGACACCGCGAGCATCACGGCCAGCATGCCGATGGCCAGGGCGATGAATGCCAGATTGGCCAGCACCACGTCCGGGAAAAGCTGGTACAGCAGTAGCGCCGAACAGGGGTAGAACACGAGATCGGCGATGCCATCGAGCATGGCGCCGCGCTCGCTCGTCTGGTGCCAGCGGCGCGCCAGCCAGCCGTCGAGGAAATCGCTGAGACCGAGCAGCGCAAACCACACCAGCAACGCGGTTCGCTGGCTCTGCGCATCGATGACGAGCAGTAACGGTGAGCCGAAGAAGCGAAAGATCGACAGTGCATTGGGCAGGTTCACCGGCCGCATCATGCCCGCTTGACCCGGGGTTCGGCAAAGACCGTACACTCGGCACATCGATGATGCGTAAAAACCCAATGATTGCCGTGCTGCTGACGTGTTGCGCGTCGGCTGTGTTCGCCGAGCCCGCGCGGGTCGGCGGCTATGCCGAAGCCCTCGACCGGGGCTGGATCGAGGCTGTCATCACCGTGCGTCAGCCGCAGGGCGTATTGCAACTGGCTGAGCAGGTGGCGGGCTGGCGCGTCGAGCCCATCGCCGCAACCGACGGCGCCATGGCGTCTGCGGCGGGTCCGTTTGCTCCGGCGCGTGAGTGGCGGATCGGCGATGCATCGGGCCAGCCGGGCATGCTGCGGCTGATTCAGGCCGACGTGTCGTCGGCCGCGGCCGTGCGCGGCTCGGCGCAGCCATGGGACACCGGGGGACATTTCAGCGTGATGACGCGCTCCAACGATGCCGAGGGTCGATGGCGCATCGCCGAAGCACTCGGCTGGGGTGCGTGGAATGCGCCGGTGGAACTCGATTTCGCTGGTGTCCGGCTTGCCAACGTCATCTTGCGCGGTCCCGAAGGTGTGAACGTGTCGATCTACGAACGACGCGCGCCACGGATGCCCGACGCGCCGGACCTGCGCGGATTGCGTCGGCCCTTCAATGCCATGCAGATCGTTCGTGATGCGGCGGCGGCGCGACGCTTCTACGTCGACATCCTGAAATTCGAGGTGCTCGCCGAGGGACGCTATCGGGGTGCGCCCGGGGTGGTCAACAATTTCGGGATGCCGGCCAACCTCACCGGCCAGGTGACGCTCGAGTACATGATTCTGGCCCCGGTGAAGGCTGGGCCCACGCAGATCGAAGTGGTGCGCTTCGATGGCATCGAGGGTCGGGCGCTGCCGGTCGATCCCGTGCCTACGCTGGGCATCACGGCGCTGCGCTTTCCCGTGAGCCGCTTGGCTCTCATCGAGGAGCGGCTGCGCGCGGCGAATTGGCCGCTGCTGCATGCCGCGACCGTACGGCAATTGCCGCCGTACGGTCGCGTGCGTTGGTTGGCTGTCAGTTCACCCGAGGGGGCGGTGCTGGAGTTCTTCGAACTCAGCGACCCATGATCTTTTCGCCCGGGCCGTATTTGGTCATGTACTCGAGGAAATCGATGCGTGGTTTGGTCCACGACTTGAGATCAAAGATTTCCGGAGTCTTCTTCTCGAGCGCGAGGCGGGCACCGCGCGGCAGATCGTCGAGGCTGCGCAGTTTCGTGCCGAGTCCCTTGCCCCAGGTTCGGCCTGGTGTCTTGCCCATGCCGAGCCAGGGGTGAAAGCTCACCAGATTCTGGAACTGCACAGTCGAGAGGGCGCTCGACTTGCCGGGATCCTGGATGTCGCGCACGTCGGCGGCGAAAAAGTAGTGCGAGTCCCAGTAGAACGTCGGGCCACCCGCCTCCTTCGGCCACTTGTCTTCCTTGAAGGGGTTCGGGAAGGAGAACGACGACTGGTTGGGCGCCAGCACCTTGCCGGCGATCACGTCGATGCGCATGTCCTTGGGTTTCAGCGTGGCCTCGGGTCCGGTGACAATGCCGTCCGGACCGATTTCCACTGACAGCGGGCCGCCCGCGAATTGCCAGATTTCGCGTTTTTCACCGGTGACTGGGTTGACCCAGTGATCGACGACCTCGTCGGTATCGAAGGCGGTGTAGGCGCCCACTTCACGCACCATGCACTTGTAGTTGCCGTTGGGCAGCGGTGTCCACGAGCCGGCAGCCAGATTCTGCATGGTCAGCATCGGTTTCAGATTGCCGTCGTTGAGCCACAAATACAGGTGCAAGCGGGTGAAGGTGTAGACCGTTTCCTCGGCAATCGAGCCCTTCAGCTTGGCGAGCAAGCGCGCCCTGGCCTTCGGATCCTCGAGCTGCAGCGCTGAAACGCCACCCGGCGTGGCTGCCACGGCAGGCGAGAGCATCGACGCAGCCATCGAACCGCCGATGGCGACCGACGCACCGAGCATTGAGCGACGCGAAATACTCATGTCCGACATGTGAACCCCCTCGAAAAATGAGCCCTGAACATAACGCAACCCGATGCGCGTTGTCCGGCGCGAAGTTACCCTGTCCTCCTGTTGCTCAGGGGGGCGAATGAGCGAAGCGACGGCATGGTCGAGACGTGAGGCCTTGGCGGGCCTCGGGCTGCTTGCGGTAGCGGGTGGCAGGGTTCACGCCGTTGAGACGGGCGGTGCTAACGCGGGTGTGGCCCCTGCGCCGCGTTCGTCCGAGCCGGTGGCGGTGCCGGCCGATGTCTTCGCGGATTTCATGCGGATGCGTACGTCGCCCGATGGTCGCCCGGTGCTGTGGGTGTATGCCGGCGTCCTGGTCGTCAAGCCCGAAGGCGAAGTGGCCCGCCCGTTGGCACGCATCGAGGGTTTGAGTCGGTCGGTTGCCGTTGCACAGCCCGACGGCAGTTATCTCTGGACGCTCGATGAGGCCGGCTACTACTGCGATCCGGTGACGGGCGCGGTGGCCTCGACCCTTTTCAATCCGTTCATCGGCAAGGACGTCGTGCCGAAACACTATCGGTCGCCACAGACTTTGCGTTTTTCTCGCAACGGAGTTTTGCCCGGGCGGGAGCTACCACCGGGCATCGACTTTCATGGCGAAATCACCCGCCTCGCGGAACTCGCCGGCACCGTCGCTCTGACCGAAGATTTGTACGTGCGCATGGGTGGTACGGCGGCGACGGCTGACCGACCGGCGCGTCCGACGCGCTTCGCCAATTCGCTCGCGACTTTTACGACGCTGCGGCGCAACTTGCAGCGTCCCGCTGGGCAGTGGGTGGATTGCCAGTTCAACTACACCACGCTCAACACTTTCGTGGATTGGCTCGGTCTGGCAGGTCGCCCCGGTGTGCAGGACATGCGTCTCGTCGGCCTCAAATGTCGCCTCGACGATCGCGCGGCCGTGCCGCGCGGTTTGCGCGAGCGCATCGAGCGTGAGCATCCGGATCTGCTGAAGGGGAGTGAGGGCACATGATCGATCGACGAAGTCTCTTGCAGGGCGTGGGCCTCGCCGCGGTGCTGCAGACCCCGATGCTGGCCGACGCGGCTGTCGCTCGCGACGGCGGTGCCGTGTCTGGTGCGCTCGATCTGCGTACTGCGGAAGGTAATGTGAAGGCGATGGCCAAGATGGCGGCCACGCTCGCTCCCGACAGCCACAAGCACGGCTGGTACAGCGGCGTGTTGATGGGTGTCGTACCCGGCCAGGCGGTGCGCGAACTCGTCGGTATCATCGGCATGAGCACCCAGCGACTGCGTGCGGTCCCGGAGCAGGGCGGCTATCAGCTGCTGCAAAAGGAGTGCGGCTTTTTCACTGATCTGGCCACCGGGGCCGTGCTCGATCGCTGGCGTAATCCCTACAGCAACGAGATCGTCGAGCCATTCCACATCGCAAACCCTGCCGTGAACCGCTGGATACTGCCGGTGGTGAAAGAGGAGCGCTTCTACGATCGTGTGCAGAACGAGGCGCCCGTAGAGCGACCCTTTGTGTTGCCCTGGCGGCAGGCCGGTGATCGCGTCATGCTCGAGCAGCGTACGCATTTCTGGGCGAACAATCCGCTCGATCCGGCAGTGTGGAAGCGCGAGAGCAGCGGTCCGCGCATCCAGGTTTCGGATTGCATGAGTTACAACGCGCGCTACGACGAGCTCGTCGATCCCAGGCGCGACAGCGTGGAATACTCGGGCCATTGGGTGCATGTGCGACCGTGGCAGCCGTGGATGCTGATGGGCTCACATCCGGGGCATTGCCTCTACAGCGCGATGACGGGCAGTGCGTTGCGTGCCGAGAACGTGCCGGCGCAGATCCTCGGCATCGTCCGCGAGCGGTTGCCGGACTTCCTCCAACCGCCCACCGAGGTGCGCAAGAGTGAACCCAGCATGATTCGCTTCATGCGTGAGCGCAAACCGTCGTGAGTGGACCGCTGCACCGCCATTATCGCGGCAAGATGCTGTATCTCACTGACGGTGTCGGCGAGATGGGGCGCGAGTTCTTCAGCGTGACCGTGCAGCCCGATGGCGAGCGTACCCTGCGCGCGCAGTGCGAGATGGACGACGATCGTTTGCTGCGTGACGTGGTGCTGACAGTCGATGCAGAGTGGCGACCGAAGGACGCCTTCATGCGTCTGACGGTCGATGGCCGTTTGCTCGGTACCTCGTGGTTCAACTTCACCACGCGCACGGCCCAATGCGAGGGTCTGACCACGCGCGATGGTCGCGTTTCGCAGCGCTTCGAGCTCGATACGGACATCGAGTCTTTCGGCACGCATGCGCTGCACGGCGACGCCTGGGTCGTGGCGCGTCTGCGTCGATACGCCGGGCCGATGGAGAAATTTGCGCTCGCCACCTTCACCAATTCGACCCGTGCCAATGGTGCCTCAGGTCCGACGCTGATCCATCTGGGAGAGGGCTACTCCCGCATCCACGATCTTGGTGACGAGAGGCTTGATGTACCCGCCGGACAGTTTTCCACCCGGCACATCCGCATCGACGTGCCCGGCGTGGACGATTTCGAGGTCTGGGCGGGTGGCGAGGACTGTCTGCCCGTGCAGTTGCGATCAAAGAATTTGCGGCAGACGTACGTGCTGGTGGAGCTGCAGGGAGACTGGCGATGACGACACGCATGGATCGACGCAAGGTCGTGGGCGCCGCGCTCGGTGCCGTAACGGCGAGTGCCATCGCCTCGGGTGCAGCCGCTGCCGGTGCGGTCGCCACGGGTGCAGTGGCCGCGGCCCCGGCGCGCCCCGCGACACCGTCACCGCCCGATCCGCGCATGCTCTACCGCAAACTGCATCTGCGGACCGATGATGGTCTGCTGTTCTGGTGGCTGCAGGGCCCGAAGATCGGCCAAGTTGGCACCACGCTGACACCTCTTTACACCAGCAGCATCGGTACCTTGCAGCGGGTGCGCCATCGCGAGGATGGCGGCTTCGACGTCACGCAGCTTGAACTCATCATTCTTTGCGATTTGCAGACCGGCGAGCCTCTCGAACAGTGGCGCAACCCCTACACGAGCGAGCTGATCCCGATCCGCTTCGCGCCGGTCGGGCCGACCGTCGTGCGCTACAGGCCCGACAACTCCCGCGTGTTGCCGACCGAAATTGGTGGTACGCCACTGCAGGCCACCGCAATCATGCATCCACCGCTCATCGTCGGTGACGACGTCTTTCAGCGCGACGAGTCGGTGGCGCGCGTGTTCACGCCAGGCCGCACAGTGCCGTTCGAGGTCAACGACATCGCCGTGTATCACGGCAGTCTGGCGAACCTTGCCGACCCGGCGGTAGCGATGGGCGAAGCCACCGTATTTTTTGCCGAAGTCACCGGCTGGCAGCGCTGGATGAATATGGGCGATCGCCCCGGCAATCTGACTTCGCGCCTGACAGGTCGCAAGGTCAGACGTTACGACGATCTGCCGCAGCGGTGGCGGGAGCATCTGGCGGCGGTAGCGCCGAAGATCGCAGCCGATCCCATCGCTGCACTCGATGGGCCTGCCGCCCGTTTCGATCGATGAGGTGACCATGTTGCG
>Ga0068877_10001195_pt1 | contig 21701 bp, 11 predicted proteins | sample NOAtaG_FD_66437 | JGI IMG/M metagenome (GOLD analysis project Ga0068877, IMG submission 66437) | Freshwater lake microbial communities from Lake Erie, under a cyanobacterial bloom - NOAA_Erie_Diel6S_1000h metaG | ecosystem: Environmental > Aquatic > Freshwater > Lake | place: USA: Ohio, Lake... | reverse complement strand
CTTCATACAACATAAATACGAGTGTCAATCCAGCCCAAAACACCACTTTCCAATTGCTTGTTTTTCTGGCATTCACAATGGAAATCACCAACAATAATAAGACAGGTAGTCCTAAAACACCTGTCAATAAACGATTGATGTATTCAATCCAAGTATGCACAGGATTAAAAATAGCATAATCATGTTTAGGATACTTCTTCCAAATGGTTCTATCTAAATCTTTGTTGTCTTTTGTAACAACCTCCTGTTGGGCCACCCAAAGAGTATCATTCAAAATTACCATTTGACCTTTTAAAAAATGCTTCTCACTTCCTAGAGTTAAAGTTTCCTGGTTTATCGGGGGGATTACATAACCAAAACACTTTGGCCAATCAGGGCAACCCATCCCGCTCCCTGTAACACGTACAACTGAACCTGCAATGACCACCAAATACACACATACCAAAGCAATGGTGGCAATCCTGCGCGTATCCATCCACTTCTTCATGGCTGCACAAATACGTTTCTTTGAGCAGAAACTACTGTGTATTTTCCATCCGCAATGGCATTAACACAGGCCATCATCTTTTGCTCCTCCACCATGGATGGATCAAATTGTACATGTACGATGTTCACCTTTCTCTCTTCAATAAAATCCAGTTGAGTATTCTTCACTCCTGGCATCCTTTTGAGTTCTTGTTGTACCTTTCCTCCACATGCATGCGCACACATCATCCCTTCTATAGCGAGATCGGCCACCACATAGGAAGAATCCGCTTGATGAGTAATCACTTTTACCTCCAATGGTGGTTTTTCTACCTTGGCATTTTCTTGACAAGCAAAAAATACGATGACGGTCATTCCCGCAATAAGCACTTTGATTTTCATATTGGCTAAATTAAATCGAAGTAAGCCAACACAACCTACCTTTGTCAAAAATCATCCGTGAAAAGCCTTTCCCTGTCCACCATATTAACTATTGCCATTCTCGCCTTTATTTGGGGAAGCAGTTTTATACTGATGAAAATCGGGTTAAAAGCGCATGACGGAAGTCCTGTTCTGAGCGGAATTCAGGTGGCTTGCTTACGGATGATGATTGCCGCTTTGGTGTTAAGTCCGTTTGCCTATCAAGGATATAAAAAGATAAAAAAATCGGATGCCCTTTGGTTGTTCGTGGTGGGAATTTGCGGAAGCGGAATTCCTGCATTTCTCTTTGCTATATCTCAGCAATATATAGACAGCGGATTAGCAGGGATTTTGAATGCGCTAACACCCATTTTCACTTTACTCATTGGGCTTGGATTCTTCAATAAAAAAACCCACTCCAAACAACTATTGGGAATGTTTATAGGATTTGTGGGGGCTACTGGAATTATCGCAATGAAAGGAAGTTCTTTTGAAAATGGCGTTTTTTCCTTGCTTATCATACTCGCCACGGTGCTGTACGGTATCAGTGTGAACACTGTTAGCAGCAAATTACAGCATGTTCCCGCTCCTGTCATCAGCTCCATTTCTGTCAGTATCGCCGCTATTCCTTGCAGCCTTATTTTTTTAACAACCCCCTACGAGGTAATCCTTGTCCATCCTGAAGGAGTAAGAAGCTTCTCCGCTATCCTTACTTTAGCCATACTCGGAACTGGATTTGCTAATATCCTTTTCTTTCGCCTAACTCAAAAAAGCGGGGCGGTGTCAGCGGCGAGCGTCACTTATCTCATCCCTCTTGTCGCTGTAGGCTGGGGATGCGTAATGGGGGAATCCATCTCCTTATTTCAAATGCTCTTCGGATTGGTTTTGCTGACAGGTGTTTATTTGACACATCAAAAAAAATCAAGCTGACACCGTTTCAAGCGCAAATAAAATAGAATAATTAAAGGGGAAATCACTTTCCTCTCTCTTTCCATTCCATTTCAAAAAACGATTTTGAATACTTAAAAGACCCAAGCCTGAACCCTCTACTCTATGGCTGTAAATGGACTTCTCCTCCCACCTTACCAACAGTTGACCATCCCTCACTTCTATTGAAGCAACAACTTCACTTTTTGGTGAATGTCGGATCACATTATTAGCCATTTCCATCATCATCAATTGCAAGTCCATTAAAAAATCACGCTTCAGTTCTAGGTCATTTACGAGGAAATTCATTTTCACCTCCCTATTCACATTGGCAAACATCTCCTTTACTATGACAGACAAATAATGAATTTGGTCAACGGTATTCTCCTCATTTTTTGAAAGACTTAAAATGACATTTTTCAACTCTTTGGATATAATCAACAATTCATCACTCACTTCTTGAAATTGGGATAATGACTGATTAGTCGACCTTAACAAACTATCCAATTTAATTCTAGCTCCAAACAACCTTGATCCAATACCATCATGGACGTCCATTGCAATCCTATTGCGCTCAGCCATTGTTCCTTGTAATAACTGCTGACGCCAAGTATTTTCTGATTCCAATAATTTTAGTTGCAGTTTAAGTCGCTCGTTCCTATACACCTTATACCGATAAAAAATGGCAAAAAATACAACCACCACCTCCATCACTAAACATATCTGCATATTGCTGGGAATTGCGGTGGGAAATAAATACACTCCGGTATACCAACCGTTAATATTCAATACATACTCGATAGAACCGGTCAGCAACAAGGCAATGGCAAAGAAAAAAAGCAGTGATGGCTTATGACCATTTCTATACTCTCTCCATGACCAAAATAAAAAAGTGACAAGAGCTATGGATCCAGAAATCGACAGAACTCGGAATAAAAAAATCTTTCCCCAAACCGTTTCAGCATTGTAACTAAATACAACAATGACAACACAGATCAATGAAAAATAAAAAAGTTGAACACCTCTCACCAACCATCGAATCCTATTACTTAGCAACCCCTCCTTAACAAAAACCACAAACACTTGAAACAAAAGGATGTAAGTAACTCCAGTCGTTATATACCGTGAGATATTCGACAAAAACGGTATCTCCGGGTAAATAAATTGAAAATCCATTCCTTCATAAGAAAGCAATAAAAAGAGATTGGAAAAAGCATACAGTCCATACCACAAATGAACCTTATCCTTCAGTGAAAAGAATAGAAACAAATTCACTGCAATCGTGATGAGAATGATTCCTGTGAAAATTCCAAAAACCCAATACGTCTTAACCTCAAACTTCCGAAAATCATTAGACTTCATTACATCAAAACCACAGAAAAAATTTTCATTTCGCTTATCCAACTCCAAAATCAAAATACCCCTGGACTTAGGATGAATCTTTACCGGAAAAGAAAAATTACAAAAGGGATATGGTCTATTCGCAAAGCAATAATTATCTCCGGTAACCCCTTGCCAAATGATACTATCCCTCTCCAACCAAAAATAGCGTATCTGATTGATGGCCGAATTTTTTAGCGTAAAGAAAAGCTCACTTTCCGATGGTTCAACATTCTCCAAAGGCAATGCAATCCAATGAAAATAATCAGATGGACCTTGATTCAAAGCCAACGCGTTCAATGGATGAAATCGCGTTTCAAAATGAGCTAACATTGTATCGATTGACTCTATTTGATTCGTCTTGAAATGCAGAAGGAACGGATTTTGTTGAGTAAAACCATACTTATTCCCTTCAACACTCGATACATTCAAGTAATCGATGCTCTGTGATAAGACAAAGTTTATAAAAAACGAAAAGAAAAAGAACAAACCATTTTTTTTCATTGCCCTAAAGTACAAGTTGAAAATTCACTCCTATACTATGAAAATTCATAGTATAACAAGTCCATTTATTTAACGTGAAGATAAGACCTTTGCAAGGTATGAAATATCAAGTTTGCATAGTAGATGATCACGCCGTTGTAAGATCAGGCCTAAAAGCATTAATCAACTCCTTTCCTAATACAGTATGCAAATGGGAACTCTCGGATGGCAGTGAATTAGTGGAACTAGTAAAGCAAAATATTTATCCAGATATCATTATTTTAGATATTACTATGACCAAACTTTCTGGATGGAAAACCATCCAGGAACTCCGTCCTTTCAATATCCAAAAAAACATCATTTTACTCACCTACAATAGTTACAATGAAAACATACAGCAATTCATTGATAGTGATGTCGCTGCTTTTCTAAGTAAGGATGCAAGTGTTCAAGAAATTCAGGCCACCATCGAAGATGTAATTTTCCACAAAAAAGCTGAAAACGTTCCTCAGCCCGAAAATTCCAATCAACCTAAAATTACCGGGAGAGAATTAGAATTTCTTCAACTCATCTGTGACGAAAAGGAATACACCTATGAACAGATTTCTGAAATCATGGGAGTTCACATTAGAACAGTAGATTCATTTCGTAAATCACTCTTTCAAAAATTACAAAAAAAATCTAAATCAGGCCTGGTTATTTATGCCATTAAAAATGGCCTTTTGAATAAATAGTGAGGTTCACCTCCCCACCACCATCCTCAACACTCGCTGTTCCTTTCCATTGCTCACTCGCACTTCGTACAAGCCACTGCTCAGTGCTTTCTCAAATGTCAAGGTGGGTGTGATGTGTCCTTCGGAATAGCTCGTTGTACTTTGTAACCACCTGCCCATCGCATCCATTACCTCGATTGTTATCACTCCCTCCATTCCGGTAACACTCAGCATCACCTCATCGCCCGCATTGGGGTTGGGGAATATCTGTATGTTTTGCGCTGACCATACATTCACCTCTTCTTCATATTCTTGTTCTGCCAACACCATCCCCGCGTTGCCTATCGTCTTCACGCAGGAGGCATTCCCATCGCAAGTGGCCGATGTATTGCTGGGACAACCGCCTGTGGTGGGGAACCAGGTATTCACCTGCAATGGACTGCCTGCCGCCGTTCCCACACTATACGATACACCGTCCAAATGCGCTGCGCGCACCCAAACATCATATCGCTGGCCATTGGCAATACCCGGTATCGAACCCATGCCAACCAATCGTGTAGCTCCGGCTCCACCGGCGATGTAAGTGGGCAAACCCTGTGTCGGATAGGCCATCTTGAACTTCCAATCATATCGAGCCGTGCCGCATACTGAGCGGTTGGTGGCAATGAACGAGGTAGTCCGCTTAAATCCAACACTGCACAAGTCCGTACTCCTAACCGTCAAGGGGGCTTCTGCATTCAATATCACCGGAGAGGCCACCGTTCCAAAGGCAGTGAGCGTATTATTATTCCCCGCTGCATCTTTGAGATTGTAGATCACATCTACCGTCACATAATAGGTCTGTTGACCGCTCGATAAATTAGCCGGTAAAATCTTCCCTAATTGACAAGTAGTGCTTCCCACTCCCGAAGCCTGAGGAGGAATCGCATAGCTCCATGAAGGAGTGCCTTGACCCAATCCACTCGGTGCTACCGCCGCATTGGCCGCTGCTTGATCTTGCCATCTTCGCACCACATAACCCGAAGATTGAGAGCGGAAGGCCGATTTGAAATTAGCACAGGTATTATTATAAACACCCGTCCCTCCAGTAAAGGGAAGGATATCCGCTTGGCTTCCGCGTAAAAACGATACACTCAAATTACAAGTGCCCGCTAGGTTGTTCACATTGCGCAAGCAGAGATAATAAGTTTGATTGGGAACCAAGTTACCATAATACAAGATCTCACTTCCTCCATCGGGAGCGGGAGACAAGGTGCCTAAGCTGCCTGGATGAACATCGTCTTCCGTGGACAAGGGAACCCATATTGTGCCAGGAGCTGCCACCGAAGAATACAACTCAATCGCATTATCATCCGCCACTGTGGAGGAGCCTGTCAGAGCAATACGAGCTGCGTTGCCCGTGGCGACGAAGCTATACCATACATCGTTGCCAGCGCCGGGGCTTTCAATGCTGTTGCTGCCTTGGGCGAGATTCACTGAAATATTATTTTGAACACCGTAAGCAAAGGCGGGAATATTGAGCACACTTATTGAACTAGATGGATCATCACCCGGAACTGTGTTTAAACAACCCTCATTGATAGCATTATCGCAATCATCGTCCGTTGTATTTCCACACAACTCCATCGCACCAGGATTAATCAATGAATTAGCAGCAGCACAATCATTATTAAAAATGGAGAACCCAGCTGGTGCTAACAAAGAAGACTGAGCACAAACAGGTGTTAAGACTGTTCCTGCGCCATATCCATCCCCATCCGTATCTGAATAAAAATTAAATAACTCATGCATCAACGAATTGGAATCATTGCAATCTCCTCCAACTGAAGACGTACCCGTGGCACCTGGACAACCCAACACAGTGATAGCAGAATTTCCGTATCCATCACCGTCCGCATCTTGGTATAAAACAGCCAACGACTGATCAGGATTCGCATAGAATGGACAATTATCACAAACATCGCCAATACCATCAGTATCACTGTCCAATTGGTTAGCATTGGCTATCAAATAGCAATTATCCAACAGATTGATGGTTCCATCCGCGTCATAATCCTCTTCCACGCAAGGGAAATTCAAAGCTAAAATAGCCGAGGTAGAAGATCCGCATTGATTAGCTGCTGTCAACGATAATCCTCCTGACGATGCAATGACATTTTCAAAAGTAATAGATGCGTTGTTGGTGTTGTTCCCTGTCAACAAAGCCGCACCCGTGGGCATGTTCCAAGTGTAGAAAACCGCATTCTCAACTGGATTTATAAAATACGCCTCAGGACCATCATAAGGACAGACTATTTGTTCTCCTGATAAATTTTCAGTGATCACCGGCGATTCTAAAATGGTCAAATGATACAAAGAGGGCTCGCTGTAGCACCCTGGCTCATTCCCCAAAGCCTGCACCCAATAATATCCACTGTCTTGAATGGTTAAATTTGTTTTGTTCCAATTTGTTCCAACATGAGTTTGAATCCCATCAGGAGCAGTCCACCTTAAACTATTGACATTATTTTGCGCAACAAAATTAAAACTGCTTCCTAAACAAGCTTGCCCAGCATTGATAGTGTCTCCCAGTGCATCCAATGTAAGCGGTGGTGCAGGAGGCGGATAACAGGTGTTAAATGACGCCGTCTTGGTAACACTCCATTTACCAAAAGAATCTTTGACCCGCATGGAAATTTTGTGATTGCCGGGGCCTAATGCCGCACAGCTGATGGCATAGGACTCTGTAATCAATGTGTCACTGGCTGTCAAAGGTAAGGAGACCGCATTGGTTACTCCGGGATCTGTATTGTCGAAGAAATATTCTAACTCCGTAATATTAAGCAACTCGGATACCACCGGTAATTGAACTGGACTGATGTACACGGGAGTGGTCCTGGTGATTCCCCATTGACCGTCAAAATCAATCATTCTTACCGACAGAATATGATAGCCAGCGGACAATCCTGTGGTGGCGATGTTAGCAAATGAACTGATCGGAGATCCCTGCGTAACCAAAATATCCGTTCCATTTCCCGGACCTGGATCGATTGTTCCCCAGAAATATTCTCCTCTCACCAATCCAGTTGAAACAGTAATATTGTTCACCAAAACACTCAATGTCGCAGGACAATATCCATCCGTTGCAGTTACGGTATAATTACCGGCTAATACCGAAGCGATAATCGGCGTAGTTGCTCCATTGGACCAAGTATAATCATACGCGGGGGTTGATCCTCCAGTAACAATAACACCTGCGCTTCCATTGCTCAACCCATTGGTGGAAGGGCTGATCACCGGATTCAAGTTGAGCGCTGGTCGCACCAAAACAAAGACGTCATTGGATTGCAACCAAACGCCGTTAGGCGATTGAAATGTGCAGCTATAAGTTCCCGTTTCTGTCACGGAAATGGAGGCTCCTACTTCAGCATTGCTCCAGATATAATTAGTTCCCGCGGGAGCCGTCAATTGTGTTGTATTTCCCTCACAAATTTCTAGTCCACCATTGATGGTCAATACCGCATTGGGATTCACTCCCACCGTTATCAATTGAGATGCCGTTGACGTGCAGCTGGCATTTCCATTGTTGACTTGTAATACAACCAAGTAATTACCCGGAGTGTTGAAATTATGGCTCACCGATTCTCCAGCTGCATCGTAGTTTCCATCACCATTCCAATCCCAAGAATAAACGGAACTCAATAGAGTATTGGTGGAAGTGCTTGCCACTTGAATATTAGCATTCAAAGCAGTGCCTGTCAAATCAAAAGAAACTTCAGGCACCGGACAAGTGGGTGTCACCACTTGGATGGTGGTGGTTCTTGTTTGCGACCAAAGCCCCCATTGGTCCTTAACGCGAATGGACACCTTGTGATTACCCACTGATAGTCCTGACATATCAATAGATGCTGAGGTATTGACTGTTGTCCCAATGGGTATAGCTGAAGGAATGGCATTGCCCACTCCCGGATCCTCACTGTCAAAGAAATACTCCATGGCCACGATGGGGAATTGGAAATCCGGAAGGATGGGAGGCAAATCAAATTCAATAATGAACATGCTACGGCTGATCATTCCCCATCTGCCATCGGCATCCTGCAATCGCACATAAACGTAATGCGCTCCAGAACTCAAACCGGTAGTGTTCACCGTGATACTTTCTAAAACATTGGTGCCCGGATTAGTGATGGTAAAGGCAGTAGCATTGCCGCCTCCAGGATCGTTGTTATCAAAGAAATACTCTCCTCTGATGATATTGTCCGCGGGGGTATTTTGAGAGGTTGCAGTCGGATCCCAAACCATGATGGGGGTAGGTCGAGAAAATCCCCACTCAAATTGCGCATCCATTGTCCTTACAAACAAAGTATGATAGCCAGGTGCTAAGTTGATAGGAACATTGGCCAATGCATTGATAGGCGAGCCCTGCGTAATCGCCAATGGAAATCCATTACCTACGCCTGGATCTGCATCAAAATAATACTCGGCAGCAATGATGCCCGTGAGTGGTTGGATAATCGTATTTCCGATTTCGATGGATAGCGTTTGGGGACAAATACCATCCGTAACGGTAACGGTATAATTGCCCGCCATCACAGAGGCGATACCTGGAGTATTGGATCCATTACTCCAAGAATAAGAATAAAGATTATTACTTCCACCCGAAACCTGGACCAAAGCACTGCCGTTGCCATTTCCATTGGTAGCTTGGGAAGTGGTAGTCACCACATCCAAGCCAGGAATTACTTCAACATGGATTACAGAAGACATTACATAGTCCCCATTTATATCCGTATAGGCGCATTGATAGCTGCCAGAATTGGTTACCACCAGGTAATCCAATTGACTGAAATCACTCCATATAAAACCACTACCCTCCGGAGCATACAAAACCACCTGCGATCCCTCACAAAATGTTGTAGGACCATCTGCAGTAATGTTGTTATCTAATACAACACCCACTTGGAAATTTTGCAAGACACTCGTTTGACAATTGCTTCCATTGCTCACTATCAAAATCACATCATACCATCCTGAGGCGGGAAAATCATGTGTGGCTGTGCTTGTCGAGTAATCTACGGTTCCATTCGCATCGATATCCCATGAATAAGACGTACTGCCGGTGGTTCCGGTGGAGGTGGAAGTCAAAGTCAATTGATTCAAGCTGTTTTCTGCCGCTGTGAAATTGGCCTGAGGTAAACTGCAAGGAGCGGTAATGGTGATAATAGAAGTTTTGGTTGTGCTCCAAACACCCGACAAATCTTTCACACGTACATTCAATCGATGATTACCTTCTGCCAACCCCGTTGTATTGATTACGCGGTTTACATTCAAACTAGAATCCGTCGGAATAGAAATGGCTATCGCATTACCCTGTCCCGGATCAACATCACCATAAAAATACTCTGCGGCTATCATAGGAGACTGCAACGGAGAAAGAGTGGGGGGTAAAACGTAATCAATTAAAAACACGGTGGTACGGGTAATTCCCCAATCTCCATTGACATCTCGCATCCTAACTGAAACCTTGTGATAACCGGGAGTTAATCCTGCCAATGAAACATTGCTCGCCGTGAAATTCAATTCAGTATTAGCAGTAAAACTGATGGGAACACCATTTCCCACACCCGGGTCCACATTGTCAAAAAACAACTCTCCTTGAACAATATCTAAGGTGTCATAATTGACTGGGTTGGAGTAATCCGGTTTAATGTGTATCCACTGTGTTTTGGTAGTGGACCATGACCCATCAGAATACTTTGTTCTTACCGATAAAAGATGAAACCCAATAGGCAATCCAGTGGTAGGAATATCAAATGCTCCTCCTGTATTGGGCGTTAGCATGGGAATGGAAAAGCCAATAGCATTGCCCGGACCAGGATCACTAGAACCGTAAAAAAATTCCGCCTCAACAAAACCAACAGGTGGATTCACCGCCTGATTCACCAATGAATAATTAAGCGTCTGAGGGCAATACCCGTCAGATACAACTACAGAGTAGTTTCCTCCTGACAATTGTGTTCGACCCGGTGTGGTATTGCCGTTGTTCCAGGCGTAGGTGTAAACAGGAAAAGAACCCCCACTCACATTCAAATAAATACTGCCATTGGGCACTCCGTTGGTAGGTTGATACACAATAGAGTTAACATTAGGAGTAGGACGAACCAATACATCTTTCTGAGCAGAAGCTATGCTGTAGGTTCCGAAATTCATTACGCATTGATAAGAGCCTGTTTCGGTCACAATAATGCTTTGGGTGGTTTCTCCCGTATTCCAATAATAGGAGTTGGCAGCAGGTGCGGTCAGCACCACATTGGAACCAGAGCAAAAATTCAAAGGGCCATTGGCAGTTAATTGAAGATTAAAAACTGGCCCAACCGGTATCTCATGCACCTTTGTACTGGCGTACATTTCTTGCCATAATAATTGTATCTGCGCATCTGACAATGTTGTATTATAAAACAATACATCATCAATCAGATTAGTACTCCCAGCCAATTGAAACGAGGACGGATTGATCGCAGATCCGCCCCAAGTCTGAGATTGAACCAATACCCCATCCACGTAACTATTCATATTTACACCTGATACTGTGAGTGCGATGTGATGCCATTGATTGTTGTACAGGCCATTGACTCCTGGTGACCATGCATTTGAATAAATGGTATTGCCATTGGACCAACGATGGTAACCGTTGTTATCAATCCCCTGATATTGATTAGAAGGTGAACCCAATTGCAAAAGATTGGATGGAAAACTAGACGCCTTCATCCAATAGGAAAGAGTATAGTTGTCTTGGACTTGGCTCGTAGTACTAGTGGCTGAGAGGGGGTTCAATGGGTGCAAAGGTGCGCCGCTTAAATCTCCTTGTCTTCCATACTGCCATTGCGTTGTTCCTGTCAAATTAGACATCAATCCACCAGCATCCGCCAGCGATCCGTTAGTGAAATAAAACCGCATATCTGCAGCTTGCGCCAGGGTGGATGGAGGATTACAAACGGTCAAAGAAACGTGTTTGTAACCTGCTGTGTTGTAAGCATGATTGGTATTGGTGGATGTCGCATCCGTTGCTCCGTCTGAATTAAAATCCCATTCATAAATAGCACCGGGCAAAGCACCGGTAACTTGTGAAGTCATCACAATGTTTTGATTCAGCGCAGCAGGATTAGGGTTGAGCGTAAAATCCACATCGGCCACATTGGCGTTCACCGGCCAAACCTGAATGGATTGAGAACGCGTGATGCCCCACCGGCCATCCAAATCCTGAGCACGAATACTCAAAACGTGTTGTCCCGCTGTGGCAGGAGCAATGGCTGAAAAAGTAGTAGTAATATTGTTGCCTGCTGGCATGTAAAAGGGAGTGGCGTTGCCGCATCCAGGATCGGTATCCCAAAAATACTCCGCCTCTACAATGGGCATGCTCAACACCTCAGCTGGGAAAGGAAAGAAAGGCTGATTAATATAGATTTTATGTGTCCCCGTAATCCCCCAATGGCCGTATTCATCCTGAAAGCGCATGGAAAAAAAATGAAAACCAGGGGCTAAACCAGAGGCGGGAGCATTGAATGTAAGATTAGGATTGGGGCTCTGAGGATTCACATAAATCAATGTACCGAAACCTTCACCTGGGTCATTGTCAAAGAAATACTCTCCCTTGGTGAGAAGTTGTGCGGCTGCATTGCCTGATAACAGGATGCAAATCCACAAGGTCCAATGCGCAATGCGTTGGGACATCTGCTACAGAATCAAAAATTAATCGCGGCTTACCGCCTGGATATTGATTTGCAAAGTACCCCCCACAGGGACAGAGGAAACAGGGATAGTCAATGACGTCACTGCCGGGATTTTTGCGTATTTATATAACTGCGTAACAGGGGAGTTTCCACTGTTGATGCCGATGTCCGTTCCGTTGGTTCCTGTGCCGAGGGCAGGGGATCCTGGTGAAAGCCCGTAATTCTGGGACCACGCAAAATCTGCACCCAACGCTGGGTAGGAATTAAACAATGGATTTTGGTTCACAATATTACCACTCCCGATGTTGCCCGTTGGTGGCAGGGTATTCACATTACACAAATAGGAGAGATTATTATTAAATGTGCAGTTGATTACATTATTCTGTCCTGCTTCCTTCAATTCAGACTTATACCAAATATTATTTTCAAAAACAGCCTCTTGCAATGAATTCAAAGAATAGTAGGGATTATTCATGAATACACAGTTTCTTACAACCAAGTTTCCATTAAAATCCAAAGATCCTGATCCTGTTATTCCTGCATAAGAACCGCTGAATAAACAATTGGTCACGATAATATTAGAAAAAGGTCCTAATACAGGGTCCGAGTAACCCGTCCATGAATATCCGCTAAGTGTAAGATTTCCCTGCTCTTTGAATAAACAGTTTCTAAACGTCACATTACTCAGATTCCAATTCGCAGTTAGAGTGACATAATTGAAAAAACATCGTTCTAAAATAAAATCATTATTGGTTTGTTGAGTATTGCTTGATCCAGAAAAGGTTGAAGTGATATTGAAATAATATATCTTGCAACCATAAATTCTCGATCCACTCGCAGACAATGAGTTGTTAAATCTTCCGAAAGTGATAGCATATAAATCCGTCATTGGAAAGGCCCCACCAGATTCTATCCCCTCTCCAAAAATAACCAAAGGCTTTACAATTGTTGCTCCGGGATAATAACTGGTTCCAGAACCAGTCACCAATAAGGTATCATTAGGTGAGGCGGCGTCAACGGCTGCTTGAAGAGTGGAATACTGCGCAGGACGGTTAGGATCGTTGCTCACGGTCCAAACGGTGGCCTGAACACTCATGGTGGTGATCATACCAACCACCCATGCTAATACTTTTGAAATCGATGAAATTCTCATATTAATTTTTTTTGTAAACTTATTGTTTGAAAATTCGCTACGCAATACTCCTAAAGGAGTAATTTTTATGTGGATATACTATGATTTTTCACGGTGAAAAATTACTCCTTTTGGAGTAGGATAAATCCATCACCCATTCAGGACATTCAATAGCTTTGCTTCATCAAACAATGGCTCGTCATATCTCTTTGTATCATTTCTTTGTTGGGAAGGACGGAAAAGCATCAGCTTCAATTTTACTCCCATTTTCAAAAACAAATTTTTCCATTGGGCTCTCAATTTTTCGAAGACTCCTCTCACTACTACACCTCTTCTCATCTTATTCAACATATCTGGACACGGTTTCAATCTCAACTTCCCGATACATTAGACAACCAACCCTTTCAATATTGGGTTAAAATTCCATTCTCATCCCAGGCGATTCATGCAGGTGATTTCATTGCATTACCCAATCCGCACATCAATCGAGTTCGATGCTGGTGGTTTGATCAGCATTTCAATTGTTTGGATTCCTCAAATATCACAGGCGATGATTTTGCCTTCAATCAAAGAGATTTCATGTATCCTCAATATTTCTTTTCAACCCCACCATTCAACACTGACTCCGTATTTTTGGTGCTTCTCGTCGACAAACGAAATGAACAGCTCCTCGCCACAGTTCATCTAATTTCTAATCAAGAAATGCAATCTTGGACACAACAATACAATCAACTTTTTGGGTGGATACTCGGAATTGTCGGCGCTATATTCCTCATCAACTTGTTACTTGCCATTCAAGTTAAAGAGAGTATGTATGTTTACTACAGTCTATTCTTGTTTTTCGTTTTGGTTTATATCGTGGCCGACTTTGGTATGCTTCAACCATTACTTTCGTTTAAAACGGCCTACAAAACTGATGCCTTTCGACCCATTGCCATGGCTTGTACTGCCCCGCTTTACATGCTGTTTTTTATTCAAATCATGAACATAAAAAAATTCATTCCATGGCTTTTTAAAATTGCTCAATACTTTAATTTCTACAGCATCCTTTTCATTGTTGCCATCGCTCCTTTTTACCAAATTATCATGTTCTCCAATATAAAATATACCATCCTTAGCATCGCATATTTCAATCAGATCATTACCATCAGTCTACTATTTATAATGAGCGGATTTGCCTTTTATAAACGCGTAGAGTTTAGCGGAATATTTACTGTTTCACTTTCCATATTTATTCTGACTCACATTGTCAATCATTTACATCACATTGGATTTCTTCCTGACCGCATGTACTGGGTTCATTTCTTGCCTATTTGCTATGCCATAGACTGTATGCTCATGGGAGCCGTGGTAGCTCAAAAATTCATTCAATTCCAAGGAAGATCTAATGCTTTACTCATTGAAATGCAAAATAAAGACAAAGAGCTTGCTGATAAAATCACAGAAATGAAAGAAAGTGATCTATCTAGAATCAGCCAATTTCTGCATGATAACATTGGAGCAGAAATATCCGCTTTACGACTGCATATCGAAAAACTTACGGATCAGCAAACCGCATCAGACAACAAAGATGAATGGCAAAAAATAGTAGAAAGAACCGGAAAAATAGCCGATGATATAAGAAGAACATCTCATCAATTATCCCCGACAATGATTCAACAATTCGGTCTCATACAAAGTATAGAGCATTATGTAATGGACATAAATGACTCCGGAAAAATGTATATTCAATTTGATCACGAAGGAAATTGTCATTTGATACAACTTAAAAAATCTATCATTATTCTTCAAATCATTCATGAGCTGACACAAAACAGCATCAAACATTCCGCATCAAAAAACATCATTCTTCAATTATTTCTTCATGAAAACAATCAAATTGAGCTGGTTGTAGAGGATGATGGAAAAGGATTTGATGTTCAAAATACTACATTGGGGTTGGGGCTGAATCAACTTCAAAAAATCATTCAACTATCTGGCGGAAATCTCATTATACAATCTGTTATCCATGAAGGAACAACCATAAATATTCAAATACCTAATGACTAACATGAAAAAGAAAATTGTTGTACTGGAAGATCACCCACTTTTTACAGATGGTGTTCTTAATATATTAAAAGACAACTCCAAAATTGAAATTTCAGCTCATTTCAAAAACATTTCTGATTTCATTCATTACATTTATCACCAACCCGTTGACATTATCATTGCTGATATTAAAATCGGAGAGGATATTAGCCTTCCTTATTTATTACAATACAAAAAAGATCATCACACAACAGGAATCATACTTCTCAGTATGTTTCAACCTTGGGAAATTCAGATTTCATATAATGATTTCCCATTTGAAAGCTATGTTTTGAAAAACAGTGGAAGCCGAGTTATTCTGCAAGCGGTCAAAGATATTTGCTTTAACAAAAAATACTTCGATCCTAACATTCAATGGGAAAAAACAAATGAAATCCCTAATAAAATTTTACTGACAAAAAGAGAAAAAGAGATTTTAGAGCTAATTAAAAAAGGAAAGACCACAAGAGAGATTGCAGAAACTCTCATCCTATCAGAACTCACCATCAAATCGCATCGCCAAAACATGCTCAAAAAATTCAAAGCCCACAACATGGTGGATTTACTCATGAAATTGGGTGTAGATTAATTTTTGTTATAGGACTTTTTCTCGCGTAACATTGGAAGTCTAGTGATTATGCGCATAACCTTTTCTTGTAACTAAAAGCAAAGATCACTCCCTTTGCGGCATGTTAGTAAAAACTTTTGGAAGCGCGGTTTTTGGAATTGATGCCAACACCATTACCATAGAAGTTCATGTGGATAGAGGCGCCCAACTCATGATGGTAGGACTTCCTGACACTGCAGTAAAAGAATCTATGCAAAGAATTCGCGCCGCTATAGCCAGTGCCGGACTTAAAAATGTAGTACGAAATATCACGATCAATATGGCTCCTGCAGATGTCAAAAAGGAAGGAGCCGCCTATGACTTACCCGTGGCGTTGGCTCTTCTAGCAGGGACGGAGCAAATTCCCTCCACTCCCATAGAGGACTACATCATCATGGGTGAATTATCGCTGGATGGCACTATCCGACCTATCAAGGGCGCATTGGCCATGGCGCTGCAAGCCAAAAAAGAAAAAAAGAAAGGTATTATTCTTCCTGCTGAAAATGCCGAAGAAGCCGCCATTGTTGAAGGTATTGAAGTGCTGCCTGTGGAACACCTCAAAAATATTGTCAATCACTTCTTAGGACTTGAAAAATTACAACCCCTTCGTTGTTCTTTAGAACAAAAAATTGCCGCCTTCAATGCTGAAAACAGCAATGACTTTGCGGATGTCAAAGGACAAATACACACCAAAAGGGCTTTCCTCATAGCGGCCGCAGGAGGACACAATATTATCCTCGTGGGCCCACCAGGCGCAGGAAAGACCATGCTAGCCAAGCGCCTCCCCGGAATTCTTCCTCCGCTGACTGTGCAAGAAGCTTTGGAGACTACCAAGATTCACAGCGTCGCCGGTAAGCTGCGTACTCGTAATGGATTGATTGTTGAACGGCCCTTCAGAGGCCCGCATCACACTATCAGCGACGTCGCTCTCGTCGGCGGGGGAAGCTTTCCTCAACCAGGCGAAATATCTCTCGCTCATCATGGAGTTCTTTTTTTAGACGAACTACCTGAATTCAAAAGAGTCGTGCTCGAAGTGCTGCGACAACCTTTAGAAGATCGTGTAGTAACCATTTCAAGGAGTCGCTTCTCCATTGACTTTCCAGCTAGCTTCATTCTCGTGGCTTCTATGAATCCATGTCCGTGTGGATATTATAACCACCCTACTAAATCATGCGTGTGTGGACCTGGAACTGTGCAGAAATACCTGAACAAAATCAGCGGTCCCTTGCTGGATAGAATCGATCTACATGTGGAAGTTACCCCTGTAGCATTTGAAGAATTGTCCTCCCACCAAACCACAGAAAGCAGTAGTGATATAAGACAACAAGTACTCGAAGCTAGAAAAATCCAAATGCACAGGGCAAACTCTCTCAATGCAACACTCTCTTCCGCCCAACTCAAAAAACACGCTCCACTCAACCACTCATCGCAACAAATACTAAAAATGGCCATGGAAAAACTCAAACTATCCGCTCGTTCATTCGATAGAATCATCCGTGTCGCCCGAACCATCGCCGACATCGAAAAATCAGTTGACATCCAAGTACAACACATTTCTGAGGCCATTCAATACCGCTCCTTAGATAGAGAAAATTGGGCGGGATAATTCGTTCATTGAATCTCAACGTATCTTAGCCTGATGAAATCATCGGTGCTAGCTTACTTGTGTCTCATTTTTACTCAAAATATTTTTGCACAAAACAAAAGATGGGAACTCAAAGAGTCTTATCCTCTGCGCTACCAACAAATCGTTGACCTGTCACAACAATATTTTCAAAATGATAAAGACCAAAGAGATACCTCGCGTATTGACAAAGAAATCAAAAGATTCAATAGATGGCAATGGTATTGGCAAGGACGCATTACAGAGATAGGGGATTTTCCGGATTTGATTGAACAAAATCAGATCTACAAGTCTCTTCAATTTCAAACAAGATCACAGAATCTTAATCAGGTTTGGACCAACATCAGCCAAACAGTTGCAGATGGTGGATACAACGGTATGGGAAGATTAACTTCCGTTGCCTTCCATCCCACAGATATCAACACTTTTTATGTTGGGGCTCCTATCGGGGGAATTTGGAAAACCACAGATGGAGGAAGCACTTGGGCTGCCCTTGGAGATTCTTTACCTTATGTCAGCGTCGGCAACATCGCCATTCACCCACATCATCCAGATTCTATTTTCATTACCATTGGTGACCATCAAGGTTGGTGGAATTACGGACTCGGCATTTATCTCTCCACCGATGGAGGGATCACCTGGAACCCCACTGCTCAATCCACGGATTTTACCAACCAAGACGCTTTTCTTAAACTAGTGATGGATCCACTCCAACCACAAAGAATTTGGAGTGCGCAAAGCAATGGTCTATATAAATCTGAGGATGGTGGAGAAACCTGGACATTGGCTCATTCTGGTTATCATAATGACATTGTCATAAAACACAACAGTCATGTTGTATATACTTGTAGAGACGATTATTGGGGAAGTTCTGAAGTTTTTGTATCTTATGACAACGGTATTTCATGGCAGCAAATCACGGATTTCAATGAGCCATATGCCTCCAATATTATAGCGGTTACCCCGGCTAATCCCGAGCAAATCGCATTGATACATCGTGTCAATGGCGTTGGACAATTTCACCTTTCACAAGATTCACTTTTTAATTGGCAATTACTCTCTGAAGTTCCTGAAGATTGGGTATTGTATTGCTCCCCCAACGATGCTCAAAAAATATATTGCGGTGGCATCAATGCTTACCAATCTATCAATGGTGGTGAGGATTGGAACCAACAATCTATGTGGTATGATGCAGCAGAATATCCAACTGTGCATGCCGACCAAAGATTTATCGCCCATCACCCTATTACCCATGAAATCTTTTTCTGCAATGACGGTGGTTTATACAAATACAATGAAACCAACGACCAATGGTTAGATCTCTCCAATGGACTTGTCATCACCCAATTCTATCGAATTGCCGTTTCTCAAAATGACGAGACATTTATGACGGGGGGAACGCAAGACAATGGAGGTAGAAAAAGAATCGCTCCGAATCAGTGGGCGGCCACCAATGGAGGTGATGCAATGGAAGTGGCCATCGATCCTCAAGATGACCAAACCATCTACACCACTTACACCTATGGGACACTTTATAGGAGCGATGATCAATGGAACAACCACACTTATCAAGAAATTACCCCCTCTCAAACATCAGGGGGTGGATGGGTAACACCCTATGTACTCGATCCTTTTGAACCCTCAACGATTGTGGCAGGATATGAAGATGTTTTCATTTCTCACAATCGCGGCAATACATGGACACAAATTTCAGACAATCTCACAGGCGCTCCAGAAAATAAAATAACCGCCATTGCCATGGCTCCATCCGACCCTAATATTATTTATGCCTCATTCAAAAACAAAGTGTACACCACTCTCGATGGAGGTAATACATGGGAAAGTCATAATGCCTATCTGCAAGGTCCTAACAGTGGAAATATTACTTCCATTGTGGTTCACCCAGATCAACCTTCCAAGATTTGGGTGACGATAAACGGCTATCAATCCGGGAACAAAGTGCGTTATAGTAGCAATTATGGTACAACATTTTCCAATTTCACCCAAAACCTTCCGAACACCCCTGTGAGCTGCGCTATTATAGATGAGGAAAGTGAGTTAAGAGATCTCTACATTGGAACAGACCTCGGTGTTTTTGTATATAATGACACCATTGGAAATTGGAATTACTTTGGATCGGGAATACCCAACACCGCCATTTCCGATCTGGAAATTCAATACTCCTCAAGAAAGTTGAGAGCAGGAACCTTTGGTAGAGGAATTTGGGAAACCGGTTTATACTCCAATGCATTAGTAGGGGTGAATAATTTAAATACAACAGGGGCCAATTGGATTGAAATGTCATCACTACAAAAAAGCGAACGCCTTGTGCTGAATGTACACGCTCAATCGACTGAGAAAATTCAACTATACATCTATACAGCCAGTGGTCAAATCGCTTTTCAAAAAGAATTGACCTTTGTGATGGGAAACCACCAAATTTCCATTGACGGACTCACGCTTAATCCTGCTCAATACATACTCAGCGTGCAGGGCAAAGACTATTCGCAAAAGGGCTTGAAATTCATGGTTACTGAAGGTAATTGAGGAATCATTAACTTTACAAAATGTACCGGTTTAGCCTGCGCACCAGAATTTACTTATCACTTTTAGCAATTCTACTGTTGTCTTTTATTGTAACGGGCGTCATCGCCATTTATAATGACATCGAACAAAATCAAATTTTCAATCAACAGCGATTGGAAAGAAAAGAGAAGTCTGTTAGAGCATCCCTAGATTACTTTCTAAAACATGAAGGTGGGCACATGGATCCTGACAGTGTTTCCTATAAATTCGGTGATAAAATATGTGAACTAGCCGACGTGCATGATATGTTCATCGGATTATTTGACTTACAAGGAAACTACCTTATCAGTAACAACAGTGCTTACCTTGATTCCTTAAAAATCCCCGGATCAGTTCCCAAAAATATTCTCCAATAAATCCAATCGGGTAGTAGCAAAAAATGCGTTTGGGAGCAAAACCCTTTGAATAATTACACACTGGCTTATTGGCTATTCAAAGATTTGGATGACCAACCCATCGCAATCATCGCAATGGACTACTCTAATTTAGAGGAGGATCCTAAGGATATTCAGGATTTTCTCATCGGGATCATTGGCAGCTATATCGTACTATTTCTAGTAGGTGCTTCCATTGCCTTCTTACTTTCCCGATATATTACTAAATCATTAAAAACCATTGCCGAAAAAATTAAAAAAACAGATCTCAATCAATCCTTTACAGAGCTTCAATGGGAAGGAAATGACGAAATAGGACAATTGGTATTTGAATACAACAAAATGCTCTCGGCGCTCAAAACCAGTGCAGACCAATTAGCAGAAAGAGAAAGAGAAGGTGCGTGGAGAGAAATGGCGCAGCAGATCGCACATGATATCAAAAATCCTCTCACCCCCATGAGATTGCGCGTTCAGCATTTGTCAAGACAATATGACCAAAATAAACCTGAAGAATTCAAAGCTCATTTGCAGGCCTTTATTCAAACCATGACAGAGCAAGTTGACTCATTAGCCAATATTGCCACCGCCTTTGCTCAATTCTCAAAAACAGAAAAAAACCAACTCACCTGGGTAGATTTAGTCCAGAAAATTCAAGGTGTAGCGAACTTATTTAGATCCGACAACTGTCAAATTCTTTTTCAATCTCAAAAATTAAAACACGGCGTCCTTACAGACCCTATTGACATCGAAAGAATTTTCACTAATCTCATAACGAATGCTATTCAAGCACAAAATGATTTGCTTTCATGTGTAATTGATATCCAAATAAGAGATTTTAAAAAAAATACTTATATTGTTGTAAAAGACAACGGAGTAGGTATTGACACTGAAATAATGGCCAAACTATTTCAACCTCGATTCACCACTAAAAGCAATGGAACAGGGCTTGGTTTAGCCACAGTAAAAACTTTAGTGGAATGGTCAGGGGGGAAAATAAAATGCAAAAGTAAGGTGGGGGTAGGCACTAGAATGATTCTTCAATATCCCCTTCCGAAGGAATAGTACGATAGATAAGAGGCCTGCTGGGAGCAGCATCATTTTGAAAACTTGGAGGTTGTAAGAAAAGACAATACAATCCATCTTTCACTTCATCCTTCACAAAAATTAATTCAGTGATGGTAGCATCATAACGGGGGTCTTCTGGAAATCCCCAA
>Ga0068877_10001192_pt1 | contig 21730 bp, 8 predicted proteins | sample NOAtaG_FD_66437 | JGI IMG/M metagenome (GOLD analysis project Ga0068877, IMG submission 66437) | Freshwater lake microbial communities from Lake Erie, under a cyanobacterial bloom - NOAA_Erie_Diel6S_1000h metaG | ecosystem: Environmental > Aquatic > Freshwater > Lake | place: USA: Ohio, Lake... | reverse complement strand
GTCTGTTTCCTATGCCGCCATTGCCGCAGGATTCGACGGTGTGGTGCGCAATACTGGGCTTCGCGGACGCTGGCAGGTGATCAGGCAATCGCCCATGCTGGTGTGTGATGTGGGGCACAATGAGGATGGATTGCGGGCTGTGATGACTCAGGTCGCCAAACAATCATTCAGCCGCCTGCACATCGTGCTCGGGGTGGTGAATGATAAAGCCATCGAGCGGATGCTTGCATTGCTCCCGCCCGGCGCTGCATATTACTTCTGCAAAGCCGATATTCCCCGCGGTCTCGATGCTGGATTGCTCGCAGATAAAGCCGCCGCAACCGGACTTTCCGGACGCGTTTATTCCTGCGTGACCGATGCGTGCGGCGCTGCCCTGAACGAAGCCGGGCCGGATGATTTGGTCCTTGTCACCGGTTCATTCTTTACCGTAGCTGAAGTCCTTGCTGTGTTTGACCAGACTAGTGAATGAAGATAATTTTCGCCACGCTGTCTACCGACCCATCGCGTGTAGCTGCAAAAACGTAATAAATACCTGTGGCCGGGCGCTGGCCATCCTGCAGTTTACCGTCCCAAACAGCACGACCTCCCTGGCTCTGGGTCTCAAATACGATGTTGCCCTGCACATCCGTGAACTTAACGGTGGAGTCGTAGGCGAGACCATCCACTGTAATGTTTCCTTCATAATCGGGCCTGACCGGATTGGGAAATGCCCGAACGTTTTCCATGGCCTGATCGAAGTTCGTGGCTGTAGCGAAGAAGGAAATAATGCCCTTCTCCGTGGCGAAGAAAACCTCTCCGTTATCCTGGTTGATGGCGATGTCAAAAATATTGTCTGAAAGCAGTGGGCTATTCTTCGAAGTAAAATGCGCAATCTGTGTAAGACCATCAGGACTGAAGAGGAATACTCCGCTGTTTTGCGTGCCAACCCACTTGCGGTTGCCCCCGTCGATCTCGATAGCCGTGATGGCTTCAGTTTCCAGCAGAATCTGAACGTTGCCATCCTGTGTGATAAGAATGGGTTCGGCATCAAACATTTCCTCAGTGAAGATGGCGTCCTGATTATAAAAAACGGCAAGACCCTGGAGAGTTCCCACCCATACTTCACTGTCCAGATCCTCGACCAGGCTCAGCACATCGTTACTCGGCAAACCGCCCTGACCTTCCTCCGAGTTCAGCAGCTTGAAGTTGTCATCACTGGTTGATCCCAGCGTACCATTGGTGCTGAGCACAGCGATTCCCTTACCCGGAACGATGGCCCATACATAACCGAGTTGTGAGGCCATTACCTCGCCCACCTTGTCTTCATTGTCCAGAGAAGGCGCGAGGTTAAAGGAATAGAAATTACCCGAGCGATCACGGGCATGCAGTTGCCGGTTGCTGAGGCTGTTGCTCATCCAGAGGATACCGTTGAGATCAAAATCAAGCCCGGCCACCCCGGTCCAGCCGGGAGCCCACGTCACACCGCTCCCAACCAACGTGCTGTTGGCTGTTTCTGCATTAAAGAAATTCAGCCCGCCGGATGGTTGAATTTCCACTAATCCCTCCTCCCATGAAGCATATACCACACGGTCGTTGTTAATGGGATCCACGGCTACATTGATCAGATCATTCACCCCTGAAGTACCGTTTACGCCATTTCCCGGGTTGATTATTCGCCATTCCTCGTCCACAAATCCACTCATTGGAAACTTATTCCAGAAGTTGCCCCAGGCATCGGTAATCCCTCCGTGTGCGACCCATACATTATTGTTATAGGCGGCAATACGACGCGTATCGGCCGTGGCCGGCCCCTGAGGGTGCACATTAACTTGAATACCGTCACCTTTCCGGTAGAGCAATCCGTTGAACTGATCGGCGGCGAAGACCTCACCCCAGCGATTCACCACGGCACTGTTGGCATTTACCAACTGGTTATTGTGCAACGATACGTTGATGTTCACCACAAGGTCGAGGTGAACGGTTTGATATACGCCATTGCCTGCTAATGCCAGCCAGCGGTCATCAGACCACAGTTTATTATACCGGATGCCTGGATAGCTCGTGAAGATTTCCCAGCCGGAGCCACCAACCGGCTGCCACCAGATAACGTCCTCTGTTTCACCCTCCACAGCGATGAAAACATGACCCAGCGTGCTCTCCACATCACTGACAGAGCCAGGTGGAACATCGCTGAGCCATGACCAGCTCTGGGGGTTGGCGAGGAACGGATTGGACGGGCTGGCCACGCGAAGACCAAGATCGGTCGCTGCATAAATAAGGTCACCGGCCACGCATACATCATTGACACGAAGTTGCTCTCCCAATTCCCCGATAAAATAGGTGGATCGCACCTCGAGCCGATCCAGGTCAATCACCACAATGCCCAGTCCGGTGCACAAGTATGCCAGAGCATCCCTGACGAAGATGTTGTAGATACGCTTGTCACCCACCACCGAACTCAGACGGATATCCGGCAGATTCACCGATTTACCATCCCGGATCAGATCGAGGTTTCCATTCTCATATCCCACCAGCACATAACGTGTCTGGGGATCAAACTCAATCACCGAGATTCCCACATCCGAAAGCAGATTGATTTTGGATATCCGGTTGATTTCACCATCAGGCGGGTAATAGGTAAAAATGGAATAAGGCGTGGCGCACCAAACAAGATCCTGATCATCTACGCAAACATCAATGACAGTTCCGTAAGGCAGATGATCCCTCCACGTGCCGATACTGAACTGAGCAGCAGCGCTCAGGCTTGTGGCCAGGAAAACGGGAAGGAGTGAAAGTCGCATAGGCAGGCAGTGTAGCGGGCTTGTAACGCCGGAAATGCAAAAATGGTATCATTTGACAAAAAACTCCCGCTTAAGGGTTAAAAGGCGCCGTTGCACCTGAAGCCACTGCCGCTGGTGAACTCCCGTGGCGGGAATTCAGGTAAACGCAGAAATTAGGATCACCCTTAACCGGGCGAGCCCTCCGGGGCGAGTCCTCTAAACCGTACCACTATGGCAAACAAAGCTTCCGATCAGCTGCACCGCCTCATCCACAGCATGACTAAGGCGGAGAAACGCTACTTCAAGGTCTATTCCTCTCGGCATAATCACGCTGAAGACAACAACTACCAGGTGCTCTTTGATGCTATAGATCGTCAGCCAATCTATGATGAAGCCCGCCTGCTCCGAAAGCTGGCTGACAAGGCGCTCACGCATCGCTTCTCCATTGCAAAGAACCGGCTGTACAATGCCATCCTGCGCAGTCTGGACTCCTTTCACACAGCAAGTAATCGCGAGGCCCAGCTATATCGGCAGATTCATGCGGCCGCCATCCTTTACCACAAGGCTTTGTATGATCAGAGCATGAAACTGCTCGAGGGAGCGCGGAAGGTCGCCATGCGTTACGAGTGCTTGCCCATACTCGCCGAAATCAGCCAATGGGAGAAAAAGATTCTGGAGCGAAGCCAATACGAAGACATCCGCCATGTATCAGAACTTGAGGATCGCTGTGAGCGAGACAGGGTTCAGAACGAACAATTGGCGGTGGTGGACGAGCTTTGGAACCTGAAGAGTCTTGTATTCCATCAGCTCTATCGACAAGGCAAGGCCCGAAGTGGCAGTGAATGGGCCGATCTGGATGAACTCCTGCACACCCGTCTCTCACCTCTGGTCGAGCGGGCCCGGTCGGTGCGCGCGCGATACCTTGTGCTTCACATCCGCAGTGCGGTATTCTTTGGCAAGGGACAATATGAGGCGTGCTATCCCCATCTTACGGAAAATCTGGCCCTGATGGAGTCCCAAGAAGAGCTTTTCGCGGATGAACCATCCTCCTACCTCTCCGTACTCACCAATGCCATGTACGTAGGTATGCGCATCGGCCAAAGGAAGGAGGCGTTCCGGATGATGGACAAGCTCCGAGCATTTCGTTCCAGACCGGAATGGGAGCAGCACGAAGACTTCCGGCTCCGGCTCTTTTCAATAGGCGTCAGTGCAGAGCTGGCCCTCTTCGCTCAAAGTGGTGAGTTTGAATCAGGCCTCACCCTTCGGCAGGAGATTGAAGATGGACTGTCTCAATACGGCGAACTGCTTTCTTCCCTGCGTCATGCTCACTTCTGCTTTAATCTGGCCGTGTGTTATTTCGGCACAGGACAGTATGCCGAAGCCCAGCGATGGCTCCATCGACTCACCAATGAAGTTCCTATTGACCTGACGCGTGACCTGCATTGCATGGGTCAACTGTTCAATCTTGTGGTGTATCACGAACGCGGTGACGAGCGTATGCTTCCTTATGCCCTGCGCTCAGCTCAGCGCTTCATGGAAACACGCGGCAAGGTGCACGGCGTGGAGCAAGCCATCCTGCAGTTTATCCATGACTCTACCAAGAAGCGCAAGCAGTCCGATATGCGCCAGCGCTTTGCTGAACTTGCACATGTTCTTGCTGTATATCGCGAAGATCCACACGAGAAACTGGCCTTTGAGTTCTTCGACTTTCATGCCTGGGCCATGAGTAAGGCAACCGGCAAGAGTTACCGGGAATTGCTGGCGGCCTGATCAGTGATCGCCGCCGGGGAATGAATCCCATCCCTGGGCACGCAGCTCCGCAATACTGCCTCCTCTTGTGATGAGCCGGCAGCCTGACACCAGAGGTGTGATGTGTCCGATCACGGTAAGACTTGGATTTCCCTTCACCTTGTCGTAGTCTTCCTGACGGATGGTGAAGAGCAGCTCATAGTCTTCACCTCCATTCAGTGCGCAGGTAATGTGATCCAGTCCGAATTCCGCCGCAGCAGAAATGGCCTTAGGGTCTACGGGAATCTTCTCTTCATAGATATCACAACCTGCCATACTCTGGACACAGAGGTGCCGCAATTCTGATGCAAGGCCATCGGAGATATCGATCATCGAAGTGGGCACAACTCCCAGAGCATCGAGCAGCTCGACCACATCCTTCCGGGCTTCCGGCTTAAGCTGGCGTTCAAGAAGGTATTCATAACCACTCAGTTCGGGCTGATTGCCGGGTGCACTCCTGAACACTTCCTTCTCTCGCTCCAGCACTTGCAGTCCGAGGTAGGCTCCACCGAGGTCACCGCTGACTACCACGAGGTCATGTTCCCGGGCACCGCTGCGCGTCACCATCTTTCCCGGTGGCGCAAAGCCGATAGCTGTCACCGAAATAACCAGCCCGGTGACCGAGCTGGTTGTATCTCCCCCAACCAAATCCACACCATACCAGTCGCAGGCCTTGCGCATACCGGTGTACAACTCCTCCACCGCTTCAAGCGAGAACCGGCTGCTGATGGCCAGGCTCACCGTGACCTGAGTGGGCAACACGTTCATTGCACAGATATCGCTCAGGTTCACGATGATGCTCTTATAGCCCAGATGGCGGAGAGGAGCGTAGGTCATGTCAAAGTGAACGCCCTCTACGAGCATATCCGTAGACAGCACCAATTGTTCGCCCTGTGGTGGCTGAATGATCGCGGCATCATCACCCACCCCTTTGATGGTAGAAGGTTGCCGGAGCTCGATGGTCTTGGTGAGGTGTCGGATCAGCCCGAACTCACCCAGTTCGCTGATAGAAGTCAGGTTTTCAGTCATGCATCAGATTTCGGGTCGCAAAGATCGGACTTCCGGGCTCAGCCCGCGGCCAGTCCTTCGGAACGGCTGTTCACCTGCTCAACCGGCACATGTTCACGGAGAGCTTCCACAACCAGCTGCATCGTTGTGCGGCCGTTATACTCGTTGGGTTCAATGGTAAATACGATATCCACGGGTTTGCCGGAGAGCACGGTGGGTGCCCATTCCCGGCTGAAGAAGGCAATACCATCGAGTATGCGTCCGCTTGCCTGCTGGCGCAGGCGCAGCTTGAGGTGTTCAGCAGGATTGCCCACCAGCCTGGACCCCCCGGCATCCGTGCAGTGGCGTGCAAGAAAAACCGGCTTCATGTTCGCCGGACCAAATGGCTCGAAGTACATAAGCTGACGGAACATACGGTCAGTCAGATCACCAAACTCCACCTCCAGGTCAATGGCGAGTTCGGGGACTGGTCGCTCATAAGACAAGGCCGCAGCCGTGAGCTTATCGAACCGCTCGCGAAAAGCCAGAAAGTTTTCAGCACGTAGTGAAAGTCCGGCGGCCATGGTATGACCGCCATACTGGATCAGCAGGTCCTGGCATTTACCCAGCAATTCGTACAGGTCGATTCCGGGAATGGATCTTGCGCTTCCCGCGAGCACTTCGCCATTGTCCACCAGCACAACAGATGGCTTATAGAATGTTTCCACGAGCCGGGAGGCTACAATACCGACCACCCCTTTGTTCCATTCCGTTCCGCGCACCACGGTCGAGAACGAATGTGTATAAAAGGCGTCCTCCCCGACCATGCGGATGGCTGACTCCGTGATGCCCTTGTCGAGCGACTTACGGGTGACGTTATTCCCCTCAATCAGTCTGGACAGATCCTCTACTTCTGTGGGATCCTCTGAAAGCAGAAGGCGGACCGCATTCCGGCCGCTCATGATCCGCCCGGCCGCATTTATTCTCGGGGCGAGGGTAAAGACCACGTCAGAGATCGTCAGACGGCTCTTGTTAAATCCGGCAAGTTCAAGCATGCGGCGAATACCGGGACGTTTGGTTCGGTTAAGCACCTCAAGCCCCTCTCGGGCGAGAATCCGGTTTTCACCCACCACAGGTACGATATCCGCGCCGATCGAGATGGACAGCAAATCCAGATAAGACATGAGGTCATCCTCGGAGTGACCTGTATACCGGCACCAGCCTTGCAGCAGCTTAAACCCCACGCCGCATCCACTCAGGCCTTTGTCCGGATAGGAGCAATCACTCCTGATGGGATCGAGCACGGCGAAAGCGGGAGGAAGTGCCGACGGCTTGTGATGGTCGCAAACGATAACATCTATGCCCAGTTCACGGCACCGTTCGATCCTGAGACCATCTTTGATTCCGCAATCCAGGGTAATGATCAGCGTATAATCCTGTTCGGCAGCGTACTCCACGCCTGCCATAGAGAATCCATAACCCTCCTTGAATCGGTCGGGTATGTAAAAGGAGCAGTTGAGTCCGCGTGCTGACAGAAAGCCATAAACCATAGCCACAGCGGTCGTCCCATCCACGTCATAGTCTCCATAAACGAGTACTTTCTCTGCGGAACTGAAGGCCAGGTCAAGCCGGCGCACGGCACGATCCATATCTGCCATGAGAAACGGATCATGAAGTCCCAGGAGGGAAGGCTTGAGGAAAGCCTCTGCCCCAGCCCGTGTAGAGATGCCCCGGAGCAACAGAAGATGCCAGATCAGTGGCTCCAGATTGGCTTCCTGCTGAATCAAGAGCTCAATGTCCGGCCTCCGATCGAGCGATGCTGGATATTTCCAAACGGGTTCCATACGGCTGCGTAATTAGTAAAAATATCCCGGTTCTGTCCGTGAATTCGCATGTCACTTATACCTATAATCAGAGTCGAACGTGCAACCCGGGTAGGGGGCATACCGTCTTTCGTTGTATATTCGACACCCGAAATCGAGACCAACCATGACCCTGAGGCAGTATTTCCTGGTTTTTGTGGCTGCATTTGCCGGATCCTTTTTCCTGGCAAGTTGCCTGAACGAAGACAATAAAATTCCGCCCAATTGTTACGACGGAATCCTGAATAACGATGAAGAGCTGGTGGACTGCGGCGGCCCCTGTGAGCCCTGCAACCATTGCATCAACGGAGTGTGGGAGCCCAATCTCGGAGAAACCTGCATAGACTGTGGCGGAGAATGCGGTGCTTGTCCGCAGTGCAGAAATTGCATCCAGGATGGAGATGAATCCGGAATCGACTGCGGTGGAACCTTCTGCGGCCCGTGCGAAAACCTCTGCGATGATGGTATTCTCAATGGCAATGAGGAGCAGATCGACTGCGGAGGCGATTGCGGTCCTTGTCCTACCTGTACAGACCTCACCATGAATGGTGATGAAATCGGGATTGATTGCGGAGGAACCCAATGCCCCCCCTGTTCTACAGACGGTAACTGTGTCAACCTTATCCTCGATGGGGATGAGTATTGGGTGGACTGCGGTGGTTCAACCTGCCCGCCCTGTCAGAACGCCATGACCTGGAGAGCCAATGGCATAACCCATGTGGTAGAGGCCGACAATATAGAATACCAAACCGATGGCACCTCCTTCACCATAACGGGAACCAGCACTCTGGGGGCGACCTTAGTCATTACATCCACCATTCCCACAGGTGGTTTCGTAGAAGGAACTTCTGTGACGATGAACCAGGCCTCGGTACCTGGACGGCAGATGTCCTACACCTCAGAACTGGGAGGTGTATTCAGTTCGGGTACCTCTGCTGCAGCAGCGGCAACCATGACCACCAATCGCTACTTCACTCAGGTTGATCCTCCCGCATTTGTTCACCGCGCTGCATTCAGCGGAACACTTTACGATGCCGGTGGCACGGTGATAACCAACATCACGAACGGCTCGTTCCTATATACTTTCTGACCTGATCTCACGAATACCCGATAGAAAGGCCTCCAGTGCAGGAGGCCTTTTCATTTCAGACCGGTCTTGATCAAGCCAGCAATGGCATCAACGCAGTGCTAAATCTGGGTGAACATTCGGGGGGGACGCGGACAAGTTGGTATCGGATATCGTTACATTTGTTGCCGTATTTCAACCAATTCCCCAATGAACTCTATGAAGTGTTTTCTACTCGTTTCAGTTGCCTTCTTCACGGCCACCGGTGCGTTCTCCCAGCAAGCCGACTGTTCGGACATCTTCATTTCCGAATATGTGGAAGGCACCCAAAACAACAAAGCCATTGAGCTTTATAACCCAACCAATCAGCCGATAGACCTCAATGCCGGAGATTATAAGATGGGCCGCGACCGCGATGGAGCCGGTAATCCGATGCTTCTTCCCATCACCGGAATTATTGAGCCTTATGGCACGCGGGTGTTTGTACTCGACAAGCGCAACCCCAACGGAACCGGCAATGAGGTACCTGTGGACGACCAGCTTCTGGCCGTGGCTGATACCTTCCTCAATCCGGTGTACGTGCAGTCTTTTTCTCCCATGTACTTCAACGGTGATGATGCATTTGTACTTGTAAAAGGCACTGCCACAATCCTTGATATCATCGGTAAAATCGGTGAAGATCCGGGAGGTGGATGGTGGGAGCCAGGTGATCCCAATACTGCATGGTGGACTGAAGATAACACCCTGATCCGCAGGGCAGCGGTGAAAAAAGGCGTACTGAGCAACCCGGGGGTATTCGATCCTTCAGCAGAGTGGGACAGCCTTCCGGCCAATACCTTTGACAACCTTGGAACGCATACATGCGACTGTCTGATTCCCGAGTCAGTGAGTGAGTTCAATGAACCCGAACTCGCTGTATTCCCGAACCCGATCGCTCAGGGAGAGCTTTCTCTGAAATCCAATAAGGAAATCCGCGGTTATGCGGTTTACAGTGCTTCAGGCAGCTTGGTAACCCGTCGCGAAGAACTGGGCAATGTGCGCTACTATTCCGTGGCGCTCCCGGAGGCCGTGACAGGAGTTTACTTCATCGAAGTATGGTTTGCTGACGGATCACGCATCCATCGCAAGCTTCTTGCACGCTGAGCTTAACCGTTTACCACGATATTACAAAGGGGCACATGCCCCTTTGTGCTGAAATATGACTGCCGTGAACCGACCGCACTTACTCATTGCCTTTCTTTTCTTGTGTGTCAGCATCAGCACACAAGCCCAAACTACAGTATCTGGGGTAGTTCGCGATGCGACCTCAGGTGAGACTCTCCCCACGGCTACCATCGTGTATGGAGAAGGAAAGGGAACATCAACCGATCTTGACGGGAAGTATGAATTGACCCTTGAGCCCGGGAAGTATGTGCTTACAGCCAGCTATGTGGGCATGGAATCTGTGAGCAAAGAGGTGTGGGTAGGCAGCGTTTCACAAACAGTGAACTTTGCGCTTCAACCAACATCCATGAGGGAGGTTGAAATCGTGGCTGACATTGCGATTGAACGCAAAACCCCGGTGGCCTATTCCGATGTATCGCCACTCAAGATCAAAGAAGAACTGGGCACTCGGGATCTTCCGCTCGTTCTTAATACCACACCAGGTGTGTATGCCACTCAGGCTGGTGGCGGGGATGGTGACGCCCGAATAAACATTCGGGGATTCAATCAGCGCTACGTCGCGGTGATGGTGGATGGTATACCCATGAATGATATGGAGAACGGACAGGTGTATTGGAGCAACTGGTTCGGGCTTGATGTGGTGACTCAGAAAATTCAGGTGCAGCGCGGACTTGGCGCAAGCAAACTGGCCATCCCTTCGATCGGAGGAACCATCAACGTATTGTCACAGGGCATTGATCAAAAACCACAACTGACCTTTTCATCTGAAGTTGGAAATAACCAAAACCTTCGTCAAACCATTGGCTACAATTCCGGTCGACTCAAGGGCGGCTGGGGTGTAACTGCCGCACTTTCGGTGCGCACCAACAAGGGGTGGGTGGAAAACCTGCGATCGAAGCAGCTCTTCTATTTCCTCAAGATTCAGAAAGAGTTCAACCGATCTAGTTTATCCTTCTCTGTTATGGGCAGCCCACAGCAACACTTTCAGCGGCTGGGGAGAGGGCCCGTCTCCTATTACGACAAAGAATATGCAGCAAGTCTGGGGATCGATACAGCGGCACCCCCCGCTGATATTGACGTTGCCCTTTACGCTGGTGGCGACCATGGTCTGCGCAAGAATCCGAACTGGGGCTACCTGATTCGCAACCGGGGTGGTGAAAACCCGGATCAGGAGTTGATCGCCGACCGAATGAATTACTACCACAAGCCCATTTTCAACCTGAAGCATTTTTGGAACATCAATGATTCCTGGGCCCTTTCCAACATCGTCTATGCTTCACTCGGCAACGGAGGCGGCACATCCTTGAAGACCGCTGAATTCGATCAAGACGGGCAGATTGACTTTCAGGGCATCTATTCGCGCAACACAACGGGCACGACGTTTTTACCCCCCTATGACCTGACTGTGGTGAATGACAGCTCACAATACAAGTCCAGAAACTACTTGTTTTCCCGGATCAACAACCACTTCTGGGTAGGTGCCTTGTCCACTGTGCGATATAAGCCCAATAAACGGATTGAGATATCAGGAGGATTTGATGGCCGATACTACCATACCGATCGCTATCAGGAAATGTACGACCTGTTGGGAGGCGACTATGCTGTGCCCAATTCATCCGGGGATGACCTGAACGATCGGGATCGCATCGCGATTCGGGAAGGCGACCGGTTTGGTTACAATATCCGCACCTTCATCAAGCAGGCAGGTGTTTTCTTCCTTACTGAGTATAAGCGTGACCGGTGGTCGGCCTTCATTAATCTCACTGCATCGGTGAATGCCTACAACCGCACCAATTACTTCGGGTTGATCACACCGGAGGGAGATTACCCTACCAGCGGATGGAAGACCTTTCCCTCCGGCACGGTGAAAGGCGGATTCAATTACAATATCAATAAATCGCACTCCATTTTCGCCAATGCCGGCTATCTCTCTCGGCCTCAGATGGCAAATACTGTGTTCACCACAACTGCAGGACTTGACGCTTTCAATAACGTGAAAAATGAGTTGATCATTGCACAGGAAATTGGATATCTCTTCAATCAGTCGGCCTGGCGTATCGCCTTCAATGCGTATAACACCCGGTGGAACAATAAGCCGGTGCGGCAAACTTTCACCTTAGGATCAGAATCTTATCCCGTGAGCATTCCCGGCATGAATGCCAGACATCAGGGCATAGAGCTGGAGGCCGAATGGAAAGCCAATCAGAAGCTCTCTGTGGAAGGCGTGTTTTCCACCGGCAACTGGCGTTGGATATCCGGCGGTGAAGTGGTGATTACTGATGAAGATGGCGTTACCATCATTGATCGCTTCCAATTCGGAGCTGATGGTGTGAAGGTAGGGGATGCCGCTCAACTTCAGGCAAGTCTGGGTTTGAGGTATGAACCGGTTAAGGGATTCTATCTGCGTCCGAGGTTCAACTATTTCGACAATAATTTTTCCGATTTCAATCCGGAAGATCTTCAAGGCGCCAATGCCAACCGCCAGAGCTGGAAGATGCCCGCTTATTATACCATTGACCTGAATACCGGGTACAACCGGAGCATTGGGCAGGGCAAATACCGACTTGGCATCCGTGCCCAGCTGATGAACATTACAAATGAGATCTTCATCACCGACGCCAGAAACAATGACTTCGGCGAAGACTTTGACGCCGCATCTGCCGGTGTTTTCATGGGAATGGGATTCCGCTGGAACGTCGGAGTTAACTTCACTTTTTGATCAATCAACCAACAACACAGATAGCATGTATTCACTTCACAAGATGATGATCGCAGCAAGCCTCGTGATCATCAGTACCACCACGGCACTGGCACAGGCCATTTTACCCACGTCGTGGAATTTTGACGTAGCACCGCCTGCGGGTTGGTCTGAATCCCTTGGCGCGAGCAATACGCGCTATGCCAATGGACAAACCGGACAGGCCTGCCGTCTGGACCAAACCGGCGACTTCGTAATTGTAGAATTCGCTGAGGAGCCCGGTACCCTGACCTACTGGATCAAGGGTCAGAACTCCGGCGGTTCATGGCAGGGTACATTTACTGTGGAGCAATCTTCAGTAAGCGCCAACGGCCCTTGGACTGCATTGCGCACATTCAATGGCACAGAACTTCCTGCGGCTTCTTTTACTCAGTTCACCGATGCGCCGGCTGCTGCTACACGCTACATCCGCTTTTTCTTCACCAACAAAGTGAGCGGACATAACGTAGCGCTCGACGAGGTCACTCTCGGTATTCCAACTGCATCCAATGCACAAGAGATCAATGTGCCACAGAGCGGGTCTAACATCCCGAGCGGATTTACTTACAGCATCGGCAACTCAACCGGCACGGTATTCACGATAGAAAACCTCGGTCTTGCAGATGATCTTTCAATCAATGACATCACCTTGTCTGGCGCTGATGCGGCGCAATTCAGCATAATTCCTGTTGGCAACAGCACTGTGGCAGCAGGAGCAAGCGAAGACTTCACGCTCAACTTTACTCCGGTAGGAGAAGGCTCACGCTTTTGCACCATTACCATCGACAATAACGATGCGAGCGAAGGGCAATACGTGATTAACATTTACGCCATTGCCGGAAGCTTTGCTTCGGAGCCAACTGATCAGGCCGCAAGTATTTCCTTTCCGAATCTGGTGAGTTGGGATTACAATGTGAACTTCACAGCTGGAAATCCGGCTGCTGAACAATACCTCGTGCTTCGCAGGAAAGGAGCAGCCGTGACAAGTACACCGGCAGATGGAACCACTTATGTGAAAGGCGAATGGATTGGAAACGCGCAGGTGGTATACACCGGCAGTGCAGGATCATTCAACGCGCGTGAAGTGGAAGTAAGCACAAGCTATCACTTTGCGGTGTTTGCATTCAACGGACCCTCAGGCTTTGAAAACTACCTCACAGACAGCCCGCTCACAGGCGTGGCAAGCACTCCAGCCCCTGCCATCGGCAACTACTATCAGGGTGTTGACCACACCGAAGACACCTTTGTGGCCGATCTGATCACTGCGCTCAACCCATCCAACTACTTCCAGATTTTTTACTCGAATTACATCAGCACACTGATCAATCGCTTCTATGTGCAGGATACCGCAGTGGCGGGTGTTTCTATGAATATGGTGAAGTGCCAATACTCGGGAGTACCTTACCTCTACGAAGCCGGTTTCCAGTTCTGGAATGGACAAGGCGATGGGACAATAAGCCGCGAGCATACATTCCCGCAATCCTGGATGCCTACTTATTTCGAGCCCGGCTTTGATGACATGCCTGAAGTATCAGACCTTCACAATCTGTTGCCTACCCTTCAGGTGGAATGCAATGCCGTACGCTCCAATTATCCCTATGGTGAAGTGGTGGAACCTACGAGCACCTTCGAGGGCACCGCTATTGGCGACAATTCCATCGGCCAGCGGGTCTATGAGCCGCGTGAGGGCATCAAGGGAGATGCAGCCCGCAGCATGATGTATCAGGCCACAAAGTACTTCAGCACCACTGCTGATTTCAGTTTGCCAGAGCAGATCTCCCTCATCATACCATACGGGCAAAATGAGCGCCTTCTCAAAGAGTGGCACTTTGCCGACCTCCCAGACAACATGGAAAGAGCGCGCAACGAGTATGTCTTCGAGGAGCAGAATAACCGCAACGCCTACATTGACAGCGTGCAGTACCCTTGCTTTATCCGATTCTCGAACATGACGAAGTGGACCCCGCAGGTGCTCGTTTCGGGAACCGAACTCAGCGCTTTGGATGAGGCTGTCAGTTACCAGTGGTTTCTGAATGGAGAGCCCATTACCGGTGCCACTGCCTCGACCTACACCGCCGAAGTCACCGGCAATTACTCCGTAGCCGTTCAGCAGTTGGAGGCCTGTCCGGCCATTACTGGTGTTCAGCAGTTGATTGATGTATCCGTAGCTGAGCGTGAATCCCACCCCATGGAGCTCTCTGCATTTCCGAATCCTGCCTCGGGTCCCTTCCGCCTCCGGCTGGCAGCGCTGACTCCCGGACATGCATCACTGGAAATACTCGATTCCATGGGTCGCCTTTCATACAGCGCGCCATTCCATGCCATCCGGGGGGAGCAGATCATTCCGGTAGATGCGGCCCTCGGATCAGGCATTTACATGGTGCGGGTCACATCCGGCAATACGATTCGTACCCTGCGGCTTGTGATAAGCTGATTCTGAACCTCCTAGACCACGGGGCCGGGGATTTCTTCCGGACCTTTTTTTCCTCTGAATGCCACCTTTCGGGGTAAAAAGCAGTCTGTATCCGGAGAAGAGCTAATGGCGGTTCATGAGTGCATCGGCTTATGGAACAGGATTCCATGGAAGGAATGGTTGGAGTTCAGCGCACAACCGCCTATTTTAGCGGAATTGAATAACCTTACCTACGCCTGATTTGGGCGACCCGGGGGACAGAATGAATAATCTGAAATTGATCTGGATAGGCCTGCTGACGCTGTTTGCAGTGGAATCCAGCGCGAGCCACGTGCTTGGCGGGAACATTACCTGGCAGTGTCTGGGGGGCAACCAATACCAGATTACATTCAACATGTACAGGGACTGTTTTGGCCAGTCGGCCCCCTTGTCCCAGGAGACGGTATTCCTGATTCCTTCTGGATGCGGGGTTCTTCCCTTTTCGGTCAATCTTTCCCTCACCTCCACCACAGAAGTCTCTGAGCTCTGTCCGATTGAACTGGCCAATAGTTCCTGCAATGGTGGCATCCTTCCTGGGGCCCAGCAACTGGTCTATTCCGGAACCGTCACGCTGGATCCGGGTTGCGCATGGGAAGTAACTTGGAACGGAGGGGACTGGAACTACATGAACAACATCAACTTCTCGACCTTCCCGGATGCTGTTATCAGTTCAGAAATCAATCCTGCCGCAGGTTGCCTCAGTAGCATTCAGGTCACCTCGGCACCTATACCGTATGAATGCCGGAACATCGGGCAGATCTGCAACCAACTCACGGTCAGTGGAGCTGGTGGTTATACCCTGACGTATGCAGCCGTAACTCCCCAAACCCTGGCCGATTCTTCCGAACCACTCGGGCCTACCATCAACGTACCCGGTTACGCGCCTATTTCAGGGCTGACTGTATCTGCTGCGGGTAATGTTTGCTTCAACTCCAACGGTCTCTTTGTAGGGAACTATGTAGCTACGATCCAGATCAGCATCTTTCAGGGTGCTATCCCGGTGGGTACCATCTTCCACAACATGACTTTTGTGATTCGCGATTGCGTGACCACCCCTACCACATTTGTGCCTGACGGGGTATCATCCTTGACAGGTGGGACCCTGGTGAATGCGACAACCATTGATGTATGCGTGGGAGACCCGCTCTGTTTTTCGGTTTCGGCATCCAATACCAATCCGTTCAGAACAGTCAACATCACCGCCGCCTGGCCTCCTGCCCTTAATGCCGGCGCACCTGCTTTTACCAGCGGGGGTACGACCAATCCCCGCGTGGGAACTTTTTGCATGGCGACAACACCTGCCATGATAGGCGGGCCATACATCATCGAATTCGATGCGACGGATGATGCGTGCGTATTACCCGGTTTCGACCAACTCAGCATTACCATTAACATATACCCCGCCCTTACCCTTTCGGTTACGGACACCATGGTTTGTGTGGGCCAAAGCCTGCCCATATCGGCCAGCGGGGGAACGACCTATACCTGGACGCCTCTTAGCGGCGCCCCCGCAGGACTCTCTGGCAATGGCGCTAACCAGACCATCACCAACCTTCAGCAAGATGCCTCCATTGAGGTATTGCTTAATGGAGTGCCGGCCCAGTGTGCCTCGCGCGATACAGTGAATGTGGAGGTCGCTCTGTCGGCACTTTCCACTGTGGTGACGCAAGAGACCTGTGTCCAGAATGATGGGGATATTGACCTCACGGTCACTGGTGGATCAGGTAACTACACCTATTCCTGGAGTCCTGGAGGAGCAAGCTCACAAGACCTCACCAATGTAGCCGATGGCAATTATTGCGTGGAGGTTACTGAGACCAGCATTCCCAATTGCACAGCTACCACCTGTGCCGCGATTTCCAATGCCTTGCCGCCTGGGGGAACCCTCTCCGTGCAGGGAGGAATCACTACGATCTGTCAGGGCGGCCAGGCCACACTCGTGTTCTCGGGAACCGGCGACAACACCCAACCCTATGTCATCACGGTGACCGGGGCCGGAGCAAATGTGCCCGCATCGATCAACCACAATGGTACGTTCACGGTAAGTCCGCCCGTTGGCACCACCACCTATACCCTCACCGGGGTGAGCTACCTCAATCCACCGAACTGCTCGACAACGGTGAATAGTTCGGTGACCATTACAGTGCGCCCGCTGGTGACCGCTTCATTTGATCCGGCAGGCCCTTTCTGCGCGGGTTCCAATGCCCCACTCACCGTTCAGCTCAGCCAGCCCGGCAACTTCAATGTAACCTACACCGCTGTGCCTGCAGATCCGCCTGCTGCTCCCAATCCTGCGGGCAATCCCTGGACCGACAACCAGGTGATTACGTTCGGGCCACTTGCGGCCACTACCACGTATACCGTTACTAACGTTGAGTATACCACAGCGCCGCTCTGCCCCAATCCCCAGAACAACGTCACCCTTGTGAACGTCACGCCTCTACCCACGGCGGCTTTGAGCGGCGGCACTACTATCTGTGCAGGAGGCAATACCAACCTTTCCATTGCTCTCACCGGTACTGGTCCATGGACAGTAGCCTACACCATCAATGGCGCACCTGCTGCCCCCCTCAATATTGGCGCTTCGCCGTTTGTCTGGAACCTTGCTCCCCTGCTGAACAGCACGTACTGCCTGACATCGGTAACAGATGCCACCGGCTGCTCACAGAGCCTGGTCAACCAGTGTCAGACTATCGTTGTGAGCCCCATACCTACTGCCAACATCTCCGGTGGGACCACTGGTTGCACGGGAACCCCGGTGAACCTGACAGTTGCACTCACCGGTGCAGGTCCCTGGAACTTCACCTACACCGTCAACGGCGGAGTCCCGGTAGCCGTTAACAATGTACTTGCCACTCCATATACATTGCCGGTAACCGTTGCCGGCACCTATGCCCTTGCTTCGGTTGAATTGGCGGGCGGATGCGCTGGTACGATAAGCGGCAGTACAGTGGTAGCATTCAATCCCTTACCCACGGCAGCATTGAGCGGAGGCACAGCCATTTGCGCAGGTGGCACCGCTAACTTAAGCATTAACCTGACCGGCACCGGGCCATGGGTATGCACCACGACTATTGGTGGCTCTGCAGGGCCCAATCTCAACATAGCGGCCTCTCCATTTGCGTGGAATGTGAGTCCACTTTCAACCACGAACTACTGCATCGCGACCGTAACGGACGCCACGGGATGCACTCAGACATATGCCAATACCGTTTGTCAGAGCGTAACGGTGAATCCGCTCCCTACGGCCAGTATCGCTGGAAATGGCTCCGTGTGCGCGGGTAGCTCATTCAACTTCTCCGTTTCGTTCACCGGATTGTCTCCTTGGACGTACACGATGACCACGCCCACCGGCGATCAGGCCGTTGGACCGCCTCTGGTAATCTCCCCAAACAACTTTGCAGCTACTGTAGCCGGCAACTACTTTGTGACCAGTGTAACGGACGCCAATGGCTGCACGAACACCGCCAATTCATCCATCGTTACCCTTACGGTGAACCCGCTCCCGTCGGCTACCATTGGAGGCAACGGAACGATTTGCGCCGGCAGCTCTTACAACTTTCCTGTGAACTTTACCGGAGCATCACCGTGGACCTATACCATGACTACACCCGCGGGTAATCAGGTGGTGGGGCCGCCTGCGGTGACCTCTCCCAATAACTTCAACGCCTCACTTGCGGGGAATTACTTTGTCACCTCCGTGACGGATGCCAATGGCTGCACTCAGACAGCCGACTCACCCACCGTAACCCTCACCGTAAATCCCTTGCCCACAGCGGCCCTTGCAGGCGGTGCAGCCATTTGCGCCGGGTCCAGCGCCAATCTTACCGTGACGCTTACAGGAACCGGACCATGGGTATGCACCACGACAATAGGAGGAGCGGCTGGGGCCAACCTGAACATTGCCACTTCTCCCTTTGTGTGGACCGTAACGCCGGGCAGCACTACTGCGTACTGCATCACCTCTGTTACTGCTGCCAATGGCTGCGTGCAGAACTACAACAACCTCTGCCAGACCGTGACAGTAAATCCACTGCCTACGGCTAGCATTAGCGGCAACGGAGTCATTTGTGCGGGTGCCTCGCACAATTTTCCGGTATCATTCACGGGCACGTCTCCGTGGACCTATACCATGACAACTCCCACGGGTGATCAGGCAGTAGGACCACCTGCGGTAACCTCCCCAAACAACTTTGCAGCTGCTGTAGCCGGCAACTACTTTGTGACCAGTGTAACGGATGCTAATGGCTGCACCAACACGGCTAATTCGCCAACCGTCACCCTTACCGTAAACCCATTGCCCACGGCAACCATTGGTGGAAACGGGGCCATTTGTGCGGGAGGCAGTTACAACTTCCCTGTGAGCTTTACCGGGGCATCACCCTGGAGCTATACGATGACCACACCGGCAGGCAATCAGGTTGTGGGCCCCCCGGCAGTCACATCACCGCACAACTTTGCGGCGTCACAAGCCGGAAACTATTTTGTAACCACGGTGACAGACGCCAATGGATGCATCCAGAATGCCGATTCGCCAACCGTTTCCCTCACCGTGAATCCCCTGCCTACGGCTAATTTGTCCGGCGGCTCGGCCATATGTGCAGGAAGCAGTGCCAACCTCACCATTACGCTTACGGGAGCGGGACCATGGACTGTGATTCCAACAGCCGGGGGTATCAACCAGCCTGCTATCAACGTAGCTGCATCACCCTTCATCTGGTCAGTCAGCCCGGCAGCCACCACCACCTATTGCATTGCCTCGGTAACGGATGCCAATGGCTGTGTTCAGACATACACCAACACCATCTGCCAGACGGTAACGGTCAATCCTCTTCCTTCAGCTGCCTGGAGCAGCAGTAACTCTGCTTACTGTGATAATAACTTCGTCAACGTCACCTTTACTCTAACCGGTGCGGCTCCATGGAACATGGGCTACACCATTTCAGGTGCTCCCAATTCCATTAACGTCATCAACACATCACCGCATACCCTGGCGGCCAGCATGCCGGGTAATTACTGCCTGACCAACATCACGGATGCAAATGGTTGCATCGCCAGTCTGAATAGCTGTATCACAATATCTGAAGTACCCGTTCCGGCTGCCGCTGCAGGACCGGATGTGTCCACCTGTGTGAATGTGCCCGTCCAGATCGGAACGCCGGCCATTCCCGGGGTTGTGTATTCCTGGAATAATGCCGGTTTGCTAAATAACAATACCCTTGCTCAGCCTTCGGCCACGATTGCGGCTGCAGGGCCCACCAACTTTACCCTCACGGCCAGCATCACAGCATCGGGAATCTCTTGCACGGCTACTGACAATGTGGTAGTGACCGTCAACAGTCTCCCCATCATCACGGCATCAGTGGATGACAATACCGTTTGCTTTGGCAGCACCGTCACCCTTTCGGGAGCAGGAGCGGGAGCAGGAGGCAGCTATTCCTGGATTGGCGGTACCGGCATCACCGGTCCTACGAATACAGCGGTCACCACAGCCCTTCCGGTTGGAGCCGTGACCTATGAGGTTCAAGGAACCGATATCAACGGCTGTGTCAACACGGCTAATGTGAATGTCACGGCCGCTGATCCCATCACGGTGGGAGAAGACTTCACATCTTACCAATGCTTCGGATTGTGTGAAGGCACCATCAGCCTGCAACCTGACGGTGGATTTGGCAACTACAGCATCTCCTGGGGCGCTGCCGTTCCCTCTCCCGGGGGATTTGACCAGTCTGGACTATGTGCGGGAACTTATCCCTATACGGTGAGTGACAGTCAGGGATGCAATACTACCGCCGATAACCTCCAGATTGTCATTGACCAACTGGCGGAGAACTTCATTGATGACATCATCTTCACCTCTCCCGTGTGTTCTTATGATCCCACGGGTTCGATCGAGATTGTGGAACCCGGGGCGATGGAGTATACCCTGTACAATTGTCCGGAGTTCCAATACGAAACTCAGACCAACGGGCTCTTCACCGGACTCCTTCCGGCCGATTGCTTCGACATCAGTGTGGTGGACCAGTTTGGTTGCATCATCAACCAGAACGACATTGTTCTCAACTCTGTATCAGCCCCTCTGGAGATTCAGGTCAATACATTCAACACCCTCTTTTGCTTTGAAGATGTGATTGCCTTCACGGGTTCCGGAAGCGGGGGGTTCGGCAACCTCGTCATGGAGTGGCATAACTGTCCGTCGGCCATCGGCTGCCTTGAAGGCACCGGCACACCGTTCAATGTGGTGCTTACGGAGAACACCACGCTTTACGCCGTGTTCGTGGATGAGAACGGTTGCCGCAGCGAAGTGGAAAGTGTCTCCGCTGAATTGAGCACTCCTATTGAATTATCGGTTCAGAACGGACTTAATGAAATTGAGTTGTGTTCAGGCCAGTGTGTGGATCTGGTGGCTGCTGTAAGCGGTGGCGGACCCGGTCTGAATGTTCAGTGGTTTGAAGTTCCGGCCACGATCAATGATCCGACTATCGGACCGGACGGTACAGTGATCAATGTTTGTCCGCTCAGTACCGCAGAGTTCTATGCCTACGCTTCTGACGGATGCAATCCGCCGGCCTATGATACCTTGCTGGTCACCGTGTACCAGACGCCAGTGGTGTTGTTCTCTGTGGACACCCTCTCTGGCTGCTTCCCGGTTGAGGTCACCTTTACCAATTCCACCGATACCACGCTCACCGACGAGTGTTTATGGAACTTCGGAAACGGCGTTACCCTTCCCGTTTGCGGAGAGGTGACTTACACCTATCCCACAACCGGTGATTTCTTCCCCAGTCTGCAGGTCACCTCACCCGATGGTTGTGTGGCCATTGACACCCTGGATGCAGCCATCGAGGTCTATGGGTATCCTGAAGTCGGTTTCATCTGGGAGCCCCTCGATATAAACGTGCTCGAAACCACCGT
>Ga0068877_10001191_pt1 | contig 21774 bp, 30 predicted proteins | sample NOAtaG_FD_66437 | JGI IMG/M metagenome (GOLD analysis project Ga0068877, IMG submission 66437) | Freshwater lake microbial communities from Lake Erie, under a cyanobacterial bloom - NOAA_Erie_Diel6S_1000h metaG | ecosystem: Environmental > Aquatic > Freshwater > Lake | place: USA: Ohio, Lake... | reverse complement strand
TCGTCGATAACCGATCCGCCGACGGGCGACGCCGAAAGCGGCACGTCGTAGACCGCGAGGCTGCCATCTGGAAACAGCGCGACTATGGCGCCCGTTGAACCGGGATCGCATCCGATATACACGCGATTTTCAGTTACGGGCGAGGGTGATTCGGCCATGGCTAAAAGCGTCAAGATAAATCGTCGGGATGACGATTTTCGCAATCCTATACCTGATGCCGAATGGTTTCGAAAGCGTATGGATGCGCTCGGCTTGCAGAAAGTCCAGATCGCGCCGCTTTTCGGCATCAGCCCGAATAAGCTATGGCAAATGCTTGCCGGCCGGCGACGCGTGCAAATCCCGGAAGCACTGTTGTGGGCCGAAGTGCTGAAAGTCCCGCCGCGCACGCTGTTTGAAAAGCTCGGGATAGATTGGCCAGCGGCAACAGTGCAAGTTGTAGGGCAGATAAAAGCCGACGGGCTGATTTATCCGCTCGAGGTCGCGGCCGTGGCGCCCGCGCCGGACAGCGCGAGCGGAGACTTAGTTGCGGTCGCGCTTTCGGTGGATCTGCCAGCGCTGGGCTTGCGCGCTGGCGCGCATTTCTACTTCGCGCCGACAGACCGGATCGACCAACGCGCGGACGGGCGCCTAAGCGCCGTCGGGCTCGGGGATGCCGGGTCGCGGCCGATCGTCGGGGTTGCGGAAGCGGCGGGGCTTGGGCGCGTGCGGGTCTCGCCGATCACGGGCGCCCCGCCGATAGAAAGCGCCCAAGCAATCAGCGCGGCGCCGATCACGTGGATAAGATCCGATCCAAGCTAGGCGGCTTTTACTGATAAGCGGTCATTCGTCGTCGGGCCAGTCTGGCGGCCTGTAACCCGACAAATACGCCTCGACTAATCGCCTCTGTGGCTCGCGAATTTCTCGCCGCCCGGTCTCCAAGTCGTACTGCATTTGCCGGCGCTGTGTGCCCTGGTAGCCCAGCATGGTCGCCATCTGCTCCAAGGTCAGCCCGAGCCGGTCACGGGCTCGGGCGATCTGTTGCGGGGTCACGAGTTGCGCTCGGCATTGAGGTGCTGCTTCCACCACCTGCGCGCTACGGCCGGGAGCGTCTCAGGCGTGGCCGTGATGGTGTTGCCGTGGAATCCGCCACCGTAACAAATCTGTTTGCCGAGCGTTCCGTGCGTGCTCCCGGTTTCAAGGCGAACATAGCCGCCATTGTCAGGAACGAAGAACTTTTTCATGCCGTGATCGCGGGTCTTGATTGTGAAGCGTGCCATGTCGTCATCCTTTCGGGTGGGCGCGTTGCCCGTTGCTGATGATTGGAAGATAGCGCATCGCCTATTGTATGTCAAGCGCCATACACAAAGAAATGTCCGCTAAGTCCTCTAAGCCCGCTTCGGGGACGATCCAAAAACGCCATAGCCCGTAATTACTAGCGCAATCACGGCCGCGAGCGGCCAGAAGAACACGCCGGCGAGCACGATGATAACCAGCCACGCGAGCCCGGCGTTGAAGCCGGCGCGCCATAGCCCGACGAAAAACCCGAACACCAGAACAATCCCTAGAAATTCGGCCATCACACGAGCCCTTCCCCTTCAAGGCATTCGTAAAGCCACGCTTCGCACTCCGCTAGCGTGCCGCGAAACTCATCCGAGCACCAATGCGTTACGCACTCCCCTGATTCGGTGCCGAAGATATAGCAATCCCCGCCGTAAATGAATCCGGGGATTGCCGTTTCCTCGCCATAGTCGAAACCGACGGGCAGCAGTGCCGCCCGAACATTCGGGACGGCCTGCCGCGTAGCTATGAATTCTTGCCGTGTCATGGTGCGATATCCTTCGCGCGCTGTCAGCCCGCGAGAACCGCGTGGCGCGTAGCGATTTCGAGGCCGCGCGCCGTCCAGCCTTCAGGGCGAAACCAACGCGCGAGTGAGACGTGAACGGTAGACGAGCCGGCGTAAACGGTCGGCTTAACGAGCGCGCGTTTCGGAAGCCAAATCTTGACGATCGCGCCTTTTTCAGTCTCCGCGTGAACCTCGAAAGCCTTCTCAGTCTCCCCGAGCACGCGGCCGAAGACGCCCGATACGGCCAGCGCGAGACCGCCGCAATTCGAAAAGCAATGCCCCGTGGCGATGTAGACCGACGACCCGAAAGCTACCTTTGCCATTTTCCGTTCCCCTCTATCCCGTGGCGCCCTAGTGCGCCGCTCATGAAACGAAATTAGCGCAAATCACTTACGGCAAAGTTAACGCAACACGCTTTTCGCGTTGCGCTCGAAAATAATCACAGAAAAAGAAAAGCCCCGCGGCGGGGAGGCGACGCCGCGGGGCTGTTGCCTGTCGAGCGTTGAAGGTGCCGCGGCGAGCAAGGGGGAAACCGGCGGACCAATCGACAGGACTTGCAGGGCATAGAATGCCGATACGCACGGAACGCGTCAAATGTTGCAACTAGTGCAGCCATTCGAGCAACGGCCCGACGCCGAATGTTTCACACGGCCGGCGGCGAAGGTGCGCGGCGTGCTGTTTCATTGCTTCGTCGCGCGTGAATGCAACCGTCTCACGGAGCGGAACCCAATGCGCTGTTTCGTGTTCCGTGCGCGCGGGCTGCAACACGAAGACAGCCCATCGCTCCGCGCAATGGCCGCCGCTGCACTGTTTCAAGATTGGGTCGGTCATTTCATGCACCGTTTCACGATTGTTGCACTGTTTCACACTGTTGCGGCGTTGCATGCGTTGCAGGGGCGGCCATTACGCGCTCACCGTCATGCATCGCCGTGACGAATGTTCCGGCGGACAGATCGGGGCGAAAATGCCAATTCATCGGCGTGGCGCGTCCCCTCAAAATCGCCGCGGTTGCGGCGTTTTCCGGGGAATTCGCGTATACGATCACGTCCGTCGTCCGCGGCACGTATTCACATAGCCGGACTGTGTACGCGCGGAGCGGAGCGGGCTTGCGCCGGCAGAACCGTTCCACCGCTAATTCGATCAATTTCCCGATCGCGGGGCGTTGCACTGACGTTTCCTGCACTGTTTCATCCTCGAGCTAGCTGTTTCAGTTCGTGCAACGCGGTTTGCATACGTGCAAGCGTTGCGCAACACGGAAACCGTAGCGCGAAAATCCAAACAATGCGTTTCACCGGGCGAGGCTGTTGCATGCATAAGTTGTTGCTCGCGCAACAGTTCCGGCCCCGCACCGTTGCATGCAACAGCCTCGCCCGGTGAAACAGTTTAGGCGAGGTAGAACCAATCGCGGTGTCCGCTTCGGTGCGTACCGCTCGCGAGCTCGAGGCCCGCCACCATTCCCGCGGCGTCACCATTGGCCACGACTTTCGCCTGGTAGCGGGCAGCACGGGCACGGAGCGCGCGTAAGGCCCGTTGGTAGCGGGCGCGATCGGACGCGGCGAGCGCATCCCGCATCGCCACGGCAAGCGCGTAGACGGTAGCAGCGTCCCGTGCAATTTCGTCGGCGGATAATCGCAACGCGGATGGCTCGCGCGCGAGTTGTGCGGCGATCCGTGCCGCAGCCGTAGCAACGTCTTCGTCGGCGCGCATGGCAACTCCGTAATCGGCATGCATCGGGGAACACGTCGAGAACATACAACCCGACGCGTAACGTCAAGCAGGAATATTACTTACAACCGCCGCTTGTGAATATCCGGCTCGAGGTGGCGGGGCCGTAATCTGTCGCATCGCTATTATTCTTGGTAATTGCATTTCGTGCCGCGCAGCACGAAAGTCACCGCGGCGTTCCGCCGGTTCCGAACAACCGGCGGAAGCCCTGTTGGCGGGAGAATCCGTGTACCTCGTAAAAATTCAGGTTTACAGTTCCGCCGGTTCCCGCCGGTTCCGCCCGAACCGGCGGAAGCCTTGCAAATCAAGGGGTTAGGTCATAGGGCGTATACATCGGATGTAGGCGGATGCGGTATTCCGTACACGTCCCGCCGGTACCGGCGGAAGTCTAAAAAGCCAATGGAAACAAGCACTTAGAATTTTCCGGGAATTTTTCCGCCGGTTCGATCTCCGCCGGTTCCGCCCGAACCGGCGGAAACCCCGTGTTTGCGGGCTTTCCGCCGGTCCGCCGGTTCCGCTCCCCTACGGGGAGGCTAGCGGCTGCTTAGAGCCAGCCCGCTTAGCGCCGTCCCCCTGCCGTAGGGCGCCGCGCCGAATTTTGCCGGGGAAATTCCGAAATGAATTCCAGAATTTATAAAGTTGATCGGCGTGCAGGTTTGAAAGATTTCATTTACTAATCGTCGCCAGCGTCAGTGAGACAACTTCGAAAAGGTTCAGCCCATGGCCAAGCGTTCTTCCGAGCCAGCCCCGCGCAACGTCGGCAATTTCCATATCGATATTCCCGACGACAAGACGGCAGCGGCCCGTTACGTCTATCAGCGCGTGCTGAAATTGCAGCACGAACGGCAGCGGGACGGCGAGCACATTCGCGACGCGCTCAAGGCCGCGAAGGAAAAGGGCGCCAACGTCGCCGCGCTCCGTACCGCGGCCCGGCTCAAGAAAATGAGCCCCGAAAAGCGCGTGAAATGGGAAGAAACGATCACGGCCGCGGCATCGTTCTTCGGCTATCTGCCCCTAACCGTGGCGGATGAGATGCCGCGCGAAAAGGACATTCCGCACGCCGATGCGCTCGCCGGCGTGGTCGCGTTGCAGCAGGAGCAAAAACGCGCCGGGGAAAAGATCCGTGAGATTTTCAAGGCGGCGAAAGACGCGGGCGTCGATGTCGATTCCGTCCGCGTGTTCCTCCGCATGGCGAAGCGCGATCAGACCGAAATTCAAGATTGGTTTGACGGGCTCGACATGACCGGCAGCGCGCTTGGGATCTGGTCCGGCGATACGGAATATTTGCAGGCCGACGCCGAATAAGGTATTCGACTTTACGGAAAGTCCGAACCCACAACGGAGTAACGAACATGACCAAGCGTAAGAATTCCGAGCCTGCCGTCTGCCCGGTCTCTGGCCAGAAGCTTATCTATTCGGGCCGTGGCCGCCCGCCGGTTTTCCATTCGAGCGTGACGCCGAAGCAGCGTCGCGAGCATCGGGCAAGGGCAGACGCGTAATCTGGTTGCGGCGGCGCGGAAAGCGCCGGGCTGCAACAGATCGGGCCGACCTTGCAACGGCGTTAAACCCAAGAGCCGACTAGCGACTGGCTAACTCGCTAGGTTCCGCCCCGTGATCCCCGACAGGATCGCGGGGCGCTGCTTTTGTGCTTGACGATCTTGCGGGCTTCGTGCTATTTATTCTCGCGTCGTAGCCTCCCTACGCAATAGAGCTGTCCCGGGGCAAGGGACAGTTACTCGAAACGAAAGCCGCTCCGCGTTCAACACCGCGGGGCGGCTTTCGCGTTTGGGCGGCCACGCCACGCTGTTTTTGCGCTTGACAGATTTTGCGCGTATTGTCTGCAACTCATTTAATTGCAGGGAAATATCAGTGCTATGGCCGCGAAGAAAAACCCGCGGAAGATCGGTGCAAATGGCGAGGCGAAGCGCGTGGCGTTCCTCGCCGCGATAGGCAAGGGCCTGTCGATCACGGAAGCGTCGGGCGTGTCCGGGCTCAATCGCAACACTGCGGGGCGACTGCGAAAGCAGGATAAGGAATTCGCGCTTGCCTATGACCAGGCGATTGCGGAGGGCCGGCACTATCTCGCTGCCGAAGCCACGCGCCGCGCCGTGGAAGGCACCGAAAAGCCCGCGCTGCATCAGGGCCGTGAGGTCTACACGCTGAACCGCGAGACCGGGGAATTGCAGCCCTTGCGGCTCCGCGAATATTCGGACGTGTTGTTGATGTTCCTCATGAAAGCCCGCGATCCGATGCGCTATGACGATCGAATTCGCGCCATGAAATTTGAGCGGCGTTGGCGGAAGCGTGACGGCGAGGGCGACGGCGACGCGGTCGCGCCGGCGGACGTAATCGACATGTTGGCGAAGCTGGCGAGCCAGAAGGCAAAGGAAGCCGCGTAGTGAGTGCGCGCCACGAAATAGCGGCGCGGCTCAATGGCGCGAACCGCTACACGCTCGAGCTTGTCGGCTGGCGCGCCCGATGGCTCGAGACGGCGCGCCCGAAACAGATCCCGCCCGATGGCGATTGGAGCACGTGGCTACTGCTTGCCGGGCGGGGTTTCGGTAAGACGCGCCCGGGCGCGGAGGAAATCGGATTTCAGGCAGCGTCGCAACCCGCCACGCGCTGGGCAGTCGCCGCGCCGACGCAAGCGGACGTGCGCAACGTATGCTTCGAAGGGGAAAGCGGCCTTTTAGCCGTGATCCCGCCCTATCTCCGCATGCCGGGCCCGCGCGGGTATTCTTCGCAAGCGCTACGGATCACGCTCCGCAACGGGTCGATAATTCAGGGATACAGCGCCGAAAAGCCCGATCGGTTCCGCGGTCCACAACACCACGGCGCATGGTGCGATGAGCTCGCATCGTGGGGTGCGTCCGCCTCGAGTGCACCCGGGAAGGCGCCAAGCAATCGCCTTCAAGACGCGTGGGACAATCTGCTGCTTGGGCTTCGGCTCGGGAAGCGTCCTCGAATTATCGCCACGTCCACGCCGCGGCCCATCGATTTCTTACGGGCACTGATCAAGGATTCAGGCACGGCGGTAACGAAGGGAAACACTTTCGAAAATGCGGCCAATCTTGCCCCGTCGGCGCTGGCCACGTTCAAGAAAGTATTTGAAGGCACGCGGCGCGGGCAGCAAGAGCTTTACGCCGAAATCCTCGAGCACGCGGAAGGCGCGCTATTCAGCCCCGCAACAATCGAGCTTCACCGCATACGCGACGGTGAGCAACCGCAATTCGTGCGGATCGTTGTTGCGATAGATCCCGCCGTGACGGCCGAAGTGCTCGAGGGCCGGAAAAGCGACGAGACAGGAATTATCGTGTGCGGCCTTGCCGCTGACGGCCGGATTTACGTGCTGGACGACTTTTCGGGCATCTACAAGCCGCGGGATTGGGCGCGCATGGCGCTATCGGCCTATGAGCGGTACCAGGCGGATTGCATCGTCGGCGAAATCAATCAGGGCGGCGATCTGATCGAAGGCAATCTAGCCGCGGAGGCGGGTAATCGCGCGGCGTTCGCCTTCAAGGGCATTCACGCCAAGCGGGGTAAATACCTCCGCGCGGAGCCGATCGCCGCGCTGTATGAAAAAGGAATTGTTTCGCACGTCGGACATTTTCCGGCACTTGAGAAACAAATGTGCAACTTCCTTGGTTTTACGGGCGAAAATTCCCCTGATAGACTTGACGCCCTTGTCTATGGCGTCGGCGAACTCGCGCTAGGAACCGCAACTCATGAGTTTTTCTAACCTTGTTCGGCGGCTTGCAGGCCACAAGCCCGAAAGGAAAGCGGGCAAGGGCTCGCGGTTCCTCGAGATCGTCACGGCGAATGACGACTACACCGCGCCGCCTCCGCGCGCCGCGGACCTGCTGAAACTCTACAATGAGCATCTTTGGGTGCGCGCGATCGTCGGCAAGATCGGCAAGCGCGCGGCTGCACAAAAATGGTACTTGGAGAAGCCCGACGGAACGCGGGTTGATAAGCATCCGCTTCTGGACTTTCTCAAGAAAGGCACGAAGCGGCTTCCCGGGCGCCTTGGCGTGCAAGTCACGGTGACGCACAAGGATCTCGCCGGCGAAGCGTTTTGGGCAATCGGGCTGGATCGGTCGGGCGTGCCGGTCGAATTCGCGCCGATCCCGCCGCATTGGGTGACGAACATTCCCGCTTCGGACGATCCGGGCGAAGTGTTCGAAGTGCAACCCAAGGTCGGAACGCTGTACCGCATTCCCGCCAATCAGATCATCCATTTCCGCGATCCCGATCCGCTGGACCCCTACGGCCGCGGCTCGAGCAACGCGCACGCGGCCCGCGTCCAACTCGACACTGATCAGAACGCGGCGAAGTACCTCGCCGCGTTCTTCAAGAATTCGGCCCGCCCTGATCTGATCGTGTCGGGCAGCAAGGATGCACCAATCAGCGACCGCGACCGGCCCCGGCTCGAGGAACATTGGAACAATCGCTATCGGGGCGTGGCCAATGCTTTTCGGCCGTTCTTCTCGTCGCAGCCTATCGACGTGAAGGAATTGACGCGCTCGCTTCGCGACAACTCGATTGCGGAGATCAGCCAAGAGGGCAAGGCGACAATTGCCGAATTCTACGGCGTGCCGCCCGAGATCCTTGGCAGACTTGAGAACAGCAACCGCGCCACGATCGACGCGGCGGATCACTTGCTAGGCAAGCATGTGATCGATCCACGCCTTGCCGATCTTCTGGACGTGCTCGGGCCGTGGGCCACGGAAGCGTTCGGCCTGGACGGGCTCGAGCTCCGCTACGAAACGCCAATCCAAGAGGATCTTGTATTTAAGCTGTCCGTCATGACGGCGCGGCCGGGCGCCTATGCGGACAACGATTTCCGCAAGCTGACGGGCGACAAGCCTTGGCCCGGCGAGGAATTCGACAAGCCCCGCCCCGATCCGCTCGCCGCGAACGATGACGGCGGCGACGATCCGGACGGCGAGGGCGGGCCCGGCGGCAAGAAACCCAAGCCGAAGCCGGGCGACGACGCGAAAACCGGCAAGGCCACTAGGGGAAATGACGTAGCTCCGCGGGGAAATTCCCCCTCCGCGGAGCGAAAAACTCTTTCCCCCGAGGAAATAATCAGGGTATCCGACGCGCATGCGGACCCGTCCGTTGTTGCCGAAGCGACGCGGATCATGGACGCGATTTTTCTCAAGTTGCTCGAAACTTACGGCGAAGACCTGCTCGGCGTTCTCGAGACCGAAGTACGCTTTCAGGTCACGTCGGCCGTTGCCAATTGGCTCGACGGCCGCGGAAGCCGCCTCATTTCAGGTATTGACGACACGACACGGAAAGCGCTAAGAGCCTCGCTTGTTGAAGGTGCCGCGGCTAACGAAAGTCTAGCCGCCTTGTCAGACCGGATTGAACAGATTTTCGAGGATGCCGCGAGCACGCGGGCCCCGATCATCGGCCAGACCGAAGCAACCGCGGTGACGGGCTTCGGCTCGCATGAAGCGGCCCGCCAAGCGGGCTTCGACGCGAAGAAATGGCTTGCGAGCGGCGATCAAGCCGTGCGCACGACGCATCAAGCGCTTCACGGCCAGATCAAGCGGCTTTCTGAGAAATTCCGTAGCCCGTCGGGCGCGGAGGCGGACCATCCGGGCGACTTCGGCGTGACTTCCGAGGATATTCACTGCCGGTGCGCCATGCGGCCCGTGCTGACGGGCGAGCTCCAACGCGCGGCCAATCTCACCGATACCGCTTTCGAAGCGGCGTGGGGCGGCATGCACGCCCGCATTGCCGGCGCGATCGAAGCCGAAGCGCGCAAGATCTTTGCAGGCCAGAAGGCCGTGGCGCTTGCCATGCTGAACCGTATGAGGCCCGCCCATGGGTGATCTGATTTATATCACGTCGCGGCGTGCCGAACCGAAAACGGATGCCGTTGCGCGAACCATTCCGTTCCGCCTTTCGAACGCCGTGCAAGATCGCGCTGGCGACACGGTCTCGCTTTCCGGCTGGAAGCTCGAAAACTATCTGGCGAACCCGATCATTCTATGGGGCCACGACCACGACTTGCCGTCTATCGGCCGCATGGCTCGGCTCGGGCTCGAGGGCGATTGGCTCGTGGGTGACGTGACTTTCGCCACGAAGGAACAGCACCCCTTCGCGGATACGATTTTCCGCCTTGTGGACGGCGGATTTATCAACGCCGGTTCCGTCGGTTTCAAGCCGCTCCGCTGGGCATACCGCGAGAAAGACGGCGGGATTGACTGGCTCGAGCAAGAGCTTCTGGAATACTCAATTTGCAATATCCCGATGCACCCCGGCGCGCTCGCTCGCGCCGTCGCCCGCGGCGTCGATATTGCCCCGCTCGCCGATGCCGTCGGCGCCAAAAATACCGGATCTTATGCGGATCTGGTCTCGAAATTGCTGGCCAGCAATACCCCCGCCCCTCATCAATCAACCCACAACGTCGCGACTTTGCGAAATCAAGTCGCGCACCGAAAGCTGCGATCGCAGCTAGCTTGAAAGGGCACACCCCATGCATGTACGTATTAAGGAACTCCGCGAGATCGCGGAGAAAGCCGCCGCGCGCCAAGGCGAGCTTCTCGACATCGCCGCGAAGGACGGTGGCCGCGCTCTGACCGCGGAGGAACAGAAGGAATTCGACGATCTGACCGCGAAGGCTGACAAGGCCCTCGCCGATATCGTCCCGCTGCAACAGGTCGCGGAGCGCGCTGCCAAGGCCGCCGCGGTCCAGATCCCCGCCGCGCCGGTCCAGCGCGACGCAACGGGCGTGATTGAGCGCGTGGCACGTCCCGCCGCTGCGATCGACGCGCCGGATCACAGTCCGGAAGCGGAGGCGGCCCGCGTCTTCGCCAACCCGAAGGATCCGGACGCCTGGAAGAAAGAGCTTGGCGCCTACGCCTGGTCCGTCGCGAAGAACAAGGCCGTGCCGCGCTTCACGCCGCTCGAGCACTTGCAGCGGTCGGGCTGCCAAATCCTCGTGGACAAGAGCCTCGCGGAGGCCGATCGCATTCAGCGTGAGGCTATCGCCGCACTCGGAAATAGCGTCAGCCCGACGGTGCTTCGCGGCCTGAACAGCCTTTCCGGGCAGGGCGGTGACAACATGATCATGACGCCGCTGTCATCGGAATTCCTCGAATTCCTTCGGGCAGAATCGGCGTTCATGCGCGGCGGCCCCAACGTGATCCCGATGCCGCTCGGCTCGCTCGACATGTCCGGCGGTAACGCCGGCGCGGCGGGCACGTACCACGCTGAGAATGCGGATCTCGGCTACACGCAAGCCACGACGCGCAAGATCAACATGCGCGCCAAGCATATCGGCGCGATCACGGCGCTGGGCAACTACGCGATCGAGATCAGCCCCCTCGCACTCCCGGCGATCTTCGGCGACGATCTGGCCAACGGCATCATGCAGGGTATCGATTCTGCTGGTCTCCGCGGCGACGGCACCGGCCAGAACCCCGCCGGCCTGCTGACACTCACGGCCGCGGCGCACAAGGTTGCCGCGACTAACCTCACGGCCCCGACGGTCGCTCAGATCGACGCGGACGTGAAGCCCATGATGACGAAGTTGGACGCCTCGCTTGTGCCCAAGCGGCGCCGGCGCTGGCTCATGGCTTCGCGCACGTTCCGTTACTTGCAGTTCATGCGTGACGGCATCTCGGGCTATGTGTTCCCCGGTCTGCATCTCGAGGCGCCGGTCTGGTACGACAACGTCCCGGTGATCGTGTCGGACCTTATCCCGGTTGCGCTTGGCGTCGGCACGAACGAATCCGAGCTCTACCTCGTGGACTTCGGCCACGTGCTTATGGGTAACACCCGGTCACTGACGCTGAAGGCCAGCCAAGAGGCGAGCTACAAGAACGCGGGCGGTACTCTCGTATCCGCGTTCTCGCTCGACGAAACCGTGATTCGCGCCATGGCGTCGCATGATTTCGACATGCGCCACGACAAGGCCGCGGCCATTCTGACCGCACTCAAGTGGGGCGCCTAATAGCGTCCCGGCGGGCGGGGATTTAACCCCGCCCGTTCCCCGAGAATGATCAGTGAAACAAACTTGAAATAAGGAAACACCATGTCTACCCCTACGCTTGCCGAAGTCCAGAAACACGCTAACGAGACGGGGCTTGTGCCTGTCAAGTTCAAGGGCGTGAAGGTCAACCCGGGCAGCCCCGACGGCCCCGAGAACCGCGCCGGCGAGGCGGGTTTGGGCCTCCGCGTCGGCGAGATCCGCGGCGTGTTGCCCGAGGTCGCGCACCGCATGATCGCGCTCGATACGGCCGAATTGGTCGTTGTCACCAAGAGCAAGGCCACGCCCGCCGCGTAATCGCTTCCCGCTGTTGAAGGTGCCCCATGCTCCGCGACGTTGAAATAGCTTCCGCTTCACTGGCCTTTACAACTTTAGCCAGCGCGCGGACTTATATCGGCGGCGCGGGGCATGACGGCGACGCGTTTCTAACCGCCATGATTGAGGCGGTATCGGTGCAAATCGAAGCCTACTGCGGCACGGTCATCAAGCGGCGGACGGTAACGGAGCGGATCACGCTGGACGTTGTCTCGCGGTCGCTGATCTTGCGCCACGCGCCCGCCGCGTCGCTTACGTCGCTGAGCTACGACGGCGCGGCGCTAGTTGTTGGGGATTTCCGGCTTGCCAAAGATACCGCGATGCTTCGTCGGATCGATGGCAGCGGCTTCGAAGTCGGCGCGGACTATGTCGCAGTCTATGAAGCTGGATACGATCCGATCCCGCCCGCGATCGAGCAAGCCGCAAACGCGCTGTTGAAGGCCGCGCTCGAGAATGCCCAGCGCGCGGAGGGCGTCCAGCAAGAGCAAGTCCCGGACGTGGGCTCGATTACCTACGCGCCGCCCGGTTCCGTACTTTTCGAGGGCATGAACGGCGTGCGCGTCCCGTCGGCGGTCGCGAATCTTCTGGCGCCCTACGTTCTGAGGTATTCGACATGAGCGCGCAATTCTGGATCGGGCTTTATGTGCTCGCGTTCGTAGCTGCCGCGGCAGCCGTTGCATTCAGGGTATTCGCATGAGCCTGCAAGCCACCGTCGCCCGCATGACCGCCCGCAACGGGGCGCGCTTCACGATCCGCCGCGAGACCGTGGCGGCCGGCGCGAACGCCTGGACCAAAGGCACGGCGACCGTGACGTTCCTCGAGGTCGTGGCGCGCGAGCGGTTCTACAGACCCGACGAAATCAAGGGCGCGATCGTGGAAGGCGATGCGCTAATTACCGTGACCGCCCCGCCGTGCGGCTTTGTGCCCGTGAAGGGCGACAGGATCGCGCTCGGGTCGCACGTCGCGGACGCCGGCGCGGAGTGGCGGCAGATAACGAACGTCTATGCCCCGCGCATCGGATCGGCCGTCGCGGTCTATAAGCTGACGGTGCGCCAATGAACCTGTCGCAGTTCGATCGCCAAGCCCGCGAAGCCGCGCGCCGCGTCGTTGCGGAGGGCACGGAAGCCATCCGCAGCATGGCATTGCAGCTTTATTCGGACTTGCAGACCGAAGCGAAGACGCAAGGCGGCGGCCGGTTCGGATCGCCCGTCGCGTCGGGCCGGCTTGCGGGTTCGATGCGCATGGGGATCAACGCCGTTGATTACTCGGCAGAGCCCGCGGACCCGGATTATAAATACCCCGCCGGGCGCGGAGCGCGGCAACTACCGCCCCGCACGATCCGCAATCAGCCGATTGCGCGGATCGCGGCGCGGTTGCGCGTGTTCCGGCTTGGGGATCGAATCTATATCTCGAATTCCGTCCCGTACATTCGCAGGATCGAAATCGGCCGGCACTCATGGCAGACGCCGGACGGCGTGTTTGATCCGACCGTGCGGGACTTTCTTCGCCGCTTTCGCAACCCGCTTCTGAGAGTGCGCCGCCTTGGCTGATTTCACAACATACGCGGCGGCGTTGCGGGCCCGGCTGATCGCCGAATTCACGGCGCTGCCCCTGTATTGGCCAAACGACGATCGGACGCCAACGCTCGAGGCCGCGCCGAACGGCTTCGTATATTCCGAAATCGAAGTGCGCGACGAAGAACCGGCAAGCCTCGGGCCGAATGGCCAGCGGTTGCACCGCGACTATGGGGAGTTTCGAATTTACGTGTACGTGCCGCGCGGCTCGCTCGCCGGCACTGCGGAGGGGTACGCGGAACAGATCCGCGCGGCCTTCAAGGTGCCCGACGTGCCAGACGTGGTTTTCACGCGCCGCACGATCGGGGCCGGGCAAGCGTCGGACAATGACGTAGGCCGCTTTTGGGCGGTCCCCGTGATCCTGCAATTCTACGCCAATCGAACGGAGTAACGCCTATGCCCCGCGCTATCGCAGCAACTACGCAAGTTTCCTACATTCCGGAAGTGACGGACGGCACGACGCCCGCCACGCCGGCCTTTCAGATCTTCCGAGCCACGGGCGAAAGCCTGGAAGTGCAGCGCAAGCTCGTGTTCTCGGGCGAGCTCAACGCGCTTCGCGGACCGAAGAACTACGCGCTCGCCGCGCGCATGGGCGCCGGCGCGTTCGATTGCGAATTTACGGACGGCAGCCTTGAAGACATGCTGGAAGCCGCGTTGCGCGGCGCCTGGTCCACCGATGTTCTCGTTAACGCGAACACGCCGAAGCCCTTCACGCTGGAAACGCGTTTCGAGACCGGCGCAACCGACGTTTTCAAGCGGCTCCGCGGCGCCCAAGTCAATACGTTCAGCCTCAATGCGCGAGCGCAAGAGATCGTGACGGCCCAAGTCGGCTACATGTCGCGGCTTTCGGAATTCAACAACGCGTTGATCGCGGGCGCGACGTACACGGCCGGTAACGCTGAACCGATCTTCGCGGGCGACAAGGTCGGCACAATCACAATGGCGGGGCTCGCTCTGGATGCGGTCCACACGATCACGATGCAGGTTAATAACAACCTTCGCGCCCGCCCGGCGCTGGGCAGCCTGGACGCGATCGAGCTTGCGCCGGGCGATCTGGAAGTGACCGGCACCGTGGGGCTGTATCTCGCCGATACGGAATATGACGTACTGACGGCATTTCAGGACGCAACCGCTACGTCGCTTTCATTTCAGGTCGGCACGACGGCCGGCAAGATCACGCGTTTCGAAATGCCGTCGATTTTGCTCGAGGAACCGAAGCCCCAAGCCGAATCGAAAGACGGCGATTTGTTGCTGAACCTCAATTTCCGCGCTATTCAGTCGTCAACTATCGCCGGCGGGTTGATCCGCATAACGAGGAACATTTAATCATGAACCCATGGCAGCGGCGTGAATATTCGGAGCGGCTGGAAACCGGCGGCATTTCGGTGTCGGTTCCCGGCTATCCGGAATGGGCTTTCACGGTGCGGCGCCGCTGCGCATGGAATGCGGACTACCAACGCGCCGTCGTTCGCTGCTCCGCGCGCCCGGAGGCCGCGGAGCTCATGGCGTGGCAGCGGGAGAACCCCGGCACGGCCATGCCGGACAAGCTCGCCGCGATCGACGCGGCCATGATGCGCGAGGCGTTCGCGGAAGGCTGCTTGATCGACTGGACCGTGACCGGCCCGGACGGGAAGCCCTTCCCGCCGACGCTGGGCAATGCGCTGCTACTGTTCGAAAAATTCCCGGACATCTTCGTGGAGCTTTCGACGGCGGCCGGCGAGGCGGGACGCTTCGCGGCGCCTCTGCCGATCGCCAAGAAAGCCAAGGCCACGGCGGGAAACTGACGGCCCGCCTCCGCTATGAGCAAGGCCCGTGGAAAGAGCATTTAAAGTTTTTCGCGGGCCGCGGCGGTTGGCGGGAACGTACCCCGCCTGAAATATGGGATGGCTGTTTTATTCTGCCCGGCGCGTTGCCGGTGTGGAAGTCGTTTCTTCGATTGTCGCGCGGCCGGAATTACACGGCCATGGGCTACCCCGCCCCGATTTCGTATCGGGACATGCGCGACGAAGCGGAGCGTTGCAAGTGCGAGCTTTCGTCTGACGTGGTAGAGGACATCCTCGCTACGCTTGACGATCTGTTATTAGAATTGTGCTCGCGCGATGACGATCAGCATAATCGCCGAAATCAACAGCCAGCGGGCCGCGTCGGGCGCGCGTGATTTCAATAACGCGCTCGCGTCTATGCGCGCCGCGACGGCGGCCGGTGCCGGCGCTATCCGCGCGCTAGAAAATTCGTTCGTGGGCTTGGCCGCTAAGGTGTGGATCGCTAAAGAGGCGATACAAGCTAGCGCGCGGGCGACGATCGGTGCGGCGGATAACTATCAACTTCTTTCGGCTCGGCTCGGGATCCTCGCGAAGGAAGGCACATCTGCCGGCGCGCTTCTAGCAGGCATCTCGGAAGCGGCGAACCGGGCTCGGGCGCCGGTAGGGGATCTGGCGGATATCTACAGGCGCAACGCGAACGCGCTGAATGATCTCGGCTACTCGGAAGCCCAGGGCATTCGGCTCGCGGAGACGCTGGCGAAGGTTACGAAGATTTCGGGCGTGTCCGCGGCCGAAGCCACTTCGGCCATGGTCCAGCTAAGCCAGGCGATTTCGAGTGGCAAATTTCAGGGCGACGAATTCCGATCGGTCGCGGAGAATTTGCCCGAAGTGCTTCGGATCCTCGAGCGGCAGACCGGAAAGACGGCCAAACAGCTCCGCGAGATGGCCGAAGCGGGGCAGCTTTCCGGTAAGGTCTTAACGCAAGCGCTGCTTAACGCGGGCGCGGAAATAGATGATAAGTTTTCGCGCGTCCCAAAGACGGCGGGCGAGGCGTTCTCGCAACTCACGTCGCAAATCTCGCTGACGTTCGGCGAGATCGCGGCGCAATCTGGCGCGACGCAACGGTTCGTTGAACTGCTGGACCAGATGCGCGCGGCGGTGCTGTCCCCGGCGTTCGCAAGCGGCGCCCGCGCGTTGGCGGATACAATGGGCGCGATTGGCGAAGCGCTCAAGACGGTCGGCGGTTTCCTCGCTGAAGCCCGAATTCAGTATATCGCCTGGACAACGGCCATATCGGAATCGTCCGTTTATAAAATCGCGGTTGAAGGTATCACGGCGCTACGCGACGGCATTTCGTCGCTGTGGTCTTCGATGACTTCGGTGGACGTAGCGAAGACCGTTGCGGACACCGCTCGCGCGTCGTTGCCGGGGCTGTCAGAGACGATCGACCGCGCGCGGGAGCTAACCGCGCAACTGCGCACGATTGAGCAATTCCGCGGCACGCAAGCGGCGTCCGCTGACCCGGTGAAGGCCGCGGCTAACCCGGACAAGCCTGCTAAAATCAAATTCGAGGAAAGCGAGCTTTCCAAGCAGCTAAAGCAGCAGATCGAGGCGGAGCGGCTTCGCGCGGAAATCTCGCGAGCCCAAGCCGCGGGCGATAAAGACCGGGTCCACAACCTCGAGACACAACTAGAAATTCACTCGCGCATTACCGCGGAGATGCGCAAGAAAGAGCCGGCGTTGTCGCGCGAGCTCGAGCTCATGATTGCGACCACGAACCAAGCCCAGCGCCAGAAGGAATTGCAGGCGGAGTTGAACCAGTTCGGAACCGAATTCGCGACAACCATGTTCACGTCGCTCCGCCAGAGCATCGAAGACGGGAAGCGGTTCGGCGAAGTGCTGGGCAATCTGGCGCTGAAACTGGCGGACATGGTCGTTCAGTTCGCCATTATGAAACCCCTCGCCGAAAGCATTGGAAAGAGCATCGGCGGCTTTCTTGGCGCTGGCGGCGTGTCGGATGCTTCGGACCCGTTCGGCATCGGAAAGGGCGGGATCGGTTCGCTGATCAGCGGGGCGGGCTCGTTGTTCGGCTTCGCGAATGGCGGGGTATTTGACCGCCCCGTCGCGATGGCGGGCGCCGGCGGCTTCCGCGGCGTCATGGCCGAAGCGGGCCCCGAAGCGATCATGCCCTTGCGCCGCGGGCCGGGCGGGCGGCTAGGCGTGGAAATGCTTGGCGGCGGGCAGTCGTCGCCTGCGAATATCACGATCAACATTGCGGGCGACGCGACGGCCGAAACCGTGGCCAAGCTCCGCGCCGTGGCGCGCGAAGAATTCGCCCGAAGCACGCCGGGCCTCGTCCGCCAAGCCGTCGGCGCGGTCGGCGATCGGCACCGCGCGGATAGCGGCTATTTGAGGCGATAAAGCATGCCCCGTGGCCTAACCGTCGCACAGAAATCCGCGCTTGCCGCGCGCGTGAAAATGCCGCTCTACTTCGTGAAATTCGATTTCGCGAGCGGCACGGTGCGCGTGTGGAACGGCGTTGGCGACGTGACCGCGCTCGCCGCTACGTGGAAAGGGCTTGGGGAATTCGGCGTTATTCGCGGGCTCGAGACGGACGCCGGGTTACGCGCAACATCCATTTCGCTGTTGCTGGCGGGCGTACCGAATAACGTATTGACGCCGGGCGTTGTCGCCTCGAGCCGGACGGAGCGCTATCAGGGCCGCCCGGTCACGGTCTATTTCGCAGCGGGCGATACCGCCACGGGGTTGCCGCTCGCCGATCCCGTCGCGATCTGGTCCGGCGTCGCGGACGTGCTCACGTTCGCGCTTGGTGAGAACGTGTCCGCCGAATTGACGTGCGAAAACTTCGCGTCACATATGCGGCGATCGAACGGGCTTCGCGCCACGACGGAAAGCCACAACGGCCGGCTCGGGAATCCGTCACCGCGAGATCTGTTTTTCGAACCGACGGACCGCCTCATGGGCGCGCCGCGGCCGTTGCTCGAGGGCTGAACGTGGATAGGTTGCCGGGATGGGAACAGCGATTGCAAGCGATCTTCGATCGCGAGAACGGCGCCCCGTTCCAATGGGGTCGCGCGGATTGTGCGACGTTCGCGGCGGATTGCGTCGAAGCGGTCACGGGGCGCGACGCACTCGGGCCGTTGCGCGGCTCCTACGCATCGCGGATCGCGTCCCGTGCGCGGATGCGCGCTCGCGGCTGGCGCACGATGGCCGAAGCGGCGGGCGGCGTGCTCGAGGGCATGGGCGCGCGGCCCGTGCCGCCGCGGTTCGCGAGTGCGGGTAGTATCGGCGTGACTGCGGACGGTGCGCTATGCGTCCGCTTCCCTGTCGGGTTTGTCGCGCGGTTCGCTGACGGTCGTTTCGGCCTCGCGGCCAATGTCGAAAAAGCGTGGGATCTCTGATGCCTAATTTGCTCGCGCAAGCTGCGATCGGTGCCGCCGTTTCGGTAGTGACGGGGTTTCTCGCGCGCAAGCTCGCCAAGAAACCGAAGACGGAAACCACGCTTGCGCCGGCGACGCCTCGCCCGATGACGGATAACTTGACGGCGAGCGTGGAAGTAGGAAGCCCGCTCCCGGGCGTGTTCGGGCATCGGCGCGTAGGCGGCAAAATCGTGGTCTCCGCGAAGTCGGGTACGAAAACTTACAACGTCATCATGATCGCCGGCGCGCCCGTGACTGCGATCAACGCCGTGTTTTTCAACGACAGGCTTTTGTCGATCGACGGAAGCGACCGCGTCACAACTTCACCTTGGGCGAAGAACGCCGAATATTCCGCGCGCGTGAAGCTCTACAGCGGCGCGCAATTGACGGCAGACCCGTGGCTTACTGCGGCATTCCCGGGCTGGAAGGCGGACCACGTCGGCAAGCAGATCGCATATGCGGTTGTCGAATTTGATCCCGCCGTGAACCCGACCGCGTTCGATAAAGTCTATCAGGCCGGCACGCCCGACATCACTTTCGACGTGTCGGGCTTCCGTTGCTACGATCCGCGAAACGGCGCGCACAATATCGCGGACCCGACGACATGGGGCTATTCGGTCAACGCGGCAATCATCAAAGCCAATTACCTCATTCATGCGCTTGGCGCGGCGCTGCCCACGTCCGCCGTCGATTGGCCATCGGTGACGGCCGCGGCAAACATCTGTGACCAGGCGGTTACGCTAAAGGCCGGCGGCACGGAAGCGCGCTACACGTGCGCCGCGCAATGGCTCACGGATGAGCGGCATGAAGACGTTCTAGCGCGCATGAACGCGGCGGACGCGGGGCGCGTGCACCTTGTCGGTACGAAGTGGCGCGTTTCGTCCGGGGCCGCCGTAGCGTCTTCGGCGTCGATCGGCGTCAACGACTACGCGGGCGACGGCCTGTCGTTCAGCGATACCCCGCCGCTCGCCGAGCTCGTGAACAGCGTGCGCGGGAAGTTTTCAAGCCCACTGCATAACTATGAAGATCGGGACTTTCCGCCGTGGACCGATGCCGCGGCCGTGGCCGCCGACGGGCGGGAAGCGTGGCTGGATCTGGACTTGGCTTTTGTCACGTCCCCGACGCAAGCCCAGCGCCTTGCGAAGATCGCCTATAATCGCGGGCGGTTCGGCGCGGAGGCGGCCGTTACGACAGGCTTTCAGCATTTCGACGTTGTAGCCGATGACGTGATTTCGCTAACTGACGACATGGCGGGATTTGCCGCGACCGCGTTCCGCGTCGTCAGCGAGGAAGTGCAGGACGATTTCACAATTCGGTTCACGCTCGAGCGCGAAGACGCTTCGTTCTGGGCGTGGACCGCGGCCACGGATGAAAAAGACTTTCTCGCCTATGAGCCCTTGCAGGGCGAGACCGGCAACCCGCAACCACCGGGCTTCTGGCTCTATCGCAGCGTGTCCGCACCGAACGTTTTCGTCGTTATGCGCTATTGGGAAAACTCGTCCCCGACGACGGCCGTAGACACGCATGCATGGACGTACACGACAGTAACGGAAGTGGCGGCTAGCGCTACCACGGGTGGCTCGCGAAACCTTGGAAGCGGCGGCGCTAACTTTCTCGCGAGTACGGTGCAAGGCAAGATCGCAGCAACCGCGGAGCTATCCGCGGCCGTGGCAGTGGCGGGCGGCACGCAAGCGAGCCTTACGGGCGCGGATATCAACACGCCCGTTGCCCCGCATTACTACTTGCCGCCTCCGCGTCGGCCGTTCGCCGCCGGCGTGCATTCTGGAAGCGTCACGCTTCGCGTTCCGCAAGTGCCGGGCTCGAAATCCGCCGAAATTGAACTATGGGAAAACACGACAAACGTTTTCGGCACGGCGACGCTGTTGTCCACGCAAACGAACGACGCGGACGGCCTTTCGCACGTCGTTTCTGGCACGTCCGGACAGGTCAAATTCTATTGGGCGCGGACGAAGAACGGGCCGGATAGCAAATTCTCGCCGCCGTCGAATGCTGCGTTGATTGTGTTCTAAAAGCCGCACGGCTATGGTGCGCCGCGATGACGATCATAAACCAGAGATGGCCGAATGATCTTATTCCGGAAGCGTGCCAGTTCGGCCGTTCGCGGAACGATCAATTGCAGGTTTCGCCGCGCACTCGCGAAACTCATGTCATCCGCATGGGCCGCCCTTTGTGGTCCGCCGAGCTTTCATGGACAATGCCTAGCGGCAACACGCTGGCGAAGCTCCGCTACTGGCTCGAAGAATTGGACGGCTTCGCGGGCAGCGCGCAAATCTGGAATTTCGCCGCACCGCATCCTATGCCGATCGGAACGACGGCGCTTCCGACGCACTGGCAAGCCGGTTCCACGGTCCAGATCGCCGCCGGCGCGTCGATCAACGCAACAAGCGTTGCGCTCAAAGGCTTGCAAGCGAGCCAGCCCGCCGTAAAGCAGGGGCAGCCAATCCAGATCGGTCGGCGCATTTACATCGCCGCCGCGGACGTGAACGCCGACGGCAGCGGCAACGCGACGGTCGGCTTGACGGGCGGGCTTCTGGCCGCGGCCGTCACTGACGACATTGTGAGACTTCGCGACGCGGCTTGCGAAATGCGGCTCGCGGAACAGAGTTTCACCGAAGAAACGGAAGCACAAACCGGCTGGACGCGTATTCGCGCGAGCTTCGTTGAGACCGTAACGGACTTCGCATGAGACGCGACATGAACCGAACCGACGAAACGGCAGAACGCGCGGAAGTGCTGGCCCATACTAAAGGGCTCGAGCAACGCGTGGACGGGATCGAGCGCGCCGTGGACGTGCTCGGGAAACGCTTCGACCGGGTAAGCGGCAACATCAACGACAAGTTGGACGCGCTCGCGCGTGCGGTCACGCTGCAAGCCGCGCAACCGCAATTCTCGATAACGGCCATGCTTCAAGTCGTGGTCATGTGCACAGCGTTGCTTGGCTCGGGCGCCACGGCCACGATCTGGATTGCCACGTCAATTGCTGCCGGGCCGGTCGCGGAGCTCCGCACGAAGCTGGACCACGAACGCGATTCAACCCGCCGGCTCGAGCGCATGATTGAGCGCTTGGCCGATCGCATTCCGGACAGGATCGCCACGCGATGAAATACAC
>Ga0068877_10001184_pt1 | contig 21883 bp, 15 predicted proteins | sample NOAtaG_FD_66437 | JGI IMG/M metagenome (GOLD analysis project Ga0068877, IMG submission 66437) | Freshwater lake microbial communities from Lake Erie, under a cyanobacterial bloom - NOAA_Erie_Diel6S_1000h metaG | ecosystem: Environmental > Aquatic > Freshwater > Lake | place: USA: Ohio, Lake... | reverse complement strand
CATCGGTCCTCTATTCCCTTGTCCACGGCCCCCGAACTGTGATGCCAAGAAAGCTTGCCAAGCAATAGGATCGAATCCAGAACTGCTTTCACCCACAGCGGCAGCACCTGCACCACCAGCGGCTCCTGCCGCCGGAGGGGCTCCAGCCTGCGCCAAGACTGCACCAAGCTCGGCGCGAGCACTTCTTACTTTGGCAAGGTAAGCTTCTGAGACAGGCTCTTTTCGATGTCCGTTTTGCACAAGGACCGGCAAAAACGCACCGATCGCGTTGTCCTCCAAAGTAATAACTTTTTGCTCGAACTTTTGTTCTGGTGTACCGAAATCGGTCATAATGTTCACGGTGACTTTACCACCAGCTAATTCCCCCCAAACCTTCTTCAATACAATACGATAAGTTCCAGCGTATCCGCTCGAACAAACGTATGTTTCCGAGAAACCATCTTTCGCGGCTTTCGAAAACGCAGAGCCATCTCCGAGTAGGAGTCCACCCGACGGAGTCCGTGGATTCGAAGCATCGCAAACGCTTCCAGTCGGTTCTTCCACACTCAAATCGATATCCGCTTCACCAGTCCAGACAATGCGAACCACCAAATCTCGAACTCGTGCAGTTTTTAATTGCTGCTCAAATTCGTAAGCTTTCATCGACTGTTTGGTTTCTGCTAGGCGAACATAGCAGGATTTTGCGACCAAAATCGCCTTTTCAATCAAAGGCAAATAGTCATCAGGCCAGCCCTGGCTAAGCACTGCTGTCGATGCCCATCGCATTGCATCTTGATCTTCCGTTTCAACCGAAAGTGTAAGAGCAAGTTCCAAAACATCCTTGAGACCAGGAGTCGATTTTTCGATGTCGTGCAAAACACTCAGGGCTTCCTTTTTGAAACCATTCGTACTGAAATACTTCGCAACTTTAAAAGCACTTGCTTCGTCGGCACCGTAGTCAATACTCGACAGAAGTACTCGGCGAATGTCCTTTGCAGGATATTCGTTGGCTTGCATGGCAGTGCTCAACGCGTCGTACATCCAAACTGCTGGGAGAGATTGACGCATGCTTTCACTCAATACTTCGACGATCTCATCAAAGTGAGCTGTTGCTTCGGAGGCCAAACCAGATTTGCTCGATCTCTTTGCGTCTGTCATCTTCTGTGCCACCCACTTTGACAGTTTCGCTTCGGCAGCAAGCTTGACATTTTCATCTTCGGATGCAATTTCGGAGACAAGTTTCCATGGGTCTATCTCGGCCTTGGTAGGTGCGTCATTGACATCGAACATGCCACCCATGCCGCCGCCCATACCTCCCATGCCGCCGCCCATACCTCCCATGCCGCCGCCCATGCCTCCCATGCCGCCGCCCATGCCTCCCATGCCGCCGCCCATGCCTCCCATGCCTCCCATGCCGCCCATACCACCCATCATTCCACCACCACCCATGCCACCCATGTTGGGAACCACAAGGTCGCCAACAGGATAGACGCGTGTCACGTTCGCGGAATTCGTTTTCGTTGTAATCCGCATAACTTCATCTTCTATGACGTATGTCAAATTCAGTGGCTCTAGCACAAGCTTGAGCGCCGAACGGAAGGAAACGGGAGACTGCAATTGAAGGGTAATCTGCTCGTCCAATGAGATCGCTTCTTCTTCCAATGCCCTTTCGTCAATGACGATTGGAATACTGATGTCTGGAAGGTCCGCCCACCGTTTCATAACTGCAGACAAAGCGATACCTGGCAAGTCGACCTCCACTGGCTTGCTAAGGCTGTTGAAGATTTTTCTCTCTGCAGCATTGCCACCGGAAAGATCGATCGACCCGTAACGCTTCAACCGACGTTCGCTCAGAGCCTGCCAAACATCAGCAGGCGGATAGCGTACGGGTGGCTCGTCTACGAACGGAACCGTTGCGAGTTCGTTGAGGTACAATGCATCAACAAAAGCCCTGCGTCGTTGGCTCAGAACGTCTTCAATTAATTGAGCGTTTGCGGCAATGTTGGATTCTCGGTTGGTGACAATATCGATCACCGAGTCGCGATCAATGGCCGTTACTGCTGGTGCGACCTCAGTGTTCGCATCCGAAAAAAGCTGTTGTCGCATCAGCGAATCATATCGTTCCACAAGTTGCTTGATTGTTTCTTGACGTCGCTCCGAATCCGCAAGCAAGCGTTGCGTAACGGATTGACTAGACCGTACAGCCTCTTGCCGAGCGACCTCTTCACGTTTTGCCGCTTCAGCCCGCGCTGCTTTCTGAATAGCATCTGAAACCATGCGTTCCAATCGCACTCGGCTCCCTGCGTCCAATTCTGGTGCTCGGCGAACTTGGTCTAACAGCGATTTCAGCGAGATTTTCATCGAGCTCAGATCCGTATTGGCTGCTCCGGGAATCTCTGCTTTTCGCACAGCCGAAATCTCAGCTCTCACCTGTGCTTCAAGCTGCTGCGCAGAAACTCTTCGAAGCGCTTCGTCCTCAGCCAGAAGATCACCAACATTTGCCAGTTCATCATACATTGGACTTGCAGAACCGAGGCCCGAGCCAACCCCATCCAACATGCTAGAACCAGAAGCCACTGCGCTTGGTGCCGCAGGTGCAGTCGCAGGAGCCGTTGGTGAGACCACAGGTGCAGATGGTGCATCGTCACCGAAGGGGTCTTGCTGTGTCGTAGCGGGTTGTGTTGCGGGTGGTTCGCCAAATGGATCGTCTCCACCGACCTGTGCAGTAATAAACTTGACGATCGGAGCCTTGGCGCTGTTCGACTTGATCGGCTTTTCGCCCGTTTCCGCAGTCTCCAAAATACTCTTTGCGCTCAAATTGTTTGGCGATCGCTTCAAGGCTTCTTTCGCAATGGCAATCGCCGCCTTGCGATCTCCGGAGTGCAACGCGAAACGAGCATCCTTCACCAGCATCTCGGACGAATCCATCAACATCCGGCCTAAAGCAAGCAATGCTTCGGAACCCGGTGTCGGCAAAAGTAGTCCTTGGTCCAACTCGGCCCTTTCGATAACCTCAGGCAAGAATCCTAAATCTTCGTTGGACTTCTCGCTCGATACATTCCAAGACATGACCGCTTGGTTGCCATTCCAACTGCCAGCGACTTTGAGTTCTCCTGACCATGCGGCGCTAGCAAGCTTTCCAACGACGATCGAATCGCGATCCACTCGAATAGGCGGAACTGTTTTAGGAAAATGACTGACTAGTCCCTCAGGCCACTTGGAGTCGGTTGGCCAAAATACTGGAGAAACGCAACTCTTTGCCAGCGCCGCTGCGATTTGTTGATTGGAACTGTTCTCGATGTTTTTGTGGATGTAGATCACACCGCCAGTATGGTTGGCTAAGGTAGCCAGGAACTCTACATCCGCTTCAGGCCCGATGGCTAAGGAATGGATCGTCGTGCGAGTTTCACGCAGCTTGTCTATTAGACCTTCAAATCCTTTCGGCTCAAGCAGATTGCAACGATGGAACCCATCACCTATGTACAAAATCACAGAATCCGGTTCAGCGCCCAATGACTGACGGGCCGTCTGGATAGCAGCCACAAGGTCAGTCGATCCAAGCGGGATCGTTTTGCTCAGTTTCTTCAAGCCATCCTGCAACTCTGCTCCGTTCGGTTTACCGACACCCAAAATTGTCGACTCCACGTCAGAGGCAATCAACGAAGCCAGTGAGTTCTCAGGCAACGCCTCAAGCACGCGCCGAGCTAATTCTAGGGAGTCGGAACGATAGGGCCCGCTTTGAGTTGCCGAAGTATCGACAATGATTGCAATTTTTGACGCCGAAACGGCGTTCGGCGCACCGGCTGACGGCTTCAAACTCAAAGCAAACAACGTTTGATCAGCGTCTTGATAAGTGATCATACGTGAGTTTGGTTCGTCACCAAATGCAGGCACGCTCAATAGCAGTCCTGTCAAAAAAGCTCGACTAACACATGGAAACAGTCGCATAACGATTCGCTCCAAATTGGCCCGAATAGATGAGAAGGAAACTAACTCGTAACACCCTAATCGTATTTCTAGCTGCCCTAAGTTGCCATTAAAAAACGGTCCAAATCGTCAACTATCATCTTCGAAAAGGTAGGTTTAGCTTGAATTAAGCACGATCCGTACTCACCTACTGCTCATTTCGTTCCAATTCGCTCAAAAACCACGGAATAGTAGCAAAAAATCCTGCAGATCACTTTTCGCACTAGAAAATTCCTGGAGTTGTCCCTCAAGACGAGTTTGCATACGCAATGAGCGTAGTCTTTTGCTTCATCGTACAACGTTGGAAGGTGCAGGATTGAACACGGAGAAAATGAATTCAAGGAAAATTCGGCAAATCCCCCCTATTCCATTTATTTCAACATCCATTGCCATCCGATAAATCAATAGGAGATTTTGTGGCTCGATTTATGCTCGGACGGAGAGAGCGATATGTGTTTTTCGAAAAGCATTTTGAAAACGAACTTTTTGGCCATTGCTTGCTTGTCGTTTTGCTTTTCCTCATCGAGTTGCTTCAGCCAAAGTGACGATGCCGCTACAGATCCCGAACCAGTCAAGAAGCCGGCCTTTGCAAATCCTTTTTCCAAGATGTTCTCAAAAAAGGAGGACGCCTCGGAGGAGATCTCAGCAGCAGACCCAAAAAGCGTCAAATCCCCTTCAAGTTCGAAACCCTCCTTGAGTGGAACTCGAACCGGAAAGCCGGCGATCCCGGCAACGCCAACGTCTAATCGTGGAGGTTTGCTTATGCCTCTCAAATCGTTCACTAACCGAGTTTTCCGATCTGGCGATGAATCTGCAGAACCGTTGCCGGAAATGACAGAGGAACTTGAAAACCTTCCGGCAAAACCAATTCGAGAGCCTTTTCGAAATCTACCGCGGCCCCGGATCGCCGAGCGGCGCGATGATCGGTACACCAGTGACATTAGTGTCCAAGCCATAGAGACACCTAAACCGCCAGCAGATGTCCAAAACTTCCCTGCAGCACCTGAACTGTCTACGGCAACGCAACCAGCACCTGTTTTTCTAAACGAGAGTTCTTTCGGAACTTCGTCCACGAAATTGACCGCCCAAAAACCGATCCCGAACTCAAGTCCTGTCGCCCCCATCGTTCCGCCTTTGGGCGTAAATTCCACTTCGCGTAAGACGGGGGATTTACCTGTCGAACCACAGGGGACCGCAACCGGTCTAAAAAAATCTCCAGCTAACGCAGAACCAACGTTGCTTGACTTAAGCACTGATGGCCGCAACAGTCCCCAGGCGAGAACTGGTACGCTTCCCGCTAGCAAACCTGCCAATCGATTCTCACAAGAATCTACCCGCACGACTTCGTCGAGCAACGCTGCACCTGCACAATCAACATCACCGGCGTTAGAAGGTTCTGCATCGGAAGACATTTCGAGACCTGGCGAACCAGCTACTCCAATGGTGTCTAGTGTCCGGACTCGTTCAGAATCAAAACCCAAACAAGATGCTGTCTCAAAGACCGGATCCTCGAAACAGGAAACAACCGCGAGTCGAAGCAGTGCAATTACTGAATTCAGTCAGCCGAATGTTCGTGTCTCGGTAAATGGGCCAGATTCTTTGCTGGTTGGACAAGAAGCTGTTTACGAAGTGGTTGCCAAGAACGAGGGAGTGAACGACCTTTCTGGGCTACTTTTACGAGTTAGTGTTCCTGCATCGATCGCGTTGACAAATATTGTGGCCTCCGATGGCACAGCCCAACCCGACAATGAAAACGGCGAGCATGCTGTTGGTTGGGAATTCGATAAACTACAAGCAGGAGCCAAGAAAAACCTTCGATTTACTCTGCAAACACAAAATCCAGAACACTTTGCCATGGGAATTGAATGGACCTCGCTGCCCAACACTAGCCAACTACAAATCAGCGTTCAACAGCCAAAACTGGATCTAGCACTAGAAGGTCCGTCCGAAGCAGAATTCGGTACGCCCCAGAACTATCGCCTTCGAATCAAGAATCCTGGGAATGCAGTAGTCAAAGCGGTCGAAATCATACTCACCGCCGAAACCTTTGGCAGCAATCAGTCAGTTATCGGAGACATCCAACCTGGAAGTGAGCGAATCGTCGATGTCGAGTTGTTGTTCCAGCATCATGGTGTCATTCCTATTGTTGCGACTGCGACCAGTGCTGTATCGAAACTGCAAGCAAGACACTCTATCGATGTCCGAGTGAAGCAATCTGATATCAATGCTCATTGGGTCGGTCCATCGGAATTCTATCAAGGTAGCGTCGCAGAGTACTCACTGACCTTGACCAATCAAGGAGAAGCCCCTGCGATAAATATCCCATGCATCGTGAAGTTACCTCCCGGCGCTGACCCCGTAAGCTTACCTGCCGGTGCCACGAAAAGGGGAAGTGTTGTCCAGTGGGAACTCAAACGCTTGATGCCTCAGGAGTCGATCTCCATTCCCTTTAGCGTAATGCTGGGAAATGTAGGCATCAATACGTTCTCTTTCTCCGCAGAAACGAAGAATGGTTCTTCACCGAGCACTGAAATCAAGACGATTGTCGACTCGATTGCAGATCTGAAGCTAACAGTCATAGATCCAATCGCTCCCGCACCAATCGGGCAGCCTGTCTACTATGAAATTGAAATCAATAATCGAGGGCGTAAAGCCGCGAACGCAGTCGAGGTGATCGCTCAGTTCTCCGAAGGGATCGAGCCTATCCGATTCGAGGGGCACGCAGGGCGAATCGTTCCAGGGCAAGCTATATTCGCCCCCATCCCGACAATTGCCCCAGGGGAAAAAGTAACACTGAAGGTTGCGGCGGAAGCGAAGACGGCTGGTGTTCATCGATTCCGAGCGGAAGTCAAGAGTGCCAGCAGCGACACCGACCTGATCCACGAAGAATCGACACGCTATTTGGCAACGGGAAGCAGCCAAACGACTCGGCGATAATCGATGCCTGCTTTCGCTCCGTCGATAAAGATCTCCAAGATGGATGACTCGCCAGGAACTCACCGAAGCCAGCGATTACGTATGTCGCCTCGACATTGTATTTTTGCATGGGCTTTCATGTTGTCTGGTCAGAGTCTTCTCTGCTCGGAAGATGATGTACCTCCTTTTGCAATTCGACCGAGCGAGCCTTATTTCGTTGCCGAGACCATATCACTCAAGAAAACATTTTATGCTACCGAAATCGCAATGATCGCGGCACGACAGTGTGGTCCCGCGAATTTGGTGATTCGCGAGAACTCCGTAAGCACCTCAAGTCGTCGCGACCAAGATGTCGAGCAAACAGCCATCCGATCGATTCGCCAAGCGACGGCCCAGCGCTTTCGAGAGAACGCTGCCACCGTCGCTTTGAAATTGCATTACGGTCTTGCAGCATGCAAACAATCGCAAGATTTATTGAGTCGCACTCGACAAGAACTTGATCGGCAGTCCAATGCCCAAAGCAAGCTGATTCAAAAAGGCGTGCCAATTCCTGATCCACTTCTTACGGACAGATTGTTGGTAGATTGGAACGACCAGCTTCTCGAAAATGAATCCAAACAAAGGACTCTACGAATTCAATTGTCGGAACTAGTCGGAAGCGAAATCGCCTGCAACTATGATCCAATTTTTGAATTAAATCTAAATCCTAGCGACATCGATGTATGTGATTATCTTCAGACCGCGATGCGTTGCCGCCATGAAATCGCATTACTGTGCGGATTGCGTAATTCGATCAATGCGTCAGCCATCGAGCTCTGGGAAAGCATCGCTGCCGCACTCTCGGGTGTACCCACGCTGCGTTCCAAACCACTCAGCGTCGCTGGTCGCATCAAGCGTCTACTCTTGCGAGACGAAATTGAGCAAGAGATCCGAAATCGAAAACAATGGCTCGAAACCTTGATTGAGGAACGAACCAACCACATTCGCAAAGAAGTGGAAGTCGCTTACGAAACGAAAAGAATTGCTGCTTTGCGATGGGCGAATTCGAAGGAGCAAAGCAAAATCTGGGAGACTCGCGTTCTGCAGCTTGAAAAGATTGGCGAGGAGCTCAAGGGAAATATGGCGGACCAGTCGGCTGCGAGACTTCAGGCTTTGCAGAGCGAAGTAAACACGATTAAACGATGGCTAGATTGGCATCTCGCAAACGTGGACCTCGAGAATGCTATCGGCACGATTCTTCAAACTCAGAGCCACTAAATAAACCAGAGCCATGAAAAGAGTGGCGTTCAAAACAAAAAACGGAGAGTTGTTCACTCTCCGTCGATGTTTTCGCTTTGCAATACAACCCAGTTAAAGCGAGATTAGCCGTTCGCTGCAGGGACGACCCAAACTTTGAGTTCTGTCGAAATCTCTTGATGCAATTGCACCTTGACGGTGTAGAGTCCCAACTCCTTCAAAACTCCTTCCAACCGAACCTGATCCGTTGTGATGCTGAAGCCATTCGACTTCAAAGCCGAAACGATTTCTTGAGCGCCAACACTACCATACAAATGCCCTTCGTCGTTGGCATTTGCTTCGACGTTGATCGATTGCTTGGATAGTTGATCAGCTAACGTACGCAACGAAGCCAAACGTTGTTTCTCGATTTCGAGCAACTTCGCTTTGTGTTTCTCAACCATTCGCTTGTGATGCTCCGTCGAAACAATGGCTAGCCCCTGAGGCAGCAAGAAATTGTTTGCGTAGCCAGCCTTCACCTCGACGACATCCCCTGACTTTCCGAGGAACTCGACATTCTGGATCAACATCAACTGAATTCCGCCGTTAGGCCCCTTCGGCAATCGCGGGAAGGTCGGGGTTCGCATTTTTCGTGTTGTCATAGCAAATCAATCAACCACAAACGGTTTCGAAATAGTGTTAAGGATTATTCCAATAATTAAAACGGCATATCTTCTTCGACGAACACATCGTCGCCGACTTCCGAAACATGCATCTCGTTATGAGAGCCTTGATCCGAATTTGAAAAACGAGCTCCATTGCTCTGTGGCCGAGCGCCGCTCGGAGTGCCTTTACCTTCACCGCGTGCACCAATGAGTTGCATGCGATCCACAATAACATATAGCTTGCTTCTCTTTTGTCCGTCCTTTTCCCATGTATCTTGCTTTAGTCGTCCCTCAACAAAGATCGGAGATCCTTTGCCGAGATACTCTGCAACCACCTCCGCAGTGCGTCCGAAAAAAGTGACGTCCACGAAAGAAGTTTCATCTACCCACTCTCCCGCCGCATTCTTGCGACGTTCGTTTACGGCTATCGCATTCTGGCAAACTGCCAATTTGCTATTCGTGTAACGCAGTTCGATATCTCGAACCAAATTTCCTAAGAGAATAACTCGATTGTAGCTGGCCATGATTGTCTCCTCGGTGCGTGTGACCGATCGCTATGCCTCATTTGCGGCAACTAGACGAATCTGAACTTCCTATTCGTCTTCGACTTCTATCCCTTCTTCATCGTCGGCATCCGCACCGACTGTTACGGCTTGTCGTTGTAGCGCATCGATCGGAATCACAACTTTCTCTTGAGCGTGTGCGACGAGTGCATCCACCAATTTTGGATCGATCTTTGTAAACATAAACCGCAGCAAACTCTCATTGAGTTGGCAGGTTCGATTCAGTTCTTTCAGCCGAAGCGTGTCTAGCTTGAAATAGGCTAACCAATAAGTTCCCTTGTTGTGTCCCTTGATCGGGAAAGCAAGTCTCTGTTCAGCCCAAAGTCGGCTAACCAAGATCTCGCCACCGAAATCGGTGACCATGCTCTGCACGGAGGCAGCTATTCCGCCCGGATCACGTGCGTAGTGATTGCTGTCGAACAAGAAAAGGCATTCGTATATTCCGGTGGCCAACTTTATAGCTCCTACACTGTTTACTGATCAGTCGTATCAAATTGGAGCGATCATTCGCTCTCTGGGGTTTGTTTTCGCTTGTTTTCTTGCTTTTTCAAGGTCGGATTTGCATTGAACTCATTCATCGCGACATCAACCCCTGCAACAAGCCATCGTTCAATCGCAGAACATGTGCGATCCAATGCCGACTTGACAGTTACCGACTCTTCGCTGGTGAACTTTCCCAATACATAATCGACCGTCTCCCAATGCTCGGGCGTGGGATCTATCCCAATCCTAAGCCTAGGTACATCCTGAGTTCCCAGACAGCTAAGGATATTCTCCAAACCCTTTTGTCCGCCGCTTGAACCCGATTTGCGAATTCTCAATTTGCCTAGCGGCAAACTCAAGTCATCGCAAACCACCAAGATGTTTTCTGGTTCTATGCGGTAAAACCGAGCAAACTGTGCAACGCACCGTCCACTGCAATTCATATATGTTAATGGCCAGACCAAGCAGACGTCGTTACCGTTCCACTTTGTCTTGACAAATTGACCTTCGAATTTCGATTGAACTGTTTTTGATCCAACTGACGGAGTCGAGTACGTATCCAAATTCATCCAAAACCGATTCAATGCTTCGAAACCTATGTTGTGTCGTGTCCATTCGTATTTGGCTCCTGGATTCCCAAGCCCAACTACCATGACTACGCGCGACGCAGGCTCCACAACTCACACTAGCTAGCCGCGGGCGTCGCTGCTTCCGCAACCGCGCCGACCGAAACAACTTGTGCAACAACAATAGTGCCAGGTGTAACCGGAGTCGCACCCTCAGGCAATTTCAATTCGTTAACGTGTATCGACATCCCGATCTGCAGCGAACTGATATCGCAAGTCAAATACTCAGGAATCTTCCCTGCAGGGCAATGAATCGTAACCTCATGGACCACGAATCGCAACTGGCCAGCAGCAGTCGCTGCGCCAGGCGCCTCGCCATGCAAATGAATCGGAATCGTTACATCTACTGCCTCTGTTTGCGAAACGCGAGCAAAGTCGACGTGAATTATGCGGTCACCCAAGCTGCTCCACTGCACAGCTCTCAAAAGAGCCGAGTCGGTAGCCGCACCGGTCAAGTTCACCAATTTCGTGCCGTGCTTGATCAGCTTGTTGACGGTATCCAAAGGCAGCGTTAAACAAAGATTTTCTTCACCGTGCCCGTACAGGATCGCCGGAATCAAACCTTTTTCTCTAATTTTAATCATTGCACGCGATCCGAGAGTTTCGCGCTTTGTTACTTCGATGGTTTCAATCATTCCAATGCCGTTCCAGAGCCAAATGTATTCTTGAACACGAGCCTACCTCCTCGCCGAGGCCCACCGTAGTGGGTTTTCCATTTATTCAGCGAAAGCCCAGCAGTATGACGAAATTGATTGCTGATGCAAGGGCAAATGTACTTGTCGATTCTGGCTCGTAGCCTATGCTGTTCGCATGGCGAAGAAAACTACCAATTTTGACTATATTGAACCTGTCGGGGCTCGTGTTTTGGTTCTCAAGGATGAACCCAAACGTGAAACAAAAGGTGGGATCGCTCTCCCTGACGCGGCTGAGATCCCCACGATCACGGGGAGAATCGTGACCATTAGCCGGCAAATCGAGCTTGATGACGATGTCCCGCTGAAACAGTACGACAAAATTCTCTTTCATCCAAAAAACGCCATCCCCGTGGACTTCGAAGCGGACAACCAGCTTTACGTAGTCCCAGTCGAGGATGTTGTTGCTGTTTTCCGCCGCAAGCCGCCAGAATAACCGGCCCTAGGAATAACCGGCCCTAGGAATAACCGGCCCTAGGAATAACCGGCCTTAGGAATAACCAGCCGCCAGAAAAGCTAGCTTCTAGCCACTGCCGGGAATTCCTGGGAAACAGCCTAAGTAGTTCGCTCTACGCAATCTGCGGCTTCTTTTGGCGTGTTGTCCCTATGTCGATGTGATTTTGACAGCTTGGGTGCTACCATAACTTTAGTTCTCCAACGGTTTTTTGGTATCGACTGTGCCACTTGGCTTTACTATGCCTCCATGCCTCATTTTTTTTCAACTTGCCTCTCGCTTGAGCCTCTTGCTTTTTTGCACCTGGATTCCTTTAGCTTTTGGCCAAGAGAAGCCTTCCGAAGAGCGGAGTCCAGAAGTAGCCAGTGAGTTGGTCCGGATCTTCTTCGACGACAATGGAACAGAAAAGTCAGTGCTGGGAGAACTCGTTGCCCAACGAGCGGGATTCGGCTACTTGGTCCTGGATGAATGCGGTGCATTGACTGCCATTGAGCCCATTGATTTCGTCAAGATGGAAACCATCCAGCAACACTTTGCTCCGGTCACGCCGAAGGAAATGGGAGAAAGAATTCTGCCAAGCATGCCAGCGGGAAGCAAGTTCATTACTTCGGAGCACTTTGTTGTTTGTTACAACACGAGTGAAGCATACGCTCGATGGAATATTGACCTATTCGAACGCCTCTACAAGGGCTTTCATCGATACTGGAAGTCAAAGGGCTTTGAGCTTCACAAGCCTCGCTTTCCTTTGGTTGCCATGGTCTTCGAAACAAAAGCTGACTATGTTCGCTATGCCAGCCAGGAGTTCAAAGGTTCCGAGAACACGTTCGGATACTACCATCAAGGGACGAACCGATTGGCATCTTACGATCTCACTGGGATCGAAGGAATTATTCCGCCGGGAATGAAAGTCACGAAAGATCTTTTGGTAAACCAAATTCTCTCGCGCCCCGAAGCCGAGCGGACAGTTGCAACCATCGTTCATGAAGCGTGTCACCAAATCGCATTTAATTCCGGACTCCAAAAGCGATTGGGGCAAAATCCTTTGTGGCTAAGTGAAGGCATCGCGACTTATTTTGAATCACCCGACCTCGGGAGCAAAGGTGGCTGGGGGGGCATCGGTAAGATCAATCAGCACAACTACAAAAACTTAGCCAGCTACGTGCCCCTCCGTGCAGCCGACTCTATCAGGTTGTTACTTACGGATGACAACCGTCTTCGCAACGGTGATACGATGACCAATAGCTACGCCGAAGCTTGGGGGCTTACACATTTCTTGTTGCAAACGAAATCAAAAGACATGGTGAAATATTTACAACTGATCCACGAAACCGACTACGGGATGCAATCTACCGCTAAAGACCGCCTGGATTTGTTTCGCTCTTGTTTCGGGGACGATCTGACCAAAATAGACAAAGATTTTATTCGCCACCTACACCGCCTGCGGTAAGCCTAGGCTTTCCACCTTAGCGAACAGCAGCTTCGAACCGCAATCTCCCTTGGACAAAGCTATGTGTCGCGACCCCGTAGAGTTCGACCCCATCGAGCGGCGTGTTGTAGGATTTGCTATTTAGATTGTCGGCATCCACTTTCCAAGTTCGATCTGGATCGATCAGAACGAGATCAGCCGGCTTGCCGATTTCCAAAGTTCCTCCAGGCAATCCTAAAAGTCTGGCCGGATTCAAACTCATCTTTGCCATCGCTTGATGCCAATTCAACACGCCTGGACGAATCAGATAGGTGATGACTTGCGACAAGGCCGTTTCCAATGCAATCATGCCAAACGGAGCGGTATCGATCTCGACCATCTTTTTCTCTAACGAAGATGGCTTATGTCCGCTACTGATGATGTCGATCGTTCCATCGCTCAATGCTTCCACAATAGCCTCGACATGCTCGCGCGAGCGAAGAGGCGGGTTCACTTTGCAATTGCAGTCGAACGAACGAAGCATCTCGTCTGTCATGTGGAAGTTGGCCGTATAGCAACCGACCGTAAAGTGGATCCCTCGCGACTTAGCCCTTCGGCAAAGCTCAGCACTCCCTGCCGTGCTAATGCTCGTCAAATGGAGGCGTCCCCCCGTCGCTTCTACCAACCGGATATCTCTAGAAGTCGCAAGGTCTTCGGCCTCAGCAGGCATCGGAGACATACCCAATACCAACTGTTCCATCCCCTCATGCATGACCCCTCCTCTCGACAAGGAAGCGATTTCGGGATGATCGAACACGACTCGATCAAACATCGAGCAGTATTCAAGCGCGCGCCGCAATAAACCAGTGTTTTCAATAGGATTTGGCCCGTCGTAAAGTGCAACGGCACCTGCTTCTACCAGTGAGCCGATCTCCGCTAGGGATTCTCCTTTGCGCTCTTTGCTGACGCATCCGAGCGCGTAGACTCTGCAATTGTCAGCTCTCGCCCCTTTTTGGTGGATGAACTCAACACTCGCTGCGCTGTCGATCGGAGGAAGGGTATTGGTGGATAATGCCACCGAAGTGTAGCCACCGGCCAATGCCGCATGCGTCCCAGTTTGAATGGTCTCGTCTTCCTCTCGTCCCGGCTCGCCAAACTCCGTTCCAAGATCGACTAGTCCAGGAGCCGCAATCAATCCTCGCGCGTCGATTCTTGAAAGCTGAGTTGGAAGGTCTCCATCACTGGAATCGACGCCAGCAAATCTTCCGCCGACAATCAGTAACCTACCGACTCGATCCATCCCGCTGCTCGGATCGATCAACCGTGCATTTTCAATTAACCAATTGGAGTCCATTAGCGACCGAGGAGCCTTTGTTTTAAGAAGAGTGTTGCTGAGCTTGATGAGCGGTATTGCTGCCGAGCAGCAACCAAAGTGTTGCCATGCGAATCGCGATGCCATTGGTGACTTGCTCAAGGATCACAGAGTGAGGCCCGTCCGCAACCTCGGGTGTTAACTCCACACCGCGATTGATCGGACCTGGAGCCATGATCAATATGTCAGGCTTGCTTCGTTGTATTCGCTCCTTGTTCATCGCATACAAGAGCATATATTCATGAACGGAAGGGAATGGGCGAATGGCCTGCCGTTCGAACTGGATCCTCAGCAGATTCAACACGTCGCATCGCGGTAATATCTTGTCGAGATCGTATGCAACCTCGACCCCGAGCTTCTCCCAATTCTTGGAAACCAAGGTTGCCGGTCCGCATACGATCACTTTGGCTCCCAGTTTGAGCAATCCCCAAATGTTGGATCGAGCCGTCCGTGAGTGAGCGATGTCTCCAACCAATGCAACCGTCAATCCGGCCAACGAACCGCGGTGTTGACGAATCGTCAGAATATCCAATAGCCCTTGGGTTGGATGCTCGTGCGGTCCATCTCCTGCATTGATCACACTGCATTGAAGATGCTTGGCTAGCATGTGAGGAGTTCCAGGAGAGCTATGTCGCACCACCATCGCATCCACCAACATCGCCTCAATGGTTTTGGCCGTATCGATAAATGTTTCGCCCTTGGCAACACTAGAACCGCTGGAGGAAAACTCAACCGTGTCTGCCCCTAACCGTTTCGCAGCCAGTGAAAAACTATTGCGGGTTCGTGTGCTGTTCTCAAAGAATAAATTGGCGACAGTTCGACCTTTCAAAAGATCCAGCTTCGTGCGGCCATGATTGGTTACCGCATGCAACGCCTCTGCGAAATCAAGAATCAGCGATATTTCATTAGCGGAAAGATGCTCCAACCCTAGAAGGTGCTTATTCGCCCAGTGGGTTGGGATCTTCGGCAGTAACAAGGATCTTGGGGGTGGGACCGTCAACGTGGATTCACTAGTCATCGGAACAAGTAGGTCGTTCGAGTTGCGACAGCGTGAACAACTAGCTCACCGCAGTCTTCTTGATTGTACGGCGAGAGGTTCTCCTTGAATACGGCTTCTTCCTGAAGAGAAATGCCTCGATTCGCTACGATTCTTCATCGCTTCGCAGCTTGGCCAAAACCGTAAAGTCTTCCAGGGTCGATGTATCGCCCGTACCTTCCTTGCCAGAGGCGATATCTCGAAGGAGTCTTCGCATGATTTTGCCACTTCTCGTTTTTGGAAGCGACGACGTAAAGCGTATGTCATCCGGCACAGCCAAAGCCCCAATCTCTTTCCGGACGTGCTTCTTGAGTGCTTCACGAAGGGCTTCATCGGGTTGATGATTCTTGAGCGTAACGAAAACGGCAATCGCTTGCCCTTTGATTTCGTCTGGTCGCCCAACGGCTGCGGCTTCAGCAACAGCGGGATGGCTTACCAAAGCACTTTCGACTTCGATCGTACTAAGCCGATGTCCAGATACGTTGATCACATCATCGATTCGCCCCATGATCCAGTAATAACCATCTTCGTCTTTTCGCGCGTTATCACCTGTTAGATAGTGATTCGGAACACGCGTCCAATATTGTTCTTGGTACCGAGCATCATCCCCCCAAATACCTCGCAACATACCAGGCCAAGGCTTAGCAATACACAACATCCCACCGTGATCCACCCCGACCTCTTGGAGGTCCTCTCCCAACGCAACAGGTACGATGCCAGGAAGTGGACGTGTGCATGAGCCAGGTTTACAAGGGATTGCGCCGGGGAGAGGTGACATCATGATTCCGCCCGTTTCCGTTTGCCACCAAGTGTCGACGATAGGACAACGACCTCCGCCGATCTTTTCGAAATACCACATCCATGCCTCTGGATTGATTCCTTCTCCAACACTTCCCAATAACCGCAACGACGACAAGTCATGCTTGTCGACATGATGATCTCCCCACTTGATAAACGCGCGAATGGCCGTGGGTGCGGTATAAAGAATCGATACTTTGTATCGTTCGATAATTTCCCAGAAACGGTCCTCTTCCGGCCAATTGGGGGCCCCCTCGTAGAGAACCTGTGTCGCTCCAGCCGACATCGGCCCATAAACGATGTACGAATGTCCCGTTATCCAACCGCAGTCCGCCGTACACCAAAAGATATCTTCATCTTTGTGGTCGAAAACCCATTGAAATGTTCGTTTAGCGTAGAGGTTGTAGCCCGCCGTCGTGTGACGAATCCCCTTGGGTTTTCCAGTCGATCCGCTCGTGTAAAGAATAAAAAGAGAGTCTTCGCTATCCATCGGTTCCGCAGGGCAATCGCTCGATTCGTTGGCGACAATATCATGCCACCAAACGTCTCGCCCCTCTTTCATGGCAGCTTCGTTTTTTGTCCTTTGAAGCACAATGCAGTGCTCCACGGAAGGGCTCTTCTCTAACGCTTCATTGGCCGTTTGCTTTAGATTCAATACCTTGCCGCGTCTCCAACCGCCATCCGCAGTGATGAGCAATTTCGCTTGGGCGTCATTGTTCCGGTCCGCAATCGCTTCCGAGCTAAAGCCACCGAAAATCACCGAATGAATCAATCCGATCCTCGCACATGCAAGCATCGCAATCGGCAACTCGGGGACCATCGGCATGTAAATGCTGACGCGATCTCCCTTCTTCAGTCCAAGCTTCTTTAACGCATTAGAAAATTTGCAGACTTCTCGATGTACATCCGAGTAACTTAATGTGCGTTTGTCTCCAGGTTCGCCTTCCCAATGGAAGGCGACGCGATCGCCCCGCCCTGCGAGTACGTGCGCGTCCAAGCAATTGAAGGCAACATTCGTTTTCCCGCCAATAAACCACTTGGCGAACGGAGCATTCCATTCGAACGTGGTGTGAAATGGCTCAAACCAATGAATGTGGTCCCTCGCTTGCTTCTCCCAAAATGCATTGATGTCTGCCGTCGACTCGTTGTAGAGCGATTCGTACGCTGCCATCGAGTTAAATTCTGCCTTGCTCGCGAATTGCTCGCTGGGTGGGAATACTCGTGTTTCGTTCAGAACATTTCGGATTCCGGCGGGACTGGTAGACATTTGAACAAGCTCAACATGGGGAGGAAAAAGTCACGGCATGCTCTCTGGGGAAAGCCCCCAGATTCTGCGCCAAGCACGAACGAATGTCAAAGCCCGGTGTCAGCAAGTTCGCCATAAACGCTGGCTTGAACTATTAATCTGCCGTATTCTTGAAGCCCAACCTCCGGTTCTTCGTTCCCAGTTCCCGTACCAGGCTACAGAGCTACCGATCCCGTAGGTTGGCTGCTGGCCTCTAGTTGCTGAAGATAACTTGGTTGCATCAAGTACTTTTCTGCTTTCCAAACATCATTGGCGTAGTCAAACTCAATAATGCCATGGAATTTGCCGGTGGAATCGGTGGCTATGAATCGTCGATGCGGAACCAATTCGGAATGCATGCCACTTTCGAGTTCTATATGTTGCCCAAATCGAAAGCGTTCCAGAAGTCCGTTTTCTAATCTTACTTGAGGCAAGAAGCATAGTCCTTGCTGAGCCGGGCGTATTGCGGACTGGATCGTCTCTCTGCTGGTAAGCGAATCGAGAGCTATAGAATCCACGAGCCCAAATGGACCGATGCGTGTTCGTATCAGCGAAGTCATCACAGCATCGCTACCGAGGCTCCGGGCAATGTCTCGACCAATCGAACGAATATAAGTCCCCGTACCACATACGACTCGAAGTGAGACGTGCGGAAAATGGAAACTCAATACTTCGATAGATGAAATTTCGACTTCACGCGATGGCATCTCTACACGCTTCCCCAAACGTGCTAGGTTGTGTGCGCGGCGACCCCCAATTCGAACGGCAGAAAACACTGGGGGAGTCTGTGAAATCGTCCCAACAAACGCTTCGCTCGCTTTGCAGAATGCATCGGATTGAATTTGAGGTGCGTTCTCTACCAACTGTACGTTTGTTTCCATATCCGCAGATGGACTGGTAACCCCTAATTCAAACGTCGCTACATACTCTTTGTCGAGCAAATGAAAGTCGTCCATCAGCCGCACCGCAGGGCCGATTAACAACAGCAGGATCCCTGACGCCATTGGGTCAAGCGTTCCCGCATGCCCTACTTTGAAGGGAAATGTGCAATTCTCAATCTTGGCCACGCAATCTCGGCTCGTCGGGCCACATGGTTTATGCAAATTTAGAACGCCGAGCATAGAGAGATAAACTGTAAGAGACGTAACGACCAAGACGGGCGATTGCGAGGACTTTGCAGAAATTCGGTACTTTTGCCGAAGACTGACAATGGGAAATTGTAGCCATAGTTTTTGGAGTGGGGGAGACATGGACAAACAGCGTTCAGTTCGTTGGGATGTCGCGGCCGTCGTTATGTTTGCGGTCGCTGCGCTCGTTTGGCTTTCCCTCTTGACGCATGACCCCGCCGACAATCTAGGACAGATGCCCCCTGGTATAGCATCGATTTACCAACCATTGCATTCCGCATTTCCGTTAAACACCAAAATACAAAACGGGGCCGGTTATGTTGGTGCTCTCGTGAGTGATGTACTGCTACAAGCGACAGGCATCGGTGCTTACCTCATCGCTGGACTCATGGTCCTCTCCGGTGTTGTCATGATACGCCAACTCCCATGGGCCTCCTCCTGGGGACGGTCTATCGGTTGGAGTCTCATTCTGCTCGCTGTTTGCTGTTTGCCGTCGCGATTCGGTTTGAACCCGAAGATCTCAGTTCCAATCGACGGTGGGGGATATCTCGGAGCACTCTGCAAGGTCTGGATGGATAACCATCTTGCACATGCAGGTGCCGTTATCCTGGTACTTAGCATGCTAATTGGCGGCCTGTTGTTAAGTACTGAGTACGCTCTGCTTCGCTATTTCGGATATGCCGCCACCGGAAGCATGCTTGCTATCAACTATTTCCGAGTCCCAAACTGGTCTTTGCGCCGACATCGTGAAATTCTATCGGGAACATTCTCACCTAAACGAGCAGATCTCCCTAATTCCCTCACGATGAGGCAAGACCCTACTTCCATTTCAACGACGGTAGAGCCCTTGGCCAACCCACAGCAAAACCAAGGAATGGCATTTCCAAGTCTTAGGTCCGCAGTTCAGTCCGTGACACGTGCCATTACCCAATCAGCGCCAAGTGAATCTTCAGAAAGCGAAGCTTCCCACACGAGTGCCGAGTCGGTTGCTACCGAAGGCGGACCTGCGATTCGAATCGGACGACGTGCCACTGCAAGTATCAGCGCTGCCGATCTCGCAACCGAACCAAGAAACTCTGTTCGTACGGATCTTTCTTTTCCCAAAGCCAAGGATCCACCATTAGCTAGTGTTGCTTCGTCGCTGCTTGGTGCCGGTAAACCAACTATACCACCAATCGAAGATGAACTCCTCGAAGGTGGGTCAGAAGACGAAGACGATGAATATGAAGAAGCCGATGAAGAGTACGACGTAGACCAAGATGACGCCTACGAAGACGAAGAGGGCTATGAGGATGATGACGAGGACGATGAAGTCCATAGCGAAGAGGAAGAGCCCGACGAAGTGATTGTAGAACCACCAAAGAAGGGTAAGAACTTAACGGTCCGATCCGACGCAGCCCGCGTGGAAGAACGTGTTCCAACAATCAAGAATAACAAATCGAAGAAGGTTGCTCCTAAAGAAGAGGAGGAAGACCCCGCCGAATCCCTTCAACACATGGATGACACCAAACTACCAGAAGGAAGCGAAGAGTATGTGTTGCCAGGATTGGATCTTCTTACCGAGTCGGATGATATCTCTTACGATGAACAGACCGAAGAAGTCAAACGAAAAGCCAAAGTACTGGAAGAGACTTTTAAGAACTTTGGCTTCAACGTCCGCGTCGTAGAAATCGAAACCGGTCCTGTCATTGCACAATACGAGATTGAACTAGAGGCTGGCCTGCGATTGAGCAAAATCACTGGCCTAGCTGACGACCTGGCAATTGCCCTTCGAGTTCCCAGTGTTCGCATCGTGGCTCCTATCCCTGGCAAGAATAGCGTTGGCATCGAAGTGCCAAACGAGCAACGACAAATCGTTCGGATGCGCGAAGTGATCGAAGAGAGCGGACCGCAGATCAAAAAGCAAAAGATCCCGCTGTTCCTCGGCAAAGATGTCTCTGGAAAATCTCTGACCGTGGACCTTGCTAGTTTGCCCCACTTGTTGATCGCAGGTCGAACGGGCACGGGTAAGTCGGTTTGTTTGAACTCGATCATCTCATCGATCCTGATGACTCGAAGACCCGACGAAGTTCGGATGCTGATGATCGACCCAAAGATGGTCGAACTGAGCTGCTATGGCAGACTCCCTCACCTTATGCACCCCGTCGTTATCGATATGCGTAAAGCCGAAGCGATTCTCGCTTGGGCCGTCGACAAAATGGAAGAGCGTTATGCACTTTTAGCGCGAGCTGGCGTCCGGCACTTAACCAATTACAACCAATTGGGACGCGAAGAGCTACTCGATCGACTCAAGCCCGAGAACGAAGACGAAGCGGAACTCATCCCCGATCACTTGCCATTCATCGTCATCGTTGTCGATGAAATGGCGGACTTGATGATGACATCCGGAAAAGAAGTGGAAGCTCATATTATTCGACTTGCACAAAAGAGCCGGGCCGTCGGTATTCACTTGATCCTCGCAACGCAGAAGCCAACGGTCGATGTGATCACGGGTTTGATCAAGAGTAATCTTCCCGCGAGAATTAGTTTCCAGGTGGCCAGTAGAACCGATAGCCGGGTCGTCTTGGACGAAATGGGAGCGGATAAATTGTTGGGCAACGGCGATATGTTGTTCCTATGGCCAGGCACCAGCCAGCTCCTTCGAGGTCAAGGAACCTATTTGAGTGACGACGAAATCAATGCAGTCGTCGATCATTGCAGCATGGGCGGTGTTCAGAACTTTGTTCAAGAGCTCGTGCAACTCAAAGTCAATAAAGACGATGAAGAGGGAGGCTCCAAACCAGGTTCCTTCAAACGACGCGATGATCTTTATGAAGCCGCTGTCGATATTGTGGTTCGCGAAGGAAGAGGTAGCTGCTCGTTGCTCCAGCGAGCCTTGGGAATCGGCTACGGGCGAGCCGCAAGATTGATCGACTTTATGGCAGAAGATGGCATCGTCGGTGAATACAATGGCTCGCAAGCGCGCGAGGTCTCGATCACGATCGACCAATGGGAAGTGATGCGAGCCGATGCCGATGCGGAACCAGCCAGCAAAGGCCGTGGCAAGAAAATTCGACGCGATGAAGGCTGGAGCGAAGCTCCCAAACCAAAGGTGTCAAAGAAAAAGAAAGCCGCCCCTCGAGAAGAAGTCGCAGTAGGCGACTTTGAAGAGGAAGAACCTGTTTGGGAAGATGACGAATGATGAGTGGCGACTTCATGAAGCTTTGCTTCGGTGCGTTGCAACGCCTCTTGATTGAGTTGCAATTGAGCTTGAAGTTCTTTGATGAGCAGGTCCTTTGCGTCCATACTTATTAAACGCATA